>Ga0209481_10000589_pt1 | contig 14470 bp, 10 predicted proteins | sample SoiMetdeltSBSDD3_FD_187598 | JGI IMG/M metagenome (GOLD analysis project Ga0209481, IMG submission 187598) | Bulk soil microbial communities from a Populus tree surrounding site in Tennessee, USA - Soil MetaG P. deltoides SBSDD3 (SPAdes) (version 2) | ecosystem: Environmental > Terrestrial >...
CGCTGTCAGTCGCGAGTCACCGACATGGGTTCGTGCCGCAGGAAGGCCATTGACGGTCATCGTCTGCGTTTTGGGAAGCGAGGACTTGCTCGCCTTCTCCAAGGCACGTGCTCCATCAAGAGGATCATTGCTCGCGGCGACGGCACGGACCACGACCGCTTTGCCTCCATCTTTCGGCGCCGAGGCTAATTGAACAGGCGTGTTGTCCACATTCCAGGATGCCGGGAATTGGACGAAAAAATTCAGATCAGGATGACGATATGTCTGCCCTTGTACAATGCCGTTCGCGGCGCGCTGTCCGACCACGAGACCGTCGAGCCTGGCCAGAAACGCCTCGCGGGACGCTGAGATCGGCTCGCGGGAGGCGGGCTTAAGGTCCTTCGCATGCTTGGTGGTGTGTTTAACCCGGTCGGGCGTCGCGGGGTGGGAATCAAAGAAGCTGGGCTTGCGCGGGCCGTCACTCAAGAGCACTTCTTCGCGACCGAGCGTGTCCAAAAATATGGCGAGTCCCAGGGGATCCCAGCCAGCCTTGGCCGCCATGTCCTGCCCGACTTCGTCGGCCTGGCTTTCTTGCGACCGGCTGTATGGAGAAAATACGAGGCTTTGTGCAAAATTGCCGACACCACCCACGATATTACCGACTACCGGCACAAAGAAGCCGGTGACGCCGGAGACAAGATTGGTGATGAGGGCGAAGGGTCCCTGGCGGGAAATTCTCTGAACAGTATGGCGGGCAGCGACGTGGCCGATCTCGTGGCCGACCACCCCGGCCAACTCATCCTCTGTATTGACCAAGGCCAGCAAGCCACGCGTGACGTACACGTATCCGCCTGGGAGCGCAAAGGCGTTCGGTTCGACCATATCCACGACATGAAACTGATAGGGGATGTCCTGGCGTGGCGACTCCTTGACGAGCCGTTGACCAAGAGCGTCGGCATAACTATTCAGCGCGGCATCATCCAGCAAGCCCATCTCCTGCTCAACCTTCTTCGCTTCCTCCCCGCCCAATTTCTTCTCTTGTTCAACCGTGAGGAGAGTCACCTCTGGAAGATTGCTGACAGGATTGATAGAGCATGCACCCACTGCCGCCGCGATCAACGCAAGAGTCATGCTGAGCGCAGGTCTTGGATCAAGAGTGAGGAACTTCACCATACGATCATCTCCATAGTGGCTGTGTTGTCAGATGGAAACGCGCAACAACGTTTCGCCTTGAGCTTCGAGCCGTCCCCTCATCTCGCTTTGGCCGGCTTCACTTCTGCCGTGTATTCCGTTCCGTCAGCCGCGCGGCCCTTGGCCTTCAGCATACGCTGCGACCCGGCTTCATAGAGTGCCGCTTCGACGGTCCCCCGTTCGGAACTTGACTGCAATTTTCCCTCATTCACAGCGAACTCGCCATGACCACTGAAGACGCCGATTGTCCTGAGGCTACTGAATTGATACCTCCCATTGGACGCAATGGTCACTGTCAACCAGTCATCTCTTCGTTCAGGCGGCACACGCCGCATGAGACCGTCCCACTTTCCCTCGACGGTGGACAAGTCGGCGATGGGCACTTCCACCCAATGCGGCTGCTCTGCATGCTCCGCCGTTTGACAGCCGTAGCTGATCGCCAGGCAGATCATGAGCGATGTCACCGAGCATTGAGCAGCTGTTCGCATACGCCTCCTATTTGACCTGACGGATTCGGTTTAACCAGCGACATCCTACTGGCTCGGCGGATCAGGTTTCAGAGAGTCGGATTTGGCTTCGGGCATCGGAATCTGTATCAGTTCGTCGACGATCTTGTTCAGCGGCGTGTACGTTGACGCGGTCTTCCTGTTCAAGAAGTCCGCGACGATGCTGCCCAAGGTCACTCGAACCGCATCTTCAAGGTAGACAGGATCCTTCGCAAGAGCCTCGCTCTGCATGGTTCCTTCAGCCATCGAGGCCCACAGCAGCTCACCGGTCTTCGCATCCCACAGTTGGACCGACATTCGCAAATTACTCTGCCGCGTTTGAGAGACGACCACTCCAAACGCCGGGAACGTCCATCTGTCGTACATGGTCTGCGTAAAGGCGGCCAAGCGCGGCTGAAACACATATCTCGCGCCGATGGCCATGCCCAGCTTCTTCAAAGGGTCTCGATTGAGAATATGGCTCTGCTCCGCATCCGCCCTCATCTGTGCGTATTCTGCGGCCAGACCTTGCTGATTGATCTTCGAGATGGTCTGCTGCTGACTGACTATCTGTATATGAGGTGCGACTCGATGCAGTACTTCACTGAGCATGAAGTCCAGTCCGACCTCATTCCCCCGGAGTCCGGGCATGGTCAGCGCTCCGAATACGCCGACCGATTCTTGTCCGAGCGACCCAGGATCGAACGACGGCGAGAATGACGTGGAGCTTGTCCGCACCTGCCACCCGTAGATCGAACTCGAGCAGCCTGTCATGCATACAAGAATAACAACCAAACCCAACAGGACATTCTGCCGCATCATCTGTAGCCGCCGATGCTTCGAAGTCGCGACGAATCTCAACCTACACGACCGATGCGATGAAGCTGCTCGCAGGTATGGCCAATAGCGGACAGGGAGCCTTTTGTAAAATTCGCTCGCTATAACTTCCACGGAGGGCATCGAGAAACCCGTTTCGGCCCTCGGTCGTCAACACAATGAGACCGGCGGAAACCGCCGAGGCTGTCTCGCTGATGACGTCGACCACGTCGCCTGACCGAACGGTAGTGTTCCAACGCCAGCCTGGCACGTCCGGGAGCTGGACTTGAGGCATATCGGCCTGCTCGCCCACATGGACCAACGTAAAGACACCAGCCGCACACTCGAGCCTGGTAACCATCCGTGCCGCAGCCTGGACCGCCGGCTGCGCCGCCGGTGTTGCCGCTACCGGAATCAGAATACTCGATAGTGAGATGGACCCATCCCCGGCCGAAACAAATCCTTCGACGCCATTGGGGATGAACAGTGTCATCTGACGCGACTTGCGTGCGATAGGACCGGCGATTGACTGGCTCAGCCACTGGACCTTATTTTTATGTTGGTCGGTCGCGAGAACGATGAGATCCGTATTGTGTGTGCTCAAATAGGAAGTGACCGATTCCACAGGATCATCGTGCTTGGCCTGAACCTTCTTGATGTTGATGCCCAGCTTGAGCACATCACGTTGAGAGCTGTTCATCGGCAGAAGTCCCCAGCGCTCAAGCGTCGATCGGACACCGGGGAACTCCATCCACTCCAACTCGTGCTTGGGTGAGACATGCAGAATGGTGAGCTCCGCTTTGGCGACCAGAGCCGCTTTCAGCGCGTGAATAAACGCCACCTCGCTCGCCGGCGTAAAATCTGAAGGATGAAATACTTGCTGCAACAGAGCAAGATCAACGGATTCGGCTTTAGTCATACTCCCCCATTACCCCGTTATTCTGCAGACTCCGATAGGCTTGGTCTATCGCCTCGTGCATGACGCGAGAGTCCGGCATCTCGGCTCATTGACGCGGAGGATGACCGGACCGGCGTCTCACCTGTTCGGATTTTTAGTAGACCAGGGGAATCTGCTGCGCCAACTCAAATCTGATCAGGGATCGAATCTTATTTTCCAACTGGATATAGCGCGCGACCTTTGTCGCGGGCAGCACCTTTCCGAGCTTATCGGCATAGGTGCGTTTCAACTTCACCTCTTGCTCCTCGACAGAGAGCGCTTCGCCAAGCAGTTTCTTCGCTGTGTCGTTGGGAACGTTGCCCTTGTTGAAGGCGTCCGCATAATCCTTGATCGTCTGACCAAGCTGCTTGTTAATGCTGTCGAGCTCTTTTTGATAGGAATCATAGAGAGGCCAGAACTGCTTGGCCTCCGCGTCGGTGAGGTCCATGTTGCCGGCGACCAGAAGTTTCTTATCCGCTTTGAGCTTTTCCTTCAAGATTTCCATATTGGTATCCGACACGGGTTGGGCCCAAGCCGGAGCCGTCAGCAACATGGCTCCCGTCAGAACACATAGCGCGAATCTGTACATCATGATTGATCCTTCCTCATTGTAGGGGGTGATTGAACCGGCTTTCGTTTCAAGGCCGGCATCCATATCATCATTCAGGGCTCATTGGAACTGTCAAAAGTAACAGGCAGCAGCCGTCGCTGGCTCCGCAGAGCCGTCAAGGATTGACCTCGATGTCTTTCATTAATCGTTGAAATTCTTTGTTGCCGCGAATCAGCTTGGACGCCGCCAAGACCAGGCGGTCGATCTGCTCATCCTTCAAATACAATGTTGTCGGAATCTTCATCAGGGCAACACGTTCGTCGGGATCGACAACTTCGCTGAGGCTGGCATTGATAAAATAGATGTCGGCGTCCGGAGCCCAGGGGCTCGATGCAGGTCTGGGCTTATTCTTCAGCTCGGCTCTCCACTTTTCCACGCCCATATTGATGAGGGTCGTCGTATCGAACGAATATCGATTGATCGGAATATCAATCATGGAGCTCATCGCCTTGGAGATGACAGGGATATGGTCGCTCCGAAATTCGAGAACATCAGGGGACGTTTCGGCATTGACTGCGAGAATCACCAATTTCTTCACGTTCTTCACGCCGCCCATGACCAATAACTTTTCGAACGATCCTTGCAGGCCGCTGCCTTCGATAATTCCTCGGAGAGCCAGATTGTCCGAGAGCCCTCCATCGAGCAGATGGACATAGGGACGTTTTTCCGCATCCGTCAGGGAGAGCAATTCGTTCGCTCGCTGTGCGCCGATCCGGCCTCCCCCCTTGGCTTTCGCTAACCAGTCCGGCGCGTGAAAGTCGCACTGGTTGGCATAATTTTTCAGGGAAATCGGACTCAGTACAAGAGGAAGCGCGGCAGAGGCCGCGGAGGCATCCGCGATCGGCAATTGGCTGAGATCGGAACACAAGAAATCGAACTGAAATTGCGTAAATTCAAATCGCGCCAAGGTCGCCATGTCCGACGCATGGATGATGAGCATGGGACGTTGTTGGAGGGCTGCGAGGTCTCCATAGGTCTTTTTATCGAACAGGGCTTCATTGAGGATCTCGGCCATGAGGTGCGCCCGGCCGAAATAGGGCGACCACAACCGGATCCAATTACTGGGCGAGCGGAATACCCGGTGTCTGAGTTCGGTCTCCCAGTCCTTCCGAAGGAAGCGGTATTCAAAGTCATGAAAGATTTGGTCGCGATACAACGCGTAATAGCCGCCGGTAAACGTTCCTCCGGATAAGGCATGAATCAGATCGAGTTCATCGAGCAGGCGCTTCCGTTTTCCTTCCCAAACGATCTGCTGGTTGGCCAGTTCTCGAAGCGCGCCAAACGCGAGACTAGATGCGCGGGTACCACCGCCAGAAAAGGCAGCAATAAAGAGAAAACTATCCGAGTTATTTCCCCCTGGCGGGGCGACATTGGTGAAACGATATCCGCCACCAGGCTGCCATTTTTCCAAGGGCGCGTTGAGGGTTGGACGCACATACTCGCATCCCGCGTGGACGGCGAGCAGGAGGAACAGCAGGCAAGTGCACACGCTTCTCAAACGTCTTCGCATGGTTTCCTTTCCGATGGCGTGAACAGCGTTGTACCAGAACCCGGGCGCTTTCTCATCTCAACTTGTAGCCTTTCGCAGGTCCGCCGACTCCCTCACCCCCGGGCCGGTGAGAATTGTGGCGAGCCCTGGACAGGATACTCCAACGAGTTTTTGATGGCGGCAATCTTATCGGCAGGAAAGTTTGGCAGGTAGAGTTCCCGCTTCGCTTTCCACTCCTTGACGTGCTGGCTTACGGCCTTGGCACGTTCCTCATCGAGTGGTTTCCCTGGCAATGAGTACTGCACCTCGGATGGAAACGCAAAATCCGATCCGGCAGCGGTCACGATATCCATAATTCTCAGATTGAGATCTTCGGCCACTTCCAACGACTCGCCATAATCCAGCACGCCGATATAGGCGAACACTTCAACGTCCAGGGAGTATTGACCAAAGCTCTTGAAACGAACATGGAGCGGCTCTGGCAGCACTTTCGGATGGGAGTACAACATCTTCCGAACTTCCACGAGAATGTATCGAATTTGATCGGGACTGGTCTCATACCGCAATTGGAGCGTCGGATGATACCAGAAACGGTCCCGTGCTGAGTAATTGTCAAGATGAAGGTTGGCAAACTCGGCATTGGCAACCGTAATGATTGACCGCTCCAATGTTCGAATCCGTGTGGCCCGCAGTCCGATTTCTTCCACAAAGCCAACCTTATCGCCAAAACCGCAGAAATCTCCGACTTTCACTGGTCTGGACGTAAACAGCGTCACGGCGCCGAAAAGATTTTCGAGGCTCTTTTGCGAGGCCAGCGCCACGGCGACGCCGCTGATGCTGAGACCGGCCAGCAGCGTGGTGACCTTGTACCCGGCATTGTCCAGCCACAGCAATACGGCACCAGCGAGTGCCACAAATTTGATCAGCCTCGCAACCGGCATTAAGAGAACCCGGGATCCTCCAAGACCTTTCCGTTCAAGGTTCGCACCGGCGCGCTGCGCCATGAAGTCGACCACGCGCATCAATAACCAGGCCAGGCCGATCATCTGAACAGTGCGGGCTTGACTCAGTGCCCCGAGCGCGATCGACGATCCCAGCAAGGTGCCGGCGCTTCTGACCATCACCGTCCAGAGCAATAGGGTTATCGGCGCTTGGAACAGCCGTTCAAACTGATCGGCAATGTCGGCGTGAAACACCCGAAGGCCCATCGTCACCAGCCTCGTTACAAGCATGGCAGCGGGGTAGAGAACAATTGCCAGCCCGATCACGGCAGCCCATAACCACAGATTGATGCCGAGGAACGAGACGTCGAACATCCACGCCGGGAAAATCCGTTCGAGCTGGCCATATCCCACTTGTTGGTAGAGCTCAGGAATATCTGCGACGGTCACATCGGCAAATTTCCAGATGTACACCCCGTCGCCTCGCGGGACGCGTTGCAAGAGGAGGTCATAGGTCTTGCCTTCGGCCGAAATGCGTCCGACCCGCTCCCGCACGGCGGGCAGATTGTCGCTCTGTTCTCCCTCAGGATTTGTGCTCAGCAGTTCCAGGTCGATCCACAAGGTGCGATCGAGGACAATCCGCAACTCTCTGGCCAGCTCGGCACCCTGACTCTCAGTCATACCAGGCGGCAGATTACGGAGATCCAGATATTCCGCAGCTTGAGCATAATTGCGGTCTTTCGCCGCCAGGAGAAATCCCCTCACGCTGGATCGGGGCGTCCCCCGACCGAGCGGATCATCCGGAACACCCACCGCTGTGCGTTCAGCGTCGCCCTTCGACCGTTTGTCGATGATTTCCTTGAGGCTGGGCTGTCCGGACTCTGTCTCTGCACCCAGCGGCGTCAACCAGATCGTACCGAGCATGAGTGCTGTCGCACCAATGACAGCCACATACAGAGGTCGAGTCAAGTTTTTCATATCCTGTTCCCCCTTCCACTCGTCCGCATTGGACTCCGGAATTTTGAGGCAGACGTTATACGATTTTTTTTCGGGATTCGTATTTGACTTCTCAGATTGGTGTCTTGAGGATAGTTATTCACTGAAGGATCAACGATTGGCCGGTTAGAACAGGTAGAGGGTGGCGTAGACGTAGGCCAGGTTGTAGCCGAAATTGACGTTGAATCCTTCGTCCCCGCTTCCACTCAACTCGCTAGTCAGGCGGTCATAGGCAGCCCCCATGGCGAAATGTTGGTGCAGACGATATTCGAGTCCAAGATAGATCTCGAACATCGAGCCCGAGTACTGGTTCACGGCCAGATAGAAAAAGTCAAACCGGCTTTGAAATTGCAACTTTGGCGTAATGTTGTAGTTCGCAAGAAAGCCGATCGACGGCAGCGGAAGTGTGACCTGTTCGTTCACAATTGTAGTACTGCCGGGTGTAGGAACGCCCCCCGGTGGTGTAATGGTTCCCTGACCTGCGAAGTTGAACTTCGTCTGTGCGATATAAAGGCCGGGGGAGAATCCGAGCTCAACTTTATCGTTGCGATAAAACGAATAGTTGTAGAGCAATCGGTAGATATTGAAGCTCAGGCTGGTCTGAGTAGACGCACCCGCTGCGACGATTTGGTCCCGAATCTGCACTTGCTGGTTGAGAATCTTCTCTCCGCCCAAGCCCACCCGATACCACGATAGCCCTACGGCATGCCGGTCGTTGAACCGGTACAAGCCGTCTAACCGGAAAGCATCGGTGCTCGTATCCCCGCCAAGGGTTCGGGTGAAATCCACATTTGCGCCGACCCCTAAGACGGGGCCGCCGATTGATACGTCGGTGGTTGCCCCGAAGACATACGCCCAGCCGCCCCGGATCATTAACTTATCGTGGAACGGCGTCTCAGTCTTTTCTTCGGCATGAACAGGAGCAGTGAGAGTCAGCACCACGGTCGAGATGATAAGCAGCGTCAGCGCCTTTCGTTGCAGCACTGAGTGACTCATGGCACGACCTCCGTACCGAATCGAGGATGCAAAGTCGCGTAGTCTAGCGACACCTACTTAGGCCGTCTATGTAACTCGGCGGGGGAAGGTCATTCTCTATGCCCCTCTCTTGCATGCCTGCTGTTCTCACAGCTCGTTGGCGGGCTCGTCCTTACCTGCGAGTTGCAAGAACCGTTTGCTCTTTTCCTCCTGGACAATACGTCGAAGGCTGTTTCAAGGTGTGGCCTCATCGACTAGACGATTGATCAAGCGGGAGGTTTCTACGCTGTCCAAGATGCTCATATGCGTCTCGTCAAAACCATGCAACATAATGGCATCCTCCTGGGCGCCAGGATAGAGTTGACTCGCCAGTGTGACCGTGCTGTCAGAACACTCACCGATGGCCGTCCCGGAATGCTTGTATCCAAAAAGCAGATGGTGCTGGATGTTCGAAGGCAACGGTCGATGGACTGGGGAGCCATTGTGATTGCTGAAGAACAGATCGGTGAGGTAGGCGCTTTGGGGAACCATGTCGTTCCAGACATAGACCACCGCAGGGGCATAATCAACGCCGGCCTGCGCAGCTTTGTGTCCCGCCCATGGTGTGGAGATCGTGACGTAGAGTGCCACGCGGGCGCGGCTCTGTCCGGACTGATTTCGCAACAGAAACCCGCGGGACACCAGACCACCCATGCTGTGAGCGATCACATGGTATTTTGTAAAGCCGTGGTGCAACTGCAATTTCTTCATAGTCTGGTCAAGATGGTCTGCAAGGCCGGAGAGGTGGACGCCTGAAGGATAGTAGTACAACCACGGCTGATACTTCGTTCGGTCGAGATGTTCGATGAGAAAACGAAAGTTGGCCGGCGTCCCGTTAATCCCGTGCACGAAGAGCACCGGAATTTTGCTGGCATGGTACGGCTCGAGAAAATACACGCCGGGGCCGACATCGAAAATGAAGTCATACGGTTTCCACAGGCTGTTCTTCGCATGCTCAGCACTGAAACGCGGATCGTCGAGCGCGGCAACCACGCCATAGGCCGTCGCTGCGCCCAGACTTTCTTGAAGTTGAGCCCTTTCACTACGAGCCTGGAACTTCATGAAATCGATCTCCCCTTCCAGACGCGACCGACCGTCGACTGGTATGACGAGCGCCACGTTGGGATGAGTGTCGCCGCCGTCACAGACCACCAATTGACGCTGGTTGATCGGCAGGAACGGTTCGCCCGGCTGATAGACGCCGTCCGCGTTGGAGTCCTCGAAGGCGACAAGACCGTACGTGCCCGGGCCGGCGCGAAACATCCATCGTCCTGCGGATTCCATTACAAAGTGATCGACGAGGCGCCAATTCTGCCGTTCTTCCAAGACGCCACCCGTATGGCGAACCAGCCCAACTAAGATCGGACGGGCATGATCCTGCTCGGTAGTTACGGAGCCGCCGATTCTGCAAAACGTCTCCATTTTTACTTGTTGTGAGCGGACATCCTGAAACAGGCAACCGGTCAGGAGGAGTGCGGCACTCCACGCACCTACAGAGAAGATCCCTCGCCGAAACTCGAACATTGACTCACGCATCACGACTTCCAATCCTCTCGCGGGCGTACAGAGGCTTTCGCAGCATCCGCTGACCGCCGATCGCGAAAGGGAGGGTCATGCTCACGTATCAGCCTCTCCTCTCGCATGAGCGCCGCGCTTCCCTTCCTTCAGTAGAGCTTGAGCATCGAGCACGCCATACAGCTGGATCAGTTTCGCGACCAGACCAGTCCAGCCGGTCTGATGGTTCGCCCCAAGTCCGGCCCCGTCGTCACCGTGAAAATATTCATAGAATTGGTGATAGTCCCGCCAGTGTGGATCGGACTGGAACTTCTCGGTTCCTCCGTAGACGGGCCGTTTGCCTTGTGCGTTCCGCAGAAAAATGCGCGTCAGGCGATTGGCAATTTCCTTGCTGACCTCGAACAGATTCATCATCCGGCCGGAACCCGTCGGACACTCGATCTTAAAGTTGTCACCATAATAGAGATAGTACGACAACAGCGCCCGGATGATCACGGCGTTCACCGGCATCCACACGGGTCCACGCCAGTTCGAATTGCCGCCGAACATGCCGGTGTTCGACTCGGCCGGAAGATAATCGACGCGATACACCTGCCCTCCCACGTGAAAGACATACGGATGCTGTTGGTGGAATTTCGAGAGCGATCGAATGCCATAAGGGCTCAGAAACTCATTTTCGTCCAGCATCTTCGAGAGAATGCGGCGTAACCGTTCCTCATTGACCAGCGCCAGTATTCCCCGATCGGCTACTCCTCGATGTCCTTTCCCCGTTTTGTGAATGAACGTCAACAGTTCTGGCATCTGTTCGGCCCGCTTTTGGATTCTCGCGGCCACTTCGGGAACGCGCTCTCGTTGCCATTCCTCAATGACGGTCGTCGCGCAGAGCGGCAACAGACCCACCATGGAGCGGACCTTGAGCCTGGTGGAATTTCCGTCGGGCAATCGCAAGAGATCGTAATAGAATCCGTCCTCCTCATCCCACATTCCCTCCGAGCCGGCCCCGTTCATGGCTGCGGCAATGTAGAGGAAGTGCTCCACGAATTTCTCGACCATGTCCGCGTACGTACGATCATGCGGAGTAATTTCGATGGCGAGTTCGAGCATGTTCTGCGTAAACAACGCCATCCAGGCCGTCCCGTCCGCCTGTTCCAAGTGTCCGCCGGTCGGCAGGGGGGCGCTGCGATCAAACACGCCGATGTTATCCAGCCCCAGAAATCCTCCCTCGAAAACATTCTTGCCGTATCGATCCTTCCGGTTTACCCACCAGGTGAAGTTGAGCAGGAGCTTATTAAACGCCGCTTTGAGAAAATCGATGTCCCCGTCCCCTTTGAACGCTTGCTCGGTGCGGTGCAGGAAGAGCGTCGCCCACGCATGCACAGGTGGGTTCACATCGCTGAAGTTCCATTCATAGGCGGGAATCTGACCGCTGGGATGCTGATAGTACCCGCGAAGCATCAATTGCATCTGTTGCTTGGCAAAGTCAGGATCCACAATGGAGATCGGCAGAGTGTGAAAGGCGAGGTCCCACGCAGCATACCAGGGATACTCCCATTTATCCGGCATCGAAATGACATCGCTGTTGACCATGTGAAACCAATCGCGATTCCGGAACTCGCGGCTGCCGCTGTGGAGTGGATGCGCGCGATGCTCGTCCAACCACTGATCGGCGTCGAGGAAGTAATATTGCTTACTCCACAGCATGCCGGCGAGAGCCTGCCGCATGACGTTCGCCTCGTCTTGGGTGACCGAAGGCGGAGTAACCGCTTGGTAAAATTCATCGGCTTCCCGAGCCCGATCCCTCATGGTACCGTCAAAGGCTTGGCCGAATGGCGACGCTGTTTTCGTTTTTGCCGTCGCTTTAGTGGGACTCGCGGTGGGCGTCTCGGCTTGTTGCCGAACCAGGCGCAACTTTGCCGTGGCGGTCCGTCCCGGGCCGATCATAAACCGGTACTGTGCTGAGACCTTGGTGCCGGCATGATCGGGATTGACCGCTTTTTGCTTTCCGTTGACGACATAATCGTTGATGCCGTCTTTCAGGTACGGACCGGCATTCACATAGTCAGGGAACAAACGTGCGTTGTTGGTTTCGTTGTCGGTAAAGAGCAGCGGCACCTCGCTGCCGTCGCAATACAGAAGGTATTCGCCGAGGAGAGGATGTTTTGCCCCGGCCACGCTCGTCCCGCTGGGTCCCTTCACTTGCCTGAGGACCGGTTTTTCGGCAGGCCTGGCTTGCCAGGCAGCCCAATCGTTGCGGTACCATAAGGTGGGCAGGATCTGTAGTTCGGCTTCATCCGGCCCCCGGTTGGCTGCCGTGATCTGGATCAAGAGGTCTTCCGGTCCGGCCTTCGCATATTCGACCAAGACATCGAAGTAGCGATCATCATCGAAAATCCCCGTATCGAGCAATTCGTATTCCGGCATTTCCCGGCTTCGCTGCCTGTTCCCCGTCACCAAATCGTCGTAGGGATACGCCGCCTGCGGATACTTATACAGAAACTTCATGTAGGAATGGGTCGGCGTACTGTCGAGATAAAAGTAGTATTCTTTGACATCTTCCCCGTGGTTGCCTTCGCTGTTGGTCAGACCGAATAGCCGCTCCTTGAGAATGGGATCTTTCCCATTCCAGAGCGCCAGCGCAAAGCAGAGTCGCTGCTGATCGTCTGAGATCCCGGCAAGTCCGTCCTCACCCCACCGATAGGCCCGGGAACGGGCATGGTCATGCGTAAAATAATTCCATGCGTCCCCGCCTTCGCTGTAATCCTCGCGGACCGTTCCCCACTGGCGCTCGCTTAGATACGGCCCCCACCGTTTCCAACCCTGTCCATCGGTGGACAAGCGTTCATGCTCGACGCTCGCATACGTCTTGTTGCTTTTCATGGCACGCTCCTCTCCTATCGTCGGCTGCTTTGGCATATACGCCTCTTCAATACACTTCGGGAATGAATTTTCTACCCTTCAAAGTCGCCTCGTCGTCGTATTGATGCTTTTGCGACCGCTTGGGCAGCTTGATTGTTTTATTGGGAATCTTCTTGTACGGAATCTGATCGAGCAAATGCTTGATACAGTTCAAGCGGGCCCGCCGCTTATTATCTGATCGTACGAGATGCCACGGCGCGTGCTTGGAATCTGTGGCATCGAGCATCCGGTCTCGGGCGCGCGAGTACTCGTACCATTTCTCTCGCGAGGGAAGATCTATCGGACTGAGCTTCCACTGGCGTAGCGGATCATCGAGACGGGCCTGGAAGCGCCGTTCCTGCTCCTCATTGTTGACCTCAAGCCAGTACTTGATCAGCGTGATTCCGGCTCTGGTGATGTAGCCCTCGACCACGGGCGCATGCTCGAGAAAGGCCTTATACTGCTCCTTCGTGCAAAAGCCCATCACATGTTCGACTCCGGCGCGGTTGTACCAGCTTCGGTCGAAAATCACGATCTCACCCGCCGCCGGAAAGTGTGCCATATAGCGCTGCAGGTACATTTGGGTCTTTTCCCGGTCGGAGGGTGCGGGCAAGGCCACAACACGGAATACGCGCGGGCTGACCCGTTCCGTAATCGCGCGGATCGTTCCACCTTTGCCGGCACCGTCACGGCCCTCGAAGATGAGAATGATTCGCGCCCCTGTCTGTTTCACCCAGGCCTGAAGATGGCACAGTTGGACCTGGAGCCGGCGCAATTCCTTTTCGTACTCTTTGCGCTTGAGCTTGGCGTTGCCGTTCTTTTCCTCCTCGCTGTCTTTTGCCATTGGCTTACTCCCGAAATAGTGCAGTGCTCCGCCGTTCCAAACGCCGCTTCTCTGACGATTACGTCGAGGCTGCCTCCAAATCCGCAAATAACAGAACGACGGAGCGGGGCTGTATCCCATAGGTCGGTCCGGTAATCGAAGGCGCGCTCTGCCATGGCACAATGTCCTGGGGTGAATCGAGGGCCGTATCGATCCATCGACGCCATGGGGATTGCCTCGCTTCACCCGGTAACTCAACGTTCAGTGGCTCCCAGTACGCGTTCATGATGAGATGCATCAGCCGCCGCTCCCGTTTCAGTTCCACGTTCAACACCATACAGTGGGAACGGGAGCTCCAATCCGGCTTTCCCACTCTCACGCCATGCCAGGATTTATTGGCTTGCCGGATCAGTTGGGCGAGCGTCATTCGGTGACGTTCGTGCTCCAGATTTCTCATGAGCCGCCGTTCATTGAGCAGGGTCACGAAGCGATGGACATCGGCATGCTTGGCTATCAAGCTCCAGTCAAACCAGTTGAGTTCGCTGTCATGACAGTAGGCGTTATTATTGCCGTGCTGTGTGCGCCGCACTTCGTCGCCCATCAGAATCATGGGAGTTCCAATTGAGAGCAGAGTGGCGGCGAAGAAGTTTTTCACCTGTCGGTTGCGCAGTTTTTCAATCTCCGGATCATCAGTCGGTCCTTCCACGCCACAATTCCAGCTTCGGTTGTCGCTGGCGCCGTCCCTGTTGCCTTCATCGTTCGCATCGTTGTGCTTTTCG
>Ga0209481_10000606_pt1 | contig 14226 bp, 17 predicted proteins | sample SoiMetdeltSBSDD3_FD_187598 | JGI IMG/M metagenome (GOLD analysis project Ga0209481, IMG submission 187598) | Bulk soil microbial communities from a Populus tree surrounding site in Tennessee, USA - Soil MetaG P. deltoides SBSDD3 (SPAdes) (version 2) | ecosystem: Environmental > Terrestrial >...
CGATCTCGGCCCGCAACACCGCGATCACCTGATCCCGCTCGGCAAGAGCGGCCACCAGCTCCTCACGGCTCAGACCGTCCAGATCGGACACCGGTCCACAGTAGAACCCGGACTACAGCGCCGCGATCAACCAGAACCGGGCGTGCCCACCACGAAACCGACACCACGATCAACCACAGGCCTGAATGGATACGTGCCGAGATGGTCCTGACAGACCTGACCGACGCCGCGGCCTTCATTGGCGCCGTACGACGAAGTCTCGGCGCCGGCATCCATGACGAGGCTTGACAGGTCCCGTTGACGAACAACGCTCGCCTGCGACAGGCCGTCGTCCCCCTGAAGACAGTTCGATCAACCGGCGGGCTTTGAATGCGGACCTGATCAATGCTGCCTCCGTGGGAGCAGCACTTATCTAGACGTTGAGCTCCTTGTGAGCGGCGGATGGCCCCCGAAAGGGTAAAGCCCCAATGCCGCGCGGGATAGTGTGACGTGAAGGCGACACTAGTTGCACCGTCACTGGTCCAGAATCGCTTGTAGCCGCTAATCTGTTCTTGAAAGTTCCTGGAGACGCCAGTTTGGCTGGGGGTGAGGCGTTGCCCTCTCTGACCGTGTATCGAATTCGTGATGTACTCGAGGGTGATGTGCCCAGTGTCTTCGACGAGGTGATCGATGCCCACGCTTTGCGTTCTTGCGCGGTGCACGACTACTACGATGACCTATTGACAGCCCGTCTCTACATCCCTCCTGTGCACGGCGAACTCCCACGATGGGTGCCCTTCGTCCGCGATGGCTTCGCCGATGCAGTGTTCGGCCGTGGAGTGGCTAGTCAGGCACTCATAGTCGCGTCGGTGCACCGGTACAATCGTGACCGCTTGTTCGTCATACCATTCGGTCATGCACGGTTCCTGATACGTCAGGAACTCATCGAGCCGGCCTTTGGCCGACGAGTCGCCCTCAATCTCCTCTACGAAGAGGCCGAGGTCAACAGGGACTGGAGCCGCATCCGCCAAGTCGATGCACGGACGATCGAGGCCAACCTACGACGTTCCCGGGTTCAGCGAAACAGAGACACAACCTTCGAGTCGTTCGGCGTGGACCCTCAGCGTGATCTATTGGATCGGATTGTCGGCGTCCCACGCGACATGGATCAATTCGGTCGCCGGATCTCCGGAGGGGATTCGTTTCGCCTAGAACTGGACATGGACTTCGGTGGACTCGGAGCACTTCTGCGTCGCCTTCTGACCGTGTACGGGCGGACCACATACCGAGACCACTTCGCCTGGATCGACAGAGTACGAGCCGTCAACGACCCGCGCCTTCTCCATCGCTTGCGAAATCGGACGATTGATCTGGTTATGTCCGGAGCCGCAGAAATAGATCTTGCGCCTCCTGAAGTTGTAGACTGGGATCGCATAGCCTCCTTTACGTTCGAGATTGGCAACCGCGCAGAGCACGACGACCTCCGGCTAAACGATTACCTGGACGCAGTTCAGAGGTCTCGTACTCAGGAGCTCGACTATCGAAGGCTACTCATGCATCGCGTCACCGCTCGAGACGGCGACGGTTCTGTTGTAGTTCGATGGTCGGTGGCCCGCACGCTCTTTGGAGAGTTCGAACTCGATGGAGCTCATTACATCCTCGACGACGGAAACTACTTTCAAGTGGCGGAAGATTACCTCGCCGAGCTCAACGGTTTCGTCGCGGCGCTCGCCGAGCCGACCACGGCACTCCCTATGACAACAGCAGCCACCCTTGAAGACACATATAATAAGGCTCTCGTCCTAGGTGACCGGAATCGGCTCCTCCTAGATAAGAAGACAATTCAGCTTGCCGCGCGCACGACCCCCATCGAGATCTGCGACGTGATGACTGTGCACGGCGAACTAATTCACGTCAAACGTAAGCTGGGTTCCGCGGACCTTAGCCACCTTTTTAGCCAAGGCTACGTCTCCGCAGAGACTATCCATGCCGGGCCGGAGCTTCGCACGGCGATCCGAACGAAGATCAACGAGCAAGCACAACTCCAGCGGCGAGATGCTACGAAGTTCTGCAACCTTGTGGGCGAGCCGTTCTCTTCCGTCAGCCTGACCGTCGTCTACGCGATCTTGGCGGATTGGCAAGGAAAGCCGCACGGAGACCGGATGCCGTTCTTCAGCAAGGTGAACCTACGCCACCACACCCAGCAGATCAGTCGCATGGGCTTCAAGGTTGCGTTCGCCGCGGTCGACGCGACTTAGTTATGACAGCTCCACCGACACTCTAGAACAACTCGGCCGGCCCAGACCACCGAGCCAGTCCAAGCCAGCCTGGGCTTCCTGACCGAGGCGCACGCGACCAACTGGTCCAGTCCTTGATCGAATGCCTGAACCGTGTTTCCCGGTGACGCGCGGTATGGACGCCATTCGCGACGCCGGACGCGACCGGCATCCGTAGGCCCGATGACGGCTTGACATTCGGCGCTAGTCGAGCGTTCATCGACTGTGGCGGCCATCCGCCCTGGCCGGCCCCAGCGGGGACGTTACCAGCCGGTACCGGCAGGGGCAGCGGTGCCGCCACCGAGGAGTCCATCGAATCGCACGGAGGCGCATGGCGGAAGCCGGAGACGAGCAGGCGCCGCCGGTGGTGAACGTGGCCCGCTCGCCCGGAGCCACGCCTCGCCGGTTGGCCGCCACTGTAGAGATCGTCCGGGTGAGAGGCCCGGACGCCGTACACCTGGCACCTAACGACGCTCGTCAAATAGGCCTCGGAACCGTTGAGCAAATGGCCCTCTCGGCCATGCTGTACCTCTGCTTGAAACCGCCAACGTCACCGGCCAGTACATCAGCCGAGCAGATGCTCGCCGGACCGACCGGAGACGACATCGGCCCGCGGAGTAAGCGTCCGCCCGGGCCGAGGTGCTCACCGATTGCTCGTACCAAGTTGTGGATCACGCCGGCGCGAGCGCGTCGGGGCCGCCAGCGTTGGGCACGATGGGACTCCGATGGCTCACTCCCTTGCCCGGGCGTCCAGGAAGGCGCGGAGGGCCGGCGGCAGCCGCGCCGGCTCTCCGGCGGTCTCGTCGAACGACCAGCGCCAGATCTTCACGCCGGCCGCAACTGCCTTCCTGTACAGCTCCTCAGAGAGCGGCGCTGACCTGGCCGCAAGGAAGGCGGCGCGATCGCTATCGTCAAGCTGCTCCCACAAGTGCACCGCGTCCAGGAACTCGCGGAACTCCGGTGGCAGCCGGAAGTCGTACTCAGCGCTCGGATCCCCCGACCACTTCGCGCCCGCGACCTTGATGTTGGCATCAAGCACCTTGTTCATGAGGTGCTTGATCAGCGGCTTTCCCCGATTGGCCAGGAAGGCCGCTCGATCGTCCTCGTTCAGGTCGGCCCACCACTCCTCGGGCGTCGGGCCGGTGAGGGGTTGGCAGATCTGGCGGACCCGCTCGCGGGTGTACCCGGTCACTCGGACGATCTCCACCTGCGGCATACCGGCGCGGGCGGCCTCGGCAATGGCCTGGTCAAGATCCTGCTTGGCTCGCTCGGCCGCGATTGACTGGCTACGGAAGGTGTGCAGCGCTTCTGCGAGTGCTCGTGTCATGCAGATCATGATGCCAAACCGGTTTGGCAAAGTCAAGTTGGCCTAATGGGGTTGGCATCGATCGGCCGCCCCCGGAGCACAAGGAGCCGCGCACGTCACGTCATCCTGACAGAACCGCGTGACCTCGCCCAACGCATCAGTGGACCGCTGACCGGACGTTGTTCCTCGTTCGCGTGGAGGTTCTGCGCCCGGCGTCGATGCTTGGTGAGGAGTTCGGTCGCGGTCTCGACCTGTACCGCGGCGACCTTGCGTATCAGGTGCGCATACACCTTGCGAGTGACCTCCGGGCTGGAATGGCCGAGGATCATTTGCACGATCTCGATCGGTATGCCGCCCGCGAGCAACAGCGAACAGGCGCCGTGGCGCGTATCGTGCAGCCGGATCACCGGCAGGCCGCAATCCCGGACGTGCACCTCGAACGCCGCCGTGACGCCACCAGGCCGCAGCGGCGTACCGTCCGCGGCCCGGCGCCTTGCCACCCGCTGCGCCAGTGTCGAGTGCTCCACTCGACCGTGCGGCCCAGGCTCCAGCGGTCGTCCGAACCGAGGCACCGGTAGTAGTAGATGGCCTTGTTGGTGATACGGGTTGAGGTGCGCTAGTAGCCGTACCCGCACCTATCGTTCAGGCAGGTGCCAGCGACCCACGATTTCCACCGTGTGCCGCACCGCTCCACCCGCCTGCGTTCCGCAGCTGAGTGCTGATTCTGGACACACGGGCGGGTGTTTGCCCAGGTGAGTGCGTCGCGGTCGGGTCCGGGACGCGAAAACTACTGGACACACGATCAACTTCGTTGGCCTTGTCAATCAAGGCGAATGTGGCTAGCGTCTGGACACGTGCATGTGCGTGTGGCGACCCGCCGAAACTCCGACGGAACCCCGGTGCGATACCTGCAGTTGGCGCACAACGAGTGGGACGCGGCCACGAAGACGTCTCGGCCGAAGGTGCTCTACAGCTTCGGCCGCGAGGACGCCCTGGACCGGGCGGTGATCGAACGTCTGGTGGCGTCGCTGTGCCGGCTGCTCGAACCGGGTTCGGCGCTGGCCGCTACCACCAGGACGGGGTTGTCCTTCGTGGAGTCCCGGTCCTTCGGTGGGGCGTGGCTGCTCGACCAGCTGTGGCACCGGTTGGGCATCGACGTAGTGATGACGAGGTTGCTGGCCGGCACCCGCCGGGACCCGGCCACCGAACGGGTGATCTTCGCGTTGGTCGCCAACCGGGCCCTGGACCCGTCCTCGAAGCTGGCCGCCGCCTCGTGGGTGTCGCGGCGGGTGCACATCGACGGCCTGCCCGAGGCCAGCGACGATGCCTGCTACCGGGCGATGGACTGGCTCCACGATGTTGCTCCCGAACTGGAACGGCAGGTCTTCGGCCAGGTCGCCAACCTGCTCAACCTGGAAGTCGACCTGCTGTTCTTCGACACCACCTCCACCTACTTCGAACTCGACGAGCCCGACGAACCCATCGCCCGCGACGGGCGCGGTCGCGTCAAGGCCGCCGACGCCTGCGCTGACAGCGACAAAGGGCAAGACGAGCAGGACGAGGAGCAGGGGTCGACGATCGGGTTTCGCACCTACGGCAAGAGCAAGGACCACCGCGGTGATCTGCCCCAGGTGGTGGTCGGCCTGGCCGTGACCCGCGACGGGATCCCGGTACGGGTGTGGTGCTGGCCGGGCAACACCGGCGACTCGAAGCTGATCCGCCAGGTCAAGACCGACATGCGGGACTGGACGCTGTCGCGGATCGTGTGGGTCGGCGACCGCGGCTTCACCTCGGCTGACAACCGCCGGGCGCTACGCGCCGGGGATCACCACTACATCCTCGGTGAGAAGTTGCGCGGCGACTCCGCCGACGCGAAGGCCGCCCTGTCCCGCCAGGGCCGCTACGCCACCGTCGCGAACAACCTGCGGGTCAAGGAAGTCAAGGTCGGTGACGGCGAACGGTTCGTCATCTGCCACAACCCCGAAGCCGCCCAGCGAGACGCCACCATCCGCGACCGGCTCGTGGCGCAGCTGACCGACATGATCGCGAAGTCGGACGCGTTGTCCGCGACGAAGCGGGCCGAGCTGCGCGGGGTGATCTCCACCAAGCCCGGCCTGAACCGGTATCTGCGCGTCACGCCCGGCGGGCTGCTCCGCGTCGACGCCGCCGCGATCAAGGCCGAGGAGAAGCTGGACGGCAAGTACCTGCTGCGTGCCACCGACCCAACCATGAGCGCCGAGGACATCGCACTCGGCTACAAGCAGCTCTACGAGGTCGAACGCGGCTGGCGGACCTTGAAGACCACAATGGACCTCAGACCCGTTTACCACCGGCTCGAAGAACGCATCCGCGCCCACATCATCTTGTGCTGGCTGGCCCTGCTCCTAGTCCGCATCGTCGAGACCACCACCAGCCAGACGTGGCACCAACTCCGCGAGCACCTCGCCGAACTGCACCTGGGCACCTTCACCGGCCCCGCCGGCACCTACCGGCAACGCACCGAACTGACCAAGCCGCAGCGTGACCTTCTCGCCCGCCTCGACCTCCCCCCACCCAAGAAGATCATCGAGCTGGCGCCCGCGAGCGTGACCAGGGCGAACACCCCGCACTAGACACACGCCCGCCGGCCGCCCGGTCGCCCGTTTCCGCAGGTCAATGCCCATATCCCGTGTCCAGACCTACCAATGAGCTGCGGAACGCAGGAGTGGACACGCGTCGAGGACGAGCACCGACGTGGCTGGACGCGCATCGTCGCGCTCAACGAGATCCGCCACGCCCAGCGCACCGAGATCCGCCAGCGGTTGCACGGAGTCAAGGCTCCGCGCGGGTTCTCCACCGCCGGCCGGCAGTACTCGGTGGAACGGACGTGCTGGCGCGGCTTGCCGCCCAGGACGCACAGGCCGCGATCGCCAACCTGGGCGGCCGCCAAGCCGCGGTGGCCTACCTGCACGACGTCGACGGATTCACCACGGCTGAGATCGCCGAGATGCTCTCGCTCAGCCCGAACACCATCGGCACCTACCTCAAACGACGAGTCAAGCCGCTGCGTGCCCGGTTGGAGCACTGGGCGGACACGGCAAAGGTGCTGGCGCTCGCCGCGATGTGCGGCGTCGGCGTGTACTCGGCCGGCTGGGCGCTAGACCGCCTCGGTGCACGGCTTCCCGACCTGCCCGTGGACCCGCACCTGCGATATCTCGTCCTGGCGGCTCTCGCCAGCCTCGCCACCGTGTACCGGCTGCAGCTGGCCGAGGCCGTGCAGGCCGCCTGGAAATGGCTGACCCATAGGCGACGTGCAGCCGCCAAGCGACGCGCACACGCCAGTGCCGCGGCAGCCGCGCGACTGGCGACACGAACCCGGCGGCGTCCACGCCGGCATCTTTGAACTATCGCCGCCCGGGTCGGTTCGACCTTCTCCCATGGACCGACCCGGCGGCCCGCAACCGGAACCGGTCCACGTGGCTCCAGCACCGGTCTGCCCACCCACCGGCTAATTGGACACCTGAGAAAGTGGGCGCTGGTTCACTCGGGCCGACCACCAGCCCTTATGAACCGGCGCCCGCAAGTTCTTACGCTTGGTAACCGCATTCAAGCGGCTCCGCGTACTGCTCTAGGTAGTGCGCGACGCCGGCTTCGTCGATCTCCCCATCGACGACCTGTTGATGAGGCCGTAATGGCTAGGGCTGGGATTCAACCAGTATCCATTAAGCCCGTAGGTCGCACATGCGACCAGCAGGGCGGTTCCCTCGTTGCCCTGGTGAAATGTCTGGTGCCTGCGCCAGCCCGCCGTCGGAGAGATCGTGCGCGGCCGAGACGTGCTCGACCTGCGCTGCGGCCGCCACCACCTGGGCGAGCACCCGCTCGCGGGCCAGGTTCACCCGCGGGGGCAGACCGCCGAGATGCCCGTGCTCGACCCAGGCCCACTCCGAGCCGGACAGCTCCGCCCGGGTCTCGCCGAGCAGCAGGATCGCGTCCCCGTCGTGCGAGAAGCCCATCGGTACCCGCTGGGACACGTCCTCGAGGACGCCGAGCACGCCGACGACCGGGGTCGGGTGGATGGCCGCGGCGCCGGTCGAGTTGTAGAACGAGACGTTGCCCCCGGTGACCGGGATGTTGAGCAGCGCGCAGCCGTCGGCGAGCCCGCGGACAGCCTCGGCGAACTGCCACATCACGCCCGGGTCCTCCGGCGAGCCGAAGTTCAGGCAGTCCGTCACGGCCACCGGCGTCGCACCGGTCATGGCCACGTTCCGGTACGCCTCGGCGAGCGCGAGCTGCGCCCCCGCGTACGGGTCGAGCCTCGTGTACCGGCCATTGCCGTCCACCGACAGCGCCACGCCGAGGCCGGTCGACTCGTCGAGCCGGATCACGCCGGCGTCCTCGGGCGCTCTGCCTGAGCCGTTGGGCTCGACGCTGCACAACGGCCGGGCGTGTCTACCGTTCGGGCATGTGCCACCTGCCCACGATTTCCACGATGTCGGCTGCCGCCATCCCGCTCCCATGTTTGACGGGACCCGCCGGGGGCACAACTCGGACATTTCGTCCCAGTCCAAGAATCCGCACGTCAACGAGGATGGCGACCACAGTAAATGCCGCGCAGGTAATTGATCAAGAACGATCACGGCTCCTGTTCTTGCAGGTCGAACAGTCGCCTTCCTGCGCAGGTTCGTGTCCCTGTCTCGATCTTCGGTGGGCGTCCGATCGGGCGCTGGTCAGCGAGCAGCGACGCTTCGAATTGGGTCGCGCTGGCCTGGTTATCGTATGAGGTCGTCGACGAGTGCCCACACCCGGCCGCCGATGTCGCCGCGGATGGTGCGTACGGTGTCGAGGTCCTGACCGGCGGGGTCGGGGATGTCCCAGTCTTCGTGGCGCTGTCCCGGGTAGTAGGGGCAGACGTCGCCGCAGCTCATGGTGATGACCACAGTGGAGGCTTGCGAGTCCTCCGGCGTCAGGACCTTGGGTTTCTGGGTGCGCCGCCAGTCGGCCAGGTCGACGCCAGCTCCCCGCGAAGACGGCGGCCTCAGCGTCCGAGTACGGATACCGTCGCGATCCGCGAGACCGCGACCCGCCCGCCTGACCGGCACGCCGATGGTCCAGTCAAGTGTGACAGCGCCTCGTCGCGCATGGTCAGTCGTCCTCGACGAGCTCACCCTCCCAGGCTTCCTTGCCTTCCATGACGGCAAACGCGGCGATGACGAACCCGGCCACCGGGTCGATCCACGTCCAACCGACCAAAGCAAACGCGAGCAGGCCGGCGAAGGTGGACACCGACAGCCAGGCGCACAGCTTGGTTTCGGCGGCGTCGGCCAACACCAGGCGGGAGTTCATCGCCCGCCCGGCCAGGCGTTTGGCTCGCGCCAGCCACGGCATGACCACAATGGACAGTCCGGTCAGCGCGATGCCGACGATGGAGGTGTCCGGCCGGGAGTCGGTGGCCAGGTCGCGAATGCCCTCGACGGTGACGTAGACGGCCAGGGCGAAGAATGTGATTGCGATGAACCGCAGCGCCCGGCGTTCCTTGGCCTGGTCCACCTCTCCGTGGCGGATCTCGGCCCGCAGCCGGTGCAGCACCACAGCGGCGGCGGCCACCTCGATCCAGGAGTCGAACCCGAACCCGACCAACGCGATCGACCCGGCGACCAGCCCGGCGGCGACTGCGACTACGCCCTCGACGATGTTGTAGCCGATGGTGGCCTGCTCCAGCCGCACTGCCCGGCGCGCGGCCGTTCCGGTGACGTCGGGCACGGCGGGATTCACCGGCGCGTGCCCTTGCCGTAGGTGGGGCACAGCGCCACCTGTTCTCCGGCGGCGGCCAGCAGCAGTTCGGCGGATGCCAGCAGGTCCATCAGCTCGGGCCGGGTCAACGCGTAGAAGGACTGCCGACCCTCGGCCCGGTAGTCGACCAGCCCGCAGTCGCGCAGACACCCGACGTGCGCCGACACCGTCGACTGGGACAGCCCAAGCTCACGCACCAGGTCGACCACACGAGCCTCACCCTGCGCGAGCCGGCGCAGGATCGACAACCGTACCGGGTCGGCCAAGCCACGGAACAGCGCCACCGCGGGAGCAAGGGTCTCCCGGTCAACCTCCCGTTATCATCGCCACAGCCCGATATAACGGGAGATGCCGATATAATCGTCAGATCCGAGTTTCATCGGCGGCACCCGCCCGACCGCCGGTCCACGGCGCTGCTGCCGCACTGCCGCAGCTCGGATGCGTCGGTCAGTTAAGGGCCGGGATTCGGACGATGAGGACAGAGCAGGGCGCGTGCCGGCTGACCCGCTCGGTGACCGCGCCCAGCAGCGCCGCGGGCAGGGTGGTGTGCCGGCTGTGTCCGAGCACTATGAGGTCCGCGTCGAGGTCCTTGGCGGCCTGGACGAGTTCGTGGGAGGGATGGCCGGTCACCACCCGGACGGTAACGGGCAGGTCGCGTTCGGCGGCTTCGGCCTGGATCTCGTTGTCGAGGCGGCGGGCGTCGGCGGCCTCGACGAGGCGTTCCTCGTCGACCTCGCCGACGGTGGCGCCGTAGCGGGGCAGGTGGTGCTGCACGATGACGGCGGTGACCTGCCCGCCGGAGCCGGTGGCCAGCCGCAGCGCGGCGCGCAGCGCCTGGCGTGAGCCGGGCGAGCCGTCGTAGCCGACCAGCAGCCGGGTGAACACGCCCTCAGTCTGCCTGCCGGGCCGCTGCGGCGGCAGGGTCGACCGGCCCCTGATCGCCACCGGGTGCCGGCCGCCGGATCGAGTCCCGGCTAGCGCGATCGGGTTGACGCCGCCATCGTCATCTGGTTTCACTGGGAGGTACGGCGATGGACCCCGCCGGGACCGGCTTCGGCCGGTCCGAACCGCCCTATCCCCGGGCTGATGGTTCCTGGCCTGCCGGGAGCCTGGCTGTGAGGGAGGGCGATGAGATGGGGACGACTTTGATGGTGGCTGCGGTCCTGGTGACCGCGGCGTTGTTGGCCAGCATGATCTCGGTCGAGCTGGGCCTGTCGGTGGCGATCATCGAGATCCTGGCCGGGATGGTGGTCGGTAACACGTTGCATCTGGCCAGCCCGGACTGGCTGGTGTTCCTGGCCGGCTTCGCCTCGGTGGTGCTCACCTTCCTGGCCGGGGCGGAGGTCGACCCCACCGCGCTGCGCAAGAGCTGGAAGGCCAGCACCCTGATCGGGGTGTTGTCGTTCGCCGCGCCGTTCGTCGCCGCGATGCTGGCCTGCCGGTACGTGGCCGGCTGGGACTGGCGGGCCGCGCAGATCGGCGGTATCGCGCTGTCCACCACGTCGCTGGCGGTGGTGTACGCGGTGCTGGTCGAGTCCGGGCTGAACGCCACTAAGATCGGCCAGCTGATCATGTCGGCGACGTTCATCACCGACCTCGGTACGGTGTTGGCGCTGTCGCTGTTGTTCGTGCGCCCGACCTGGTGGCTGGTCCCGTTCGTGGCCGTCTCGGTCGGGCTGATCGTGGTGATGCCCAGGCTGGAGGGCTGGTTCTTTTCCCGGTACGGCAACCGGGTGATCGAACCGGAGATCAGGGGCGCGTTCGGCGCGCTACTGGTGTTGATGTGGCTGGGCGACAAGGCGGCCAGCCACGCCGTCCTACCGGCGTTCCTGCTCGGCCTGGCCGTGTCCCGCACGTTCGAGCGGCATCGGGTCACCCAGCAACGCTTCCGGGTCGTGGCGTTTGCCCTGCTGACCCCGTTCTTCTTCCTCAGCTCCGGGATGAAGGTCTCGCTGCCGTTGGTGTGGGCCAACCTGGGCCTGCTCGGTCTGCTACTGGCGGTCAAGCTCCTCGCCAAGGGCGTGGCCGTGTACCCGCTGGCCCGCCGCTACGCCCGCCCGCATGCCAGCTTCACCACCCTGCTCATGTCCACCGGGCTGACCTTCGGCACCATCTCCGCCACCTACGGCTACACCACCGGCATCGTGACTCAGGCCCAGTTCTCCGTCCTGGTCTGCGTTGTCGTGCTCACCGCCGTGGTACCCACCGCGATCGCCCAGCGGTTCTTCGCCCCGCACCCGGCCACCACCATGGCGGCGATCCCAGCCAGCGCGGCGGACCTCGAAGCCGCCGAGGACGCCCCCGCGCCGCGGGGTCGGGGTGAGCCGGGACACAGATGACCACTATCGCCCGCCTGCGCCCGCCATGCGCACCTACCATTGGCGGTGATCCGAACGGCTCGCGGCGGTGGGGCCCACCGCGCACCCGCATAACCGCGTCCGAAACGCCGCCGACGGTCCCTGCCAGAAACATCCATCTGGTAGGAGTCCGCCGTGCCCGAAACCGCCACCGCGCCGCCGCAACCGCGTGCGGCTCCAGCCAGCCTGTCCACCACCATCCGACGTGCTGTTCGCACAGCGGCGTGGCCGGTGCTGGCCGTGATCTCAGCAGGCGGCGTGCCCGGGACGAGGGCAACATCAGGTTGGCCAGCACCACGCCGCCGATGCCGCCGAGGGTTTACGCGAGCATGTATGCGGCCACGTCGGCGATCCGGAGGTGGTTGCCGATGCGCCGGTGCAGCCACCGGTCGGCGAGGGTGCGTACCCGCCGTGCCGCGCTCACCAGTCCTACCTCACGCGGCAACCGCAGGTGGTGCGACAGCAGACCGGCCGACACCCCGCGACCGGCTGCAACTGGCACACACAGTGGGTGTCCCCGTCGACCTGCTCACCTGAAGCCAGCCCACACCTCGGCCAGCGCACCGGCCATATCCGCCAGGACGGGGCCCGAACGTCCTCCCGGAGATCCCGATGACCGTTGGCAGGTCAGATGATGCCAGTGTCTGCCGCCTCGATATTCTGCGTGAGCGATACGGGCATAGGGCCCAATGGACCGAAACTGTGCGATACGAGGTGCGGCGGGGCCTTGCCGGCGCGCCGTACCTCCAGGACGTCCTCGACGCCATCTGGCTCAATGAACCAATCGAAATCAGCGGTAGCCCGGCAGTTCTTACCGAAATCAACAACATCCGCCGAGGACTCGGCGCAACTCCCGGCGAGGAGACGCAGCACCTCGGCGAGGCCGAGATCATCTATCACCTACAGTTTGTTGACATCGGCGGCTTCTTCGTGACCGACGATCAACCCGCGCTGGACTTCGCGAGGCGGCGAGGCGTTGCCGGATTCGACACCCGCCGAATTATGGAGGAGTGCTACGCCGTCCACGAAGTGGGCTGTCCGGAGGCGTTCAACCTGTTGCAGCAAATGTATCTGCTCGACCGTGGCGTCCGTATGCCAGCGAGCCATGCAGAGGTGTGCCCGAGATGACATTTGTGCGCGACCCAGACGTCGGATACGACCAACGGCACTACCTCGATCAGGAAACGGTGCCATTCAGCCAATGGCCCGCTGGAGATGCTGAAGCAGTCGCGGCCAGGCTGCCTCAGCTTGCTGGCGGCTAACAACGGAGGTCGTGCCGGTCCGTAGCTCCCATACCTCGATCTCGGCGATGATCTCGAATAGCCCGTCCCCGCCCTCAAACTCCTTGAGAAGGCCCTGCAGGGGCGCCGCAGCGATCAGCGCTCGGTCCGTGTCATCGAGTGGCCGAGGTATGACGCCGGTGAGACAGGCCCGTCCGACGTAGCCGCGCGGGTCGGACAGCAGGACATCGATGTTCGCGGCGATTTCATGTCCCGCCCAGGTGACCGTTCGAGCTGTGGACCCGACCGCGACGCGTTTGTCCGGGGCGGCGAGGTGGATGTAGGTGTCTAGCAGGTCCCGCGCGATCTTCGCCTTCGTCAGGCCGTGTTTGGCGCTCCAGTACTCGCCGGACAGGCCAGACTCCAAGCTCGCGTGGGCTGCGTGGGAGCCGTGCGCGTGGTACTCGCGGATCGCCTTGCGCACTGACGCGTCGGTCGATGGCGCAGGCGGGCTGTGCGGCGAGATCCGATAGTCGGGGTCCATGACGGCGTTGCGGATCGCGCTAGGTGAGATGCGCATCGTGCCTCCCCGGTCTTGCGTATTCCTCCCGAAGTCAAAGGCCAGCCAGGGCTGCGGCGTGCCGGTAGGTACGCATCACCGCCAAGCATTGACTGGCCCACCTGCGGTGCATGGCGAAGCTGTCGTCTCGGGTCAGCTGGTCGCCGCAGTTGAGCAGTTCCGGGTATTCGTATTCGAGTGCCGCGTCGTCGAGTTCGCACATGTCGATGGCCTGGGCCGCGAGGTCGACCAGGTTGGGCTTCGCTGTCGCGGCCCACGGTGCACCGGGCGGTATGTCATCGAGCGGGTTGGTCTCGTACGTCCCGTCGGATGCGTCGGAATGCTGGAAGGCGATCCGGCGGACAAGGCACGGGATGCAGTAGCCGCAGTGCACGGGGTGCCGCCCGATCGCCCAACAGCTCACGGAGTGCGGTAGCACCTGGTTGAGGCCAAGTCTCAGCGCGGCGTCAACGACGTCCGGCTTGGTGAGCGTGACGAGGAGGTTGCGGATGGCAAGATCGCATCCAAGCGCGGCCGACGCCAGCCGGGCGAAGTCGCGTGTGATGTTGGGGTTCGCGGTCCGGGTGCTGTAGGAGCCGAGGCGTGCTGCGGTGAGCGGCGCGTGGATGGCCATGACGCCGTTCTCATTCAGGTAGACGTCCCGGAGACCAAGACAGGTGGCGAGCAGGCACGCCACTCCCATGTACAGCATGGATCTGCTGCGCTGCGTGCTTTCAGCGCGCAGCGGGTCCTGGAGCCT
>Ga0209481_10000608_pt1 | contig 14207 bp, 17 predicted proteins | sample SoiMetdeltSBSDD3_FD_187598 | JGI IMG/M metagenome (GOLD analysis project Ga0209481, IMG submission 187598) | Bulk soil microbial communities from a Populus tree surrounding site in Tennessee, USA - Soil MetaG P. deltoides SBSDD3 (SPAdes) (version 2) | ecosystem: Environmental > Terrestrial >...
CTGATTGCAATTAAGGAGGGCACTTTAGTAGCGTGTGCCCCACACACATGATCACCGAGTTTGTAGTTACAGCCGGTGAACAGCCGAAGCGGCTGGACGTCTTTCTCGTCAATCGTGAGCGAGACATGTCTCGGTCTGCCTTGCAACGCCTCATCGAACTGGGACGGATACGCCTCAACGATCAGGTCGTGAGACCCAGCCAGAAGATCAAGCCCGGCGATAAGATCACGATGGACGTCCCGAAACCCGAACCGCTCCAATTGCGGGGTGAACGCATTCCGCTCGAAGTCCTTTTCGAGGACGAACAGGTTCTGGTCCTCAACAAACCCGCTGGAATCGTCGTGCACCCGGCGCCAGGCAATTGGACAGGCACACTGGTCAACGCCCTCCTTTACTATTTTCAGACTTCAGGCGGTACCATGTCCGCGATCGGGGGGAAGGAACGCCCCGGTCTCGTTCATCGACTGGATAAGGACACCTCCGGTGTGATGGTCATTGCCAAAACCGATCAGGCGCACCGGCATCTTTGTAGCCAATTCAAGCAACATACCATCACTCGCGTCTATGAAGCGCTGGTCTGGGCGATTCCCAAGAAGGGACATGGTCTCATCGAGCTGGCGATCGGACGTGATTCCAAGGAGCGCAAAAAATTTTCCTCTCGAACGACCCGGCCGAAGGACGCCGTCACCGGCTACACGGTGAGCCGGCGTTTTGGCAAGGCCGCTGCCCATCTGCTGTTGTATCCCCAAACGGGACGGACGCATCAATTGCGCGTACACCTCGCCTCGCTCGGCCATCCCATTCTCGGCGACCCCACCTACGGAGGCCGAAAGGTTTGCTGTGTGAATGGACTGGAGGTGCCTCGCGTGATGCTTCATGCCAGAACATTGGGGTTTCGTCATCCTTCGACCGGCGAGCTGCAGCAGTATGAACGACCCTCCCCGCCTGACATGGACTTCCTTATGCGGCAGATGGCAGAACGTCTCGATATCAGGCCTTCCTGATCTTGACAGAAATGAAGAGACTCGATAAGGACGATAGCATGGAAACGGGCAATGTCCTTGATGCGATCGGCGGTCTCACGTCGCAGCTAAAGGTCTACGCAGCCAAATTACCCGCCATTGTGCATTTGACGGTCGTTCCAACAGGTATCAAGCCCAAGCCCGAAGCGGTGGAGGACTATGAGGTGATCGTCTCACGATTCCGCACTCAAAGCGCCGGAACAGCCTATAAAGGGCTGAACGACGCATTCGTTGAATCATTGGAAGCCTTCGAAGTCGGAAAGCTTCTTGGTTCCGTCCAGCCGTTGCTTGCGGTCCTTGATCACCTGGACCGGATGCAGAGGGACGGCGAGATCGTAGTGGAGCAGGGCGACGAAAAGCGCATCGCTGAATATCGTGCCGGCCTCCACAAAATTTTGCCGGGGAACAAGCCTGAATTGGATGGTGCGGGACGTGGCTTGTAACCTTGCCGTGTCGAGGTTGCGTCTTGAGCCGTCCTCGTCAAAAGAACCATACGGCTCGCGTATGATGCTCCGATCAATGCCCCATTTTCGGGCCGGTGGCGTTGGCGCCTTCCGACACCAATTTGAATCGGACGGTCGATCCACAATGCGGACACTTCGTTCGAACGGTTTCGTGATCAAGTAGTTCGTACTGATTGTGCGTGAGCCACATGAGTTGGAAGCACTTGGGACAGCTACGGACTTGCGTTGCCATCGAATTCCTCGTACACTAAGACCGATCATCTCCTGAGTTGCGAGGTTACTCTAGTATAAGATGCCCGCCGCCCTCAAGACCGCTGTTACATTCTCCGAGAAGAAAGAACTTGAAGCGTCACAGCTGTTGCGGCTTTTTCATCAGGCCCCGTGGGCGAAAGATCGCACGCTGGACGATGCCAAGGATATGCTGCGCCATACCGACATCGCGTTGTGCGCCTGGGATGGCGATCAGCTCGTGGGGTTTGGCCGCGTACTGACAGATTTTGTGTACCGGGCCACGATCTGGGACGTTATCGTCGACAAGGCCTACCAAAAGCAAGGCATTGGTTCAGACATCGTACAACGCATTCTCAACCATCCTCGGCTCAAACGCGTCGAGCTGTTTTGGCTGTGCACGCGTCGTCCGTCGTTCTACGGAAAACTCGGTTTTAGTTCCAGGGAGCAGACGGGAATGGTGTGGAGCCGCTCGAAGCAAGCCAGACAGGAATAACTTCTCAGGTTCTCTCCCCATGTGACCCGCGCAGAGCTGCCTAAAGCAACCCTGCGCAGATTCAGCGATCATCAGAAGAACATTTTCACGCCAAACAAGAATCCAAACGAAGACGCATTCCAATCATCGATGCGGCCTCCGCCAACAGGGCCCGGCCCGGTAACGGTTGCGTGTCCGTCATTGCGCTTGTAGGCCATTTCTCCATTCAACGCCAATTGTTTCGTGATCATCCAGTCGGCTCCCCATCCAAGGCGCCAAGCAAACGTATTACTCGGTGAAATGCGGTTGCCCGCGATGGCTCTGTCCTCTCCGAAGCTGTTCACGTTGACGCCAAAGCTCATATTGACGTAAGGACTGATGGGCCCGAACCGAACCGGGCGCAACTCGACTGTGGGCAATACCGATACGGTATCCTGGTGGCCGAGATCAAACTCCGGCCGCTCGACGCTCACGCTGTGACGTTCCCATTCGACCATCATGCCGACCAGGAGCCAGTTGTTGAGGCTGTACATGGCCTGGAAATTCACCAGAGAACCGACGTCGGTTGATGTGTTACCGGTAATGGATTGGGTGACCGGTGCAAATCCTGCTCTCATACCCAGGACGACCTTCCCGGGTTCAATACCGCCGTCCTGCATTTTCCAGTCGACGGCATAGGCAGAGCTAACCCAAAGCCCTGTCACCAGCAGGCCCATCCACAAGATACGCAGCCCATTCAACCTTCGCTGTATCACCGACCTCATAGCACCTCCTGTCATAAGAATGACGAATGTACCTACTTATCTCCTGTCAGCTACGTAAAAGCAATACTCGTTGAACCCTGGTCCGAAGGCAAGCAAATTCTTACTGTCAGCTGTGTTTACACGCTGCTCATGGAATGCCGTAGTCGTTTGGGCGAGAGCACCACGGCGAGGAAGAACAGGAAGGTGGACAGGAGCACGATGGCCGGCCCTGACGGAATGTCCCATACCGCCGAGAGCAACACGCCTCCAACGGCACACGTGATTCCAATGATCACGGAATACCATGTCAGGGTCGAGAGACTATGGGTCAACTGATAGGCGGTCGATGCAGGGATCAGTACCATGGCAAACACTAAAATCGCACCGACAGTTTTGAGTGAGACAACGACCGTTAGGGCCACGAGAGTCAGCAGTAAGAAAAACATCATCCTGGCCGGCACGCCCGACGCTTCGGCCATTTCCTGATCGAACGCAATGAAATACAGTTCCTTGGAAAACAACAGAATGATCCCGAGCACGACAATGCTCAGAACAGAGATCGTTCTCAGTTCCTCAGCAGTTACGGCGAGGACGTTGCCGAAAAGGTAGCCATAGACTTCGGCATTGTACGTTTTCATGAGACCGATGAAGAGGATCGCCAGCGCCATCGTCGTGGTATACAAAATCCCGATCGACACATCGAGCTTCATCGTCCCTTTCTCTTCGACCCATCCTGTGATCCAGACGGTGACAAGTCCGAAAAGAATCGCAAGCAGCAACGGCGGCCAGCCAATTAAATAGGCCAACGCCACGCCCGCAAAAGCCGCGTGGGCCGTCCCTGCTCCGACGAAAGCGAGTCCGCGCAAGACCACAAACACGCCGATTACCGAGCAGAGCCCTCCGACCATCGCTGCGGCGAACAATGAGCGTTGCATGAAGTCGTAGGAGAGGAGCTCCAGCACAGGCTTCCTACAGATCTCTAGTGATGGTGGTGATGGTAGTCTTCGACAATGATCAGATCCTTGTCCGTGATCACGAGGTCTTTGCCATACACTTCACGGAGGATGTCGGGCTTAAGCACCTCGGCCGGGGGACCGGCGGCATAGAGACGGGTCTTCAGCAGGATCAAGCGATCCACTCGTGAGCGAATCATATTGATATCGTGGGTGATGAGCAGGACTGTGAGGCGCAACTCCTGATGAAGATGCTCGATCAGTTCAATGACATTGTGTTGAGTCGTCATGTCGAGCCCTGTCGTCGGCTCGTCGAGCAGCAACACTTGTGGCCGCTGTGCCAGGGCACGGGCAATGAAGACCCGTTGCTGCTGGCCGCCGGACAAATGGCCCAACGCCGTATCTTTGTGCCGTTCCATCCCGACATGGGCGAGCGCTTCCATGGCGATCAGACGATCGGTCGTTCCGGGCCGTTTGAGTAACCCTATGGCTCCATAACGTCCCATCATGACGGTCTCAAGCACCGTCACGGGGAAGTTCCGGTCTACAACTCCCTTCTGAGGCAGGTATCCAATCTTCGCACGATGGTGACAACGCAGTTCATCACAGGCACAATCAAAGATGCGAAGATGCCCCTCAACGGGCGCCATCAGACCGAGAACGGCTTTGCAGAGAGTGGTCTTGCCTGAACCATTCGGCCCAATCACCCCGATGAACTCCCCCGCTTGAATTGCAAGAGAAAGATCCTTCAAGGCGATGACGCCAGGAAATCCGAATGTGGCGTGGTCAAATTGAATGATCGGGTCTGAGGATGCTGACACGAGAGATCTGCTCCTCCGGCGCTCCGGGAAACGATCGCACCGGCGGCCGAGATCAAGCGGCCTCGAGCGCGTTGGCCAATTGGAGCACATTATAACGGAGCATGTCGAGATACGTCTCCGTTTGGGGAAGACCGCCGGGAAGCGTGGTGAGCACAACGATCCGGATACCCGTTTCTTTTGCCAAGAGCTCGGGAAGTTTCTGGCTCAGTTGGATTTCGGATACCACTGCCTTCACTCGCTGTTTTTTGATGGTCGAAATAAGATGTTGCATGTGAATTGCCGAAGGTTCGCTGCCTGATTGTGTTTGAATGATTCCCGCGATCTGAAATCCGAACCGTCTGGCAAAATACGGCCACGCGGGATGATGCGCCACGAAGCGCCTGTCCGGCAGGTTCCGGACGCGCTCGTTCAGCTCAGTCCGGATGAGATCCAAGCGCTTGAGGTAGGTTGCCTGGTTCTGACGGAACTCATGCGCATGGTCCGGATCCACTTCGACCAGTGCATCGGTGATGTGCCGCATCATCGTCGCCGCATTCTCGGGGTCCATCCATATATGGGGATTGCCCTGTTCATGGGCCAGGCCGCGGTGTGCCTCGAGCGGCTCCTGATCGTCCCGCATGATGTCGACCCCTTTGGAAGTTGTGATAATCCTTAAAGAGGCGCTGCCGGCGTTCTTGACGAGATTGGCGACCCACACCTCGAGCCCTAGACCGACTTCAAACAACAGCCTGGCTTTTCGCACGGCGATAAGATCACTCGGCTTCGGCGAATAGGTGTGTTCGTTCTCATAGCCCTTCAGCAGTGAGGTGACGCGGATATAGGATCCTCCCGCTTGCTCGGCCAGATCTTTCAGGACAGGAATGGTTACGACCACGTTCACGGGCTCGGCCGATGCCGCAATCGCGACAGAGGCGGAGCACGTCAGCCAGGAAGTCGCCAGGATTGCGCAGGCCCACCTCGAGAAGCGTTCGGAGAACATGGGCGGGGACCGTAGCATCGAGGTTTCTTGGATGTCAACGCGTCAGCATGGCTCAATGGACTATGTGCGGCTTGACCGGACGCTGGAGTTCCATTAGCGTAGCAGTCCCACGCAGCAGGGATCATACAGAGGAAGCGAATGAAGATTGTCGGCCTAATGTCAGGGACGTCCGGTGATGGCGTTGATGCAGCGCTTGTAGAAGTTTCCGGTCGAGGGCTGACGCTCCGCGCCCGGGCACTCGCGGCACAGACCCTTTCCTACCCTCGATCGCTCCAACAACGGATTGTCGCTGCATCCGTCTCCGGTACCGTAGCGGAGATTTGTCACCTCAATGCCTTGCTGGGCGAATGGTTTGCTGATGCGGCACTAAGCGTAATTCGCCAGGCGAAGTTGAGTCCGGCGGACATCGCGGTGATCGGCTCGCATGGCCAAACCGTGCATCATCTTCCTCAGGGAATTCACTCGGCCGGCGCCGGCGCGATCCGCTCCACGCTCCAGATAGCGGAACCGGCCGTGATCGCCGAACGGACGGGAATCACCACTGTGGCGAACTTTCGTCCGCGCGATATGGCGGCGGGAGGGCAAGGCGCGCCGCTAACCCCGGCAGTCCATGCCTTGCTGTTGAGACATCCACAGCGCTCGCGACTGATCGTCAATCTGGGCGGGATCAGCAACGTCACATACGTTCCTCCCGGAGGGGAATGGAGCGGCGTTCTCGCGTTCGATACCGGCCCGGCGAATATGGTGTTGGATGGCCTCGTCAACCGAGCGACCAATGGACGTGTCGCGATGGACCGTGACGGCAAACTCGCCCTGAAAGGGCGAGCGGACCCGCGACTGCTTGGGAAACTGCTTGCGCATCCCTTTCTTTCTCGCCGTCCGCCAAAATCAACAGGCCGGGAAGCCTTCGGCCCTTCACTCATTGATGAACTCCTCTCAGTCCAAAAACAACGAGGCTTGTCGATCGAGGATCTCCTGGCGACCTGCAGTGCATGGACCGCGAAGGCTGTTGGCACAGCCCGGCGATGGATCAAAGGCACGATCGATGAAGTGGTGGTCGGCGGCGGCGGTGTACGCAACCGGGCCGTCATGGATCAACTGGGCGCAGTGTTTGGGGCCGTGCCGGTTACCACTTTTGAGTCGCTGGGATGGGACAGCAAAGCGTTCGAAGCAGTGGCCTTTGCCGTGCTTGCGTATCAAACGGTGACGAGTCAGTCCGGCAACATCCCCTCGGTGACCGGAGCGAAGCATCCTGTGCTGTTGGGCGCTATCGTGCCGGCCGCTCCAGGATGGTTGAAGCATTTTCGCTCATGAGGCAGGCTGCGATCGATACGCCTTTCTTAGTACTCATTGCTGCCGTGGTGGCGTTCCTGTTGTGGCGGATTGTTTCCGGGTGGTCAGGCAAGGCGCATTCGGCAGGACCATTTACTCTCCCGCTGGGGGTAGTTTTGCGGCCGCAGCCGCTACTATCCGAGAAGGAGTTACTTCTCTACAATCTTATTCGACTCGCTGTGGAGGACCGCTACCTTGTCTTCGCGCAAGTCCCCCTTTGGAAATTTCTTATGGTGGAAGCAGCAGGCGACGCGCGGATCGAGGTGCTGCGACACCTGGCTCTTAAACGGGCCGATTTTGTCCTCGTTCATCCTGGCTCGCGTGTGGTTGAGCAGGTCGTGCAGTTGGACGAGGAGTCTCCAACTGAACCGGGTAAATCAACAAACGGTCGCCAAGTTCATCGGATCCTTCACTCGGCCGGCATCCGGGTGACGACGTTGAAAGCACAATCCTCCTACACGCTTCAGGAACTCGAGCAACTTTTGGGTATGAGTGATCTCGAGTGAGTGACCGGGCACTCATTCACTGGGAGGCGATGGGGGCTCGCTTTTGGCCGCCTCCACCTCGATGGCTTTTCTGGCTACCTCGGCTTCGGGACTGTCTGGATACTCGTCAACCACCCGCTCATACATCATCTGGGCTTTTTCGTGATCCTTGAGTCTTGTGTACGTTTGCCCGATCTTCAACGTCGAGGCTGCCAATTTTTGACTCAGAGGATAGTAGGACACGACGTTGTAGAACGCCTTCAACGCTTCCTTGTATCGTCCCATACGGAATTGGCACTCGCCGACCCAGTACTGGGCATTCGCGGCCAACGAGGTTTGGCCGTGCAGTTCGAGGAACAAACGAAAACCGGCCAGCGCGGCTTCATAGTCCCGGTGTTTGAACTCTTCCATCACGCGGTCGTAAAGATGACGAGAAGTGTCCTGAACTTGTGCTGGAGCGGCCAGGGTCTTCGTGGGGTGTCCCGCGATCATGACCAGGCATGCCAGGATTCCCGGTGGAACAAGTGCGAGAGTTTTCATCGATGCGCCTCCATGTCCGCGGCCCCTGCCAAGGCACGACCCCGAGTTCGCAATCCACATGCCACCGTGGGGTTCGCCGGTGAGAGAAAAAACCGATGCAATATCGGGTGCTTTGTCGTGCCTTCGGACGGCCCTTTGAGTGATATGAGGGCTCAGGCGACCAGTTTTGTACGCCCCGCCGGCTTGACAACCCCAAACGGGTTGTTCCACATGATGGGGAGAAAACTTTGATTCATGTAATGTGGGCCTGAGGAGCGATGAGCTTGGAATCCCGGCCAGCGATGTCAAGTCCGCCGCCGAATCCCCTCGGAGGGAAGACATTAATCGTCGACTGGCAAGATCCTGCTGTGTATCCTCGACCGAGCGCGGCGTTGAAGGACGCCGGTGATCAGGACCAAGTGTTTGTCAGGCCCGGAATTTATGAGGACAAGATATTTATTTCTGCTCGGCCAGTTTTGTTAACAGGGGCGGGGCGAGACGCCGTCCAGATCTATTCACGACTGGGGGGGCCGCTCTATCTGCAACGAGTCCCCAGCGGCCTCATTTCTGGCCTCACATTCAGGTATGTGGGAAGCGACCAACATTCGCCCATCAATGTGCTGGATTCTTCCTGCACGATCACATCGTGCCGGGCCACAGAGGGCATTTTGTCTGGCGTCGTGATCTACGGGCCTGAATGTCGGCCAGCCTTTATCGACAATGAGGTCAGTTGCAATCGGGAATCGGGCATCTTTGTCTTTGCAGGTGCGCAGCCCCGTGTCGCAGACAACGCCTGCCGCGCCAATCATCATTTTGGTATCGCAGTTCGGGATCGGGGAAGCCGTCCCGAGCTTGTACGCAATCGCTGCTCTGATAACTGGTTGAGCGGCATGTTGTTCTTCCATCATGCTGAGGCGCTACTTGTGAACAATGTATGTACGGACAATGTGCAGTGGGGCGTGGTGGCGACTCCGGATAGTCGGCTTTCGCCTCCTCCGGATGATCTGGCTGGGTCGAACGTTTTAGCGCCGAACCCCCGCGGGCCGCTGCACATCACTGAGGAGCCGCTTTCGGAAATCGGACGCTGACAGACGCCAAAGCCCTAGGCGGTGTCATTGCAGTGCGGAGTGTCAGGAGGTCGAATAGGTGGCGGCGTGGTTGTAACCCGAGGCCTCATGGAACGCAAAGCCGCTGCCGCCCTGCTGTTTGGCTCGATACATGGCGGAATCGGCGTGTTTGAGGAGCTCATCGGTGCCGTGGTCGTCGTGGGGATATACCGTAATCCCGATACTGATTCCGACGGAGACCGTTTGCCCCTTGAGCGGAAAGACCGACGTGATGGATTCGGTAATCCGCTTGGCGACGACCACGATACTTTGCTCGGACGCGACGCCTTCCAGAATAATGGTAAATTCATCCCCACCCATGCGTGCGACGGTATCGACTTCGCGTACGCATCCTTTCAATCGCTCCGCAACCGCTTTGAGAAGCTCATCGCCAACGTCGTGGCCGAGCGTATCATTCACTGACTTGAAGCGGTCCAAATCCAACAGCATCAGGCCCAGCGGTTGCTGAAGGCGCTTACTCCGAGCCATGGCTTGAATTAAGCGATCACGAAATAGCGTGCGGTTGACGAGCCCCGTCAATTGATCGTATTGAGCGAGATACGTTAACCGTTCTTCCGAGCGCTTTCGCTCGATTGCATAGCGCACCGATCGAGCCAGCAGCTCAGGATGGCCTTGACCTTTGACGAGGTAATCCTGGGCGCCTTGCTGCACCGCCTGTAGGGCGAGCGATTGGTCGCTAACTCCGCTCAGCACGACGACGGGAATAGAGGGGTTGGTGGCATGAACTTGTCGCACGGTTGGCAGGCCGAAGGCATCAGGAAGCGATAGGTCGAGCAGAATTGCATCGAAGCGGCCCTTATCGATGTATGCCAGTCCGTCGGAGAGCGTCTTTGCATGTGTGACCTTGAACTCTTCAACGCTCCATTCCGCCAGCAAGTCCTGCGTCAAGCGGGCATCGACGTCATTGTCTTCGATCAAGAGAACGCTAATCATGTGCAAAACCCGGCTGTAAAACCTCGACGTACCAGGCCGATGCTTTAGCCTGAAAGGACATGGACCGTTACGGAGGTGATTATAGCCAACGGCTGCTGGGCGAGAAGGAAAATGTGGGAATCATGCATGCCGGGGCGACAAGGGACACCTACCCCTTGTCACTCAGGTCAAAAAAACCGTAGTGACTGAGAGACGGTCGAACGGCTGACCCGGAGGGATCCGTCAGGTGGCGTGTAACGCCTCGGCCCGCCGACGAACTTCTTCAGCCTTCTTGGCCTGTCCAAGATTCTCGTAGAGCGACGCAATGTTGGCATGCAAATGCGTCAGCAACTGCCCGAGCTGCGCCTCTTGTGCGATGACATTGGCTTCGAGGGCAAGCTTTTTTTCTTCACTCCGGCGGAAACGCTCTTCCAAACGCTGCACGAGTTGAATCCACCCCTTCACCTTCCCTGAATCCAGATCAGGGGTGGTGGGCAGTGCCTCGCCTCGTTCAAGCGCCTTCTCGGTTTGATTCATCCAGTTAATGAACACGAGGAAGTCTCCGAGGGTGATCTTCAATGCTGAGGAGGCGCCTTCTTCTTCAATCACGAGATCTTCCATGATGGCTCCTTTGAGATGATGGGATCAATGAATGAGGCCAGTCGATCCAAGCTGTGACGGATATGGAAAAAACGCGTTGGTGCCTGGCTCCACGCAGGCAGGCTCCTTTCAGGTGGATGGGAGAGATTCTGACGGATGCACGAGCAGGTGTTTCATCAGGCGTGATACTATCGTTGTGCAGTAATACTGCGATTGCGGTTCGCTTGTCAACAACTCAACTCGCGTGAGTCCAGTTGACAATTGCATGGAACGAAGAAGGGAAGGAGCGAGGTTTATCCTTGAGGCACACGAGGAGGCACGTTGTAATAGATGCCGTTGGGGTGTCCTTCAGGTCCGGCGGCAGCTTCACAGGCGTAGCCGGGTTCGAAGGGCCAGAGCAAAGACCGGCCGATCACCGATCCGCGCACATGCACATAGCGAAGAGTCATTCCGAGACGGTTGGCTTCCTCACGGATGGATGAAAGACAGTCATCATAAGAAAAGGAGCGACGGCCCAGAAGAATCTGTTCGCCCGTGTGGCTGTGAAATATGGTAAACGGCTCCGCGCAGCCGGAGAACAGAATGCAAGATAGAAGAAGTACAAGACGACCGAGCATGACGAGCGCTCCAAGACCCTAGAGGAAGTGTAGCATTCACGAGTCGTGTAGTCGAGCGGTCGACCGAAAAGCACGCTGCTGCCTCACGAGTCGCCCCAGGCGGACTTGGTCGCCACCGGGCATCCGGATAAATTCCACTCCAAACCGGCGTCCTCTGCACCAGCGAATTTTGGCCAGACCTACGCTGAGCGATGGTCCGCTGTCAGGCATCATGAGTTTCATCTCCAGATAGGTGCCTGGTTCTACCGGCTTGCTGCTGAGAATCTCACAGCCTGGGACAGAGACGTTACTGACCACACCCTCTCCGACATAGGCATCACCGGCAAAAATCACAGGAAAATCGGTGAGGACTCGTTCGCTATAGCGCATTTTCATGCCTTGCCCTCCATAGTCCGTTAACCGCATCGCCTAATCAAGTCGGCAAATTGCGTTCGTCAGACATTATATGGAATCAGCCCACCGGGCCATCCCTACAAAAGTTGGGCGTGAATGAACTGGATAAGTAATTAATATTGCAAGAGAATGTCTTTATTTTAATGTCTCCATTAGGGGCACGAAAACTGCGGTTAGGTGGCCAGACGAGCAGTTGGAAAGAAATGAGGGTCCCTTGGAGGACGACATGAACAAACGAAAAGAACAGCCAGCCTGCAGTCAACTGATCTCGCTGTTGTTGATCATCTCCGGCACCGTGGGCTTAGGTATTACACCTTCTACGGTGGCCGAAAGCGGATTTTACCAACAGGTTCCGATCTTGTACGAGGAAGTCGAACACAGCGACATTTCCACCCTACCTGCAAAAATTCCGGTCAATTCAATGGCTTCAGGTACGGAATTACACCACGCCGTGATAAGAGCAGCCCAAAACCATCGCCTACATCCAGCCTTGCTGTATGCAGTGATGAAGGCCGAATCCTCGTTTAACCCGCTGGTCGTCTCTAAAGCCGGGGCGGTCGGCCTTATGCAATTGGTACCAGAAACGGCCATGAGGCATGGCGTGCGAAATCTTTATGATACCAATGAGAATGTGGCAGGAGGTGCCCGGCATCTTCGCTATCTTCTCGACCGGTTCCACGGTAACACGCGTCTGGCCTTGGCTGCGTATAACGCAGGAGAAGGAAAAGTCGATCGGTACAAACAAATTCCACCCTATAAGGAGACCCGGAATTATGTGCACAAGGTGTTGACCTATTATCGTGAGTATCGGCAAGCAGTTCCGATTGCTGCACCGGTGGAAGGCATTTCCGGAGGGTATGCGATACGGACCTTGTGACGCGGGATGAAGTCAGACAGGTTGACTGGTCGGGTGGGCTACCCAACAGGCTTTTCTGCTACGTACTCCAAGTACTTCCATAATTCCTTGGCTTCGTTTTCTGCAAAGACCACAGGCGCATTGTTCGCCGAGCCGGCAAAATACACTTTGACGCTCATTTCATCCTGCCAGATCTGGACTTCGGCATAAGTGACATGGTCGAGATTCAGGGCTTTCTTTCCAATACGGATGAAGTTCATGTATACCCCTTGAGGATGTAGCGTCCGACTATAGCACCGGTCATGACTCCGTCAATGAGTTAGGCGTTTTCCTGCACGGAAGATAAGAGACGTAAACGGCCCGTGATATTCTTGTCGAGCGTCGCCAAGCATCCAGGGTTCCCCCTAGGCCCTGCCACGACCGACTCCCACTTATACTTGCGCCGCTTTTTCCCATCCACTGGTTGGCCGGTATGAACCAGCTCTCTGTCCTAATTGTGGAAGATGAGGCCATCTTGGCGGCTCATCTCGCCAGCAAAGTCAACATGCTCGGCTATCGTGTCATCGGCCCAGTTTCCTCCGGAGAAGAAGGCCTTGACCTCGCTCAGATAGAAGGCCCCGACCTGGCGCTCCTGGACATTCGGCTAGAAGGGCAATTAGACGGAATTCAAACGGCCGAACGCCTGAAGAGGTGGCGGGACATACCGGTCATTTTCCTGACTGCGCATTCGGACCAGGAGACCATTAAAAAAGCCAGTACGATCGGTCCATTTGGCTATATCCTGAAGCCCTTCGAAGAGCGAGACCTGGCCACTCAACTCGAGATCACGTTCTACAAACATCAAGCCGAAGCATCGTTGCGAGAAAGTGAAGAACGATATCGGGCTTTTATCCAGAACAGTTCGGAAGGCATCTGGCGAATGGAGTTTGAGCCGGCCGTTGATGTCGCTCTTCCGGTAGAGGAGCAAGTCAAGCGCGTCTACGATTCGGCACGTCTTGTCGAATGCAACGATGCCATGGGACGCATGTATGGATTTAGCAATGCAGAGGGGCTCATCGGGAAGACGCTGGACTTCATGCTGCCCGCCTCAGACCCTTCCGCCCGCGAGTTTGTCGCTTCCATTGTCCGGGCCGGGTATCGGGCCACCGACATGGAATCGATGGAGCGCAACGCGTTCGGGGAAACGGTGTACTTCCTCAATAGTATGGTCGGCATTGTCCACGATGGTTTTCTCGTGCGAATGTGGGGCACGCAGCAAAATATCACCGATCGCAAATGTGCCGAAGAGGCCATTCGTGAGAGCGAGGCGCGTACCCGGATCGCGCAACAGGCGGCCCGCTGGGGCGTATTCGAATACAACTACAAGACCGGAGGGAACTACTGGTCTGTCGAACTCGAAGCGCTGTATGGGCTCCGTCCGGGGTCATTCGAGGGCACCTATGAGGCCTGGCTAAGGCGTGTCCATCCCAATGATAGTTTTGATGTTGAACGAGCTATGGAGCGGGCGCTCTCCACCAATGAATATACGCACGATTTTCGCGTTATTTGGGACGACGGTAGCGTCCATTGGTTGTTTGCGCGAGCAAAGATCTTCCGCGACGCGAACGGGGCTCCAGAGAGAATGCTCGGGGTCAATGTCGACATCACCGAGCGCAAACAGGCCGAGGAGGCGTTACGTCAT
>Ga0209481_10000623_pt1 | contig 14087 bp, 11 predicted proteins | sample SoiMetdeltSBSDD3_FD_187598 | JGI IMG/M metagenome (GOLD analysis project Ga0209481, IMG submission 187598) | Bulk soil microbial communities from a Populus tree surrounding site in Tennessee, USA - Soil MetaG P. deltoides SBSDD3 (SPAdes) (version 2) | ecosystem: Environmental > Terrestrial >...
CGACGAATCTTTCGTCGAGGCGCGCAAGGTCTTCGTTGCCAGCGCGGTCGCGCTACCCGCCGGCGAAGCCGTCGCGGCGTTCGACGCAGATGCGGACACGCCGGCGTTCTGCCTGTACTCGTCGGGCACCACGGGTCGGCCGAAGGCCGTGCTGCACGCGCATCGCGCCGGTTCAGTGGTCGGCGAGGCCTTCCGCATGCTCGGCCTCTCGGTCGGCGACGCGGTGCTCACCACATCGCGTTTTTCCTTCGCGTACGGGCTTGAACACGGACTGCTCGCCCCACTCGCTTTCGGTGTGACTTCGGTGCTCATCCCGGACTGGCCAGATGCCGCCAACGTCCTCACCGCGGTGGAGAAGCACCGGCCGCGCGCGCTTTTCAGCGTACCGACGATGTACCGCCGGCTGATTGCCGAACCGGCCGAGCGGCTCGGCGCATTGCGCGAGGTCCGCTATTCCGTCTCGGCCGGCGAGCGATTGTCGCCGGAGCTCGTGAAGCGATGGCGTGACGCCACGGGCGGCGAACTGCTGAATCTTTACGGCATGTCGGAAACGTTCTGTGCCTGCATGATGACGCCGCCGGGAACATCGGACGGTTTGCGCACCGGCACGCCGTTTCCCAGTGCCGAGGTGCGGCTGGAGGCCGGTGTGCTGTGGGTGCGTCACCCGGCGCTCGCGCGCGCCAATGCGCCGAACGAAACGGCGGCGCAGTTTCGCGACGGATGGTTCTGCTCGCGCGACATCTTCGTGCGCGACGTGCAAGGCTATTACATACATCAAGGCCGCAGCGATGAGCTAGTGAAGATCGCCGGCCAATGGGTATGGCCGACCGAACTCGAGGAAGCGGCGCTCTCCGCAGCCGCGGTCGGCGAAGCCGCCTGTGTCGCCGTCGCCGACGGCGACGGTTTGCATCGCCTTGCGCTCTTCGTCACCGCGCGAGGCGCGGACGACGCGGCGCTAGCCGCGGCACGCGCCTGCGAGGAGCTGCCGCGCCACAAGCGACCGAAATGGGTGCGCGTGGTCGCCGAGTTGCCGCGCACGCCGACGGGCAAGGTGCAGCGCTACCGGCTGCGCGAAATGTTGGAGCGCGAGCTGCGTCCGAGCGGCTAGAATTTTGCCTTTTCCGAGGACGCGCAATGGGTCATGCAATTCCGCTGTGGAGCGCGCCGGCGCTGCCGGTGGCCGGCACTGCGGACACTTTTCCAGTGCGGCGCATCTTCTGCGTCGGACGCAACTATGCCGAGCATCAGAAGGAGATGGGTGGCGACGGACGAGAGCAACCGTTTTTCTTCATCAAGAGCGCGCACGCGCTCGTCCCAAACGGCGGCGAGGTGCGCTACCCGCCGAAGACTTCGAATTACCACTACGAGACGGAGCTCGTCGTCGCCCTAGCCAAGGGCGGACGCCGCATCGACGCGAAGCGCGCCAGCGAGCATGTTTTCGGCTACGCCGTCGGTCTCGACATGACTCGGCGCGATCTGCAGCAGTGGGGCAAGGACCATGGCCGACCGTGGGACTTCGGCAAGGACTTCGACCAGGCGGCGCCCTGCGGGCCACTCGTGCCGGTGGCAAAGATCGGCCATCCGGCGCGCGGCGCGATCTGGCTCACCGTGAACGGCAAGCAGCGCCAGCGCGCGGATCTGGGCGACATGATCTGGTCGGTGCCCGAGCAGATTGCGTACCTCTCCGAGTACTACACGCTTGAGCCGGGCGACCTCATTTATTCCGGCACCCCGGCTGGCGTCGGGCCAGTAAAGCCCGGCGACGAGATGCACGCCGGCATCGACGGCGTGGGCGAATTGAAGGTCAAGATCCTGCCGGCTTTGTGAAGCTGTACACGTACTTTCGCAGCTCCGCGGCGTTCCGCGTGCGTATCGCGCTGAACGTGAAGGACCTGCGGTACGAGTCGCTCTTCGTGCATCTCGCCAAAGGCGAGCATCGCAGGCCCGAATACGCGAAAGTCAATCCGCAGGGATTGCTGCCCACGCTCGAGCTCGACGACGGCATCAGACTTAACCAGTCGCTCGCTATCATCGAGTACCTCGAGGACAAATACCCGCGTCCACCTTTGCTGCCCTCGGACGCCGTGGGCAAGGCGCGGGTGCGCGGGCTTGCGGCGCTCGTCGCGTGCGAGATCCATCCTCTTAACAACCTGCGCGTGCTCCAGCATCTCAAACGCTCACTCGGTCAAAGCGAGGAACAGGTGAACGCCTGGTACCGGCACTGGATCGCCGATGGCCTCGCGAAGCTCGAGGCGCAGCTCGACCCGAAAGCCAACTTCGCCTACGGCGATGCGCCCACCATGGCCGACTGCTGCCTAGTGCCGCAGATCTTCAACGCCCAGCGTTATGACTGTGACTTGGCGCCGTATCCCACAACGATGCGCGTGTTCGAGCAATGCATGAGGCTTGAGGCCTTTGATCGCGCGCAACCCGCGAAACAGCCCGACGCCGAATGAGCTACCGACGCCCTTACCGCGGCACGCAACCCGACTATCTCTTTCCGCCCTACGCTTCGACGGTCAAGCGCGCGCCTTCCCAGCCGCTCGTCGTGCTGCCGCATACGCTTTCGGAGCTCACCGCACCGGTCTTCGGCTATTCCGACATCAAGCCCGACGACAACGACCTCACGCGCCAGCACAAGGGCGAGCCGCTGGGCGAGCGTATCGTGGTGAGCGGTCGCGTACTGGACGAAAACAGCCGGCCGCTCGAGGGGCTGCTCATTGAAATCTGGCAGGCGAACGCGGCCGGGCGCTACAACCACCGCGTGGACCAGCACGATGCGCCGCTCGATCCCCACTTCACCGGCGCAGGCCGCGCGATCACCAACGGCGAAGGCCGCTATCGCTTCGTCACGATTCGTCCGGGCGAATATCCGTGGCGCAACCATTACAACGCCTGGCGGCCCGCGCACATCCACTTTTCCCTCTTCGGGCCGGCGATCGTCACGCGTCTCATCACGCAAATGTATTTCCCCGGCGATCCGCTGCTCGAATACGACCCGATGTTCACCTGCGTGCCGGACGAAAAAGCGCGCAACCGCCTGATCTCGCTGTTCGACTGGGAGACGACCATTCCCGAGCACGCGCTGGGCTACCGCTTCGACATCGTGCTGCGCGGGCGCGAGGCGACGCCCATGGAGAGGCCCCGGTGAGCCTGCGCGCCACGACTTCGCAGACCATCGGCCCGTACTTGCGGATCGGCCTGGAGTGGATGGTGATCGAAGATCTCGCTCCCCAAGGCGTGCCGGGCGAACGTGTGCGCATCGAGGGCCGAATTGTCGATGCCGATGGCAAACCGGTGAACGACGCGGCAGTGGAGATTTGGCAGGCGAACAGCCATGGCAAGTACGCGAGTCCGGAGGACGCGCAGTCCAAGCCGTTGGACAGCGTTTTCCGCGGATATGGCCGATCGCTCACCGACGATGCCGGCAATTTCCGCTTCCGCACCATCAAGCCGGGTCGGGTGCCGGGACCGCAAGGCAGCACGCAGGCGCCGCATGTCACGGTGACCATCTTCATGCGCGGCCTTCTCAAGCAATTGCAGACGCGCATCTATTTCGCCGACGATCCGGCCAACGCCGAGGATCCGGTGCTCGCCCTCGTCCCGGTCGAGCGGCGCCCGACGCTGATCGCGAAAAAGCGTGCCGACGGTGCGCTCGAGTGGAACGTGGTGCTGCAAGGCAGGAACGAGACGGTTTTCTTCGACTTCTGAGCCTCGAGCTCGTCTTTTCCGACCCGCACACCGCCGAAGCGCTTTCGGACGAGCATTTTCTGGCCGCGATGGCGCGCTTCGAGGCGGCTCTCGCCGGTGCAAGTACCTCGCTCGTGCCGCGCGAGCACGCCGAAACGATCGCGCGCGCCTGCACCGAAGCGAAGTTCGACGCGCGGCGCCTTGCCATCGAGGCGCGCCAGGCCGGCACGCTCGCAATTCCCTTCGTGCGCGAATTGACCCGCCAAGTGCCCGGCGAGGCGGCACGCTATGTCCATCTCGGGGCGACCAGTCAGGACGTCATTGATACCGCCATCGTGCTGTGCGTCAACAAAGCGTCGCAGCGCATCCTGGAGCTCACGCGGCGCGTCGGAAACGCGGCCGCGAGCATTGCCGAGCGCCATCGCGATACGCCCATGGTCGCGCGCACGCTCCTGCAGCCCGCGACGCCAGTGCCGTTCGGCTGGAAGGCGGCGGTGTGGCTGTCGCTCGTTGCGCGCGCGTACCGAGCATTCGGGCGAGCCGGGCAGGACGCGGCGGTGCTTCAGTTCGGCGGCGCCGCCGGAACGCTCGCCGCATTCGGCGCCGAAGCCGATGCGGTCGCCGACACGCTCGCCCGATCCTTGGGTCTGCGCCGCCCGCCGATCACCTGGCACAGCGGGCGCGATCTCTTCGCTCGCCTAGGGGCGGAAGCCGCGATTCTCGCCGGTGCGGCGGGCAAGATTGCGCGCGACGTCTCGCTCCTCATGCAGGCCGAGGTCGGCGAAGCGTTCGAGCCCGCAGCGCAGGGGCGCGGCGGTTCCTCCGCCATGCCGCACAAGCGCAATCCGGCGGCGAGCCTGCTTGCGCTCGAGGCGGCGCAGCGTGCGCCCGGCCTCGCCGCCACGCTGCTGGCGCAACTTGCGCCCGAGCATGAGCGCGGTCTCGGCCAATGGCAATCGCAGTGGCTCACGCTGAGGGATCTGCTCGGCGGCGCGGCGAGCGCGCTGGGTGCCATGGCGGAGGTTCTGGAGGCGCTGCAAATCGACACTGTAGCGATGGCGAAGAATCTCGAACAGACGGGCGGCCTGGCGTTCTCCGAAGCGCTCGCGCTTCATCTCGCCAGAACGCACGGCAAAGCCGCCGCGCACGCGCTCACTGAAAAGTTGTGCGCGCAGGCCGTCCTTGAAAAGCGCCATCTCCGTGAGGTCGCGAAACCGGTCGTACCGGCTGGCGAGCTGGAAGCCATTTTCGACGCGCGGCGCAGTTTCTCCGCCGCGCACGCGATGATCGAGCGCGCGATCGCTACTTGGCGAGAAACAGCGCCTTGACGGTTTCCGGGATCGGCTGACTCTTCATCGCGCTGCCCGGCCCGCTCACGAAGCGGCCCCAAACGCGCTTCTCGCTGCCTTTCGCGAGCTGCGTGCCGTCCGAGCGCACGATGTCATGCACGACGAGGAACGAGGCGCCGCCGAAGCGCGCGATGCGCGAGCGCACCTCGCAGCGGTCGCCATGTTTGGCCGGCGACACGAATTGACAATCCGCCGCAACGAGCGGCATGGCGAGTTGCTCCTCGCGCATGCGCTGCGCTTCGTAGCCCACCGACGCCATGAACGCCCACGTCGCTGCGTCCATCCAGCGGAAGTACGTGGGGTAGAAAATGATGCCGGCGGGGTCGCAGTCGCCCCAATGGACCTCGCACGCGAAGCGTCCCGTGATCGAAGCGAACTCGTTCACCGATGGATTATAAGCCGTTGACACTAAAGGTCCTGATGGGCAGAATCCCACGCGTCGCGCCGATTTGATGCTCCGCTTGCGGGCGCGTTACAAATGCCGCTAAAGAGACGCGCCGAGAGCCCGCTCTTTCGCAAGCCGAGCGGGCTTTTTCATTTTCGCCAATGCACACATTCGAAGCCCTCTTGCGTAAGCGAATCGCGCTCCTCGACGGCGCGATGGGCACCATGATCCAGCGCGCCCGCCTCGCCGAGGAAGACTACCGCGGCGCGCGCTTCCGCGACTGGCCGCGGGAGCTGCGCGGCAACAACGATCTTCTTTCGCTGTCGCAGCCGCGCCTGATCCGCGACATCCATGCGCAGTATCTGCAGGCGGGCGCCGACGTCATCGAGACCAACACATTCAACTCCACTTCCATCGCCCTCGCCGATTACGGCATGCAGGCGCTCGCGCGCGAGCTCAACCGCGCAGCGGCGAATCTGGCGAGCGAGGCGGCGCGTGAGTGGTCGGCGCGCACGCCCGAGCAGCCGCGATTTGTCGCCGGCGTGCTCGGTCCGACGAACAAGACTGCCTCCATTTCGCCCGATGTCAACGATCCGGGCTTTCGCGCGGTGACGTTCGACGAGCTGGTCGAGGCCTACGCGGAATCGCTCGCCGGGCTGCTCGAGGGTGGCGTCGATCTCATCCTCGTCGAGACGGTGTTCGACACCCTGAACGCCAAGGCAGCACTCTTCGCGGTCGAGCGCCTTTTCAGCGATCGCCGCGCGCGGCTGCCCGTGCTTATCTCGGGAACAATCACCGACGCCTCCGGGCGCACGCTTTCCGGCCAGACCACGGAAGCGTTCTATAACTCGGTACGTCACGCGCAACCGCTTGCCATCGGTCTGAACTGCGCCCTCGGCGCGAAGGAGTTGCGTCCGTACGTGGAGGAGCTGGCGCGCATCTCCGAGACGCACGTCTCGTGCCATCCCAACGCCGGCCTGCCGAATGCCTTCGGCGAGTACGAGGACACGCCCGAATCGATGGCGGCTCACGCCGCCGAATGGGCGCGCGCGGGCTGGCTCAACATCGCGGGCGGCTGCTGTGGCACCACGCCCGAGCACATCCGAGCCATGGGCGAGGCGCTACGCGGCATTGCGCCGCGCGCGAGTGCTCGCAGAACGCCTGCGCTGCGCCTCGCCGGCATGGAGGCGCTCAACGTGGACGAGCGCTCGCTCTTCGTGAACATCGGCGAGCGCACCAACGTGACCGGCTCGCGGGCGTTCGCGCGCCTCATCCTCGCCGGCGACTATGCGGGCGCCCTCGCCGTGGCGCGCCAGCAAGTGGAAAACGGCGCGCAGGTCATCGATGTCAACATGGACGAGGCAATGCTGGACTCGGAGAAGGCGATGAGCACCTTCTTGCGACTGGTCGCCGCCGAGCCCGACATCGCGCGCGTCCCGGTGATGATCGACAGCTCGAAGTGGAGCGTGATCGAGGCGGGGCTGAAGTGCGTGCAGGGCAAGCCGATCGTGAATTCCATTTCGCTCAAGGAAGGCGAGCGCGAATTCCTGCGCCAGGCCGCGCTATGCCGCCAATACGGTGCCGCCATGGTGGTGATGGCCTTCGACGAGCAGGGCCAGGCCGATACGCTCGAACGCCGCGTCGCCGTGTGCCAGCGCGCCTACGACCTTCTCACCGGGCCCGCGGGTGTCTCGCCGGACGACATCATCTTCGACCCGAACATCTTCGCGGTCGCCACCGGACTCGAGGAGCACGCGCGCTACGGCATCGACTTCATCGAGGCCGTGCGCTGGATCCGAGCGAACCTGCCGCAGGTAAACGTGTCCGGCGGCCTATCGAACCTCTCGTTCTCGTTCCGTGGCAACGACGCAGTGCGCGAGGCGATGCATACCGCGTTTCTCTATCACGCCATCCGCGCCGGCCTGTCGATGGGTATCGTCAACGCCGGACAGCTTGGCAATTACGAGCAGCTCGACGCGGAGCTACGCACACGCGTCGAAGACGTCTTGTTTGATCGGCGGCCGGACGCCACCGAGCGGCTGATCGAGCTCGCCGCGACGGTGAAGTCCGGCGCGCGCGAAAGCGCCAAGGACGAGGCGTGGCGCTCGGGCAGCGTCGAGCAGCGTCTCGCGCACGCGCTCGTGAACGGCATCTCCGCGCACATCATCGCCGACACGGAAGAGGCAAGACGCAAGTACGCGCGGCCCATTGAGGTCATCGAAGGTCCGCTCATGGACGGCATGAACGTGGTCGGCGATTTGTTCGGCGCGGGCAAGATGTTCCTGCCGCAGGTGGTGAAGTCGGCGCGCGTGATGAAGCAGGCGGTCGGGCATCTCGTGCCGTACATCGAGGCGGAAAAAGCGAAAAGCGGCGAGGCCGGGCGCTCCAAGGGACGCCTCGTGCTCGCGACCGTGAAAGGCGACGTGCACGACATCGGCAAGAACATCGTCGCCGTCGTTCTTCAATGCAACAACTACGAAGTCATCAACCTGGGCGTCATGGTGCCGGCCGAAACGATTCTGCAAACGGCGCGGCGCGAGAAGGCCGACGCCATCGGCCTGTCGGGTCTCATTACCCCGTCCCTGGAGGAGATGGCGCACGTCGCACGCGAGATGGAGCGCACGCAGCTTAAGCTGCCACTTCTCATCGGCGGAGCGACCACTTCCCGCGCGCATACGGCGGTGAAGATTGCCCCCAACTATTCCGGTCCGGTGGTCTATGTGCCGGACGCCTCGCGCAGCGTCCCCGTGGTGCAGAACCTGCTTGCACAGAATCCCGCTCCTTATCTGGCACAAGTACGCGCCGACTACGAGCGCATCCGCGCCCAGCATCGTGAGAAAAAGGGCCCGGGGCCGCTGCATGCGCTGGCGGAGGCTCGCCGGCGCGGTCACCGTGTGGACTGGAGAACGTATGTGCCGCCGCGGCCGGCCAAATCGGGGCTCAAGGTACTGCGCCGCTATCCCCTTGCCGAGCTCGTCGACTACATCGATTGGGGCCCGTTCTTCCAAGCCTGGGAGCTATCGGGTCCGTATCCAAAGATTCTCAGCGACCCGCTCGTCGGCGAGCAGGCGCGCAAGCTCTTCGCCGAAGCGCAGGAGACGCTAGCGCGCATCGTTCGCGAGAATCTCATCGAGGCAAACGGTGTCTTCGGCCTCTATCCGGCGGCGCAGGTCAACGCCGACGACATTGAGATCTATGCCGACGAGAAGCGCGACGCGCCGCTGATGACGTGGCACAACCTGCGCCAGCAGAACCACAAGCCGGAGGGGCGTGCCAACCTCTGTCTTGCCGACTTCGTCGCGCCGAAGGCGAGCGGCGTTTGCGACTGGCTCGGCGCGTTCGCGGTCTGCGCCGGTGGCATCGAGGCGCGCGTCGCCGAACTCGAGCGGCGCGGCGACGACTACAGCGCGATCATGCTGAAGGTGCTGGCCGATCGCCTCGCCGAAGCGTTTGCCGAGCGGCTGCACGAGCGCGTACGGCGCGAGTTTTGGGGTTACGCGTGCGACGAGCGACTCGAGAAGGCCGAGCTTATCGCCGAGCGCTACCGCGGCATCCGGCCCGCGCCGGGCTATCCGGCGTGTCCCGACCACCGCGCGAAAGGCCCGCTCTTTCGGTTGCTCGACGCAGAGAAGAACGTCGGCATGAGCCTCACGGAATCCTTCGCCATGCTGCCCGCCTCCGCGGTTTCGGGGTTCTATCTTTCGCACCCGGAGGCGAGCTACTTCGCGGTCGGCAAGCTCGGCCGCGACCAGGTGGAGGACTACGCGCGCCGATGCGCGCTCTCGGTCGCCGACGCGGAGAAGTGGCTCGCGCCATATCTCGCCTACGAGCTCGAAAACGTATAATCGTCGCATGGGAAAAGGCGACAAGCGCACGCGACGCGGCAAGATCTACAAGGGCAGCTACGGCAAGAAGCGCCCGCAGCGCATCAAGAAACCCAAGAAGACTTAGGTCTCCTCGCGCCGTCCAACAGGTAACCCGAGCGCCTTGAGCTTGCGGTAGAGGTGCGTGCGTTCGAGGCCCGAGCGCTCGGCGACGCGCGACATGCTGCCGTTCTCGCGCGCGAGCAGGTTCTCGAAATACACGCGCTCGAAAGCTTCGCGCGCTTCGCGGTAGGGCCGGTCGAATGCCACTTCCGGCAGCATGCCGGGCACTGCACGGGCGGCCAGCGCCCGCTCCACGTCATGGAGCTGCACCTCCTCCTCGAGCGTGCTTAGCGCGAGGTCCTTGACCACGCTTTCCAGCTCCGTGAGGTTGCCCGGCCAACCGTGGTGGCGCAGCGCGTTCAGTGCGGCGATGGCGAAACGCCGTGGCGGGCAGGCGCGCGCCTCGACGAGCTGAGCCAGCATGAGCGAAGCGAGGTCCGGTACATCCTCGGCGAATTCGCGCACCGGGGGTAACTTGAGCGTGAGCTCGCCCAGGCGCGCGCCAAGCTCCGGGTTGAAGTCCGTCTTCTCGGCAAGCGTGCGCAGGTCGAGCGGCGAAAACGAAACCAGGCGCACGCGCTGCTTCTCCGCGCGTGGCAGGAGAAATTCCAGGTTGCGCTGTTCCGCGTGCCCGAGCCGGCTCAGATCGGCGATGAACAGAATCCCGCCCGCGGCCTTCGCGAGCAGCTCCGAGGGCGGTTGCGAGAGGAGCTCGGCGCCCGCGATGAACGGCGCGTTGGGCGCGGCGAGCAGGCGCGCGAAAAGTTCCGCGCGCATGCCGCGTTCGCCGCGCAACAGAAGCGGCGCGCCGGAACCGCCGAGCTGCGCGAGGCGCTTCTTGACCTCGGCGAGGGCCGGTGCGCGCCCAAGCGCGGCAATGGAAAGCTGCGGCGCCGCCGCAGCCTCCGGGTTGCGCAGCGCTCGCTTCACGGTGGCGAGGAGGCGTTGCAGGGCGATCGGCTTCTCGAGGAAATCGAGCGCGCCGATGCGCGTGGCTTCGACCGCCGTTTCGATGGTGGCATGGCCCGACATCATGACCACCGGCATGGTGAGTTGGCCGCTCGCGGCCCATTCCTTGAGGAGCGTGATGCCGTCGGCATCGGGCATCCAGATGTCGAGCAGTACCAGGTCGGGCCGCGCGCGCTCGCGCAGCCGGCGCGCATCGCTCGCGCTCTCGGCGAGCATCACCTGATGCCCCTCGTCGGCCAGGATCTCGGAGAGAAGCTCGCGGATTCCGACTTCATCATCCACGACTAGGATCTGCGCCACGTCAGGCCGCCTTCGCGAGGGGCAACAGCACGCTCACCGATGCGCCGCGGCTAGGCCGGTTCTCGATCGTCACCGCGCCGTGGTGTTCGTCCACGATTTTCTTGACGATGGCAAGACCGAGGCCCGTGCCGCGCGGCTTCGTGGTGACGTAGGGCTCGAAAATGCGGGCCATCAGCTCCGCTGGAAAGCCTGCGCCATTGTCCGACACGGCGAGGCGCACGCGGTCGCCCGAGAGCTCGGTGCGCACCTCGATGGAAGGCGCCGCGCCGCGTTGCGCCTGGGTTTCGAGCGCGTCCTGGGCGTTCTGTACGAGATTATGGATCACCTGCCGGATCTGCGCGCCGTCGGCCCAGACCGCCGGCAGGCCCTCGGCAAGATGTTTCGCGATCGGCACACTGGAATTCTCGTACAGAGCGAGCACCTGGCGCACCAGCGCGTTCAAGTCGAGCGGCGCGGGCTCCGGCGCCGGCATGCGCGCGTAGTCCCGGAAATCGTCCACCATCGCCTTGAGCGCAGACACCTGATGGACGATTGTTTCGGTGGCCCGCCGCAAGATGTCTGCATCCTCGCGCGATAGCCGCTCGCCGAGCTTCATCTCCAGGCGCTCGGCGGAGAGCTGGATCGGAGTGAGCGGGTTCTTGATCTCGTGCGCAAGCCGCCGCGCGACTTCGGCCCAGGCGGTCGCACGCTGCGCCTGGATGAGGCGCGTGATGTCGTCGAACACCACGACCGCGCCGCCGCCGGTGGCTTGCGGCAGCCGCGCGCCGCGCGCGTGCAGCGTTTTGCCGGTGCCCTTGAGCTGAAGCTCGAGCTGCCATGAAGCATCGCCCTGCGCGGAAAAATGCGCGTGCATTTGCGCTGCGAAGGCCTCAAGCTCGCCGCCCAGGATCGCGGCCGCGCCATGGTTCGATATCGAGAGCGCGAGCTCATGGTCGAAAACCAGAACGCCCGCGGACAGATTCGCAAGAATGCTCTCGAGGCGCACTTTCGCCCCCTCGAGGGCAAGGCGATTGGCTTCCATGCCGCGGTGCGCGTCCTCGAGCTGGCGCGTCATCGAGTTGAAAGACTCGGTGAGCACGCCGAGTTCGTCGCGGCTCGTCACGGGCGCACGGCGCGAAAAGTCGCCGCGCGCCACCGCCTGCGTGGCCTGCGCCAGATTCGCGAGCGGCTCGGCGAGAAGCCCGGATTGCGTCGCCGCGGCCGCCACTGCGATGAAGAGCGCCATGAGCAGAGCGAATGTCAGCGTGACGATATAGATGTTTTTCAGCCCCTCGCGCGAAATGGCGAGCTCGCGGTAGTCTCGGTACGCGGCCTCCACCGCTTCGGCGCTTTGCGCGAAGAGCGGGGGCACGCTGTGGCGCAGCTGGAGAAAACGCGTCTCTCCCGGCCAATCGACCGGCACGACGACGCGCAGCGCGAGCGGGCGTCCCACCGCGGCGTCCACCGCGCTGTAGGCGCGCGCGAGACGCGCCTGGTGCAGGGCCTGGTTCGTCGGCAACTCGGGCACGAGGCGCGCGACGTCCTGAGCAGCGCTGGCGATCAACCGACCGCTCGCGCTGACCACGACGGCCTCTTCGACGCCGAGCTGCGCGCGCAGGCGCTCCAGCTGCGCTGCGGGCGGTGCCGGCGCGCGCTCGGCCAGATCGGAGGCTATGGCGCGCGCTTTGGACTGCAACTCGATACTCATTTGGTCCATGACCTGCTGCCCGAGGTGGATGCCGCCTTCGAGCGCGGCATCGACCTTGACGTCAAACCAAGACTCGATGGAGCGCGCAAGAAATAGGACCGACACGGTGTAGACAATGACGCCCGGGACCACCGCGAGCGCGGCGAACCGCGCGAGCAATCGCAGCGTAAGCCGGGCGCCGAATACACGGGCGCGATGCCGACGCGCGAGCAAAACCAGCTGAATCACCACGAGTGCGGCCAGCAATGCAGCGAGCGCCGCGTTGACCGCGAGGAGTAGCGGGTAATGACGCGCGAAAAGCGCGGTGTCCGCGCTCGCGGTAGCGAGCAGAAATAGTCCCACCACCGCTACGCCACCGCCGATGAGCAGAAGCCATTTCATATCGGTGGCCGCACGATGAAGCGCTTCCACGGCGATTCCAGATGCAGGTCGCGCCCCGTCAGCGCGGAAAGCTGGAACGGCTTGGGCAAAAGCGCGGTGTCCAAACGCATGCGCAACGCCGCATCGTAGTCCGCGTTTGCGAAGCGCAGGTTGCGGTCCACCACAACCCAGTTACGCACGCGCTTGAGCACGTTCAGAGCCTCCTCCAGCGAGGCGAAGCTTTGCTGCAGCAGGCCGCTGGAAAGCCGGTACTGCCGCGAGAGCGCATGATAGGACAGGCGCAGTTGCAGGCGTCGCGCGGCCGCCGTCTCGTCGAACCAGTACCAGCGTCGGCGCGTGAGCTCGAACTCGACCGTGAAATATAGCGGCACCCCGTTCGCCACCACGTCGGCGAGGCGCGGTGTCAGTTCGAAGGCGAAATCGGCATCGAGCGCGAGGCCGTCGTCGACCCGGCGCAGGGCGACTTCACGCACCTCGATTTCGTCGGCGAGCGCAGCCGGCGCAAACGAGAGCAGCGTGGCGAGCCCGGCGACAAGGGTGAGCAAACCGACGCGGCGCATCCCGCCCCGCTTCAGGTGTGCTTTTCGATCAGCGCGTAATAGAAACCGTCGCGCTCGGCGTTCGGCAGTCCCTGCGCCGCCGACCCGTCGGGAAGCGCGACACGACGCGCGAGCGGTGCCCGGCTGAGGAACGCGTCGATCACGACGTCGTTCTCCTGCGGAAATACCGAGCAGGTGGCATACAGCAATTTACCACCCGGTCGAAGCACGCGCCAAAGCGCGTCGAGAATAAGCGCCTGGCGGTCCGCGAACTGCTCGACGTCACTCGCGCGGCGCAGCCACTTGATGTCGGGATGGCGCCGCACGATTCCCGAAGCGGTGCACGGCACGTCGGCAAGAATGCGCTCGAATGGCTGCGCATCCCACCAGTCGTCGATGCGCGTGCAGTCAGCGTTCTGGATGCGCGCGCGCAAGCCGAGGCGCGCGAGATTCGCAGTCAGCCGCGCGCAGCGGGCGGCGTCGGCTTCGAGCGCGGTCAGCTCCACGTCGACCTTCTCCAGCATGTGGCCCGCCTTGCCGCCCGGCGCGGCGCAGGCGTCAAGGACGCGCTGGCCGGCCCGCAGGTCGATACACTGGGCCGCCCGTTGTGCGCCCGCGTCCTGCACCGAAACCTCGCCTTCAGCGAATCCGGGTAGGCGCTCCATCGGCACCGGCGCTTCCAGGAGCAAAGTTTCTTCACCGAGCGCGCGCGCCGCGATTCCGCGCGCTTGCAGCTTGTCTCGATACGCGTGCGAAGAGCAGCGCCGCCGGTTGACGCGCAGGCACATGGGCGGGTGGGTGTTGCCCGTCGCCAAGATGGCACTCCATTGCTCCGGATAAGCGCGCTCGAGAAGCTCGATC
>Ga0209481_10000626_pt1 | contig 14070 bp, 10 predicted proteins | sample SoiMetdeltSBSDD3_FD_187598 | JGI IMG/M metagenome (GOLD analysis project Ga0209481, IMG submission 187598) | Bulk soil microbial communities from a Populus tree surrounding site in Tennessee, USA - Soil MetaG P. deltoides SBSDD3 (SPAdes) (version 2) | ecosystem: Environmental > Terrestrial >...
GGCCGCTGACAGGCCGGTCACCTCCGGCTGACACGCCTACACCTGGGCGGCGAAGCCCTCCACGGTGGACTCCTGAGAGCGTTCGCCGCGGGTCAGGCGGCGGTAGACCAGGAACCCCAGGGCGATGGCCACCAGGGAGGAGCACAGCATGATGGTGGCCAGGGCGTTGAGGGCCGGGGTGGGGCTGGAGCGGGCGCTGTTGTAGATCTTGACCGACATGGGCTCGGAGGCGGCGTCGGCCGACAGGTAGCGGACCAGCACGAAGTCGTCGATCACGTCGGCGAAGACGAGCACGGCGCTGGCGAAGATGGCCGGGGACAGCAGCGGCAGCAGGACGTGGCGCAGGGCCTTGACCGGGGAGGCGCCCAGGTCCATGGCCGCCTCCTCGTACTCGCGGCCGATCGACAGCAGCCGGGCCCGGCAGATGATCACCGGGTAGGAGAGCTGGAAGGTGACCAGGCCGAGCAGCTGGGCCGTGGGGCCCAGCTGGACCGCCTTGAGCAGGTTGGTGAACAGGAACAGCAGGGCCACGGCCAGCAGGATCTCCGGGAGCACGAACGACAGCAGCATCTGGAAGTTGAAGCCGGCGGCCAGCCGGCCGTGCCAGCGGTCCAGGCCGATGGCGAAGGCGACCCCGATGGGCACGGCCACCAGGGTGGTCAGCACGGCCAGGCGCAGGCTGTACACCAGGGCATGCTGCAGCTCGGGGTCGTGCCAGACCGACAGCACCGGGTCCTGCCAGTACCAGCGCAGCGAGAAGCCCTGCCAGCTGGAGCGGGAGCGGCCGGCGTTGAACGAGAACCAGACGGCGATCGCCACCGGCAGCACCGACCAGGCCAGGTACCCCCAGACCAGCGTCTCCAGCAGCCGCGGCTTGCGCCAGGGGTCGGTCAGCCAGCGTCGCATGCCCTCACCGCCCCGCTTCCCGGGCGGCGCGGCGGGTGGAGCGGATGTAGCCGAGCATGGGCACGGCCAGCAGGGCGATCATGACCAGCACGAGGGCGGCGGCCTGGCCGCCCTGGCCGGGGCTGCCGATGGCGTCGTTGACCAGGTTGCCGACCATCGAGGTCCGCGGCGACCCCGACAGCAGGTCGTTGGTGAAGTAGTCGCCGAACATGGGCAGGGAGGTCACGACCAGGCCGGCCAGGATGGCCTGGCGGGACAGGGGCAGGGTGACCAGCAGGAAGGTCCGGCGGCGGCTGGCCCCCAGGTCGCGGGCCGCCTCCAGCAGCCGCTGGTCGACCCGGTCCAGCCCGGCGTACAGGGCCAGGACCATGTAGGGGATGTAGCCGTAGACCAGCCCCAGGGTGACGGTGACCGGCTGGCCGGCCAGCCAGGGGAACGGCTCGCGCAGCACCCCGACCGAGACCAGCAGCCGGTTGACCATGCCGTCGCTCTCCAGCAGGTTGACCCAGGCCAGCATGCGCATCATGTAGCTGACCCAGAACGGGGCCAGCAGCGCCACCAGGATCAGGCCCTTGCGCCGGCCGGCGTAGCGGGTCACGTAGTAGGCGACCGGGTAGGCCACCAGCAGGCAAAGGACGCTGGCCGCGGCCACGTACACGAAGGTGCGCACGAATGCCGGCCCCAGGAAGCCGCCGGGCCCGAAGACCCGGTCGTACAGCAGCTGGAACTGGAACGGGTTCCACTGCACCGGGTTCCACACCGGGACAGGGGTCCGGAACAGCGGGTCGACGGCCCCGAAGGCGATCGACAGGACCACGTAGAACGGCAGCAGGAACAGGACGACCAGCCAGACCATGCCCGGGGCGGCGAACGCCGGCCAGAACCAGCGGGGATGCCAGGCGCCGGCGCGAGCGGAGGCGCGACGCGCACCCCGGGTGGGTGGCCAACGCGGCAGCTTCGGCCCGGCCCGACCGGACTCGCGGGTCGCCGCCGGGGCCTCCTTGGTCGCCACCGGCTATGCTCCGGCCTTGAACTCCTGCCAGACCGCGTGCCAGCGGTCGTCGACCTCGCCGGGCAGCTCCAGGTAGCGGAAGCCCGTCCCGAAGTAGGCGGGCAGCACGGTCGCGGGCTTGAGGTTGGCGGGCAGCAGCTCCTGGGAGACCAGCTCGGCCGGGTTGAGCTTGTTCTGGGGCGGCTGGTAGCCGTTCCAGCTCATGTTCTCCACGGCCACGTCGTGGTCGAGCAGGTGGTTCAGGAACAGGTGGCCCAGCACCGGGTTCTTGCCCGTGCGCAACAGCACCAGCAGGTCGCTGTTGACCGGGCCCTTGCCGTCGGCCGGGAACCAGTAGCGCATGACGTCGGCGCTCTGGCCCTTGGGCATGTAGTACTGGGCGTTGACCATGTCGCCCGACCAGGCCTGGGTGATCCAGGTCTTGCCCTCGGGCAGGTCGATGTAGTCGTTGGTGTTGACCCGCGGCCGGACCGTCTTGGCCAGCTCGACCAGCTGGTCGCGGGCCAGGTTGAGGTGGTCCTGGTTGCCGGTGTTGAGGTCGGTGATGCCGTTCTTGAGCAGGGTCATCCCGATGGCCTCGCGGTAGTCGTCGAGGATGCCGACCTTGCCGCGGTACTGCTCGTCCCAGAGGGCCTCGTACGGGTTGGGCAGCCTGGCGATGTCGTCCTTGACCTTGTCGACCCGCCAGGCGACGCCGGTGGTGTAGATCGTGTAGGGCACCGAGTAGTTCCAGCCCTGGTCGTACCAGGGGTTCTGGAAGGCCGGCCAGACCTGCTCGATGTTGGGGATGTAGGAGTGGTTGAGGGGGCGCAGGAAGTTCCCCTGGACCAGCTTGCCCAGGTAGTCGTAGGTGGGGAACAGCACGTCGAAGGCGACCTGGCCGCCGCGGAGCTTGGCCACCGCCTCCTCCATGTTCCCGTAGGTGGAGACCTGCACCTTGACGTCGTACTTCCTGTACTTCTTCTCGAAGTCCTGCACGACCTTCTTGTAGATGTACTCGGTCCAGTTGTAGACGCGCAGGGTCGCGCCCTGCTCGGGGGCCAGGCCGTCGGCGATGCGCCCGGCGTCGGCCGGGATCGGCCAGGTGACCGGGTTGTCGGGGCTGGCCAGCTGCGGGCCGCCGGTGCCGGGGGCGGCTCCGGTCTCGTCGCGCTTGCCGCAGGCCGAGAGCAGCACCCCGCCGGAGACGGCCAGGGCGGTGGCGGCGGAGCGGGAGAGGAAGGCTCGGCGGCTCATCCTGGCCATGGCTGCCTCCTGAGCTTGCAGGTGGGCCGGAAGCTACAATAAACTGACTGTTCAGTCAATGTTCCGGCCGCCGTTCCGGGGAGTCCGTTCCGTGGGGCAAAGCTATCCGATGACGGAGGCGGACCGGGAGATCCAGGCGGCCGCCCGGGCCCTGGCCGAGGAGCTGCTCCCCCACGAGGTCGAGGCCGAGCTCCACGGCGGCGAGCTGCCCGACGGGCTGCTGGAGGCGCATCGGCGCCGGGTCGCCCAGCTCGGCTTCGAGGCCGTCAACATGCCCAAGGAGCTCGGCGGCGGCGGCTTCACGGCCTTCCAGCAGGTGCTGGTCCAGGAGCAGATCGGGCGGGTGACCAACGCCCTGGGCTGGGTGGTCCACACCCCGGCGTCCTGGCTGCCCAAGGTGGCCAGCCAGGAGCAGCTGGACCGCTGGGTGGTGCCCACCATCCGGGGCGAGCGCCGCGAGTGCTACGCCATCACCGAGGAGGGCGCCGGCTCCGACGTGGACGCCATCACGGCCACGGCCGCCCGCGACGGCGACGGCTACGTGCTGAACGGGGTCAAGTGGCACGTGACCTCCTTCAACCACGCCGACCACGTCTTCTTCCAGGCCAAGCTGGCCGGCGGGGCCAACGCCGGCGCCCACGCCATGTTCGTGGTCGACCTCGACACCCCCGGCATCCGGGTGGTGCGCACGCCCGCCTACAGCCACACCTACCCCTACCACCACCCGGTGGTCGCCTTCGAGGACGTCCGTGTCCCCGCCGGCCAGCTGATCGGCGCCGAGGGCGACGGCATGACCTTCGCCTACGAGTGGTTCCGCTACGAGCGGCTGATGATCGCGGCCCGGGCCCTGGGCGCGGCCGAGCGGCTGATCGAGGAGGCGACCGCCTTCGCCAGGGACCGCCAGGCCTACGGCCAGCCGATCTTCGGCTACCAGGCGATCCAGTTCATGCTGGCCGACTCGCTCACCGAGCTGTGGGCGGCCCGGCTGATGACCTACCAGACCGCCCACGGCATCGACGCCGACCTCGACGTCAAGGTCCAGCACGCCCAGTGCTCGATGGCCAAGCTGTATGCCTCGGAGATGGCGGGACGGGTCGCGGACCGGGCCGTGCAGATCTTCGGGGGCCGGGGCTACATGCGCGAGAACGTGGCCGAGCGCTTCTACCGGGAACTGCGGGTGGACAGGATCTGGGAGGGCACCTCCGAGATCCAGCGGGCGATCATCGCCGACCAACTCGCCAAGCGGGGTGTCGGCCGGCTGACCGGATAGGAGACGGCCATGACGGTGCCGGTTGCGGTCGGGGCCCGCCTCGACGAGCTGATCGCCGCCCAGGAGGGGCGGTTCCTGGAGCGCCAGCCCCGCTCCCGGGCCCTGCTGGAGCGGGCCGGCCGCTCCCTGGCCGGCGGGGTCACCTCGAGCTGGCAGATCTCCCGGCCCCAGGCCGTCTGGATCAGCCACGGCCGCGGCTCCCGGGTCTGGGACGCCGACGGCATCGAGTACGTCGACCTGCACGGCGGCTACGGGGTCATGGCCGTCGGGCACGCCCACCCGGCGGTGGTGGCGGCGGTGTCCGGGCGGGTGGCCAAGGGCACCCACTTCGCGCAGCCGACCGCCGAGGCCATCGTGGTCGCCGAGGAGCTGGCCAGGCGCTTCGGCCTGCCCCTGTGGCGCTTCGCCAACTCCGGCACCGAGGCCACCATGGACGCCGTCCACCTGATGCGGGCCATCACCGGGCGGTCGCGGATCGTCAAGGTCGAGGGCTGCTACCACGGCCACCACGACTCGGTCCAGGTGTCGGTGTACCAGCCGCTGGAGGAGCTCGGTCCCGCCCACGGCCCGGCCAGCGCGGTCGCCTCCAGCGGCATCCCGGCCGAGATCGTCGAGCTGACCTCGGTCGTGCCCTTCAACGACCTCGAGGTCGCCGAGAAGGTGTTCGCCACCCACCCCGACGAGATCGCCGGCATGCTGCTGGAGCCGGTGATGATGAATGCCGGCATCATCCCGCCCCAGCACGGCTACCTGGAGGGCCTCCAGGAGCTGACCCGGCGGCACGGCGCCCTGCTGGCCTTCGACGAGGTCAAGACCGGCGTGACCGCCGCCCCGGGCGGGGCGGTCGAGCGCTACGGGGTCACCCCCGACATCGTCTGCCTGGCCAAGGCCATCGGTGGCGGCCTGTCCACCGCCGCCATCGGCGGCACCCGGGAGGTCATGGACCACATCACCAGCGGCCGGTACGACCAGGTCGGGACCTTCAACGGCAACCCGCTGGCCATGGCCGCGGCCGGAGCCGCCCTGACCGAGGTCCTGACCCCGGACGCCTACCGTCGCATCGACCGGCTGCAGCGGCGGATGGTCGAGGGGGTCGAGCAGGTCCTGGACCGGACCGGTCTGCCCGCCTACGTGGTCGCGGTCGGGGCCAAGGGCTGCGTCACCTTCTCCCCCACCCCGGTCCGCAACTACCGTGACTTTCTGGCCATCGACGACCGCTGGAGCCACTGCCACTGGCTGTACCAGCACAACGGCGGCGTGTTCCTGCCCCCTTGGGGCAAGGCCGAGCAGTGGCTGCTGTCGGTCCAGCACACCGACGAGGACGTCGACCGGTTCCTGGCCAACTTCGCCGCCTTCGCCGAGGCCGTCGGCCGCTGAGGGCCGCTCGGTCCGGTTACGATGCCAGGGCGGAGCGTGGCGGAAAGGGGCGTCGGATGGGCGGAGGCGAGGTCCGGCTGGTCGGGCTGGAGAAACGCTTCGAGGACGTCACCGCCGTCGACGGCATCGACCTGGACGTGCCCGGAGGCGAGTTCTTCGCCCTGCTCGGTCCGTCGGGCTGTGGCAAGACGACCACGCTGCGGCTGGTCGCCGGGTTCGAGCAGCCCACCGCCGGGCGGATCCTGCTGGACGGGGTCGACATGGCCCGCACCCCGCCCCACAAGCGCAAGGTCAATACCGTGTTCCAGAGCTATGCCCTGTTCCCGTTCCTGGACGTGGCCGACAACGTCGCCTTCGGGCTGCGTTTCCAGGACGTCGGCAAGGCCGAGGCCAGGCGGCGGGTCGGCGAGGCGCTGGCCCTGGTCCAGCTCGAGGGCCTGGAGCGGCGGCGGCCGGCCCAGCTGTCGGGCGGCCAGCAGCAGCGGGTCGCGCTGGCCCGGGCCCTGGTCCTCAACCCGTCGGTGCTGCTGCTGGACGAGCCGCTGGGGGCCCTGGACGCCAAGCTGCGCAAGACCCTCCAGGTCGAGCTGAAGGCCCTCCAGGAGGCGGTCGGGGTCACCTTCGTCTACGTGACCCACGACCAGGAGGAGGCCCTGACCATGTCGGACCGCCTGGCCGTGATGGCCGGCGGCCGCATCGAGCAGGTGGGCGCCCCGGCCCAGCTGTACGAGGAGCCGGCCACCACCTATGTGGCCGGCTTCCTCGGGGTGGCCAACCTGTTCCCGGCCGTCAGCAACCCGGTCCCGAACGGCGGCGGGCGCTGCCGGCTGCGGCTGGGCGAGTTCGAGCTGGAGGCGGCCGGCGGCGACACCAGCTCCTCGGGCGCGGTCCAGGTGGTCATCCGGCCCGAGCGGGTGCGGCTGGAGCCCTACGGCTCGACCGGCCCCAACCGCGTCCCGGCGATGGTCGAGCGCCTCGTCTACCAGGGCCCGGCCACCCAGCTGGTCGTCCGCCTGGCCAACGGCGCGTCCCTCCAGGCCCTGGTCCAGAACCAGGGCCAGCCCCTGTCCTGGCAGCAGGGCACGGCCATCGCCGTCCACCTGCCTCCCGACGCCCTGCGGGTCCTGCCCGAACCGGCCTGACGCCGCTACCCGGCCGCTCTCCCGTCCGGGGCGCTGCGCCGGACGGCCTGGGTGACGGCCGCCCTGTCCTCGGTGGTCCAGGAGAAGCCGAGCTCCCGGGCGCAGGTGTCCATGCACAGCTCGAACATGCGCTCGCGGGAGACCTCGGGGTCATGGAGCACGACCTGGATGGCCAGGCCGTCGATCAGGGCGCCCAGCCGCAGAGCGAAGACGTCGGCGTCGAGGGCGGCGAATTCGCCGGTGGACTGGCCGGCGCGGACGATCTCGCCGATGGTGGCCCGCCAGCGCCGGTCCATGGCCGCCCGGTCCCTGGCCACGTCCGGGTCGCGCGGGGCCCTGGCCCACAGGTCCAGCCACAGCACCCACTCGTCGAAGTCGTCTTCGGCCTCCCCCACCGAGCACGAGCAGCGCACCAGCTCCACCAGCCGGTCGCGGGCGCTGGTCAGCTCGGCCACCGCGTCCGCGGTCTGGGCGTAGAACTGCTCGTCGGCGAAGGACAGCGCCTCGGCCAGCAGGACGTCCTTCTTGCCGAAGTAGTAGATGACCAGGGCCGGGCTGGTGCCGGCCTGGTCGGCCACGTCCTTGATGCCGGTGTCGCAGAGGCCGTTCTCGGCGATCACCTGCACGGCCGCCTTGAGGATCTGCCGGCGTCGCGCGTCGGAGAGCTTGCGTCGTGGGCTCATGCCTGCTCCAGGGGTCGTCGTCGCGGTGCAGTATGGCCGTTCGGGCTTGTCGGTCGCTCGCCCCACATCTTAGACTGAACGTTCAGTCAGTAACAGGGTCGATCGGGAGGCGGCATGTCGGCCTGGGACGCGATCGTCATCGGGGGCGGCCACAACGGGTTGGTCGCGGGCGCCTACCTGGCCAGGGCGGGGGCCCGCACGGTGGTCCTGGAGGCGAGGCCCAGGACCGGGGGCGCGGCCGCCACCGACGCCCCCTGGCCCGAGGCGCCCGAGATCAAGGTGACCCGGCTGTCGTACGTGATGAGCCTCATGCCGCCCATGATCATCCGCGACCTCGACCTGGAGCGGCACGGCTACAGGCTGTTCCCCATGGGCCCGGCCTACCAGGCCTGGCCGGACGGCCGTTCGTTGACCATCTACGACGACGACGCCCGCCGCAACCACGAGCAGATCTCCCGGTTCTCCAAGCGCGACGCCGACGCCATGCCGCAATGGGACGCCTGGCTGGAGGGCCTGGCGGCGGTGCTCGGGCCCCTGCTCACCCAGACGCCGCCCAGGATCGGCTCGCACCGGCCCTCGGACCTGCGCGAGCTGCTCCGGCTGGCCTGGCGCTACCGGGGCCTGGACGTGCGCACCGTCGGCGACGTGACCCGGCTCATGACCATGAGCGTCGGCGACCTGCTGGACGACTGGTTCGAGTCCGAGCAGGTCAAGGCGAGCCTGGCCATCAACGGGGTGATCGGCACCTGGGCCGGGCCCGACTCGCCGGGCACCGCGTATGTGATGGCCCACCACTCGATCGGCGACGTGGGCGACGGCCACCTGGGAAGCTGGGGCTTCCCGGAGGGCGGCATGGGGGCGGTCGCCGACGCCATCCTCCGCTCGGCGCTCCAGCTCGGCGCCACCGTGCGAACCGACGCCCGGGTGGAGCGGGTGCTGGTCGAAGGCGGCCGGGCCCAAGGGGTGGTGCTGCGGGGTGGCGAGGAGCTGCGCGCCCCGGTGGTGGTCACCGCCATCCACCCCAGGACCACCTTCCTGGAACAGGTCGACCGGGCCGAGCTGCCGGCCGACTTCGTCACCGACATCGAGCACTGGAAGTCGCGCAGCGGCGTGGTCAAGATCAACCTGGCCCTGGCCGAGCTGCCCGACTTCACCGCCGATCCCGGCACCGAGGTCGGCGAGCACCACACCGGGTCGGTCGAGATGGCCCTGTCGGTCGACTACATCGAGCAGGCGTTCCAGGACGCCAAGCAGGGCCGGGGCGCGACCCGGCCGTTCTCGGACGGCTGCATCCCCACCGTGTTCGACAAGACCCTGGCCCCCGAGGGCATCCATGTCATGTCGCTGTTCACCCAGTGGTGCCCGCACGAGTGGTCCGAGGCCCCCCACACCGAGGAGCTCGAGGCCTACGCCGACCGGATGATCGACTGCTACGCCGAGCTGGCCCCCAATCTGAAGTCCGCGATCCTGCACCGCGAGGTCATCGGGCCCTGGCAGATGGAGCAGGAGTGGGGGCTGGTCGGGGGCAACATCTTCCACGGCGAGCTCTCGGCCGACCAGCTGTTCCACATGCGCCCCGCCCCCGGGTACGCCGACTTCCGCAGCCCCATCGCCGGGCTCTACCAGGCCAGCTCGGCCACCCACGGCGGCGGCGGGGTCTGCGGCATCCCCGGGTGGCAGGCCGTCCGGGCCGTCATGGCCGACCGCAGGAAGGCCAAGCGCCGGCGGTGACCCGCCTCGCCCCGCTGCTCCAGCCCCGGTCGGTGGCGGTGGTCGGGGCCAGCGCCCGGCCCGGGTCGTTCGGGGATCAGCTGGTCGCCCAGCTGCTCGGGGGCGGCTACCGCGGCGCGGTCCACCTGGTCAACCCCCGCTACCGGGAGGTGGCCGGCCGCCCCTGCCACCGGTCCCTGGCCGACCTGCCCGGCCCGGTCGACCTGGCCGTGCTGGCCGTGCCCAACGCCGCCCTCGAGGCCCAGCTCCAGGCGGCGGCCGCCGCCGGGATCCCGGCGGCGGTCATCTTCGCCAGCTGCATCGAGGGGGATCCTCCGGGGGGGCCGCAAGCGCCCCCCCGAACCCCCCCGAGCCGTGCCATCGGGCCGTTGGCCGAACGCCTGCGGGCGATCGCCGAGGCGGCCGGGATGGTGGTGTGCGGCGGCAACGGCATGGGGTTCTTCAACCTCGAGGAGAGCTTGAGGGTTTGTGGCTTTCCCGAGCCGGCCGACCTGCCCGCCGGCCCGGTGGCGGTGGTCAGCCACAGCGGGTCGGTGTTCTCGGCCCTGCTCCACAACGACCGCGGGCTCCGGTTCAACCTGGTCGTCTCGGCCGGCAACGAGCTCGTGACCAGCGCCGCCGCCTACCTCGACCACGCCCTGGAGCTGCCAAGCACCCGGGTGGTGGCCCTGTTCCTCGAGACGGTCAGGGAGCCGGCGGCGTTCCGGGCCGCGCTGGCCAAGGCGGCCGCCCGGGCCGTCCCGGTGGTCGCTCTCAAGGTGGGTCAGGGCGGGGCGGCCAGGGCCATGGTCGCCGCCCACTCCGGCGCCCTGGCCGGCGAGGACGGCGCCTATCAGGCCCTGTTCGACGCCTACGGGGTGGCCAGGGTGGCCACCCTGGACGAGCTGGCCGACACCTGCGAGCTGCTGGCCGGGCGCCGGGCCGGTCCCGGCGGCCTGGCCGCCATCCATGACTCCGGCGGCGAGCGGGCTCACCTGCTCGACCTGGCCGAGCGGCTGCGGGTGCCGCTGGCCGAGATCTCCGAGGCGACCCGCCGGAAGCTGGCCGCCGTGCTCGAGCCCGGCCTGCCCGCCACCAACCCGCTGGACGCCTGGGGCACCGGCAACGACGCCGACCAGATCTTCGCCACCTGCATCCGGGCCCTGCTGGAGGACCCGGCCACCGCCGCCCTGGCCCTCAACCTGGACCTGACCACCGAGCCCACCCCGGACACCAGCTACACCGGCCTGGCCGTCGACGCCGCCGCCACCACCGCCAAGCCCGTGGCCGTGATCGCCAACCTGGCCTCGGCCGCCGACCCGGCCGAGGCCGCCACCCTCCGCGCCGCCGGGGTCCCGGTCCTGGAGGGCACCGCCACCGGCCTGGCCGCCTTCGGCCACCTGCTCGCCTACCGCGACTTCCTCGCCCGCAGGGAGGGAGTGGACGACCTGGGGCCCCCTTCCTCCGGGTCCGCCTCGACCGGGGCTGTGGACAACCCCGCGCACCCTCGTTCCCGGTGGCCTACGCTCCCCCACCGGGGGACCCGGCTGCGGCCGGTCCAGGTGCCGCGTGCCCGGGGGCGGGGCGCCGGAGGGCGGGGCGCCCGGGACCGGTGGCGGCGGCGCCTGGACGAGGCGGGACGGGCGATCGGTGAGGCGGGGCGGCCGCTGGACGAGGCCGAGGGGTTGGCCCTGCTGGGCGACTGGGGGGTGCCGGTGGTGGCGGCCGAGGTGGCCACCGGGCTGGAGGAGGCGCTGGAGGCGGCCGGGCGGGTCGGGTGGCCGGTGGCCCTCAAGACGGCCGCGGTCGAGGTGGCCCACAAGTCGGACGTGGGCGGGGTCCGGCTGGGGCTGGACGGGCCCGAGCGGCTGGCCGTCGCCTATGCCGACCTGGCGGCCAGGCTGGGGCCGCGGGTGCTGGTCGCGGCCATGGCCGACCCCGGGGTGGAGCTGGCCCTCGGAGTGGTCGCCGACCCCCAGTTCGGGCCGCTGGTGATGGTGGCCGCCGGCGGGGTCCTGGTCGAGGTCCTGGGCGACCGCCGCTTCGCCCTCCCCCCGGTCGACCAGCGCCAGGCCAGGGCCATGCTCGACCGGCTGGCCGTCCGTCCGCTGCTGGACGGCGTCCGCGGCGCCCCCCCGGCCGACCTGGACGCGGTCGCCCGGGCCGTGGTTGACCTGTCGGTCCTGGCCGTCGACCTCGGCGACCGGCTGGCCGCCCTCGACGTCAACCCGCTGGTCGCCGGCCCCGACGGCTGCGTGGCGGTCGACGCCCTGGTGGTCGCCAGACCCGGCTGAGCCCGGCCAGGGACCGGGCCGCCCGGGACGCCGGGGGCCCTGCGGGAGCGGGCGTTGCGCGAGGCCAGGGCGGCGGCCCGGCTCAACCACCCCGGCGCCGTCACCCTCCACGACGTGGTCGAGGCCGACGGCCGGCTGTTCCTGGTCATGGAGTTGGTCGAGGCGCCGACCCTGCGCGACCTGGTCGAGCGGTCGGGGCCGCTGCCGCCGACGACGGCGGCCCGGGTCGGGCTGGAGCTGCTGGAGGCGCTGGACGCCGCCCACCGGGCCGGGATCGTCCACCACGACGTCAAGCCGGCCAACGTCATGGTCACCGCCGACGGCCGGACCAAGCTGGCCGACTTCGGCATCGCCTCGCTCCAGGACGACACCCAGCGGACCCTCGGCGTGGCGGCCTCCGGGGCCGGCGACCGGACGTTGACGGCCGCCTTCGGGTCGCTGCCGTACGTGGCCCCCGAGCAGGCCGGCGACCGGCGGGCCGGCCCGGCGGCCGACCTGTGGGCGCTGGGGGCGACGCTGTGGTTCGCGGTCGAGGGCGCGGCCCCGTTCGAGCGGGCCAGCCCGGCGGCCACGCTGCACGCCATCCTGCACGACCCGCCCGGGCGCCCGTGGCGGGCCGGGCCGCTGGAACCGGTCCTGCCGGCCCTTCTGGCCAGGGACCCGGAACGCCGCCCCCCGGGCCGCGGTCCTGCCCGCATGCTGACGCCGCTGGCCGCGGCCGCCCCCGCCCCGACCGTGCCCCTGGCCGGCACCGCCCGCCTCCCCGGCGCCCCGGTCCCGACCCAGGTCCTGGCCGGCCCCGCTCCCCCGCCCGGCTGGGGCGAGCCCCGCCCACCGCGGCCACGGCGGCGCCGCTGGGGGCGGCGGCTGCTGGTGGCCGCGGGCGTGCTGGCCCTGGTGTCGGTGGCGGCCAACCTCGGGGAGGCGGGCCGCCGGGGGGACCAGGGCCCGGCCGGGCCGGGCGACCCGGTCCGCGACGGCCAGTTCCAGTTCGTGGTCCGCTCGGTGGACTGCGGGGCCCGCTCGGTGGGCCAGGGCATCGCCCGCAAGCGGCCGCTGGAGCAGTTCTGCCTGGTGGCGCTGGAGGTCGAGAACACCGGCAGCGAAGGCCGGACCTTCGGCGGCGGCAGCCAGTACCTGTTCGACGACGCCGGCAAGCGCTTCGACCCGGACCTGGACGCCACCGTCCGCCACGGCGACGGCCGGCTGCTGTCGACCCACCTCAACCCCGGCCAGCGCCTGGCGGGCACCCTGGTGTACGACGTCCCCGACCCGATCGACCTGGCCAGGGTCGAGCTCCACGACGGCCCCTTCAGCGGCGGGGCCAGCGTCGCGCTCGGCTAGCGCGTGTCGCGCTCGCCGCCCAGGGCCACCACCGTTCCCACCACCGCCTGGGGCGAGGCGAACCGGCGGGCCAGCCGCCCCGTGCCCGGGTCGAACCGGCCCTGCCGGGCCTCGACGGCCAGTCGGAGGGGAGGTGCAGAATGCTGACTGCATGGACGCCGTCGAGCCACCCGAAACCGGCCGGGTCTCCCAGCTGCTGCGCCGCCGCCCGCCGGCGGTCGCCCTGGCCTGGGCGGCGGCGGTGTTCGGCCCCGGCAGCCAGGTGGTGGCGGTGCGGCCGCTGGCGTCGGCCTGGCTGGCCAACCACGCCGTCGACGTGGCCGACGCCGCCGGCGCGGTGCACCGGGTGGTCCTGCGCCGCTGGGCCCGGCCCGGCTGGGACGAGGACGACCCCGACTTCACCGCCGCCCGCGAGGCGGCCATCCTGGAGCTGCTCGAGCCCACTCCGGTGCCGGCGCCGGCCCTGCTCGCGACCGACCCCGACGCCGCCGCCTGCGACGTGCCCGCCCTGCTGCTGGACCGCCTCCCCGGCGACCCGCCCGACCTCGCCGGTGAGCTCGACCATGTGGTCGAGGGCCTGGCCGCCGCCCTCCCGCCCATCCACGCCGTGGCCGTGCCGGGCACCAGGGGGACCGGCGGCGGGGACGCCGGGCCGGCCCTGGTGCCCGGCTACCACCGCTTCTACGAGCTCGAGCAGCTGAGCCCGCCGGCCTGGTCGGCCCGGCCGGAGCTGTGGGCGCGGGCCTTCGAGGTGGCCTTCGGGCCGGCGCCGCCGCAGCGGCCGTGCTTCATCCACCGCGACTACCATCCGGGCAACACCCTGTGGGCCGAGAGGCGGCTGGTCGGGGTGGTCGACTGGATCGGCGGGTCGTGGGGGCCGCCGTCGGTCGACCTCGGCCACATGCGCCTGAACCTGGTCTGGGACCTGGGGCCGGAGGCCGCCGGCCGGTTCCTGGCCGCGCACCACGCCCTGACCGGGTTCGACCATGACCCCGTCTGGGACGTGGTGGCGGCGGTCGACTGCATCCCCGAGCTGGACGCCCCCGGCCCGCCCGACCCCTGGCTGCGGCGCATGGAGGACTGGGTC
>Ga0209481_10000632_pt1 | contig 13990 bp, 26 predicted proteins | sample SoiMetdeltSBSDD3_FD_187598 | JGI IMG/M metagenome (GOLD analysis project Ga0209481, IMG submission 187598) | Bulk soil microbial communities from a Populus tree surrounding site in Tennessee, USA - Soil MetaG P. deltoides SBSDD3 (SPAdes) (version 2) | ecosystem: Environmental > Terrestrial >...
GCGCTTGAGTCGGCGGGGGAGGGGAGGCTTCGGATTGCGGTTGCGTGAGCGCATGACCTGTGTGTAGCAGGGTTAGCTAAGAACCGCAAGGTGGTTAGATAAGAGTTAGACAAGAATGCGCAAGGTGGTTAGATAAGAGTTAGACAATGCGATCAAAATGTCTCAAAATGTCTTATCTAACCGCGACATGTTCATGTGAACACGCCCGTGTGCGCATTCTCGTGGGAATCGTCGGGCGAGCTCGAGTCCGCGAACCTTGGCGCTCTTCGCGAAGGAGCGCTCACCGTGTCGCACAATCCGCCGTGGAAGTCCGAGACCAAGGCCGTCAACCCGGGTTCGCCGATCGACTTCTACGACTTCGTTCCGCTGACCGGCCCCAAGGGTGGCCGCGTCGTCGTGGATGCATTCATCCTTGTCGTGACCGGGACGATCACCGTCGGCACGGCGCTGTGGAACGGCGCGGACGTGTGCCGGCTGTTCGGCTTGATCAACGTCGAGCAGCGTGATGGTCGGCTTCGCTGGTCGGTGAGCGGCTACAAGTCGCGCATCTTCGGCATCCACCTCAACGGCATCGAGCGCCACCAAGAGCACGGCAACGTTGCGGTCGGCGCCGGTCAGGCCATCGACCTGCGGCTCATCATCCCGATGGCCAAGCCGTTCACGCGCCGTCCGAAGGACTGGTCTCTCCCCGCCGACGCGCTGAAGAAGATCACGGTGAACATGAACCCGCTGGGGTCGGCGCAGACCGGCACCACGGTGCTGTCGGTCGCGGCGCTCAACTGCTACGTGCTCGCGGAGTGGCACGAAGAGGACAGCGTCGAGTTCAAGTCCGAGGACCTGGTGAAGTCGGTCGACTTCAACAGCAACACGCAGGCGAAGCTCGCGCTGTCCGGCGTCGTGCACGACCTGTTCGTGGTCAAGGAAGGCACGACGGCCGGTGGCGACGCGATCACCGCGATCACCGATGCGCGCATCGAAGACCTGGGCACGCCGACGCTCACGCGTCAGGACCTGGTCCACGTGTACCGCGCCAAGCGCATGCTCGGCGCGTCCGGGCCGACGACGCCCGCCACCGAGCGTTTCCTCGAGCCGGTGATCGGTGGCTTCGCGCTCCCTGTCATCGCGTCCGACCCCGAGACGTCGGCATTCGACGGGAAGCTCGTCGAGTCGATGAAGCTCGATGTCGGCACTGGCGCGACGGGCCTCTCGGCGATCTCGCGTGAGGTCGTCGAGAAGTCGCAGGCGCTCACGCACGCGACGGCTGGGCGCTTCGGTATCAACCTCGCCGCGATCCGCGCCAAGACGCAGGGCAAGACCAAGCGCTCGATGGCCGAGTGGAAGAAGCGCGAAGCGCTCGTCCTGCCGTGGAGCGGCGGCAAGGTCCCGACCGCGCAGGCGGGGTGATGTCGCGTGCCGTCCGAGACCATCATCGCGCTCGGCATCGGCGCCGTCGTGGTCGGCGGCGCCGTGGTGCTGGCGCGCCGAGCTCGCGCCGCTGAAGAAGAGAGCGACATCTGCGACTCGTTCGAGGGCAACGCGAAGACCGCGTGTCAGGCGGCCAAGGGCGCGCTCGGCGTGCTCGGCGCGATCAATAAGCTGCTTTCGGGTCCCAACTTCGCCGCGATCGACAAGAAGAACAAGGAGCTCAACGGTCCGGTTGACGTGTCCGCGACCGAATGGATCGCGGCCACGTTCTGTCACACGCAGGTCGGTGACGCAGGTGGTTCGCCGGTGATGCCGGGCGCCGCGCTTCGCTTCGCGAACGGATGCGTTCCGATCGACGGGCACCCCGACATGGCGAAGTGCGCGCCGGGGACGAAGTCGATCGTCAGTCAGGTGCATTGCCCGTACTCGAAGACGCGCAAGCTCGGCTACCCCGTCAGCGACAAGTGCCGCACGACCGAAGATTTCTGCATGGTCAAGACGGACTGGTCGAAGGCGTTCACGGGTGAGGTGGGCGATCCGACAACCGTCGGGCCGTTCGCCGCGGGACAGAAGCTGTTCAACGTCGAGCGCAATAAAGGCTTGCCGGCGACGTACACCGCGGTCCCGTCGGGCTCGCTCGGTTACTACGCCGGTGGAAAGCTCGTCACCTGTCCGGCGGATCGTCCGGCGGTCGTCGTGCGTGACAACCGCACGGGCAAGTCGACGGTGCAGTGCGGTGCGCTGAAGAGCATCGGCAACGCGTCCGAGCAGACCGGCACGCGCACCGACGTCACGAACCCGACGCAGGAAGGCTTCATCTGGGTGAACGACCACTGGGAAAGGCCACGGCATACGCCATGAAGACCGTCACCAAAGTCCTGCTAGGCGCCGGCGCGCTCGTCGCCGGCGTGTACGTGTACAAGCGCCTCACGACCCCGGCGAAGCCGAAGACGCTCGGCGGCGCGCTCGGTGACCTGTTCGACTCGGGCCGCAACCTGTTCGACATCGTGACGAAGAAGACCGATGTCACGCAGTCGCCCACGTCGGGCATCGCACCCGATGACAGCCCGTTCGCGTCGAGCGCGCAGCGCACGTCGGGGCTCGCGATGCAGCCCGCGAACATCCAGACGCAATTCACCAAGGCGCTGGGCGGCACCGTCGAATCCGATCCGTTCAACCCGTTCCAGCCCACATCGAGCTGAAGAGAGGACCGTCGTATGGAGAGTCTGCTGTCGAAGTCGAACCTCGCGAGCGCAGGGCTCGCGACCCTCGGCGTGATGTTCGCCCTGAACCTCACCGCCGGAAAGTCGAAGCTCGTGCAGGGTACGGCCGCGTTCGCGGCGGCGCTCGGTGCGCTGCAGATCGCGAAGAAGGTCGCGTAGCGCGAGCTCATCGTGCGCATCTTCCACGCAGCGGACTTCGCCACACGGGGCTCGGCGACGATTCCCAACGGCGACTACATCGCGGTCGGCATCGGTCCCGGCTCGCACATGGATATGTGCGCCGTCGGGGGTAGCGTGCTCGGGCCGATGTCGCTCGTTCCGCTCGGCCAGGGTGGCGGCGCGAACGTCACCGCGATTCGAGGCTCGCGCTCCGGTCCGTTGAACACCAACGATGGTGTTGCGACTCCGTACGCGCCCGATGGCACGTTCGGCATGCTGGAGCTCTTGCTGTACGAGCGGTGCGATCCCCTCGTCCCGCCGGGGCCGCGAGCTCCGATCATCAAGGCGACGCAGAACGGAGCGTTCGTCGGTGGTGGGCTCGCGCTTCGGATGCCGTTCATGGGGCGGAAGACCTGCGCGATCTTCGCGAAGCAAGAGACGGGCATCAACAGCGACTTCACGGTGACCATCCGCGGGATTCGCTACTTCGCCACGCCGTCGATGACAGCGGCGCAGTTCGCACAGCACGCCATCAACACCGAGTTTCCATTCGCCGAAGAGGTCGTGCTCGGAACGTATTTCAAGGGTGGCGCGACTCGTCGGCTCTCGACGGTCGGCACCGACGCTCCGAACTACGAGCTCGGCGTCGCCGGCTACGTCGGTGGCAACGGCGACATGGCGGAAGCGTTCGACGAGATCGAGATCTGGACAACCGCGGTCGGCGCGCTCTTCGTTCAGGCCGAAGTCTACGGAGAGCGTAACCAGTGACGGTTGCCATAGCGTCCGCGCGGCTTGCGTTCGGCGGGTTCAGCTCGTCGAGCCCGCTCGGCGCCGTGCGCGATGGCATGTGGTGGCGCGACGATTTCCTCAACGGCATGCTCTCCAGCTACGCGACGAACGGCACCGGCGCGCAGTCGATCGGTGCCGGCCCGCTGGCGACACGTCCGGGCATCTATCGCGGCACCGTGTCGGCCGCGGCCACGCCCGACCGCGCGAACGTCGGTCTCACCGTCGGCACCGCGGGTCTCGCGCAGTGCCAGCAATTCGTGTTCGGCGCTGGCGAGATCTCAGCCGAGATCGCGATGTCGCTCGTCGCGACGTCCGACGGCGTTGACAACTACGTCTTGCGCGCCGGCTTCGGCGACCTGGGCACCGGTGACATGGTCGATGGTGCCTACTTCGAAAACGACCGCTCGACGCACGGTGACAACGGGTGGCGCATCAAGACGTCCGCCAACTCCGTTCGCACGACGGTGAACACCGCGCTTGCTCCAGTCGCCGGTGTCTTCGGTCGCTACGGCATCGTGGTGAATGCGGCCGCGACGCTCGTGACGTTCACGATCGACGGCGCCTCGGTCGGCACGATCAACACGAACATCCCGACGACCGCGGCGCGAACGCTGGGCTTCATTATCCAGCTGATCAAAACGCTCGGCGCCGGCGCGAAGTCGATCGACGTCGATTACTACGAAATCGTCCAAACCTTCACGGCGAGGCGCTGACGTGGGGCCGTGGGCCGCATACGCCGTCGCCGGCGCCGCGATCGCGCTGCCGACCATCCTGACCGAGGCGCGAGCTCGCGGCGTGCCCGTCCCCGCGACGTTCACCGACGGTCAGATCGCGGCGATTCAGTCGCTGACGTCGCCTCCCATCGTCGGCGTTGCGGCGCGGTCCGACTCGCAGAACCAAGCGCTATCGGTGTACCTCAACCTGCAGCGCGAGCTCGTCAAGGCGAAGGGGCCGGCTCCAAACCGGCCCGCCGGCTCGCCCGTCGCGAACATCGCGCCGCGGGATGCGATCGAGATCTGCGACCGTTGGATCGCAGCCGTCGTCGCCGGCGCGAAGTCGGGCGAAGGTCGCTACGTCGTCATCGACTCGGGCAGCGTCGTGCTCGACATCGGCTTGCTCGACGAGATGCTCGAACACGCGGACACGCACGCGGGCGATCAGACCGAGCTCGGCCAGGCGCTGCGCGTCGTGCTGCAGAACCGCAACGTGATGACGAACCCGCTGCTATTCGACGGTTTCGACGAGGACATCAGCGCGGTGTCGACGATGAATGCGATCGCCAAGCTCTCCATCGAGATGGACGCGCAGGGCGTGAACATCATCGGCGATATCCCCGGCATCGGCGACGCGGTGCTCGACACGCTCACCGGTCTCCCGGGCGCGCTGATCGAGAAAGGCGCCGACATCGCCGGCGACTTCTCCAGCGGCCTCGGTAGCGCGCTGTTGCCGAGCCTCAACGTCACGCGGCTGCTCTTGCTCGCCGGCGCCGGCTATCTCGCGTGGAAGGTCGGCGTTCCCCTCGTGCGAAAGGTCGCGCACGTATGAGCAAGGCGCTGTGGTTCGGGTTCGGCGCGCTGGCCGCGACGGTCATCATCACGCGCATCCGGCATCCGTCGGACAGCTCGTGCTGCGAGCGCGTGTCGTTTGGTGCGGCCGATCGGCTCGCCGGCTACACCGGTCCCTTCGCCGGCCTGACGAAGGGTTTCCTCGAGGTGACCGGGCTCCGCAAGGAGCTCCCCGGAATCCTCGACGCACTCGGAGTCGCGAAAGATGCGTAACCCGTTCGAGCTCGAACATCTGCGTGCGCTGCCAATCGGGTGGTGGGGCGCCGTCGCCGGCGCGGCTGTCGCCGGCGCAACGCTGTTTCCCGAGACGCGTGTGCTCGCCGGCGGCGCGGCCGCGGCGGCCATGCTGCTGCTCGCGCTGAAGCTCACGCCGTGCTGCGCGGGATGCGCCGCCGGCGCCGGCTGCGGCTCGTCGCCCACCACGGGTACACGCGGCGAGTCGCCAGGCGAGCTCGAGTCGCTCGCGCGTGGCGACGACGTGCAGGCGCCGTTCACGGACGGCACGAGCTCGTTTGATGTTCGCGTGCTGCTCGACCAGGCGCAGGCTGCGCGCACCTATTCGGGGTGTTCATGAGGTGGGTCGGCGCGATCGTTGGTTGGTGGCTCGGCGGCAAGCTCGTCGATCGATTCTTCCCGTTCGACCCCGCGTCGGAAACCGATCGCCGCTACACGCGCGCGGGCAACATCGGCGGCGCGATCGTGGGCTACCAGGTCGGGAGGCGCGCGTCGTGACGAAGCGAACCAAGATCGTGATCGGCGCCGGCGCGGCCGCGGTCGTGGTGGTGCTGCTGCTGCGTCGCCGGCGAAAGCAAGCAACCGATGCAGACGACGGCGTGCGCGTCGGCGTCGAGGTTTGCGACAAGCTCGGTGTCTGTGCCGAGGGCGAATCGGCGCCGGGCACGAAAGAGCCGGGCATCTTGCTGACCCTCGGCAACGCGCTCGAGTCGGCGCTCGGAAAGCTCGGCGAGCTCGTCAGCGGAAGTCGCCGCTGCGAGTGCTGTAACAACCCGTTCGGCGACGGCTGCTTTGACGTGCTGCAGTCGCAGAACCTCGACTGCAGGGGGTGCTCGTGAAGACTTCCACGCTCGTTATCGTCGCCGCGGCGGTCGTCGCCGGCGTTGTCATCTATCGCCGCATGCGCCAGCCGACGCTCGTGAACAGCGACGGCACGTCGCCGGTCCCCGACTCGCCGGCGGGCAACACCGGCATCGTTCCGCCGGGCGTCTTCCCGACCGCGCCCAAACCACCGACCGGAATCTTCGGCGCGATCACGAGTCCCCCGATCATCGGGTCGGCGTCGCTCGATCGCGCGTTCAACACTCGCTGAGAGGTAGACCGTGGAGAAGAAAGAGCCCGATCGCAATCGCCCGTCGCCGAACCTCGGACACCCGATCTTCGTGTGGGAAGACGGCTGCAAAGACCCGTGCATCGCGATGATCACGTACGAGTATTCGGACCCCGCGCACGCCGAGTACATCGACGCGATGGTGTACCCACGCAACCGCGCGCCGTATCCGCGCCAGTGCATCGCGCCCGAGGACTACGTCACCGCGGCCGAGCTCGCGGCCGAGCTCGGGGGATAGCCGATGTGGAAGACGCTCGGCAAGGATGCGCTCGCGTGGCTCATCCACTGGTTCGTGCGACGTGGCGTCGACGAGCTGAAGAAGCGAACCGGTGTCGATGTCAACGCGCGCTTGCTCGAAGCCGAGCTCGCGGCGCTCGCGGCCGGAACGGCCACGGTGCCCATCGCGATGGAAGCGGCCGAAGAGCGCGGCCGCGAACACCCGCTCGACATCGAGCTCGTGCGCGAGCCCGAACCGGAAAGCTGACCGTGGATGAGTCGCAACGCCAGCTGGTCGCGTTGCTCGCGCAGGGCTCGATCGCCGGCGCGTTGATTTACATCATCATCAAGGTCGGCAACGCGCTGGTTGCGAAGGTCGCTGGGCTCGCGACCGAGCTCGCGGACCACACGCGCCGCGACCTGGCCGAGCAGCAAGCGACGCGCGCGTGGATATCGAGCTCGCTGCAGGACCTGCGTGACCGCGTGATCGCGCTCGACGCGAAGCACGATGCCGTGCTCGACATGTTCGAGCGCACGCCCGTCGAGGTTCCGATTCCGCAGCGACCGCAGGAGTACCCGACGGAGATCGCGCGCATTCGAAACACGCCGCGGCAAATCCCCGTGCCCGACCCCGGGCGAGAGCCGACGCAGCCGGGCGGCCGCTACGTGAAGGTCCGGCCGAAGACCCCCAGGAACGACTGACGAGCTCGTGGTTCGCGCTACGATCGCGCGATGGGCGAACCCGGTGTTCCTGGTGATGGGGCGCAGCGCGAAGCGTACGTGCTCGCTGAACGCATTCTCGATGCGATCAGGAACGACGAGTCGGTCACGTGCGCGGTCATCGACACCACGTATGTGATTCCGGTGGCTGCTGTCGAACGACTCGAGCGCGCGCTGTGGCTGCTCGCCTCGACGATCGTTGAACGAGTCGACCCCGCCGAGCTCGGCTTGACGCGCCCGAGCTCGTCGCCACGCTCGCGCTGACGTCTTGACGCGTTCGCGCCGCCTCCCGCGCGGAGCGCGTCCCATAGGGGCCCCCGGAGCCCTCCCTCCGTGGCTCTGCGGCGCCCCCCGAAGGACACCGCGGCGACTCGAGTGAAGGTCCGTGGAGTGGTGTCGATCTTCGGACACCTCCGCAGGTGGAGCAAGACGCTCCACCACGATCCAGATGTTCAGTGCAGATCCCCCCATCGCTACCCCAGCGAAGAGTTGCGGTAGGGCAGGGGGGCGGGGATAGTCACAGTTGCCCCGAAAAGACGGAACGCCGGACCCGCCAAGGCCCGACGTCCCTAGAAGCCGCAGCGATGACAGCGCCGCGACCCCTTAACGATATCGTTGACCCGCTTGCTCGCCAACGCGAGCGAACGTCGCTCGACGAGTTCCTTCCGTCGGGCGATCAGCTCGCGCTGCCCGTCGCTGGCACGCAGCTCGGGTTGGACGGTCGCAGCTACGAGCCACGTCGCGAAGCGACTCCATACCTCGGTACATCACACCGACTTTTCCCAGCGACCCCCGCCGGGACCCCCGAGCCAGACCGGTCCGGGTCAGCGCCGGGCACGCGAGGCACTCGCGGCACATCGCCGGAGCTCGGGACCGGCGGGGGCGTTGGGCTCGTTGACGACACTGAACAGCACGAGCTCGCCGAGCTGACTCCGCTGAACGATGACGTACCGTTAGACGATGCACGCGCTGAACGGTGTCGCAGAATCGGCGTTCCGGCGACGCAGCTCGAGTTGCCGATCGCGCTCTTCGAAAGCGCGCCGCAGCTGTCGATGTTCGCGCAGCTCTACCAGCAACAGAAACTTTTCAGCGGCACGACGGCGACGACGCTCGACGGCGATTTCGTGAACCTCGACCGTGATGCGAAGTGCCAGCGCTTCCCGTTCGTCAAGCAAGCGCTGATCGAAGCGCTGCGTTCGAGCTCGGGCTCGTGGTCGGTGCGCAACGTCATCAGCTGCGGCCGCATGACGTGCCCGGTTTGCGGCCGTCGAATCGCGCGCGACACGGCGAGCAAGCTCGCCGTGGTGATGCAGCGCCACATGTCCGAAGCGACATCGGACGCGTGGCTCATGACGTGCGCGCCGCCGCACTACATCGACGACGATCCGCGCGAGAGCGTGCAGCGCCTGCAGCAAGCGCACGCCAATTTCGTTCGCGATCGCGACTGGCGTCGGTTCGCGCGCGACTACGGCGTGCAGATGGTTCGCGTGCTCGACAGCGTTCACGGCGGGCCGAACGGTGTGCACGCCCACTGGCACTACTTGCTGCTCGTGCAGAACGCGCGGATCCCGCGGTTCTTTGTCCCCAGCGACAACGAGCTCGCGCAGCACGGCAAGCGCAAGCGTCGTCGGTGGAGCGCGAATGCCGACGCGGCCGAGCGCGCGCGCGAAGATGTCGATGAGGCGATGGCGTGGTGGCTGTCGGAGTACTGCTCGCCAAAGCCGCTGAACCAGTACACCGATCACGACCTGCTCGGCGTGCCGATTCGGATGGCGCCGCAAGAGGTGCGCGCGGGGTACCTGCGTGACGTGATTCGCGAGCGGTTGCTCCCGGCATGGGAGCGCGCGTGTCGTGCGGCCGGCATCCGAATCAAGAATCCCACCGACTTTCGCCGGCACTCGCTCGACTTCACACCGTCGGAGAAAGCGCACGCCTACTTCACGAAGTGGGGGCTCGCCGATGAAGTCGGCGCGTCGACGCTGAAGCAGCGCTCGCACCTTCGGCTGCTCGATCTCGTCGCGGCCGGCTGCGATGCCGCCGGCGACATGTTCCGGCAGTGGCGCGTTGCGGTGCACGGCGTCGCGTGGGTGACGGGGCTGAAGAAGGTCTGCGATCGCTACAACGTCACCGACGAGGACGCGCGCGCGTACGTGGAGAAGCTTCGCGAGCGACGTCGCGAGCTCCTCCTCAAAGCGGGCAAGCCTCTACCGCCAGAGGTTCGCCCGATCGCCGTCGTCATCCGCCCGGAGCTGCACGCGGTCGTGTTCGCGCTCGGTTGGGCGGAAGTGTTCGCGTTCGTCGACGAGCTCGGCGATCGCGCCGACGACGAAGTTCAGCGCGAGCTGAACACGTTTTTGTGGCGCGCGCTCGCGCGCGTGCCACGGGGGCCACCTGAAAGGAGACGCCATGGAAACGAAAGCACGTAGGACACGAAACCAGGGGTTCGATCTGGTCGATGCTGACTTCGCGTTGCAAATGCTGCTCGCGATCGCGGTGCGCTTCGATCGGCTCGCGCGCGACATCCGCGAGGAAATGCTCTGCGACAGCGAGCATCTGTCGCGGAGCTACCAGGTCTCGAAGGTCGTCGAGCGTCTCGCCGAAGAAATCCGCCGCGGCGCCGACGACATCGTTCAAGGCGTGGTGCGGCATCTCGACGAGCGATACGCGGCGTTGAAGTCGAAAGCGGGCGTGCTTTGAGGCTCGTCGAGCACGCGTTCGATGACGTGGTTCGCGCCGAGCAAGCGCGCGCGCACGCGCTCGATCGGATGCGGCACGTGCACCTGATGGCGTTCACGCCGACCGCGCGCATCTCGTGGCGCGAACAGTGGTGTCGCGTTCACAAAGCGCGCGTCGCGTTCACCGAGGCAAGCGACGCGTACGCCGCTGCGACGCTGCGGATGGCTCGCTGGTCGCGCACGATGCATCGCGTGCGCGGCGGCCGCGACGAGCTCGTTGCATGGCATCGCGGCGAGGTTCGGGCGTGACGTTGCGCGACTGGCACTTCGCGAGCGTTGCGTTCGCGGTCTTCTGTTGCGTTGCATGCGCCGCCGACACGCTGTTGCCGCACGTCGTGCTGGTCGACGGCCAGGACGAGCTCGCCGATGGTGCGCGCGCGTGGCGCGAACTCGGCTTTCGCTTCGACGGCGCCGGCGCGCGCGAATGCTTCCGGCGCTGGTACGACGAACCGCGCGAGCTCGAGTGCAACATCACCATCGGTTTCGTTCGTGACCCGCTGTTGCGCGAGCGGATGGGGGCCGATGCGATGTCGAACCGCGACACGCGCACCGTGACGGTCGATGCAGACGTCACCGACTCGTTCGAGCTCTTGATCGCCGGCGCGCACGAAGTCGGACACATCGTGCTCGACACGCCAGACCACACCGTCGGCGGCGTGATGGGGGGCGCGGACTGGTCGTTGCACGACGTCGATCGCGAGCTCGCGTGCTCTACGATCGGAGTGTGCCAGTGAGGCGTCCGGCGATGACGCGTCAGCAGAAGCAACACGCGCGCGAACAGCGCGCGCTGTTGCGGTTGCGCAAGGCGGCCGTGATGTACAGCGTTGTCGACCAGGGCCCTGTGACGTTCGCCGAGCTCACCGCGGCGTGTGACGCCTACGCGAACGCGATCACCGGACGCGAAGCGCGCAAGCTCGGTGCGACGGCCGCGCTGTTGCGGAAGCTCGCAGAAGAAGAGCTGTAACCGTCCGGTTTCCGGACGCATTGCGCAACGTGACGTCACGCAACGTCACGTAACGCAACGTTGCGCGCGCAACGTCGTCGGAGGGGCTTGCGGTTTCCAATGCAACCGCGAGACGATGGCCGGCAGTGCGCTCGGGTGGAGCGTTCTAGAGAGGCTGTTCACCGATGGCAACGTTCGAAGCTGGAGTCGAGGCGTGGCGCGGCGAAGTCGCGCGGCGCGCTGAAGGTCTCGACATCGATTTCTGTCTCGCGTGGATTCGCAAGGAGTCGGCCGGCTCGGTGTGCAGCACCGGGCTCGTCGGGCCGGGCGGGTTCCAAAAGGAAGCGGGCATCTTTCAGCTCTTCTTCGAGGATGCGAACGACGTCTCGTTCGGCACGACGAGCGACGAGCAGTTGCGCGCGTGCAGGGAAGGGCGCCGGCTCTTCTCGCAGCTCACCGACGACGACAAGTCGACGCAGGTGGAGCCGGGGCTCGCGATGATTCGCGCGTTCCACGACCGTGCGGAGAAGATGCTGGCCGACAGCGGCCTGTCGTGGGGCAACCGCGACACGTACAAGCTCACGAAGCTTATCCACGGCCTTCCTGCGTTCACGACGCCGTTCGTCGCGGCGCTGAAGCCGGCGAGCTGGGATGAGCACCGCGGGAACATCGAGTCGATGTCCGTCGAGAAAATGGCAGAGATCTCGTCGCCGGCGGCGCGCTTCTTCAGCGTGCGCACGCGCATTCTCTCCAACGCGGACTTCACCGGCGGGTTCGCGTCCGACTCGCCGTTCAACGGCGAGCTCGCGCTGTACGCGATCCCCATCATCGGCGTTTTCTTCAAATGGCTCACCGGATTCTTCAAGGTCGGGGTGTGAGCCGTGGCCGCAACGAAGCCAGCCGACCGCATGCGCGCGTCGCGCTATCGCAAGCTGACGCAGCTGACGCAGGAGCAAGCCGCGTGGCTCGACGCGTACGAGTCGCGAACCGCTGGGAAGACCAAACTCCGTCTGCTCTCTGGCGGCGCACCTTCCGAGCCTTCGCGTACGTTGTCCGCGCACGCCGTGCCCGTGCACGAGACGACGCCCGTCGGCGCCGTTGATGCGAGTGCTGCGACCTGGATCCCCACGGTGCCGCCGGCGGCGAACGACGAGGTGCCCCCACCTCCCGGAGCGCCACCACCTCCCCAGCCCGGCGCGCCCATCGTCGAGCCGGCGGCACCGACCGGGGACCCCCAGGCGGCCGAGCAATTCGCGGCGTTGATGGTGACCATCACGACGCTGGGTATGCGGGCCGGCCTGGAGCTCGCGGCCGACTACGACGTGCCCGAGAAGCTCCTCGAGCTCGTCGCCACGCCCGAGACCACGGCCAAGCTCCTCGAGCTCGTTGCCGGCGCCTCCCAACGCGTCGCCGTCAAATACGGCTTCCGGTCAATCCCGATGGCGGATGAGGTCGTGGTCGGCGTCGCCGGCGTGGGCTCGCTCGTTGCCATCGTGCACAACTTCAAGCGCAAGCGCAGCGCGCCGGCGAGCAGGGGCGATGCCGAACGCGTCGCCCAGTCGGATTCCGGACCGGCGAAAGTAGAACCCCGGCGGCCGAGCTCGCCGATCGATTCGCTGTGGAGCTGACATGAACCTCGCGTACATCATGGTCGGTCCCCCGGGGTGCGGGAAGACGTCGGTCGCAGCGAAGCTCGTCGCCACGTGGCTCGCGAAGCCGCGCGGCATCGTGCTGATTCATGATCCGTGTCGGGACAAAGCGTTCCGCGAGATGCGCGTACACCAGTACGCCGACGCAGCGACGTGGCGCGCGGCGGCCGCGGCCTCGGCAAAGGCAAAGCAGCCGATGCCGCGCGCCGCGTCGCTCGGCGGCAGTGCCGAAGACGTCACGAAGCTCGCGTATGAGATCGGCGACCGGAACAACAGCGCCGACAACGTGCGCGTGCCGATCTTGCTCGTGTTCGACGAGGGCTCGTTGCGCGCGAGCTCGGGGCGCACGTGGTTCGGCGCGGAGGACAACACCTTGCTCGCGACGCGCCGGCACAAGGGCATCGCGCCGGTGTTCAACTTCCAGCAACCCGACCAGGTCACGCGGGCGTTCTTCGAGTTCTGCACCGACGTCGCCGTCTTCCGGCAGACGCGCGATCGCGCGGCGCGACTCGAGCGCTCGTTGCTGCTCGAAGCCGGCGAGCTCGCCGGCGCGGCCGAGCTCGAACGCTACCGGTACATCCACGTTCGCATCGGCGAGGGCATCGTCGCGGAGCCGATCGCGTGATGGCGTTCGAAGCGCCGCCGCGGCGCCTTTCGCCTCGCGAGCTCGCCGTTCTACAGCGCCTGGTCGCCGGCGACAGCTACAAGCAAGCCGCGAACGAGCTCGCCCTGAGCGTCGACACCGTGCGCGGCTATATCAAGTCGCTCTATCGCAAGCTCGGCGTGCACAACGTCGCGGGCGCCGTGGCGCGCGCGTTTCGCGAGCGACTGCTCTAGCGCTTGCTGCGCTTGCGCTTCACGAGCTCGCGCCGCGCCTCGCGCGCGAGATGTTCTTCGCTGCCCGCGTCGGCCATGAACGCCTCGACGACGGAGGGCGGAAGCATCCGGCCGAGATACTTCGCGCGCGTCGTGTTGCGGCCGCGCGTCTTGAAAAACGCGTACCAGTACGGTCCGTGCCAGCGCTCGCAGGTCATCTTGCCGCACCAGACGTAGCGCTGTTGATAGGTGACACCAGCCATGTGGATGGGCTCGGCGAGCTCGCGCTTGAGTCGGCGGGGGAGGGGAGGCTTCGGATTGCGGTTGCGTGAGCGCATGACCTGTGTGTAGCAGGGTTAGCTAAGAACCGCAAGGTGGTTAGATAATAGTTAGACAATGCGATCA
>Ga0209481_10000646_pt1 | contig 13915 bp, 11 predicted proteins | sample SoiMetdeltSBSDD3_FD_187598 | JGI IMG/M metagenome (GOLD analysis project Ga0209481, IMG submission 187598) | Bulk soil microbial communities from a Populus tree surrounding site in Tennessee, USA - Soil MetaG P. deltoides SBSDD3 (SPAdes) (version 2) | ecosystem: Environmental > Terrestrial >...
GCGGCCGCGCCGGGACGTCGACGCGGCCGCGCCGGGACGTCGACGCGGCCGCGTGTGGTCCGCTCAGGCGACCTGGGCCAGTTCCACCTGCTCCGCCGCGGACTTCGCCGCGCACTGCCGGTAGAGGTACTCGTACCGGCGGGCCATCGTGTCGGCCGAGAAGTGGGTCCGGACGTGCCGCACGCACGCCGCCGGGTCGATGCGCCCGATCTCGTGCAGCGCCGCGGGCAGTTCGTCCGGCGAGTTGCAGATGAACCCGGTCTCGCCGTGCCGGACGATCTCCGGCACCGCGCCCCGGTTCAGCGCCACGACCGGTGTACCGGTGGCCATCGCCTCGATCAGCACCATGCCGAACGGCTCGTCCCAGCGGACCGGCAGCAGCAGGCAGCGGGCGTTCCACAGCAGTTCCCGGGTCCGCCGCCGGTCGGCGTTGAGCACCACCTCGGCGCCCGGACCGACCATCGGCGCGATGACCTCCTTGAAGTACCGGCGCTCGACGGGCTCGGTGCACTTGCCGGCCAGCACGAGCGGTAGGCCGGCCCGGGCGCACGCCCGGATGGCCAGATCCGGTCCCTTGTCGGGGTGGAACCGGGCCAGCCACAGGGCGGGGCCGGACCCGAGCGCCGGCTTCACCGGGCCGGTCCGGGCGAGTCCATGGTGGATGGTGCTCGTCCACGGTAGACCGGCGCCCAGCCGGCGCTGCGCGTACGAGATGGACACCAGCGCGACGGACCGGTCCACGAGCCGCAGGTAGTCCGCCAGCTCACCGATCGGCCGGCCGTGCACGGTGGCGACGGTCGGCACCGTACGGTTGGGCGCGGTGAGCAGGCCGGCCATCGTGTGGTCGTGGACGACGTCGAACCCACCCGCCTCGATCAGCGGGTTGGCCCGGGCCACGTGGACCATCTCCGGCATGCCCTCGTTGAGCCGCGTGTTCTGCAGCTTCGGATCGGTGGGGACGAACTCGGCTGCGGTGGCGGTGCCGGTGCCGGCACCGAACAGCGTCACCCGGTTCCCCCGTGCGACCAGCGCGTCGATGAGCGCCGCGCAGACCTCCTCCAGCCCGCCGTAGCCATGTGGCGGAAGCGCGTACCAGGGCGGGGCCAGCATCGCGATCCGCAACGGAGGGTCCATGGACAGATCGTCGGCGCCGGCAGGGTGAGGGGACGTCACCTCGTCCGGGTGGTTCGGTGGGCCAGCCGGACCACGGTACGGTCCCCGCGGACGTGCAGGTCAGCCCGAACGCCTCGGGCATCCTGCACCGGCTGGGCCAGGCCCGGCCGGTGGCGAAGGCCGGCGTGAAGCCACGTGCCCAGGCCGTCCGGGAGGTCTAGCCAGGGGCTTTGCTGGGTACGTGTAGTCCGTGCTCTCCCCCGACGACGTGCTCAGCGCCCGTTACCGGCTCGACGAACCCGTCGCCTCCGGCGGCATGGGTGACGTGTGGCGGGCGTACGACCTCGTGCTCGGGCGTACCGTCGCGGTCAAGGTGATGCGGCCCGCGCTGCTCACCGACCCCGGCTTCGAGGCGCGGTTCCGGGCCGAGGCGCGCATGATGGCCGGCCTGCGCCACCCCGGCGTCGTCGACGTCTACGACTACGGCGAGAGCGAGCTGCCCGGCGGGCAACGGGCGGTCTACCTGGTCATGGCTTACGTCGACGGCGAGCCACTGTCCCGGATGCTCGACTCGGTGCGCCAGCTCCCGGTCGACGAGACCCTGTCCCTGGTCACGCAGGCGGCCGAGGCGCTGCACGCGGCGCACGCCAGCGGCATCGTGCACCGCGACGTGAAGCCCGGCAACCTGCTGGTCAAGCCGGACGGCACGGTCGTGCTGGTGGACTTCGGTGTGGCCCGGTCCGCGGCGGCCACCAGGATCACCGGCGCCGAGTCGGTCATGGGCACGGCCCTCTACATGGCACCCGAGCAGGCCTCCGGCGCTTCGGTCTCGGCCGCCACCGACATCTACGCGCTCGGCGTGGTCGCCTACCACTGCCTGACCGGCCGGCCGCCGTTCACCGGGGGCCGCGCGATCGAGGTGGCGTTCCGGCACGTCCACGACGACCCGCCGGCACTGCCCGACGACGTGCCGCCTCCGGTCCGGGCGCTCGTCGAGCGGGCGATGGCGAAGGACCCGGCGGACCGGTTCGCCGACGCGCTCGGATTCGCCGCGGCCGCCCGGGCAGCGGCCGCCGTGGACGCGGTCGAATCGGACCGCGGGCCGGACCATGTGGTGACCGGACCGGGCACCGATCCACCGACGCTCACCGACCTGGCGGTGGTCCCGGGCCCGCCACCGCAGCGCCGGCGCCGGACCGCGCTCGCCGGCGCCGCGCTCGCGATCCTGCTCGGCCTCGCCGGCCTGGTCGGCGTGCTCGGCCTGCGCAGCGGCGGCGGCGTCCCGGCCCGGGAGGGCACCGCCCCCTCGTCGGCGCCGGCGCAGACGCCGACGGCGAAGGCCCGGTCCCGCCCGCCGGGCGGCGGCTCGTCACCGGCCCGACCGTCCGCGCCACCCGCGTCCGCGCTGCCGACCCCACCGGCGTCCGCGCCGGCCGGGGGCCCGGGTCCGTCATCCGCGCCGGAACCGACCGGCGGCGCGACACCCGCACCGGAGCCGACCGGGTCGGTCACCCAACCGACGGCCACCGCGGCCGTGATCGGTACCGCCCAACCCGGCGGCTAGGCCGGCTGGGTTCGAGCCCGCTCGGCCGCGCTGCGCAGCACGCAGAACTCGTTGCCCTCGGGGTCGGCGAAGACCACCCAGCCGGTACCGTCCGGCTCCCGCCGGTCGGCCACGATCGTCCCGCCGAGCTTCTCCAGGCGGGCCACCTCGACATCGCGTGGTACGTCCGGCTGCAGGCAGACGTGTACCCGGTTCTTGACCGTCTTGGGTTCGGGCACCTCGGCGAAGTAGAACGTCGGCGCACCCGGCGGGGAGATGCTCACCTCCGGGTCGCCGGGGCTGTCCTGGTCGCTGACCGGGTGCCCGAGCACCTCGCTCCAGAACAGGGCCAGCCGGTACGCGTCGGCGCAGTCGAAGTTGATGTTCCGCACGATCGAGGTCATGGTGCCGAGCCTGGTCGCCGGTCGTCTTACCCGTCAACCGGTTTCGTGCCGCCGAGCGCCCGGCGCAGCGCATCCGGCAGCTCGTCCGGACCGGACAGCAGCGCGGCCAGGTGCCCGTCCGGCCGGACCAGCCGGACCTGTCCCGGCCGGGCCTCCAGCGCGGCGGCGAGGACGCCGTCGCGGTCGATCCGGTCCAGCCGGTACCCACGGACCGGCACACTCGCCGCCGGCACGGTCACGTCGAGGCCGTCACCGAGCACCGTGAACCCGCCGGAGAACAGCTCGCGCAGCCGCCGCCCGCCGAGGCTCGTCGGGCCGTCCGGGCAGAGCACGCCGGCCACCGGCGGGCGGGCATGCCCCGGGCCGGTCGGGAAGTCCGCCGGAGGCTCCCCTGTGGACAGTGGCGAGTGGACGTACCAGTACGGCTCGGCGAGCTTGCCCGAGTTGACCAGCCCTCGCGCCGACGGGTCGTGCACGGCCCGGTCGAGGATCTCCCGTCGCCGCGCCCGGTCCGCCTCGGACCGGGGCACGAGGAAGCGCATGGTCTCGCCGGTGACCCGCAGGTTCTCCTCGGCCGCGGCCCGGCGCTCGACCTCGTACGACTCCAGCAACCCCGGCCCGGCCCAACCGCGCCGGTCGAAGGCGATCTTCCAGGCGGCGTTCTCCGCGTCCTGCACGCCCGAGTTGAGCCCGCGCGCCCCGAACGGCGCCATCAGATGTGCGGCGTCGCCGGCCAGCAGCACCCGGCCGACCCGCATCCGGCCGGCGAGGCGCTGGTGGAACCGGTACACCGACAGCCACACGATCTGGTACGGCGCCGGCCCGGTGATCCGCCGGATCCGCGCGTCCAGCCCGCCGGAGGCCCGGTCGGCGCCCAGGTCGTACCCGGCGGGCACCTGCCAGTCGATCCGCCAGACCGAGTCCGGCTGCGGGTGCACCAGCACCTGCCGTCCCGGGTTCCACTGTGGATCGAAGTGGAACCGCCGCTCGGCGCCGAACGGCAGGTCCGCCCGGATGTCCGCGATGAGGAACGGGTCGTCGAAGGACTCGCCGGTGAAGTCGAGCCCGAGCAGGTCCCGGACCGTGCTACGGGCGCCGTCGGCGGCGACCAGGTGGCTGCCGGTCAGCCCGCCGTCCACCGTCACCGACCGATCGTCCTGACGCAGCGTGGTGACCGCGCACCCGTACCGCAGCTCGACGAGCGGCTGCGCGGCGACCGCGGCCAGCAGCGTGCGCTCCACAGTAGACTGTGGCACGTTGATGAACCCCGGGTACGCGCTGCGCCCCGGATCCGGGAACGAGATGGTGAACAGCTCGCGTCCGCGGTAGTAGGTCCGCCCGACGTGCCAGGTGACGCCCTGCGCGAGCAGCGCGTCCGCGACGCCCGCGCGGTGGTAGACGTCCAGCACGTCCCGCTGCACGCAGATGGACTTCGAGCCGGTCGGCTCCCAGCCCTCGGCGGCCTCCAGCACGACGGTCGGCACTCCCCAGCGGGCCAGCAGCAACGCGGTGGTCAGCCCGACCGGCCCCGCCCCCGCGACGAGGACCGGCCGGCTCACGGCCCGGTCAGCTCCGCCCACACGGCCCGGTCCCGCTCGGCCGTCCAGATCCTGGGCCAGTCCACGCCGTCCAGCTCGTCCCAGAGCCGCTGCACGTTGAACGGCATGCAGTGCTCGAAGATCGGCCAGGAGCCGTACCGCGGGGCGAGCGCGGCATGCGCGGCGGTGAACGCGTCCCGCGGCGTACCGCCGGCCTCGTGCACGGCACCGACCTCGGCCCGCAGCACGGTCAGGAAGTCGCGGGTCTGCGCGACCGCGGCGTCGACCGCGACCCTGCCCCGGGCCACCGCGCCGCGCCCCCCGACCAGAGCCTCGGCGCCGAACGCCGCCACCCGGTCGAGCGTCCCGGTGGCCCAGTCGGCGTGGAACGCGTCGCCGGTGTAGAGCGCGGCCTGCGCCTCCACGAGGTCCCCGGCGAACAGCACCCGGGCCGACGGGAGCCAGGCGACAATGTCGCCGGCGGTGTGGCCGCGCCCGCAGTACTGCAGGACCAGCGGGCCGCGGTCCCCGCCGAGGTCGATCGCCAGGCGGTCGGAGAACGTGACCGCCGGCCAGGTCAGTCCGGGGATGGTCTCGGCGCCGGTGAACAGCCGGGGCATCCGGCCGGCCTCGGAGGCCCAGTCCGCGAGCCCCCGCTCGGCGATCAGAGCCCGGGTCTGCTCGTGCGCGACGACCGCGGTCGCGTCGAACGCGGCGGCGCCGAGCGTGCGGACCGCGTGGTAGTGCGACAGCACCAGGTAGCGCACGGGCTTGTCGGTGTGCTCCCGCAGCCGCGCCAGCCAGCGCCCGGCCAGGTACGGCGTCGCCCGCGCCTCGACGCAGACGAGGAAGTCCTCGCCCTCGACCGCGCCGACGTTCGGGTCCCCCTCGGCGGTCAGCGCGTAGACGCCGTCGGCGAGGATCTCCAGGGTCTCGGTCTTCTCCGACAGGTCGGCCGACGAAGCGAATGGCGTGCCCATGGCTGCCAGCATCTCACCCGTCGTGTTGCCGGCAGCGGATCGGCCGCCCACGCGATAGCGTCGGATCGATCGAATCAGCCCCGGGAGCCGCGATGACGCCGAAGCATGCGGTGCCGACGACCAACCGACCCGTCGGAGAGGGGGATCTCGACTGGCCGGTCGAGTCGATCGACTCCGACGGCGTCACCGAGCTGCGGGTCCATGGCGTGGGAGGGACGCCGCCGACCGCGATGCTCGACGAGGCCGGCCCGCGGCAGGTCACCGGCGACCAGGTGGCCGGCGTGTGGCGGGGCGCCGACCGGCTCGTCAACGGCGCCCGTCGCTGGCACCGCGAGGCGTACTCCTGGGGCGGCCTGACCTCGCGGCCGCTGAGCAGCGCGCTGTGGTTGATGCTGCTGCCGTTCTCCCTGATCAACCTGGCCGGCTGGATGGCGCTGGGCAACCGGGGGCCGGAGTCCCGCACGGTCGAGGTCGGCGTCGCCCGCCTGGACTGGCGGGTCGCGTTCCAGCAGGCACTGGTACGGGTGATCGCGCTCGCCGCCACCTGGACGTACGTGCTCTTCGCCGGGCAGCTGTCGATGGACCTGGCCGCCTGGCAGTGCACGCGCTCGGCGAGCTGCCGGATCGAGGGCTGGTGGCGGTTCATCGGGCTGGCCGGCCACCCGGCGCGCGGAGCCACGGTCGCCGCCCTGGTGCCGGTCCTCGCGGTGGTCGGCCTGGCCCTGCTGAGCCGGCAGAGCAGGCAGCGGTACGAGGACTACCGGCCGGCCGGAGACGACCGGCCGCGGCGGCTCAACGTGGCCCGGATCATGTTGAGCCACCGCCACTTCTGGTCCGGCGCGGTCTACGCCGAACGCAGCCGTACCCTGCACATCACCTCGTCGTTCCTGCTCATCGCCGCGCTGTTGCTCGCGGTCGCGGAGCCGTCCGGGCGGCACCACGACTGGACCCGCGGCGCCCAGCTCGCGGTCCTCGGCCTGCTGGGCGTGTGCGCGCTCTGCGCGGCCTGGGTGTGGCTGCGCAAGGTGCTGTTCAGCCACCACCGCAGCGCGCTGGTGGTGGCGCTGGCCATCCTCGCCGGTGCCGCGACGCTGACCTGGCTGCAGCCGGCCCGGCCGGCCGGTACCGGGATGATGCCCGGCGTGCTCACCGCGTTCGACGCGATCATCGTCGGCGTGTACGCGTTCGCGCTGCTGCACCTGGGGATCGCCGGCTGGGCGTGGTGGTCGGTCCGCCGGACGAGCTGGGCCGGCCCGGCCCCGTTCCCGGGCCCGTTCGTGGCCATCGCGCTCGCGCTGTGGCTGATGTTCGCGGTGCTCTCCGGGGTGGTCGTGTGGATCGCCCGGTGGCTGAGCCCGGATGCCGTACCGATCGGCAGGACGACGGCGGGAGACCTGGTCTACCCGTCGGCCTACACCGCGCTCGCCCAGGTCAGCGTCGCCGGGCTGGTCGTGGTCGCGGGCGTCGTCGGGGTCTTCGCGCTCGGCTCGTTCCTGGTCACCCGCTGGTTCGGCCGGCTGAACTTCGAGGCGACCGTGTGGGAGGTGCACGAGCTGGCCGGCGGGCAGCGGGCGTCGACGTTCCCGGCGTGGCGGCGCGCCCTGCGGACCCGGCTGTGGACCGCCGGGGTGGCGCGCTGGATCGAGGCGGGGCTGGTCGCAGCCGCCGTCGTCGCCACCGGCGGCTCGTTGTTCTACAGTGGACGGTACGCGTACGACCTTCTCGGTCGCGACGGCGCGCTCCGGGCGGCCGGCGCGCTGCTGCTGGTCTGCGTGGCCGTCTCGGCGTTCGTGGCGCTCGCCCTGGACCGACGCGGCTTCTGGCGGTTCGCCGGCCGCCTGCTGCTCGTCGTGGCGAGCCTGGGCGCGGCGGCCTGGATCGTCCGTCCCCTGCTGCCGCTGCCGGCCGACCGGCCCACCGCGCGGGTGCTGGAGGTCCCGCTGCTCACCGAGGCGGTCGCCAGCACCGTGCTGACCGCGCTGCCGATCCTGGCGGTGCTCGCGGTGCGGCGGGCGATCCGCCACCCGGGTACCCGGCGGCTCGTGGCGACCGCGTGGGACGTGGCCACGTTCTGGCCGCGGGCGTTCCACCCGTTCGCGCCGCCCAGCTACGCCGAACGGGCCGTGCCCGAGCTGGCCTGCCGGGTGTCGAGCCTGCTCGACCGCGGGCACGCGGTGCTGCTGCTGGCGCACAGCCAGGGAGCGATGCTGGTGACCGCTACGCTGGCGATGCTCGGGCCGGACCTGGACGGCCGCGGCGCCCGGCTCTCGGTGATCACCTACGGCAACCCGGTGGCGCACCTGTACATGCGGTGGTTCCCCGGCTACGTCAACAGCGGCGTCGCCGAGTACGCCCGCAGCGCGGTCCCGCCGGGCCAGTGGGTGAACTTCTTCCGCTACACCGACCCGGTCGGCCGCGAGCTGTTCGCCGCGGCCCGCCGCTCCGGCCGGCTCCCCACGACCGTGGTCGGCCCGGACGGTGGCGACTGCTGGCTGCCCGACCCGCCCACCGACCTGTACCGGCGCGGCGACGGGCAGCCCCGGGTACGCGGCCACACCGGCGGGGACTACCTGCGCCAGTCGACCTTCGCCGATCACCTGCGTACCCAGGTCGCCCAGCTGGACACGCTCGCCGAGTAGGGCCGCCGGGCCGGCGCTCCGCTGGGCGCGGCCGCGACGGCGGCCACGGCCGGCAGCTACGCACCGGTCGTGGCCGCCGTCGCGGCCGCCTGCGCGGTGGCCGCGGGCGCGATCGCGGTCAGTGGACGCGGAACGGGGACTGGGTCTGCGCGTTGAAGACGCCGGTCAGGTTCAGCAGCCCGCCGACGATCATCGCCGGGTCGTTGACGAACAGGACGTCCAGGCCCTTGGCGATGTCCGAGGAGTAGATCAGGCCGTTGTACCAGTACGCCGACCAGGATCCGCCGGGGATCAGCTGCTCGAGGCTGAGCGGGCCGCGCTCGAACCAGGCCAACTCGCGCGGGTTCGCCGGGTCGGTGAACTCCCATACCGAGATGCCGCCCTGGTACCACGCCTGCACCATGACGTCGCGGCCGAGAACGGGTACCAGCGAGCCGTTGTGCGCCACGCAGTTCTCGGTGTTGTGGTTGACCCGGGGGATCTTGAAGTAGCTGGCGAACTCCAGCCGCTTGCCCTCCGGCGTGTTGACGATGCGGTAGACGGCGTCCGCGCCGCGCAGCGGTCCGACCGTCGGGTTGCACGTCGGGCCGGTGCCGCCGCCCAGCTCGTCGGTGAAGACGACGGTCGTCGCCTTGTCGTTGAACGTGGCGGAGTGCCAGAACGCGTAGTTCGGGTCGGTCACCGAGTGGATCACCTGCGGGTTGGTCAGCTCGGTGATGTCGAAGAGCACGCCCTGGCCCATGCACGCGCCGGCGGCCAGGCCCTTGGCCGGGTAGGCGGTGATGTCGTGGCAGCCCGAGGTCGCCGAGGTCTGCCCGGGGATGCCCGGGAAGCCACCGTCCGGGAACAGCACCGGCGTCGCGATCACGGCGGCGCTCTGCGGCGCGGCGGTCGGCACCTCGATGATCGAGATCTTGTCGTGCGGTGGCTGGCAGTCCGGGAACGTGCTGCGCGGCCCGTACGAGCTGACGTAGATGACGATCCGGTCGTGTGCCGGGTCCGGGATCGTGGTGTGCGTGTGCGATCCGCACTGGGTCTCGACGGCGGTCAGGTAGACGGGGTTGGCCTTGTCGGAGATGTCGAAGATCCGGATGCCCTCCCACGACTCCTTGATGGTCGCCGACTGGTCGGTGTTGCCGTCGCACTCGGCCTTGTTGCGCGACGAGTCGGTCGAGGTGAACAGCAGGTTACCGGCGACCGAGACGTCGTTCTGGTTCCCCGGGCACACGGTCGTCGAGACCAGCCGCGGCCGGGCCGGCACGCGGATGTCGTAGATGGAGAAGCCGTTGTAGTTGCCCGAGATCGCGTAGTGCCCGGTGAACGCGATGTCCGTGCCGAAGGACTGCGCGAACTCGGCCTGCTTGGGCAGGTTGGCCAGGTGGTGCATGTTGCGGCTGCGGGCGATCTCGTCGACGCCGAGTTCGGCGTCCGAGTCGTCCATGGCGTCGATCTGCTCCTGGGTGAAGCAGATCTCCTCGTGCGCGTGGTCCTCGTGGCCGTCGCCCGTGCACACCTCCGGGTGGGCCACCGCAGGTGTGGCGGGAACGACGATCAAGCCGGCGACCAGTACGGATGCGGCCGCCACGACCAGTAGACGGGCGCGGAACAGGTCGATGTTCATCTGCCCTCCTCGATGGGGATCCCCTCGCGCCGACGGTAGGCCAGACATCGAACGATCACAATGGGCGGGGCAGACAGTCCACAGTAGAGAGATTTGGGGGGTGCGCGGCCGGCCAGGCTCCGACCACGCACCCCCTGTCGCCCACCGTCGCAGCCCTTTGGCAGTACGGCGGCGAGGACTCGATGTGATCTCATCCTCCACGGGCCACCGCACCGGAACATCCGCCACCTGACGCAGTTACCTGAGTACGGCGCGCAATCGTTCGTATCTCACGCAGTTGGCCGATTACTCAGCGCACCTGCCGAACCAGGCTCGTCCGTGGGAATCGGTACGAGAGGCGGGCGGCACGGTGAGTGTGCTACGTGACGGTGACGAGGCCATGCACTACAGCGACAACTCGCACCGGTGGATCGCGCCACCGGACATCGAGCAGAGCCTGTGGGAAGCGGGCGTACGGGCGCACCTGAGCCGGCACATGACGACCATGGGTGGCCCGGTCAAGCAGGACCGCCTGTGGGCCTGCCGCCCCGCGCGCAGCACGCCGGCCGGCGTCGAGCCCGCCGCGGCACCGGGCGGCACGGTGTCCCGGCTGCCGAACCTCACCGAAGACCCGGTCAGCGAGCCGGTGATCCGCCTTCCTGGTGCGGCGTAAGGTCCCGCCGGCTCGCCTCGCGCGCGATGTCGATGCGCGAGTGCAGGTTCAGCTTCGCCAGCACGTGCGAGACATGGGTCTGCACGGTCCGCCGGGACAGGAACAGGTGCGCGGCGATCTGCGGGTTGGACATGCCGCGGGCGACCAGCGCGACGATCTTCAATTCGGTCGGAGTCAGGCTGCTCCAGCCCTGGCTGCTGCGCCGGTGCCGGGCCCGCGGGCCGCGCCGGATCCCGTACGAGCGGAACTTGGCCTGGGTCCGGGCCAGGTCCCACTCCGCGCCCAGCGAGGTGTAGAGGGAGAACGCGCCGGTGAAGTGGGTCCGGGCGCCGGCCACGTCACCACGGTCCGCGAGCGCCACCCCGGCCGCCTCCAGCGCCTGCGCCCGCGGCAGCATCCGCCCGGCCGCCTGGTAGTGCTGCGCGGCCTTGAGCAGGTTCGCCGGGTCGTGGTCCAGCAGCCCGCGGCAGTGCGGCCCGACCGCCTGCCGGTGCGGCACATCCGACGCCCCGGCGACCGCCTCGGCCCGCTGCACGATCTTCTGCGCCGAGCCGGCATCGCCGATCGTGACCGCCAGCCGCACCGCGTCGGCCAGGAGGTCGGTGGTCTCCTCCACCTCCTCGGTGTCTGACAAGACGTTCATCAAGACCGAGAGCGCATCCTCTGGCGCGTCCGACTGCTCTCGTTCGAGACTGCGGGCCAACGCGAGCGATCCGGGTACCCGGTTACCGAGCCGGGTGGCGTACTGTTCCGCGCCCGCGAGGTGGTCCCCCGCCGCGTCATCGCCACGGTGCAGCTGGATCGTGGCCGCGACCGCGTGGTCGCAGCATTCGACGCCGGGATCCTTGGACCCGGCGGACCCGAGGTCGACCTCGGCCAGCGCGTCGTCCCACCGACCGACGTCGAAGAGCAGCTCACCGAGGACGCTCTGGGCCTGGGCGACGCGGACCACGTTGCCGGCGTCGTCGGCCGACTGCCGCGCCTGTTCGGCCGCCTTGATCGCGGTGTCGTAGCGGTCCAGGTCGCCGAGCGCAACGGCCTGGTTGATCTGCAACATCAGTCGGAGATCGGCCAATGCCGGGTCGCCCTTGGCCACCGAGAGCGCGCGCTCGAACAACGGCAGTGCCTCGGCCGCTTCCCCGCGCATCCCGTGCAGGATCGTCAGAACGCCCAACGCCCACGCGGTCGCCCAACGGTCGCCGACCGCCGTGGCGGCGGCGAGCGCCTCGTCGGCGACCTGCCTGGCCGTGTCCACCCGGCCGAGGCTGCGATGGGTACGGGCGGTCAGCACCATGAGCCGGGCGCGGTGCTGGGGTTCGACGCCGGGGAGTTCCTGCGCCTCGCGGAGCGCGGTCAGCGACTCTTCGGACCGGCCGGCCATAGCCCGGCACTGGGCCAACGTCCAATGTAGATCTACCAACAGGTCCGGCCTGGTGACGTGCGCCAGGGCAGCCGTAGCCACCTGGGCCGCCTCGGTCGCGTCGCCGACCCGGTAGAGGGCGTCGGCAAGCCGGCAGGCCAGCAGATCGTGCGGTGCGACTCCGGCCGGCACACGCGCCAGCGCCCAGCGCAGCAGCGGGATGGCGGCCTGCGGCGCCTGGCCCACGAGGCGTTGGCCCACCCCAGCCAACCAACCGACGAGCCACTCGTCGGCGGCGGCCGGGCCGTCGTAGACGTCAATCGCGGGCAGAAGTTGACGGGCGACGCGCTCGGCCGATGCGCCGCTCTCGGCGAGTGCCCGGCCGGCATCGAGGTGCCACGCCGCGCGGACCGCTGCGGGCATACCTTCATACAGGGCGCCGCGGATCAGAGGGTGCCGGAACGCCAACTCCGGGCCGTCGCTACGCAGTACACCGAGATTGATCGCCTCATCGATGATCGGCAGCAGGTCGTTCACCCGACGGCCGGACACCACGGCAAGCTCGGACACCGAAAAGTCCACGCCGAGTAGTGCTGCCGCCCGCAGCGTTCCCCGAACGGGTGCGGAGAGGAACTCCAGCCGATCGGCGATCGCCGCGGACAGAGAGTACGGCGTGGGGACTCCGCGAACCTCCACGCGCTCGTCATCGAGGCTCAGCGCCCGACCCCGGATTAGCGCGTCGATCAGCTCGGTCAGGTAGAGCGGGTTCCCTGCGGCGTCCGCGGCCAACCGCAGTAGTCCCGGACCGGGCGACCCGCCGACCGCATGCGCGACGAACTCCGTCGCTTCGGACTCGGTCAGGCCGGGCAGCCGGACGATGTCCTTCGATCGGAGTGTCCGGCGCAGCGCACCGAGGTCCTCGCGGCCCAGCACCGGTCGGGTCATGCCGACCACGAGCAGCGGGAGCTGCCCTACCGATCGGGCCAGCCGGCCGAGGGTCATCACCGTCGCCGCATCCGCCCACTGCAGGTCATCGACGACCAGCATCACCGGTGCCGAGGCACAGAACTCGTCCACGACATCGAGGAGCCGTTCGGTCGCCGCTGCGACCAGGTCGACACCGCTGCCTGGAGCGGGCTCAGCCCGGAGCAGGTCTGCGATGCTGCCCCTGCCGTACCCGGCCGCCGCCGCACGCGCGTCGAAGGCGTCGAGTAGCGGAAGCAACGGGAACGCCTGGCTGAGTTCGTCGCAAGCGGCCCAGAACACCTGGCAGCCGGCCGTGCCCGCCTCGGTCGCCGCCGCGCGCATGAGATAGGACTTGCCGATTCCCGGCTCGCCCTCGACGAGGACAGCGCGGCCCCGCCCGGCCACCAGTTCCGCCACCCAGTCCCGCACACCGTCCAGATAGTCCCGCCGGCCGACGAGGGGAACCGCAAGAAGCGCCTCGGCCATCTAGCGAACCGCCCTTCGTTCGCCGTCGATGAACCCGCTGTTCACCTGCTGTACACCTACGGTGCCTGAAGATTGCGCGCGCAAATCTCCTGCCCACGCGGTGCGTTTGCCCAGCGCAGGCTGCGTTATCTTCAGAACTGAACGCGATCGATGTGAATACGTGAATGCGAAACAGTCACGTCTAGACATGATCGCGCAACGGAGAGTTGGCCCGCCGGTAACCAACGAGCCATCCCTCCGTCACCTATCGCCGTCACCGTTAGCGACCACCACCTGGCCAGGTGTCACATCGGCAACCGGCTTTGGAGCACGTGATGCGGACTAAACGAAGAAAAGCAGCCCTCATCGCCACGGTGTTGATCGCAAGTCTTCCAGTAGTGGGCGCAACGGCAGTCAACCTCGACACCCACTACTCAATGACTACCAAGATCTCCGCCGCCGAATCAGCACCCACCCTCGACGCTGCGCCCGCGTACTACCACGACATGTAACTATGACGCTTCCCCGGGCGGAAGGGAAGGGTCGGAGGCGTGCTAGTTGCAAGATGCATGGTAGAAATTTCGCGGATGATCCACGGGCCGGAGTGGCGACCCGATCAATTGACGGTCGCCGC
>Ga0209481_10000647_pt1 | contig 13914 bp, 14 predicted proteins | sample SoiMetdeltSBSDD3_FD_187598 | JGI IMG/M metagenome (GOLD analysis project Ga0209481, IMG submission 187598) | Bulk soil microbial communities from a Populus tree surrounding site in Tennessee, USA - Soil MetaG P. deltoides SBSDD3 (SPAdes) (version 2) | ecosystem: Environmental > Terrestrial >...
CGGTGCTTGCTCTTCGTGTCGAGCGCTACGCGGCAGATGTGCGCACCCGAGCACGCTGAGCGGCTGGGGGGACGCCGGCATCGACATGGCTTGGTCAACACGGCGCACGGTTCTGCGCCCGCTTAGTACGATCGCCGCGTGTGCGAGGCTGATCTGCAGGCGCTCATCCGGCTCATGCCACCGCCGACCGGAGCGGGCGATGAGGTGGATTGGGCTGCGGCGGAGGCCGAAATCGGCACCCGGCTGCCCGCCGATTACCGGGCATTCATCTCCGTCTACGGCGGCGGCGCTATCGGCCACGACCTCAACGTGCTGTTGCCACGGCCGGCGCCGGGCCCGCAATGGGAGCAACCGGGCCTCACCGACGAGACCGCGACCCTGCGGCTGAACTGGCGGCACTCCCTCAACCGAGCCGGTCTCGACCTAGACGAAAACGATCTGCTCAGCTGGGGCATCGGATCATCGCAGCCGGACCAGCTCGGTTGGGTGACCATCGACCCGGACCCGCAGCGCTGGCCGGTGTTGGCCCATCCGCGTCACGTGAACTACCGCGAGCCGTCCTGGCAGCTCCACGATTGCGGCATGGTCACCTTCCTCCTCCGCCTGCTACGGGCCGAGCTGGCGCGGTGCCCGCTCAGTGGCACGGCATTGTGGGGCCGCCCGGCCCCGTTCGTGCACTGGCGCGAACAGCAACGTCGGACGACGGCCACCCCGCCGTGGTGCAGCGGGTAGCTGCCGACCTTGAGCACAGGGCGCTGACCGCGGGATCAAGGGCTGCGTGCGGTAGGTAGATCATGCGTGCTCCGGAGTTCAGCCGGCTCGGCAGACGGCGACGGACGTCGGTACGGGCGCCATACGGGCCACATCGATGTGATCATGTCGGCCAAGGTCCGCCGCGGCCACCAGCCCAGCTCTCGGCGGATCCGATCGGTGCGGGCGACGACGTGCGACGGATCGCCCGCGCGGCGCGCACCCACCCGGTACGGCACCGGCTGCCCGGTCGCCGCCTTAACGCAGCGGAGCACGTCGAGCACCGAATGACCGGACCCGGTGCCCGCGTTGAACACGGTCGCCGACTGCCCTGCGTCAGTGAGCATCGCGGCGACGAGGATGTGCACGTCGGCGAGGTCTTCCACGTGGATGTAGTCGCGGACGGCGGTACCGTCACGGGTGGGGTGATCGGCGCCCATCACCGTCATCGCCCGTCCGCTTGCGGCGGCGCGCAACGCCAGCGGGACGAGGTTGGTCTGCGACGGATCCACCAGCCCGGAGTGCGCGGCTCCCACCACGTTGAAGTAGCGCAGCGCCACCCAGGACAGCCGACCGGCCATCCCCGCCGAGCGAACGAGACGCTCTCCGAGGAGCTTGCTGCGGCCATACGGGTTCACCGGTACGGTCGCTGCACTTTCCCCGACGGCGGCCACCGATGCGGCGCCGTAGACCGCCGCCGACGAGGAGAACACGAACCGGCGCACGCCGGCATCGGCCATCACGGAGAGCAGCGAAGCGAGGCCGCCAACGTTTTCCCTGTAGTAGTACGCCGGTCGCACCATCGACTCGGTCACCGACTTCCGAGCGGCCAGGTGGATCACGCCCTCGACCGCGTGCCGCCGCATGGCCAGTACAACCGCCCGCCGGTCGGTCACCCTCGCGGTCACGAGCGGAACGCCCTCGGGTACCCGGTCGGCCAGACCGGTGGAAAGGTCATCGAGGACCACGGCGCCGTACCCGGCCTGTCGCAGCCCCCGCACCACGTGCGCGCCGATGTACCCCGCGCCCCCGGTCACCAGCCACGTCACCGCCTACACCGCCCTACCGGTCGCGGGCAGGCCAGGGACCACCCGGGCACAGGTCGCCGCGCGGCGATGTCGATGTGGAAGTTGGGTACGTGCTGAGCATCCGGTCGATCCAGCCGATGTCATCCGCGTAGTCGCCGGCGTGCACTCCGATGAACGCGGTGTCCGGGTGGCGGCCAACCAGTGCCTCGACCGGCCGGGCGAGCCGAGGAACCGACGGGTCGGCGTACGACCAGTCAGGTGCGTGAGCAGCTCTTCGAGGCGTTCGTCATACCGGTCGACCGGGTCGAAGAAGGCAACCGGGTCGACGGTATGGACGGCCACCGGGACGTTGAGCGCGGCGGCTTGATGCCACAGTGGATCGGGACGACCGTCGTCGGGCAGCACCAACCGGTCCGCGGCGTGGCGGACATGCACTCCCAAGACCTCCCGGACCTTGAGGCCGCGCGCGCCGGCGCGCACCGACCGGTCAAGGATTGCCGCCAACCGCACTCCGGCGTTCGAGCGGGTCAGCGCTGCCCAGTCGACGTGACAGATTGTCGCGGACCGCCCCGGGTGGGCGCGGTCGTACCGGTCGAGGTTGGCCTCCAGCTCGTTGCCCCACCGACCATCGGGGTTCACCATCGCCGTGACGTTGCACGAGTCGAGCGGCTCGACCGGTGCCGGTACGTCCGGTACCGCCCATCGCCCGCCGGTGAGCCAGCGCCCGAGGTGGGCGTGCGCATCGTTGGCGGGAGCCGCTGCCCGAGCCACACGGGACTGCTGCGCCCGGTGCCGCGCACGCGGCCGTTGGTCCCGCAGCGGCAGGTCGGTCATCTCCCGGCAAGCGGTCATCGATGTGCGGTATCGGCATAGACGGTATTCAGCTCGCAAGTCATCCTGCTCAGGACAACCGTTCGATCCCCTGTTCGCGCGTCGACCGCCGGGTGGCCCGCCGTCGCGACGGGTCGGCCAGCAGCGCGAGGGCGGCCTCCGCTAGGAGGTCCGGCCGGCGGTGTGGAACGAGCACGCCCTGGGCGGCATCGGCGATGAGAGCGGGCACGCCGCCGACCGCGGTCGCCACCACCGGCACCCCTGCTGCCATCGCCGCGAGCACCGAGCGGGCCTGCGGTGACCTCGCCTCCGGTGTCGGGGTCAGTCGACCGGGTCGGTGGCGGCATAGCCGTGGTGGCGTAGGAGCGACTCCATCTGCGGATAGGTGGCCAGTTGCCCGGCGACCCGATGCCGGTCCTCGGCCTGGCCGCGCCAGCGGCCGACCCCACGGGCGTCGAGTGGCCGCGGCCGGCCCAGCCAGTTCAGGGTGAATGGCGATAGATCGCCAGGTAGGGTGCGGGGGAAGTCGCTGAACCGTGCGGACGCGCTGAGATCGAGTATCGCGGCCAGGTCCTGTTGGACGGCGTCGGGTTCGGCCACGAGCCGCTCGTACCGGAGTTGGAGCAGCCGCAGGTGCAGCCCCTGGATGGCCTGACCCACCTCGACATCACGTTGCCATCGGCTGAAGTCGCAGTAGTAGCCCTGGGGCGCGTGCGGCCGCAGCTGGAGCCGGCTGGTCACCACATCACGTGGGTCCCGCAGGATGTTCACGATCCACACTGGACGGAACCTGGGTACGTCGGCGATCAGGTGGTCGGCGCAGCGCGGGGTCCGCTTGGCCACCACCCAGCCCTGTGAGGGATGCTCGATGAGCGTGCTAAGGCAGTGGTCCTCATCCCAGACGGTAGTCCCGTCGAAGGTGCGGAACAGGTGGAGCAGGAGCGTCGTGCCGGAGCGGGCGCAGCCGAAGATGAACAGCCGTGGGCCGGCCGGCTGGGCGGCGGTGACCGGCTGGCACATGAACGGCACGGTCTCGTCGATCATGGCCGAACGCCTCGGAGCCGTCGGGCCGGTCGACGCAGCGACCGGCCGCCGAACGAGTAGCCCCGCGTGACCCGCAAGGCCAGGGCGGGGTAGGTAAGGGCGGACCGGAGCGTAATCCACACCGGCCCGATCAGACAGATCCAAAGTGGATAGCAGCCGCGTATGGTCGGGACGCGCAGACCCTTCGCGGTGGCGGCCACGGCGAACAGCAGCGCGGCCGTGACCAGCACCCAGCCGATGGGAGTCCGGCTGGCCACGGCGGCCACCAAACCCGGCAGCCAGGCCAGGAAGAAGGCAGTCCGGGCGAGGAAGCTGAGGTCCTCGTAGGGTTGCTTTAGGCATTGGCGCAGGAACGTCCGCGTGGTCGGCGCGACCTTGCAGGCCCGGGGGCCTGTCATGATCGTCATCGGTGGCTCGGCCAGCCGCAGGCACCGTTCCAGCTCCCAGTTGTCGAACAGTACGTCGCCGTCGAAGTAGTCCGCGAGGCCGCGGAGAAGGTCGGTACGGATGGCGAACACCGTGGACGAGTCGCCGTAGCGGTACTGCGCGTGGGCAAAGCCGGATCGGGCGGCGTCGATCGCCACGTGCCACCGGATCGGACGCAGGTACGTCGCTGCCTTCGCTGATCCGGCCGCGCCCAACGCTTCGCCGAGTCGTCGGAGGTCGTTGGGCGGTATACGGATGTCGTCGTCGACCAGCACGACGCGGGGCGTCGCGACCGCCGCCGCACCGGTGAAGACACCATTCACCTTATCGTTGAGGAACGCATAGCGGACACGGTCGACGGGAAGATGGACGACCAGCGGCGCGATGAGGGTGCGATGTTCGTGGAAGATGTCGGTGGGAGACCCGTCGATCAGGATCGTCGGCACCCCGGCGGCGGCGACGGTGCCGAGCCAAGTGTTGAGGCCGCGGAACAGCTCGCCGGGCGGGCTGGCAGACTTGTACGGGACAACAAGACTAATCAATGTGTACGCTCGACCACAACGAATTGGAACCGCGGGGATCATAGTCGTGAATGGGGTCGGCGTGCGTGCGGATCGAGGCGACGTGGGGGCGGAGATTGTCCTCTGCGAACAGGGCCCACTGCTGGTCCGGGGCTCCTTCGTGCTGGTCACGACAGAAGGCGAGACGGTTGACGCGCATCGGCGGACGGTCGCCCTGTGCCGCTGCGGCAATTCGGCCCGCCGTCCGTTCTGCGATGGCGCGCACAAGCGGCTCCGCCCTGGCCGTGGTCACGAGGAGGACCGGGCCTGATCGCGGACCCCGACTGGCGCCAGCGCCGATCGGAGCGAGGAGGCACCGGCCTGCCAGTGCTGCAAAAGGTTCGCCGCGAAGCGCTCCTCGAGGGCGAGGCCGCAGCGGGCGCCGAACATGATGGCCGGGTCACTGCCGGGGTTGTTCCGACCGTACGCGCCGCACAGATCGTGGGCGACGATTTGCTCGTGCACCGAGTCCGCCTCGACGTGCTCGTCGTAGAACAGCGCCGCCTCGTCGGCGACACCCAGCCGTCGGAGCCCGTCCGCGTATCGCCGGTTGGGCTGGGCCGACGTCATCTCGAACGCGGCGAGGTGGCCAAGTGCCGAGGCCCGGTGTCGACGATGCAGACCGAACAGGGACATCAGATTGTTGGTGGCCAACGTGGTAGCCGGCACGTGATCGACGTAGGCGCCGTAACCGGTCGTGAGCCCGAGGCACCGCATGGTCCGGCTAAACAGCGTCGAGTGCATGCGTTCCAACCGGCCCCCGCCGTACTCGTCGGCCTGGACCTCGACCAGGGCGGCCTTCAGTCGGCCGGTGAGCCGGGGGATCACCCACGTGTGGGGGTCACCCTCCTTCAGGTGGTAGATCGACCGGTGCACGACGAACTCGCGGAATTGGTCCAGCGTCGCCTCAGCCCGTAGGTAGCGGCTCAGCGCCGCGCCGTCAGTCACACCGGCCACCTCGAAAAGCTGCTGCGGTAACGTCGCCGTCGACGCCGCACGGGGGCTGTCGGCGATGGCATGGAGCTCGTCCTCGAACCGGGCCTCGGCCGTCGCCCGGAGGGCCAGCAACGACGGCTCCCACTCCCACCGGTCATCGACCTCGCGGAAGCCGCCGTAATGCAGCTGGTAGCAAATGAACAGGGTTAACTGCAGATCGTCGTCGTCGAGCGCCTCCGACCCAGCCGACCAGGTTCCTGGTGGCAGGGCGGCTCCGGCCGGCGGCAGATGGAGCGCACGGATCAGCGCGGCCGAGATCTCGCCACGAGGCGACGGAAGGCGCATCGATGTGTCCACAATTACCCCGGCTCCATCGGACGCGGCCACTGGTACCGGCGAGTGTACTACGAAGCGCCGATCGACATTGATATCGATCATCGTGATAAACAACCCATTGAGATCGGTGGACGTGCGTGTGACGCTTGCGAGACATTGAACGAGGCAGGCAGCGTGATCGACGACAAGCGGATCCGCCGGCGCGATTTCGGGGTGCGGCTGGAGCCGGAGAGCCCCTGGATCCGGTTGGAGCTGCCCACATTCCAGCAGCCGCTGCGAATGGATGTCGGAATCGACACCCTCGCTGAGTTCGACCGCGCCACGTCGAGCTCTCTCATCGACCGGCAGGAGATGGCCGATCGGGAGCGGATCACCTGGGCCACCGAAAGCACACTTTGGAGCAAGCGGTGCCACCTCGACGTTTTCGAGGACCATCTGGAGTTCCACGCAGAGGTCGACGGTACCGGCGACGTCGACCTGATCCGCTTCTTCGACGCGATCGAGGATCGGACGTTCCGCGCCCAATCCGTCCGGTTGAAACACTTCGTCGACCGCAAGCACACGACGGTCCGCTCGTACGCGCGAGGATCACCGGTCGCCTTCACCCGGGTCGTCTGTCCCGAGCCGAACTCGTACGGCCGCCACGAGTTCGCCGCCTTCGAGGACGGGCAGATCAGCGTCAATGGCGATGTCGACCATCAGGGCGGTAACTTCGTCGCCGACCCCGGACTGCTGTGCTTCGCGGTGGCCGCTGAACCCGATGGGGAATGGCTGGCCTTCGGTCTAGCCGCCGAGGAGGGCGCCTACCTGTTCTCCGACTACGAGTACCGGGGTGGCACCGAGTTCGCGCTCACGGTGACCAGTTGGGGAGCACGACACGTCCACAGTGGATTTCGCACGCCACGTCTCATCATGGTTGTAGGTGCTGATCCCGACGCAGCGCTGCGTCGTTATGTCGACGTGCTGCGTTCAACCGGTCTCGTCCCGACCGTCCGCCGTGACCAACCGTCCTGGTGGAGCCGGCCGCTGGTGTGCGGCTGGGGGCACCAGTGCTACCAGGCGGACCTGTTCCGGATCCGCAGCCCGGCCGAGCGTCGACCCGACAACGCGGCCTACACCCTGAGCACCCAGGGCACCTATCGCGACATCGTCGAGCACCTCGACGGTCGCGCGCTGCCCTGGGGAACGCTGGTCATCGACGCGCGCTGGTTCCTCGCGGGCGGCCTCAAAGACGTCGACGTCGGTCGGTGGCCGCGGCTGCGGCAGTTCATCGACGAGCAGCACCTCCGGGGTCGTCGTGTCCTGCTGTGGTGGGGGCCGTGGGACACCGACGGGATCCCGGCCGAGGAGTGCGTGCGGTACGAGTCGGGCCAGGAAACGACGCGGCCCAACCGGCCGGGCCGACTAGCGAAGTTCGGTGTGCCCGGCCCGGGAACCAAGCTCGCCATCGATGTCAGCCTCCCACCCGTTCAGGCGCGGATCCGCCACCAGGTCGTCGCCCTGCTCGGACCAGCCGGGCTCAACGCGGATGGCTTCAAGATCGATCACATTTCGGCCGCCCCCGGCATGTACGGAATGGCGTTCCCCGACGGGTCGCAACGCCTGTTCGGCATCGAAGCGGTCCGCGCCTTCCTGCACGTGCTGTACGACGCGGCCAAACAGGTCAAGCCGGACGCACTGCTGATCGGCCAGTCGCCCACGCCGTACCTGGCCGACGTCCAGGACATGGTGCGGGCGAGCCCGTGGAGTTCCTACCCCGAGTCGGTCGCCGCCGAGGCGACGTTCGCGGCGCGGATGTGCCGCCTCGCCGACCCGTCGTGGCTCATCGACACCAACGCGTGGCCGATGCCGTCACTGACGGCGTTCCGGGAGTACACCCGGCTCCAACCGGCACTGGGTGTGCCGAGTCTCTGCTACGCGACCCATCTCGACACCACCGGCGAGCCGTTCGCCGACGAGGACTACCGCGAGATTCGCCGGACGTGGTCGGCCCGATGAACGACCCGGCGGCCTGGCGCGACCTACCGCTGCATCGGTTCCACCCGCGGCCGCGCCTGGTCAGCCAACACCACGAGATCACGCGGGCCGCGGTGCCGGCCATCGACGCCCACACCCATCTGGGTCGATGGCTCACCGGCGGCGCGTGGGCGGCGCCCGACGTGACGGCCCTGCTGGAACTGATGGACGCCGCCAACATCGCCGCCATGGTCAACCTCGATGGACGGTGGGGTGCCGAGCTACACGCGAATCTGGACCGGTACGACCGGCGCCACCCGGACCGGTTCGCGACGTTCTGCCACGTCGACTGGGCTGCGCTCGGTGGACAACGGCCCGGTCGTGTGCTGGCGGCTGACCTCGCTGCGTCGGTAGCGGCCGGCGCCAAGGGACTCAAGATCTGGAAGGACCTCGGCCTGCGCTTACGTGGTCCCGCCGGTGACCTGGTCCAGCCCGACGATGACCGGCTTACCCCGTTGTGGGAGCAGGCCGCCAGCAGTGGGGTGCCGGTCGCGATCCACACTGCCGACCCTATTGCGTTCTTCGACCCGGTCGACGAGCACAACGAACGGCTGGAGGAACTGCTCGCCCACCCCGACTGGTCCTTCGCCGACCCGTACTATCCTCGATTCCACCAGTTGATGGACTCCTTGGAGAACCTCATCGCGTCCCAGCCGTGGACAACGTTCATCGGCGTGCACGTCGGATGCTGCGCGGAGGACCTGGACCGGGTGTCCCGGATGCTCGACACCTACCCGAACTTCTTCGTCGACCTGGCCGCGCGCATCGCGGAGCTGGGCCGTCAACCCCGCCGGGCCCGGTCGTTTATCCTCCGCCACTCGGACCGGGTGCTCTTCGGCACCGACCAGGTGCCGCCCACCCGCGACATGTACGAGATCTACTTCCGGTTCCTCGAAACTGGAGACGAATACTTCGAGTACTCCACGAAGTATCCACCGCCCAATGGGCGGTGGCGGATCGACGGCGTCGACCTTCCACCCGAGGTCGCTGACAAGGTGTACCGCGGCAACGCGGGCCTGGTCATCTTCGGCGGAAACACTCGATGAGATTATGCGCCTGCTCAAGAGGCTAGATGGATTCCTCCGCGCCGCGGCGGCCGGCGCGCTTCTGGTCGGCACGCCGGCTGCCACCCGGACGGCCTTGGCCGCCGATTCGCCTCGGCAACTACGCCCAGGGTCTCGACGACTGCCGGCACGCCCTGGTGCTGTTCCAGAAAGACGGCATCCGGTACCGGCAGGCCGCCGCCTTGGACAGCATCGGCCACGCCTTTCGCCACCTCGGCGATCATGACCGCGCCCTGGACCACTACCGGCGGGCCTTGGCCTGTTCCAGGAACTCCGCCAGCGCACCGAGGAAGCCGAGACCTGGGTGCTCATTCACCATCGCGGCCGGCAACCGCGACGGTGGGCTGGTGGTCGCCGCCAACGTCAACAGCGACGACCGGGACTACCCGATCGAGACGTTCAGCGACTTGCTCCGCGAGGTGTGCGCCGCCAAGCAACGCCAGCTGCAGTGAGCCGGATTGAGAACACTTACGGTCGTCCTACGACTCTTCAGTCCTACGACCGTAAGTCGTCTTGATCTGTCAGGCCGGCCGAGCCACCGGCCGCGGCCCGTGACGCGGTGAACATCATCGAGTGCCGGCACAGGCCGGCCGCCTCGGTCACCGAGAACCTGATCGTTGACCGTCTCCGGTTCGCTGCCGTAGCGTAATTGATCAATTTACATGTGCGCTGGGGGACGACAGCTCCGGGAGAGGTCTCGTTGTTATCGATCGCTCGTGCACGCATGCGTACTCTCGCCGTCGCCACCGCCGCTGCCGTGGTCGCGACCTTCGGCGTAGCGGCCATCGCGGGCCCGGCCGCCGCCGCACCCGTGGCCACATCGGACACTGGCCTGTGGATCGTGCGGCTCGCCGAGCCGTCGCTGGCAGCCCACCAGGCGCCGTCCGGCACGGTCGACGTGTCCACCTCCGCCGCCCGCGCCTACATCGATCGCCTCGCCGAGCGGCAGGCCGCGGTCGCCGACCTGATCAGCAATCGGCTCGAACGCCCGGTCGAGGTGAAACGCAGCTACCGCAACGTGCTCAACGCGATTGTGATCGAAGCGGAGGCGGCCGAGGCGGCCGGACTGGCCGCCGTCCCCGGAGTCGTGGCCGTCGAGCCCGACGTGGAGTACGAGCTGACCACCGACACCAGCCACGACCTCATCGGATCCGCCGCTATCTGGGGCGGTGACACCGGCCAGGACGCGGCCACCAGAGGCGAAGGCGTGGTCGTCGGCATCCTCGACAGCGGCATCAACCCGTTCCACCCGTCATTCGCAGCCACCGACGGCGAGGGCTACACCCACACCAACCCGTACAGCGGCTCGCTCGGCGTGTGCGCCGCGCGGCGAGCATCGCGACGCGCGCCCGCCCTGAGCCGAGACGTGCACCCGCGGGTTGTCACGGAGGTTGAGAAACCACGCCGGGTGCCGATCATCACCTCCACGCGAGGCCACGACCACGTAGGTGCCGCCCTCCTGCAGCGGCGAGGTAAGCATCACCGCTCGCGGCACGCCGCTACGCCGACTGGTCGTCACCAACTCCAAGACCGGCATACCGCTGAACTCGCGGCCGATCCGCCCGCCCGTCACCCGCAGTAGTAGCCTGTGAACGGCGTTCAATGCTTTCAACGTGAGATCCGAGGGCACGCCGCAGTCTATTGCTGCTGCAGATCGACGGGAGGCTGCGGGAGCCGAGTCGGCCAGCGCCGCCACCCGCGACGCGTTCCGTGCCGAGTGCCGCACATTGCCGACCTCGGCCATTTCGTCGGCGCTCGGCCGATGACCGATGCGCGGCCACCGCTCCAAGAGGCCACGACCCAGTGCGTTCGGACCGACCGGCAACCATTGCTGTCGGGATCCCGACGGATCAGTCTTCTATCGCGACATTGCCACCAGCTTCCGGTTCACCAGGGAATGATTGAGTCACACGGTGGTCGCGTTTGGGAGGGCGGCATGGTGGTGAGGGCGGGCATCTTCATCGGCATCGACCGGGCCGGCGATCTGCAACCGCTGAAGGACGCCGCCGACGGGGCCCGGCGCATGCACAAGTGGGCAGTGTCCCAGGGGATGGCCGACAAGACCCACGCCAAGCTCATCACCGATGCGCGCCGCCGGAAGGTTCATCCCGGTCTCATCTATGACGCGATCAAGGAACTCGTCGATGGGCCGGGCGTCGACCAGCTCATCGTCTACTTCGCGGGGCACGGGCTCAACATCAACCGCAGCGAGCACTGGCTGCTGACCGAGGCTCCGGAGCAGCCGAACGCCGCTGTCAATGTCGCCGGCAGCGTCGACCTGGCTGGCTACTGCGGGATCCAGCACGTCGTCGTCATCTCCGACGCATGCCGGGTGGCGCCCCAGGGCATCCAATGGCAGAACGTGCGCGGCAACGACATCTTCCCCAACACCGGCGGCAGCACCCGGGCGAAGCCGGTCGACCAGTTCTTCGCCTGCGTCCTGGGAAGGACGGCCGCCGAGCTGCAGGATCCGGTCGCCGCCACCGGCGCCTACTCCGCCCTGTACACCGGCGCATTGCTCGACGCCCTCGGCGGGAAGCGCCTCGAGGTGCTCGAGCCGGCAGATACACCCAACGATGGCGCGTACTACGTCAGACCAGACCGGCTGGAGGCGTACCTGGAGAGCGAGATTCCGCGGCGGATAAGCGCGTTGCAGCTTGAGACCAAGGTGAACCAAGAACCCGAGGCGTTCATCCTGTCGCGCGACAAATGGCTGTCCCGGATCCTGGTACAAGCGGTCCAGCAGGGCGGCCTCGCCCCAATACCGAGCGCACCGGTGAATCTTCGCGCCGTCGCGGCCGACTTGATCGAGTCGGCCGTCGAAGGCCGGACCGCGCTCGATCATCAGCTCCAGGCGACCAGGACCGCGCCGGTCGCCGGCGCCGAGCAGCTGGCCGGCACGGTGGACCTCGTCGCCACGCCGGTCGGGCCTGATCACTTCGAGTCACAGTGCGGCATCAAGGTGCGCGGGGCGCGCATCGCGGAATTCTTCGCACCGCGGGCCCACGGCGCCGTGTTCGGTTCGGGCAGAGAGCTACTACGCATCGACTGGGTCGACCGTCCGGCAGCCGCCAGCGTTCTGCTGCGCTTTGAGGGTGGCTTCGGGGCGGTCGTCCCGGCCATCCCGGAGTTCCTCGCGACGCTCACGTTCGAGGGCCGCGAACTCGTCGATGTCGCGTACGAGCCGTCGGCGAACACGCCGCGGTGGAAGTTCTTCGAGAGGAGGGCGGCCGACGTTCGCGCTCTGCGTGCAGTGGCCGCCTCGTCGTCGCAGCATGGCAGGTTCCGCCTTGTGGGATCTGAGGCGGAGAAGGTCGCTCGGCAGATGCAATACATAAAGAGCATTGACCCGACACTCGCCGTATACGCGGCATACGCCTACCACGACCTCCAGCTTGTCAAGCGCATTCGCGACATGTCGGACTACCTGCGCATGGACATCCGGGTGACACTCTTCGACCTTGCGCTGCTCGGCCGCCGGCTCGTCGGCAAGTCGATCGACCTCAACGCCAACATCGTTCCCTTCGTCCCGCTGCTCTCCCAGGGCTGGGCCCTGCTGCGGGCGCACAGCATCAGGCTGCACCCGGCCCTGGACGGGATCGAGGCCACGATGCGGGACTCGCTGTGGTCGCTGTTCACCGACACGGGCGTGACGAAGCTAAGAGAAGCCATGGAGTCGGGAGAGGTTCGATGACGCGACAGCTGGTACTGGTGCACGGGCGCGCACAGCAGAGGAAGGACGCCACCGCGCTGAAGGCCGAATGGCTCGATGCCCTTACCGAGGGACTGGCAAAGAGCAACCTCACGTTGCCGATCCCGGACACGGATGTGCGTTTCCCGTTCTACGGCGACACCCTCGCTGACATGGTGCACGGGAAGTCCACCGACGACGCGGCGGCGGTGATCGTCCGTGGTGACGAGGCGGACGACGACGAACAGCAGTTCACCCGGGCCGTCATGGAGGAGATCCGGCGGCACGCGGGGATCACCGAGAACCAACTCGCCGAGGTCGCCGGGCAAGAAGTGGTCGAGCGCGGGCCGCTCAACTGGGAGTGGCTCCAGGCAATCCTGTCAGCCATCGACCGATACGTACCCCACGGCAGCGGGACCAGTGTCGCGCTCTTCACCCACGACGTGTACGAGTACCTGAGGAACGCCGGAATCCGTGAGAAGATCGACAACGGTGTCGCTGCGGCGCTGACACCAGGCTTGGAGACTGTCGTCGTTGGACACTCGCTCGGTTCCGTGGTCACTTACAACCTGCTGAGGCAGCAGGGACACCTGCGTGGCTGGAAGGTACCGCTCTTCGTCACTGTCGGTTCGCCGCTGGCGGTGACGGCGATCCGCAAGGCGCTGCGGACCTTCGCACCGACCCGCTGCCCGGAATGCGTGCCGAACTGGTTCAACGCGATGGACGAACGCGATGTGGTGGCGCTCTACCCGCTCGACGTGCACCACTTCCCCCTCGATCCTGCCGTTCCAGAGATCACGAACAAACGGGACGTACGAAACAAGACAACCAACCGCCACGGGATCGCTGGGTACCTCGACGACCAGGAGGTAGCGAAACGCATCCACGATGCGTTGACCGCGTAGGCTCGCGCCCGGTCACTCAAGGATCAATGACCGGTTGCTGACATGCTGAGTCACCCACTCCCCACTGGGTCGGACTCGGGGGTTTGAACATGACAGCGCTGTTGGACATGGACGCGCGCGCTCGGCGGCAGATCCGCACACCACGATCAACCCCGCACCGGAAGGAAACAGCGCGAGCGAAGCGACGCGCGCGCTGTGTAACGCTCGGACGGCGGCAGATCCGCACACCACGATCAACCCCGCACCGGAAGGAAACAGCGCGAGCGAAGCGACGCGCGCGCTGTGTAACGCTCGGACGGCGGCAGATGCGGATGGCCCTGATGGCTT
>Ga0209481_10000650_pt1 | contig 13856 bp, 18 predicted proteins | sample SoiMetdeltSBSDD3_FD_187598 | JGI IMG/M metagenome (GOLD analysis project Ga0209481, IMG submission 187598) | Bulk soil microbial communities from a Populus tree surrounding site in Tennessee, USA - Soil MetaG P. deltoides SBSDD3 (SPAdes) (version 2) | ecosystem: Environmental > Terrestrial >...
TCCCGTTTGCGCCGGCGCCCGCCACGCTGCCTCCATCATCTCGTAAGTCACGCGTCCAAAGAGGAGGGCGTCGGCGCGCGCGATGGTCTCGGCCGCGTGACGATGCAAGCCTTCGTCCGGGACGATTGCACGATGATCGCAGCAGCCGTCCAGCGTGACGTTGATGGAATACCGAAGGGGGCGCATAACGTTGCTTCCGGAGCTGGCTAACGTGGAAATCAGCGGCCGCCGGAGGCAGTCCGCTTCATGGCATGTTATGCCGGTTTTCGAGCGACGATGCGCACTCCGCCGAGCTTATCGCCGACGAAGCAACCGACAAAGTGACTGTACGCCTTGTCGTATTCCAGGAAGCGCGCCTCACCAAACTCTGCGATTGTCGTGTCGCGCAAAGAGCGGTACATCTCCAATCGCCTCACGAGTATTTCCTTCCAATCGTCAGACAAATCATCGTGCGCCACGACGGCGCAACCGTTCTTCTCGAGCAGAGCGGCATAGCTTTCCGCTGAGGCAATGTTCGAAGTATGCATCTCCGCCGCCAGGCGCGCCTCCGTTGAAGGGTCAAGAGCGGACCGCGTGACGATGTCGGTAAACGCAACGGTCCCGCCCGGCTTCAGGACGCGGACACATTCTGAGATGAGAGCCGCCTTGTCCGGAATATGCAGCCAAGACTCCTGCCCGATCAGTGCGTCGTATCGGCAGGCCGGCAGCGGCATCGCCGTGGCATCTCCGTGCACAAAGTCCACCAGATGGTCCAGCCGAGCGCGCTGGCTCAGGCGCTTTGCAGCCTCAACGCGGCTCGCAGTAAAGTCCAAGCCAGTTACGCGACAACCGCGCCGGTGAGCAAGCCAGCGAGAAGGCCCGCCCATGCCACTGCAGACGTCGAGCACATGATGCTCGCGGCGAATTCCCGCGATGTCAGCCAGTGTGTCCAGCGCTTCCGTCCCGCCGTAATGGTCCTGGTCGAAGTCCTTGAGGTCGTCCTCGGTCAACACGTCGGATGAGACGCCGCGCGCAGCGAGCTTCGCGAGAATTTCGACCTCGTTGATCGGATGAGTGTCATAAAATTTGATCACTCCAGATTTCTGCGCATCACTGATCATGGCGCTCCATTGAAGGCATGACGTCGTAGTGAACGGCGGGGAAGTGAGGCGCCCAAGAAAGAGACCCTGAACGCCCCTCCGTCCACTACGCGCTAGGCACTTCTGCCTCGCTTGATGCGACCAAGGCGCTTCGCATTCGCGACTGCACGACGACGTATAGGAGCCATCCCCTTGCCAGCGACGCGGGCCGCGGTCCTGTTCAATTGTCTTGAAACAGATTTGACAGTAGGCGTTGGACGCATCCAGGGGAACCACAGGGATTGCATGAATGTCAGCGCGAACTTCTGATTCTCCAGAAAAGTCTGGGCGGCCATCGCGGTCCAGGCTTCGCTGGCGGCTGCTATCTTCTCGATGCCCATGCGCTGAAACTCGGCGCGGTCACGCGCGGACGGCGATGTCCCGGCGGTGGCCATCCGAGTGAGTCGATGCGCGATGACTTGAGGCGCGGCGATTCCGAGCGCGAAGGTCTGTGCGGCGAGCGACTTGGACTTGCGTCTACGGCGGAGTGGCATGGTGTTCCTTGACTATCAACAATGCGCTGTTAGACCGAAAATTATGGGCCACATCTAGTGCTCGCTGGCGCACAGCGCGCAGGCCTCGGGTGAGACGACTTGTTGGACGCCGGTTCTTCAGTTCTCAACGCTCACGACCGAGTGGGTTCTCTCGGGAAGTCTGCCGCCCGAGCTGTTGAGCGAGCCCGATGAGAATTCCTTCGGGACCCCGGATGTAGCAAAGCCGGTACATGTTTTCATACGTCACCACTTCTCCGACGAGCTTCGCGCCGCGTGTGCTAAGCCGAGCCAGCGTATCGTCGATGTCCTCCACGGTGAACATGACGCGCAGGTAACCGAGAGCGTTCACTGGGGCGTTGCGATGATCCGCGACCACGGGCGGCGCGAGGAAGCGGGATATCTCGAGCCGGCTGTGCCCGTCCGGCGTACGCATCATGGCGATTTCAACGCGCATGTGGCGCAATCCAATGACGCCATCTGCCCAGTCTCCTTCAATTGGGGCGCGCCCCTCGAGCTCGAGGCCGAGCTCGGTGAAGAAGGCAATGGCGGCATCGATGTCTTCCACCACGATGCCGACGTTGTCCATGCGCTTGACCGTCATGACGTCGTCTTGGCCTAACGTCCGCGTTTTGCCGCGCCGTATACGTAGCACAGCGAGCGGAAGGCGTCGGTCAGCAACGCATTGTCAGGCCGATCTGGCGCCATACGCGATTCGAGTGGCGGGGCACGGCGAAGATTCGGTACCCAGTTCCAATTACACTCTCTGGTTCGCTTTCCATAGACAGTGTCAGCCACTAGCCCTGATAATTCCTCAGGTAAGCAGGTAAATCGGAAATGGTTGACCAGCGTGTTGCCCGGCGGCTAAGCGCCATTCTGGCGGCGGACATCGCCGGGTACAGCGCGCTGATGAGCGCAGACGAGGCACGCACGGTTCGCGATCTCAAGGGTCACCAAGCCGTCGTGCTCCCGATGATCGGCGACTTCGCCGGGCGCATCATCGACACGGCCGGCGATGGCGTGCTCGCCGAGTTCGCCAGTATTTTGAATGCAGTCGAATGCGCGGTCGCCATTCAACGAAAGATGGTCGAGCGCAATGCCACGGTTGAGCCTAACCGACGAATGCAATTTCGGATCGGCATCAACCTTGGCGATCTTATCTACGATGAATCCCGCGCCTATGGCGATGGAATTAACATTGCAGCGCGGCTGGAAGGAATCGCAGAGCCTGGGGGCATTTGTATCTCCAGCAAAGTTTACGATGAGATCTTCGGTCGTATTGACCTTCCCTACGAGGATCTGGGCGAACACCAGCTAAAGAACATCACGCGGCCGGTTAGAGTTTATCGTGTGAGCTTCGAAGGCGCGGCATTCGGCTCCACGGCGTTACCGGATAAACCGTCCATAGCAGTGCTGGCGTTTGACAATATCAGCGGCGATCCCCAGCAGGAATATTTTTCGGACGGCATCACCGAAGACATCATCACCGAGCTGTCCAAGATCTCAGCCCTCTTTGTCATCGGGCGACATTCGGCGTTCACATACAAGGGACGCTCGGTGACGCTCAAGCAAGTTGGCAGGGATCTCGGCGTGCGTTACGTGCTGGAGGGGAGCGTCCGGAAGGCGGGGAATCGCTTGCGGATCACCGCCCAGCTGATCGACGCGACGACCGACCACCACCTATGGGCCGAGCGTTACGACCGGGAGCTCGCGGACATATTTGCAGTACAAGAAGAGGTTGCGCGCAGCGTCGCCGCCGCGCTCGCGGTGGCATTAAAACCGGAGGAGCGTAAGCGGCTCAGCCGAGCGCCAATTGCGAACGTGGAAGCCTACGACATCTATCTTCGGACCCGCGCCAGACCATGGCCTCCGACCAGGGAAAACATTCTTTCGGCTCGAAATGCCTATCGGCGCATCATGGAAATCGATCCTTCTTTCGCGGGCGGTCCGACCGGCTTATCACTGACATACTCTCTCGCCAGTATGTTTGGGCACAGTGAACGACCCGACGACGATGCAAGGCTTGCTTTGGAATTGGCAGAGTCGGCGGTTGCCTCTGACAGCGGATTCGCGCAGGCATATTCGGCACTGGGACTTGCACTTTCCGTGAGCGGCCAGCACGACGAAGCAGTCATTCGTGCGCGACGAGCCGTGGAACTTCAACCGGGCGACCCTGATGCTCAACTATATCGAGCTTTTACCCAAATGTTTGCCGGGCTGGCCGAGGAAGCCTGCGAGGCGCTGAGAACCGCGCTTCGCCTCGATCCGCAATATGTGAATGGGCCCTATCTAAATGTATTGGGTGTTGCTTGCTTCTGTGCGGGGCGCTACGAGGAAGCGATTGCTGCTTTTAAACGAAACGTGGAGAGGGGTGGTCCTTTGGCCCCGCCAGCGCTAGCCTTTTGTACGGCCTCCTACAGCGCGGCGGGCTATATGGAAGAAGCGCACGCATCGGCACGTGCGTTGCTAAACTTTTATCCGATGTTTTCAATAACTAAGTTTCGTTTCCTTTATCTGTTCAACAATTCTGAGGTGACTGCGCGAGTTGTCGATGCACTTCGTAAGGCTGGTCTAGCGGAGTGATGCAGTGGTGAGATATTGCACCGCGTCCAGTATTCTGCGTACCCATGAACTCATCGACGAAAGCCCCGCTGCGGTCATGACCGGTCGATAACGCATAGTGTGCGCCTAGTCCGCTGCGCCTGCCGGTGTCTAACGTCCGCGATGACGCGCACGATGCGACGCGCACGGGGCCGCCGGTGTCGCTGTCCATCGCGCTGTTAGGCGACTGGTGGATCATTTGCGCTCATCCGGGAGTTCTTCGTCGAAGCTGTCCGCTTCGATTTCGAGATAAGCGCGATTCACGTTCCTTCCTATGACGTACGAGCGTTCGAGCTTGTCCCACATGGACAGATCCAACGACCTGCGGATTTGCTCTTCGTTCTGGCCGCTCCGGAAACCTTGCTTCACGCCGGAATAGAACCGAGCGATGCCGGCTCGGAGCTCAGCCACTTGTGCGGCATTCATGAGGTCTCCATGTCCAGGCACGAAGTAGGCTGCTTCCAGCGCTTGGATTTCTTCCAGGGTACGGATCCAGTTCTTGAGGAATCCATCCTGGAACGTAGGGACGACCCCATTAACGAGGACATCGCCGGCAACGAGGACCTTGTCATCCGGTAGATAGAGCAGAAGATCACCCGCGGTATGGGAGCCACGGGGCACCCAGAACACCAACCGAACGCCGTGAATGAACGTTTCCGCCTTCGCTCCCTCCGGGTAAACGATGTCCGCTGGCAGCGGCCGCGTCTCGGGCAGAGCACGCCCGATCAGCCGCTCCATAAGCCTTAGCCACTCCTCGCCCGTTTCCCGCACCATTTTCCGGCAAACCTCGGAGCTGATGATCCGCGCGCCGTCGAAGGCTTGGTTTCCCAAATAGTGGTCCCCATGGTAGTGCGTGTTCACGACATGGGTTACTGGTTTGTCAGTGATCCGGCGCACGGCCGACGCAATGTGCCTGCCGACCTCCGCTGTCCCGCCCGGGTCCACAAGGATTGCACCCTTATCGCCGATGATGAGTGTCGAATTGACCATGTACCCTTGGTTCTGCGGATTCGCATGCTGGAGAGGTCCAAGAAGAACGTGCACTCGCTCATTGAGTCGTATCGCTCGAGGTTCCGGAAAGGGTTGCGCACAGAGTGCCGCAGTCGCAACCACCAAGGTGATAAAGAGACCTATCTGGCGCACGGGGTCGCCACTTAGGATTGTTATCCCTGCGAGCGGTTGCGCTGACCAGCTTTTCTCACGGCTAACGTTTGCGTTCAACGGCGCACCGCCTTTGGCCCGTCCGTTGGAACGCGCGGTTAGGCCGCTTCGACAACGCGCCTTGACGGGAGAATCTTCGTCGGCCCGTTACGGCCTTTCGCCTGCGACCCAGAGGAACACATTCTCGTACCGGATGCTCCCGTCAGGGCGTGTGTGGGCGCGGTCGGCATTCGCGTAGACAGCGCGCACTGCCGCCTCTCCGCTGTGCGCCATTGCCGCCTGGTTTACTCCAGCGCTTGCATTTGCGCGCCACGATACCTCAGTGCTGGAGAAGACGAAGGGACAGGCGACCTCGCCCTCCTGTACCACGCGCAGCCCTGCCTGCTTCAGCACTGCTGCCAATGCGCCGGGTTGCGACAGCGCTCCGGGATGCGGAGGGGAAGCGCCGGGCGGCGGGGGCGGCATGAGCGGTCCCAGAGCTGGCATCACGGCGGCGAGAAACTGGCAGCGCTCTGGCGGGCCCCAGGCGGTCACGACAACGCGACCGCCAGGCCGCACTACGCGGACGAGTTCGCGCATCGCGCTATCCATGTGCGCCGCATAGAAGAGGCTGTTCACGGCGGTAACCGCGTCGAACGTGCTGTCGGCGAACGGCAGAGCCTCCAGATCGCCCTGGCGCACATCGGCCGCAGGGATACGTTGCCGCGCTATGTCGAGCAGCGCCGCCGAGGCATCGACGGCGCTAACCTGCGCTCCGCGGAGGCTGGCCAGAAGCGCCAGGAGGCCCGCGCCGCATCCAGCATCAAGCAGGCGCGCGCCCGGAGTCACGCGGGCCGCATCGAGCACCGCCCCGAAGAGCGGCAATGAGACCTGCTCCGTGTACGCAGCCCAGTCCTGGGCACGCGCCCCCCATAGCTGACCTTGGACTGTCGCACTTCCCATAATCCCTCGTGGTTCGTTGACTTGCGCAATTGAAATACCTCGTCGGGGCCTCGTCAATTCCGCTCGCCGCGGCGGACTAACGTTTCAGGTTTTGCCTAGCCGCATGCGCAGCGAGCGAGCTCAAGGCGTTGGTCCGCAACGTGCTGTTAGGCAGCATTGGTCGACACGGCGGAGAAGGATTCAAGCGTTACTGGGAGACCGAGGCGAAGGGTGTTCTGAATCTCCGCGACCTTATCTGTGTGCCTGATGAGTTCGGAGATAGTCGCTTCAGGCGCCTTCGCTCGGACAACAACACGGTATGACAGGTGCTTGGCGGGAGCACCTTCCGCGTCGAACTCTGCGTCAGCTTGAACCTCGACTCCTATTACCTCAATGCCGCGCTTCGCGGCTTCGCGATAGATATCGTTGCAGTAGCACGTCGCCATCGCCAAGCACAGCAACTCGCCACCGTTTGCCGAAGATCCGAAACCTGACGCGCGAGGTTGAATATCGACCGCGTGCGATTTACCGCTGGTCGTCAGCGTTACCTTATGACGCTGGAATTTGCTGTCGACTGTCGCACTGATGAGCATCGGAAGCCCCCGGGCCGCTCGTCAATATGCTGCCTAACGTTAGCATGTTGCGGCATGCGCAGCGGAGCGAGCCAGAGGCGTCAGTCAACAACGCGCCGTAGACGACTGACGCCTCATATCACGGCTACCTCTCGCGGCTTTAGACTGAAGTTGCCGCTCCCCCCATCTGACTCGAACCAGATCATTCCGTATCGGTCGATCTCCAGTACCTGAAACTCCTTCCCCGCGTAGGACTTGAGTCGGGCCTGATCCTGCGGCGGCAGCCCTTGCGCGCATGAGGCGACCGAGACAATCCGGACCTTTGCGCCAACCACGATGGGTCGGCCAGATTCGTCTACGGCCGCCAATGGAAATCCTGGCGGTAGCTTCCTCTCGGGCGGCCAATTGCCAGTCATCTAACGTTCGCGGCCACCGGCGCGCGGTTGCGATGACAATAGTGGCCCGGCGCTTCACGCGCGTCCGAGTGGGCTGCGGGGTTAGCCTTCATGCACGCTCTAATAAGACCGGAGGGCTATACCCCGCCGTCCAGCGAATCGAGTCACAAGCCAAGTATTTTCGTGTTCGGTAAGCACGCGGCCATCGAGGGTTCGACGAGCCTCGGAAATGAACCTTCTCCGGACTGTTGGTTGGTTGCAGGCTAACGCCCGCGTCGAGCGGCCGGGGACGCTGCCTGAAAACGATCCGCTCCAACGCGTCGTTAGGCACCGGTCGCCCGCTTTCGCTTGAGTCCCTCAAGATGCACACGCTTTGCTTCGGCGCGGCGAGCCTGCTCGCGACGACGGCACGCTCTGCAAAGCTTCGCAGTTGAGTCCACATAGCCTTTCGCGACCTCATACCACCACTTCTGTTGCCAGGCGGTCCAGAGCTGCGCCACTCCGCAGCCCTTGCATGTGAATGGGACATCTTCGTAGTAGCCACGTTGGACGAAGGTTGGAACGCCGTAACTGTTGTACGGAGCTAGCTCCGAGACATTCACGCGCACGACGCCCGGCGCGGACCGCTGCGAACGGCGCTCGGCCTGGCGCTTTTTGCGACGGCTTACCACGCTCGTATGCCGGTGCCTAACGCCGTATTGAACGGCATGCCAATCGCCGTGGAAACCTGACGCGGTGGCACTCCCTTAACGTAGCACGCCAGGCTTCCTGCCGAGGGACGAGTTCTCGACTCGCGGCGCGATGCGCGCTCTCATATAGGAAAAGGAGAGGAGGGGCTGGTTTGCGATCTATGTTGGCAAACGAACATACGCGGAGTCCGGAGCCACTTATTCTGCAGCCAACCGTGGTCCGTGGGCTCACTAACTCCATACGAGGAGTGGACCCACGACGAAAGAGCCAGACGATGCAGATCACCGACATTCTCGCGCAGGCGGGCGGACTCCAGTCGATCGCACGCGAGCTGGGCGTGAGCGAGTCCCAAGCCACGCGCGGCGCCGAGGCGCTCGCGCCGGCCATTCTCGGCGGCTTCAGGAAGCAGGCCGACGCGCAACCCGCGGAACTCGAAGGGCTGGGCGGCTTGCTGGCCCGGTTGGGCGGCGGCGACCTGCTCGACAACGTGCTGTCGCCGCAGCCGACGGACGTGAGCCGCGGCGACAACGTGCTGGGGGAGATCTTCGGCTCGAGGGACGTTAGCCGCGCGGTCGCCGGAAATGCCGCGGCGCAGACCGGGCTGGATGCGTCGCTGCTGAAGAAGATGTTGCCGATGCTCGCAATGATGGTGGCGGGCTACATGGCGAAGCAGCAGCGCGCCGGTGCGGAGTCTGCGGGCTCCGGCCTCGGAGGCCTCCTTGGCGGCCTGCTCGGCGGGCGCCCATCGGGGACCGGCGGGCTGGGTGGACTGGCTGGGATGCTCGAGCAGGACGGCAATGGCAATCCGCTCGACGACATCCTGCGTCAGGTCGGGCGCACGTCGCGCTGAACGTATATTGGCCTCGCGCTTCCCGCCGAGGCCTCCATCGCAAAGGAGAATTCATGAGCGACGACATGCCGGATTTCTCGAACGTCAAGGGCGGATCGAGTTCCACGGCCACGAAGATCTACGTGGTGGTGGCGGGCGACAGCCTCTCGAAGATCGCCAAGCGCGAGTACGGCAACGCGAACCAGTGGACGCGGATTTTCGAGGCCAACCAGGACATCCTCAAGGACCCCGACAAGATCTATCCGGGGCAGAAGCTAAAGATCCCTCCTAAGTGATCCCGCGGATCCGACCAAAGGAATGAGAGCGATGAGAACCAAAATCCTTTTCACGCTGTTCGTCTCGGCCGCCTTGGCGCTCGTGGCCTGCGGCAAGAACGAAGAACCGAAGACCGGCCCGACCCAGGCGCCCACCTCCGCGCCCGCACCGTCTCCTGCGCCGGCACCGGCAGGCATCGCCGTCTCGGGTGTGACCGCGGGCAAGGCGCTCGGCGCCGACAAGAAGGTCACGGCCCCGACCGAGGCCTTCGCCGCGGGGGACACGATGTACGTCTCGATCGACACGACCGGCAGCGGCACCGCCAAGCTCGACGCGAAGTGGACCTACCGCAGGGGCGACAAGGTCGCCGTGGTGAAGGAAGAGAGCATGACCATCAACGCCACCGGCCCCGCGACCAACGAGTTCCACGTGAGCAAGCCCGACGGCTGGCCCGTGGGGGACTACGAGGTCGAGGTGATGCTCGACGGCAAGCCCGCGGGCTCGAAGAAGCTCACGGTGAAGTAGCTTGAACGATCCGCACCTGCAGTTGGTTTAGCTCGCAAACGAGCCACGGATTGGTGAAACGGGTTCGTCCTTGCGACGTACCAGAAACTCGGACGCGGGAGTACCGGCGCGCAGACTCGCTAGCCAGTCGTCAGGGTCGTATTCGACTCCGATTGGATTGGCAGCGAAGCGCGGGCCTTCCATGAACGCATTCGCTTCTTCGCTCGAATCAAAGCAATCGACTTGGAATTCCATTTGGTTGCCATCGGGGTCGGCGTAGTACATCGATACCGTAATTCCATGATGAATGCACCAATACGGTTGAATGCCCTGCGCCTTAAGTTGGGCGTAGTTCTCCAGCAAGTCCTTTAGGGAAGCATAGGTGTATGCGAGATGGTCGACCCCTATGAGACCACGCCGATCGTTTTCAGGACCGTCCGGCTTCAAGACATTGAGATTGGCAAACGCAAAGCGGTGGTGCTCGTCATCGTAAGTTAGGAACGCGAGCGCGGGATTCTGATACTGAACTTTGGCGCCAAACACCGTTTGGTACCACCGCACCATCTGTTCGAAGCGGCGGGTTCGGTAGACGACATGAACGAACTTCATCGGACGGATGCGTGGCATCGGTTCTCCTCAGTTGTTAGACGGCGAAGGGGATGATGCAGAGAGTCGATACGCACGCATGCCGACGACGGCACACCAAAGAAACAACACGACGAGCAGAAGGCGCTGCCAAAGGCCGGTGAGTTCTCGGCTATCAAGAGACCTTGCCAGAGCCACTAGGCAACACAGGGCAATGACGCTAGAGATGAACGAATAAACCGAAAGAGAACGCCAATCGCGACTGCTGCGGAAGTGGACTCCGAGAACGCCTGCGCCGGCGATAAGGCACAGGAAGGCGATTGGCGCGATTCCATTGTGGACAGCGTTCTCAACCGATCCTCCAGTTTGCGGGCAGCCCGGATCACAGGAAGCGATGCCAGACGCAGCCACTCCCGCGCCAAATAACATGACCAGAACAGCCGCCAAGTTGGTGACGCGTCGTCTGGGCAAGACTTTCGCGAGCCCCATACCAAAGGCAGCGAGCATTAGCCCCGTTGGCAAGAATCCCGCGTAATTCATCAAACCTGCGTTAGGTGTACCAGTAGCGCCGAGTTCGCTAATAAAGTTCGAGATGTGGCTGTAGTTGCCTCTCGCCGCCCCTGCAGCGACGACAACTGCAGAAAAAAGCATCGGTCCCGCGACGCCTCCCAATGCAAGTAGTCGCATGCGGTCTCCTAGGATCTCTCGCCGTCTAATGTTCCGCATTACCGGCGCGCGATGGGTACATGTCTGTTAGAGCGCAGTCCCCGCGCCTCACTGCTGGTAAGGGAAGGATACCGCCGCTGTCGGCTGGAACGGCTCGCTAGGCCACACGCTCTCGTCCGTCTGCGCAGGTCATGGCTCCTTTAGGAGTGGGCCGTAATTAGCGCGATAGGTGTGCGCGGCCGCGAGCCGCAGGACTACGTTGCGCACGGGCGGTGGCAGGCGCCGGAGGCGATCACGCCGATCCGTCTGCGCGCGGACCCACCGAACGCGCGCGGCGCGCCGGACTTCGAATTGCCGGAGCGCTTCAGGCGTGGGGCCGTTTTCGCCAATGATCTCAGCGAGGACGAGCGCATCTTCGAACGCCATCGCTGCACCGCACGCCATATTGGGCGACATCGCATGAGCGGCGTCCCCGATCAAGACGACACTGCCATTGCTCCACTGGTCAAGGACCACGTCCTCGATCGGGGCGACGTGCACCTGCTCGGACGTCTGGAGCGAGGCGAGCACCCCGCCTACGGGTTCAGCGAAGTCGCGGAAAGTGGCGCGCAGGCGCTCCAGTCGCCCCTCGGGCGGATCCGCGACGAGTCGCGGCTCGGTGCGATCCGCGTAGCAATAGACTTGGCCGGCACTCACCGGCAGCAGCAGGAACGCGCGCTCGGCTCCGAGGTAGACGGTCCAGCCGTCGATGCCCGGCGGGCGCGGCGCGAGAAAGCGCCAGCCGAGCTGCCCTCGATATCGCGGCTCCGATGGGCCCAGCGCCAGCCGACGCGTGACCGACCGGATTCCGTCGGCGCCCACCACGAGCGCGTACCGCGCGCTGGCGCCGTCGGTATACGTGACCGCTACTGCGTCGGTCTGCTGCTCGAACGAGACCACCGAGGTACCGTAGCGGATCGGGAGGTCAGCCGCCTTCTCTGCGAGGAGTTTGTGGAGCACGGCCCGCCCGATCCCGATGCACGGGCTACACGGAGCCCAGAATGCTGCGGCATCGATCTCGGCGAGCAAGCGACCGCGGTGCGTGTAGAACGTCTGCGCGCGGCTCACTACGCCTGCGTGCTCAGCGGCGTGCCCCAGGCCGAGTGCGGCCAAGGCGCGCGTCGCGGCCCCGACGAGGTAGAGGCCAGCGCCCATGGTTACCTCACGGCCGCCGCGCTCGACTACGGCTGGTACGAAGCCGCGCTGCCGCAGCGCGATCGCGAGCGACAAGCCAGCCAACCCCCCGCCGACAATGAGGAACCGATCACTTCGCGGGCGCATCTCCTATCCGTGCGTGTGGCCTAACGTTGCGCATTACCGGCGCGCGCTGCCCTTACGCGCGTCCGGGTACATGCGGCTGTTAGAGCGCAATCCCCGCGCTCACTGCTAGCTTTCAATAGTGACTATGTGCGCCTGAATCTTGCCGTCGACCGCGCCCCGCCCGAATCGCTTGGCGATGGCCTCTGCGGCGGTGTCGGTCGCTTCGCCAAGCCGCGAAGCATCGCGGGCCTCGATCTCATTTCTGAGCGGGGTTCCTTGACAGTACGCAATCGCGGGGATCCGGGGAGATGCTGCCCGACTGCGCGCTGCGACCGTGTCAATTCGAGGTAGGGCACTGAATCCGCCGTTTGCAAGATCTTGCTGGATGATGCGATGGTCGTGATACCCGTGGGGCGTGCGGGCCAAAAAGCGCGGCGGATCCTTAGGGAAGACGGATTCCAGCGCCGTTGTCACGCAGTCCGCGAATTCGTTCTCCGTGATCCGATCCCATACGTTGAAAATGAAAACACCCCCTGGTCTAAGTACCCGACGCGCCTCCGAAAACGCCTTGGCCCTTTCGAGAAAGAACATGACGCCGAACTGGCATACGACGGCGTCAAACATTCCATCTTGGAAAGGTAGCTGCATCGCATCTGCTTGACGCCACTCGACAGCACGCCACGTTCCTACAGCGGCGGCCTGATCGAGCATCGCCTGATTTAAATCTGTTGCCACTATGGCTGCACTTTGAGGCAGCACCGATGCCAAGGCGCGAGTCACCACACCCGTTCCAGCGGCGATTTCAAGTACACGCGAAAGAGATCTCGAACTCAGCCGATTCGCCAAGTCGGCAGCGTAGGGCTCAAATATCAACGGCACCAGGTGAGTGTCGTAGAGCTTCGGAATAGAGCCAGCGAATACTTTGTCGGTATCGGGACTAGCCATGGCGATCACCTCTGGTTCGCTGCAATTGCGCTCAAACGTCCGCGTTGTGACGCCTTGAAGAAGGCGCGAAGCGCCGCCGCGCAAACGTTGTTCACCAAAACGTTGCTAGGCCTCGCGTTTATCAAGCACCTCATACGGGGCGCAGTTGCTCAGCCAAAGTGCGTGTTCTGTCGGTGATCTCGGTGCCTGTGTGCAGGGTGGTTTTTCGTTCGATGAGCATGACGTGACACTCTTGTTCGGCAACCGGATTGTGGCGAACGCCCTTCGGAACCACAAACGCGTCGCCTTGACGCAGCTCCACCGTTCTATCCTGCATCTCGATTCGCAACGAGCCTTTCAGAACGTAGAAAAGTTCGTCCTCGTTATCGTGGCTGTGCCACATCAGCGAGCCATGAAGCTTCGCGACCTTTACGAAGGAGTCGTCGAGTTCTGCGACGACGCGGGGTGACCAATGCTCGGTGAGCGCTGCAGCAATGTTTCCGGGCGAGACGACGTTCGACATGTCTACGAGCTCCCATCGATTTCCTTGCGAGGCCTAGCGCTCGGGTTCAGCGGCGGACCGCGCAGCGGACCGTCCGCTGCGCCCGGCTGCTCTGCGCTCACCGTGCCATGCCCTCTAACACCGCCGTTGAGCTGCGGCCGAGCGGCGAAGCCGCGAGGGTACTCGCCAGCGACGCGGGCGGGCCGTCCGCTCGACCGGCATGTTAGAGCGCGGCAACCCGGAGGTTCCGCCTTTAGCGGTGAACGGCGTGAGCATTTATGTGGCGCTCGACGGCCTCAGTGATGAACGCAGGATGACTCAG
>Ga0209481_10000659_pt1 | contig 13811 bp, 7 predicted proteins | sample SoiMetdeltSBSDD3_FD_187598 | JGI IMG/M metagenome (GOLD analysis project Ga0209481, IMG submission 187598) | Bulk soil microbial communities from a Populus tree surrounding site in Tennessee, USA - Soil MetaG P. deltoides SBSDD3 (SPAdes) (version 2) | ecosystem: Environmental > Terrestrial >...
TGGCCACGGGCGCCGGGCTGGCCGCGGTGATCGGGATCCCGGGCATCGGCCTCTACCTCGCCGCGCGGGCGATCGGCATCAACACCACGGTGGTACCGGCGAACCTGCCCGACGTCTGGTGGGCGGTACCCGTGCTGGTGCTCGCGGCCGCGCAGAACGCGGTCCTCGAGGAGGTGGTCGTCGTCGGATATCTGATGACCCGGCTGCGCCAGCTCGGCTGGTCGGCGGTCGCCATCGTGGCCGCGAGCGCGATGCTGCGCGGGTCCTACCACCTCTATCAGGGCATCGGAGCATTTATCGGGAACGCACTCATGGGTGTTGTCTTCGCCCTGTTCTTCCTCCGTACCCGCCGGGTCATGCCGCTGATCGTGGCGCACACGTTGCTGGACGTAGTCGCGTTCGTCGGTTACGCGCTGTTCCAGGATCGACTGGACTAAGTGGACGAACTGGGGATTCCGCCGGAGCCGGTTGCCACTTAGGCTGGCCGGCCAGGGTGGGCGATTGCGCCCAACGGGAGGCACGGAGGTTCGCAACCAGTGTCGTCACTTCGTTTGACCGGGCAGAGGCGCCCGGTCACCATTGTGTTCACCGCCGCTGCGGTGACCGCCTTCGCGCTGGTGGGTACCGCCAGCGTGCAGGCACAACCGACACCGGCGGCCGCCGGCAGCTCGGTATACATCGTGCAGATGGCCGGTGATCCGGTTGCCACCTATGTCGGTGGATACGCGGGCATCGGCGCCACCAAGCCGGCAGCCGGCGGGCGGCTCGACGCGCGGTCGAACAACGCCAAGGCGTTGCGCAGCCGCCTGAAGGTCCAGCACGACGACGCCCTGCGCACGTCCGGCGTGGGGGCGGCCAAGAGGGTCTACGACTACTCGGTGACGTTCAACGGCTTCGCCGCCCGGTTGACCGGCGCCGAGGTGTCGAAGCTCAAGGCCACACCCGGCGTCGTGCGGGTCTGGAGGAACGAGGTGCTCGAGGCCGACACATTCACCACCCCCGAGTTCCTCGGTCTGACCGGCGCCAACGGCACGTGGGCCAGGGAGTTCGGCGGCCCGGCCCGGGCGGGCGAGGGCGTGATCGTCGGCGTCGTGGACACCGGCTTCTGGCCGGAGAATCCGAGCTTCGGTGCGCTGCCCGAGCCGCGGCCCGACCAGGGCATCATCAACGCCAAGTGGCAGGGCATCTGCGACGTCGGCACCGAGCAGCCGGTCAGCTGCAACAACAAGGTGATCGGGGCCCGCTGGTACCACGCCGGCAGCCCGCCGCCGGCGGACGAGTTCACCGGTCCGCGTGACTTCAACGGCCACGGCTCACACACCGCGAGCACCGCGGCCGGCAACAACAACGTGCCCGCCACGATCAACGGGCTCGCCGTGGGCAACGTCTCCGGCATGGCGCCGGCCGCGCGGATCGCCGTCTACAAGGCACTGTGGGACGACGGCACCGGCCAGGCCAGCGGTACGACCGACGACCTCGTGGCCGCGATCGAGGACGCGGTGGACGACGGCGTGGACGTGATCAACTACTCGATCTCGGGCTCGCGGCTGTTCATCGTCGACCCGGTCGAGGTTGCGTTCTTCAACGCCGCCGCCGCCGGTGTCTTCGTCTCGACCTCGGCCGGCAACAGCGGCGACACCATCGGCGTGAGCAGCGTTGCGCACAACGCGCCGTGGACCACAACGGTCGCCGCGAGCACCCACGACCGCGGCTCGACCAAGACCGTCACGCTCGGCGACGGCCGGACGTTCAACGGCATGGGCCAGGGGCCCGCCCTGGCGTCCGCCCCGTTCGTGGACTCGGCGAACTCCGGGCTGCCGGTGCCGCCCGGCACCGACCCGGCCGTCTGGGCAACCGAGGTCACACTGTGCTTCCTCGACCGGCTCGACCCGGCCAAGGTCACCGGCAAGATCGTGCTGTGCCAGCGTGGCGTCAACGCCCGGATCGAGAAGAGCCTCGCCGTCCGGGAGGCCGGCGGGGTCGGCATGGTGCTGTACAACCCGAACGTGGCCACCGTCAACGCCGACTTCCACTTCGTACCGTCGATCCACGTCGACAACACGGTGGGTGCGGCGCTCAAGGCGTACATCGCCGGTACCGCCAGCCCGACCGCCTCGCTCTCGGCCGGTGTCCGGATCACCTTGCGGGCGCCGGAGATGGCCTCGTTCTCGTCCTTCGGCCCGGCCCTGGCCGGCGGAGGAGACCTGCTCAAGCCCGACGTCACCGCGCCCGGCGTGGATGTCGTCGCGGCGGTGGCACCGCCGGGGAACAACAACAACAACTGGGACTCCTACCAGGGCACCTCGATGTCCGCGCCGCACATCGCCGGCATCGCCGCCCTGCTGAAGAGCCGGAACCAGAACTGGTCGCCGATGTGGATCAAGTCGGCGATCATGACGACCGCGTCCCAGACGGACAACACCGGCGCCGCGATCCAGCGGCTGGGCGTCACCGCCACGCCGCTGAACTACGGCAACGGGCACGTCCGGCCGGGCCGCGCGTTCGACCCCGGTCTGGTGTACGACTCCGGCCCGCTGCAGTGGTTCCAGTACGGCTGTGCCACCGGGCAGTTCCAGCTGCTCGGCCTCAACGACGACTGTGTCGCGGTGGGGGCGACCGACCCGAGTGACCTGAACTACGCGTCGATCGCGATCGGGGACCTGCCCGGGACGCAGACGGTCACCCGTACGGTCACCAACATCACCCGCAAGGCTGGGATCTACGACGCGCAGGTGACCGCGCCGCCGGGGATCACGGTCAATGTCTCACCGAGCCGGTTGGTCCTTCTTCCGGGTCGGTCAGCCACCTTCAAGGTGACCTTCACCCGGACCGACGCCGCTCCGGTCGGCCAGTGGGCCTTCGGCTCGCTGGTCTGGAACGACAAGAAGGGTCACGCGGTACACAGCGCGCTGGCGGTGCGGCCGGTGGCCGTCGCCGTGGCGAGCGAGGTGACGCTGACCGGTAACTCGGGCTCGCTGCAACTGCCCGTCAAGACCGGGTACAACGGCACGCTCACGGCGACCGGCAACGGTCTGACCGCGTCGACGGTGACCACGATGACGCTGGTCGGGGAGAACCGGGCGTTCGACCCGGCCTTCCCGGCGACGGGACCGGCCGTCGGCAAGGTCACCGTCACCGTCCCGGCCGGGACCAGGGTGGGCCGGTTCGCCACGTTCGACGGCGACTACCCCGCCGGGACCGACCTTGACCTGTTCGTCTACCCGGCGGGCACGTCGACGTTGGTCGCGTCCAGCGCCGGCGCGACGGCCGAGGAGTCGGTGACGCTCTCCGCGGCCGGGTCGTACGACATCTACGTGGTGCAGTTCGCGCTGCCTCCGGGTTCGACCCAGCTCAACGTCAGGCACCACCACTGGACGCTCACCGGTGGCAACGCCGGCAACCTGACCGTGACCCCGGCGAGCCGGGCGGTCACGATCGGCGGCGCGGCGCCGGTGACGGTCTCCTGGACCGGCCTCGCGACCGGTTCGCGTTACCTCGGGTACGTGGAGTTCGGCAACGGCACCGCGGTGATCGGGCGGACGATCCTCGCCCGCTAGATCGGCTCATGGTGCCCCGGCCCGCTTCGCGCGGGCCGGGGCACCTGCCGTTTCTACGCGTGCCGGTAGTGCTGGACCGCGCGGGCGGCCAGGGCCCGGGTCGCGTCGGCGCCGGCCGTCGCGCCCAGCGCGACCGCCGAGCCCGGGACCAGCCGGGCCAACGCCCGCAGGCCGAGCCAGACCGTCAGGGTCCGCACGAGCGGTGGGCCGGCGCGGCGGAGCGTCTCCGACCTGCCCGGCTGGGTTTGGCTCGGCTTGCCGGCCGCGGCGAGAGCCTCACGGGCGCGCTCGGCGTCGGGCTGTACGCCGGTGAGCACGAGGAGGTCGATGGCGCGCTCGGGAGCGGTCGGGTCGGCGCCGTGGGCGGCGGCGATCCGCAGCACCAGCCTGGCCTGCAGGCCGGCCAGGCCCGCCGCGCCGGCGAGGGGAGCGAGCGGGTTGGCCAGCGCGGACAGCCCGCCGGTCGTGGCGGCCAGTCTCGTGTGTTCGGCGGTCGCCAGCCGGGCCAGCGCGGTGGCGGTCGCCGCGGGGTAGACCAGGCGCATGCGGTCGACCCAGGCACGGGCCTGCGGCCCGTATGCCTCGACGGCGGCCTCCGCGAGCAGTTCCGGGGCGTAGCCGGGGTCGATGCGCAGCCTCGCCCAGAGATCCTCTCGGGTACGGGGCATCGGGGCGCTCTTCGCGGCCGGGGCGCTTGTGGCTGGGGCGCTTGTGGCTGGGGCGCTCGTGGTGGGGCGGGTCTTCTTGGCGGGGGTGCTCTTGGCGGGCGTCGTCTTCTTGGCGGGCGTCGTCTTCTTGGCGGGCGTCGTCTTCTTGGCGGGCGTCGTCTTGGCGGGTTGGACCTTCTTGGCCGGCTTGGCCGGGACCTTCCTGGCTGGGGTCTTGGCTGGTGGGTCGGGGGATGCCTGGTCGGCCGGCGGGGCCTTCTTCCGGGGAGCGGCCTTCTTCGCCGGGGTGGCCTTCTTCGGTCGATCGGCGTCCATGCGGGGTCAGCCTAATCTGGTTTCCGTGATCCTGAAGAGCGAGGCGCGCCATAGCGAGCCATTTGCTACCGGATCACCGCCTCGGGTGGGATGCCGCTTTGCTGCCCGCGCCGGGCGGCCTGTATCCTCGACCGGCGGCGGTCTACGGCCTCGGCCCGACCGCCAGGGAGGCTTCGCCTAGTCCGGTCTATGGCGCCGCACTGCTAATGCGGTTGGGGTCCTCAAGCCCCTCCCGGGTTCGAATCCCGGAGCCTCCGCGCTTCGATCAGCTATGTACACTGGTCGGGCACCTGCGCCCGTAGCTCAACGGATAGAGCATCTGACTACGGATCAGAAGGTTAGGGGTTCGAGTCCCTTCGGGCGCGCAACATCAAATGGTGCCTGACCTGCGGAAAGGCTGGTCTGGCGCCGATCTCTATCCATCCACTGTGGATGATCGTGTGCTCCTACGGTGCTCGTCCGACGCGGACACTTCCGTACGGGGTCTGTCCAGCCAGCGCGTGTCTGTGCTGGCGGGCGCGAACCGGTCTGGATCTTGGTTGTCGCCTGGGGCCGGTCCATGGCGAGGTCCCGGCGAGAAGGTGCATCGTTGACCCTCTGATTTCCATCTGACTCGACTGAGGGATCTTGGACCCTGACCGCCGACGGACCAGCCGTCGCCGTGCCCACATCTATTGTCATTCGCGGACGGTGCCATGTAAGCCTGTCTGGCCTGATGTCAAGGCGTCTGACGGAAGAGAGCCAGCAGCCGCTGGGTTAGCTCGTCGGCGACCTCTGTGGTGCGATTGGTCAGGTCGCGGGAGTACAGCGTCTCGTCTGGGGAAACTCGCAGCGGGGTTCGTAGAAGCCTTGCCGGGGCTTGGGTTCGGGGCATGGTACTGGCGTCGCCCTCGGCGATGGTCGACGATGCGGTGAGCCCGATGGCTGGGGTGACGAGCTGCGGCGTGGGTAGCTCGATGCTGACGAGCAGTCTGATCATGTCGGCGACCTGCTGTCGGAGATCTGTCGGGTCCACCACGGCACCCAGCATGTCGTTCGGCAGCGGCCGCCACGCTGAGCGTTGCCCGGTGCGCGTCACCGCGAGGCCGGCTGGGCCGTGGCTGTACTCCGTTGCGGCGGCGTAGGCATATTCGTGGGTGGATCGAATGTCGAGGCGTTCCTGTGCGGTGAACAGACCGTGAGCCCGACCGAGGTGGGCGAGCTCGTTGGCGAGTGGCGCCAAGCGGCGGACCTCGAGCCTACCGGCGACGGCGGCTGTGGCGAGATGCAGCTCGACGGCTGCACGCTCGTGACCGGTGGTGATGGCCAGCCGGTCGCGCCAGGCTACCTCGACCGGCGTGTCGAGTGCTTGCCAGTCAATGCCTGGCTGGTCGACTCGTGTGCGGGGCGGCGCAGCGGCGACGCGCTCGGCGCTCGGGAGGCCCGGGGAAACGATTTCGGCCACTACGCCGAGGGCAAACGCCGCCGCGTTGGCCGCGGCTATGTGCTGCCAGCCGTCGGCGTCGGCGAGGTGCTTGGCGCCGTCGGCCCGGTCGCTAATGCCGCGGACGGTGAGGACTGGGCTGGCGTGGTTCAGGTGGCTCGCGTGGAAGACGCCGGCGCTTTCCATCTCGATGGCGGCGGCGTCGCTGTAGGTTAACCGCAGTTGCCGGGCAAGCGAGGTGGTGCGGGCGTTGAGCACCACGTCGCCGGCCGCGACCGGCCGGAAGTGTACTGCGGGAGGGCTCGCGAGCCGGCCGAGCGGCAGCAGGGCCGGCCAGGTGCCGACGATGGCCACATGCCTGGCGACCTGGTCCAGGTGGTGGGAGATCTCCCAGGCGCGGGGGCGAGGCGAGAAGCCGTCCTCGCCTTCGTAGCCACCTTGGAAGCGGTAAACCTTGGTGGCGACCACGATGTCACCCAGTGTCAGGTCGTTGGCGAGCGCCCCGGCGACTCCAACGAAAACTATGGCCTGCGGCTGGAACATGGCGATCGCGCGCTCGGTGATGACTGCGGCGGATGTGTTGCCCTCGCCGGTCACCGCGAGCGCGACCTGCGTATGGCCGGTGGGAGGGACGCCTACCTCGAAGACGGTGCCGGCAGGGTGATCAACGCGGTGGATGGCCGTGAGGTGGGCGCGGACCGCCTGGTACTCCAGATTGAGCGCAGTGAGCACCACGACGGTGGGACCGTGATCAGCCATCGGCATCCCCGAGTCTGTCTGGCTGTGTGCCTAGGGTACCGGCAGCGGGCTGAGTGGGTTACGGCAGCCAGTAGCTGTCGTTCATCGCGGGATCGGGTTCGAGGTGCAGCATGCCAAGCAGCGGCCGACCGTTCTCGGCGCACCAGGACTCCAGCCGCGCGGTCGCCGCATTGATGTTGTGACATTGTTCGCCGGATAGGTAGAAAGCGAAGGAGCTGACGACATCCCATGCCTCGAAGATCTGCGCCAACGGCGGAGGTTGGTCGGTGAGGAGTCGCACATAGCGGCGGACAGCATCCGCGACGCGCTCACGGGCCTGCCGTGAGCGCAGCTCGGGCAAGAGGTCGATGCCGCCGTCGGCACTGTACACGATCACAATCGCTGGCGGCGGATTGCCGTTCAGGTACCGGACGGGGTTGTTATAGCGGCTGCCGCGGGCCGGGTCTCCCTGGCCGGCGGCTAGGCCGTCGAGGATGACGCCGATGGCGTGGCACCGCCCGAGTCTATCCACGAGAATCGCGCCGTCCATAGAGGTGACCTGCGCCATTAGTTCGGGCGAAAGTGTTGTGGGTTGGACCGAGATCGATTGAGGAGACAGCCGCGCGGCCTCCCCTGCGGCGTCGCTGGAGATGACCAGCATCGCACCGTGGTGGTGCCGCTCGGCGGCGTGGGCAAGGGTCAGAAGCCGGTCCCCGTCGGCGCCGGGAAGCAGCCGGTCGATGAGGTCGGTCAGCCGGCCCACATCGAGGGCGGGGGCGGGTAGCTGCGCCTGCCCGTTGCGGACGCTGACCACGACCCGGTCACCGTGGCGAAGGTCCCAGGCGCCCCGCCCGACGAAGGAAACGAGAAGTCCGCGCGGGCGCTGGTGCGGGGCGAACCGGCCGATGCCGAACACCTGTCCCTGGTCGTCGACCACGAGTCCGGTCTCGGCGGAACTGGCTTCCATCAGTTTGCGCACCGCGCGTTTCTCGCGTAGGTCGATCGGTTCGGTCAGCCGCAGTTCGATGTCGACCGACGAGTCATCGTGGGGCGCGAGCAGAAGTGGGCCGAGGCTCGGCCGGCCCTCGTACGGAAGTGCCGAGATAGCGTTGAGCAGCGTGTCGATATGTGGGCCGCGCCAACCGCCGGCACTGCGTAGAGCCGCGCGGACAAAGCGGCCTACGGCGGCGCGGACTATCTCCGACGTTGGTGCCCGGATCGGCGTGATCTGGTCGCCATCAGTCGGAGCACGGAGCGCTATCGACAGCCGGTCAAGAATCTCGACGACCAGCGCGTGGACGAGCGACGGCAACGAGTTGCCGTCGGATCCGGCTGGCAACGAGGGCGCCTCGGCCAGGCGCTCGGCGTCGATGCCGACAACGACATGCGTGTCGAGTGCGTCGATGCGAACCCGCTGGCCGACGAAGAATGTCCATCCGATGCCGCCGGGGCTGACCTGTAGGGCCTCGGCAATAGCCCGCTGGCACAGTCGATCGTGCAGCTCACGGCGGCGGTCATCGTGCGCGAGGACCGCGGCGTGCAGGGGATCGTCTCGAGCATTGTCGGCGAGCAGGTCGGTGACGCGGTTCGGCAGTGCGGTGAACACGTCGGGCCCGAATGGCGCACCCGCGGGCTCCAGCCGCGTACCCTCCGGCTCGCCACTGGCAGCGAGTCCAAGTAGAAGCACGCGGTATTCGCCCGGGAACCCGATGCTGGCGCATGCCTCCAGTACGGCGCCTTGCACGGCGCTGCGGTATTGGTCGGGGCGAGCCCAGAACCCGGTAGGCCGGTGCGCGTCCGCTGTCGTCATGGCCGGCGGTCAGCGAACGGCCGCGGTGCTTGGAAGTCGGCTGCTCGCAATGCTGCCTCAGCGGTGGCATACATGGTCGGGCTCCATTCGTCGAACCGGACCTCGCCGCGCGTGAGGCGGTCGGTGAAGAATTCTCCGACAAGCCCAGCACCGGCTCCACCGACGGCGGCGTCGGCCCACCCGCAATGGCGCTCGCTGCGGTGGCGGACCGCGACTCGTGGGGTGTTTTCGTAGAACCAGCTCAGCGACCAGCGCTGGTCTGGCAGCCGGCGGAGGCGCGCGTGGCTGGACCGCGACGACGACTCCGCCGTGAGGACGGTAACGGTGATCTTCGAGCCTGTTTGAGTGATTCGAGCGACGGCGGGCATCGGTGCGGTTGCGGCCCCACCGCGGTGCACGTAGGACGAGACGATCGTGCCGCGCCAGGTGCCGGCCAGCAGCGGGACCCCGGTGAGCCTGCGTACCGACGACCATCGCCAGATCAACGGTTCGTAGGCCGCCGCGGCAAGGGCGGCGACCGAGCCCGCCACGGAGCAGACCCTCAGTGGCGTGACAGATAGCACGGGCCCTGTCAGCACTCCCATCGTGAGCCACACCACGGCCGCGGCGGCCACGGCGATGTGACGATCCACTCGAATCGACATCGCACCCCTTCCGTGGATGCTGCGTGGGTCAGCCGTGCCCGGTTGCGCGGCCTCTCCGCCATCAGCGTGTGAGTCGCCGACCCTGCGGCGTGTTATCGACGAGTTGGCGCAGCCGCTTGACCACGTCCGCCCAGACGCTTGGCGTGGTGGTCGACCGGACGTCCTCGATCGCGATGGCCGCGAGGATCGGGTGGTGACGTGACAGCATGCCGGCGAGGTGCGCGACCACATCGAGCATAAGGTCCTCGTCGTCCGGGTCTTGGGTCAAGGAACGTACCGCGTTGACCAGTAGTCGCCGGTCCTCGGGATCCAGGCGCCGTTCCACGTCGGTCCACTCGTCGCAGAGGACCCGGATTGCGTCACGGAGGGCCATCGACGCCGTCCCTGCTGTCATGTGCCCGGGCGCCGTAGCAGCAGTAGCCGCCCCAGCTGGCCGGGTCGGCGTATGGATGACCTGCAAGGTTGTCGATCATGGCGGTATATCGCAGGGCGGATAGTTCGCGGCGAAGTCCTCGCGGCAGGTCGAGGTAGCGGCCCTGTGCGGGCAGCCCGTCGCCTAGGGCGAGTAGGTCGGCGACGGTGAGCCGGCGAAGCCATTGCTGCGCAGCTCGCAGTGCTGCGGCCGGCTGGGTTCGGCGGCCCAGTTCCTGATAGAAGACCGCGAGGGTCAGGGCGCTGACGCGGTCGCCGAGCTCCCAGTTGCTCACGACGGCGGCGCGGGCGCCGGCCAGCAGCATCCCGGTTCCAAATCCGAGAATTTCGTCAGCGAGGACCTCGACCGTGACTCCGGTGACGCAACAGGAGGCGACGACTAGGTCCGGCGCGGCGTTGGTGACCGCGAGCAGATCTTCAAGGCACAACAGATTCTGGGAATCGAGCTCGATCCTGGAGCGCAAGGGGTCATCGTCCAACCAGCGGGCATGGCAGGACAGCAGTAAATGGGAGATCTGGGGGAGGAGCGTCAGCAACCAGCTCCGCCGGTCGCCGGGCGGTGGCGATTGGACGGGCCCCAGGGCCTGACCGAGCAGGGCCGCCTCGTGACGGGCCAGGCCGAGTTCTGGGCTGGCCACCGCCACGATCGCCTCGCGGTGGCTGGCTGGTCTCGACTCAATGTGCCTGGCCGTCGCGGCGCTCGGTAGGTAGCGCACGCTGGCCAGGTCCAGCCAGCAGCGACCGTCGTCTGAGGCCGGCAGGGCGTGCAGTGGAAGACCGCTGAGGAGCCCGGATGCGACTACCGCCAGGTCAGTGGTCGCGTTCGTGACTAACAGGGCGAACGCCGGCCCGGTGATGTGCGGACGAAGGGCGGCCGTAATCGCGCCCAGCGCCGAGGACCGTGCGGCGACGTCCCCAGCCGCGCGCAGTGCGTCGATCATGGGACGAAGGTCACCGGCGAACAAGGCCGACTCGAGGAACCGGGATCGGCCCCGCGGTGGGATCAGGATCACCCAAGAGCCCACGGCGCTGACGCCCACGTACAGCACCGGGCCGTCGGTCTGCCGGGGACCCGGTGGCGGCTGGGGGAGGTCGACGCGGAGCTTGTCGGCCAGCAGCTTGTTTCGGGACTCCTCTACGGCGGCCACGGCGCCGGCCGGGTCATTGGCTCGCAGCGACGCCGACACCAGCCACCCGACCACCGACGACCACGATAACGGCTCGCCGGGCACCCCGAGCTCGGCGAGCTGGTGTTCCGGATCGGCTGTGGCGCGGTACAACCGGTCAATGGCCGCAATCGCGGTGCGGAACGAACCGCAGGCCGCGGCGAACTGTCCGACACTGAACTGATATCGGCCCAGGTTGTTGGCGATCGCGGCGGTGTGCGCGGGGAAGCGGTCGGCGGGGCAGACCTCGAGCAGTTCGGCCAAGAGGCGCTGCGCTGCCACGCCGTCGAAGTATCGGACCGCGGATGATCCGTCCGGCTGTTCCACGTCCTCGATTACGGGCATCCCGAGCATCGCCGCATGGTTGAGGCCGATGCGCAAGACGTCCGGGTGGGCCGGGGTGTGGCCTGCCCGGGCGACAGCATAGGCCGTGGCTGTTAGTTCCACCGCGCGTGCCAGCAGATCCGGCTGAGTAAAACCCATGTCGTGGTACAGCGAGCCCAGGACGCTGCCCACATTGGATAGCGACTGCGGATCACCGACCGGCGCGGCGAGGCAGGCCGCCGCGACCTCCTCCGCGGCCGCCACCACGTCCGCGGCGTCGACCGCGTCCGGGTTGAGCTGATGCAGCTGATACAGCGCGGCGACCCGGTTCGACCTGGCGAGGATCTGTTCGGCCGGCCCGAGCACGCTGAGCAGACCCGGATCGACAAGAACGCTGTCATAGACGGCGAGCGCTTGAGCTGTTGCGGCGAGCCGGTTGCCGGACCGCCGCTCACGCAGAAGGGCAGCTATGTTAAGCCGGCCCTGCACGATTGAACGCGGCTGGTCCGGGGTCAGCACCTGCGCCAAATATTGCGACCACGAGAAGCACTCCTCAGCCCGCTGCTGATTGGCTGAGCGCCCACCGTGCTGCAGGTGCGCGTAGGCCACCCCGAGGTTGTGTAGCAGGTCTGCCAGTACCGGATCCGCGGCCCGGGCGGCCGCCGCTGCCGCTGCCGTCAACAGCTCTATGGCCTGCTCCCGAGCGGAGTGCGGATCGCCCCGCTGGCGATCGAGCAGGGCGGCACCGAGGTCATTTATGGCCAGCAGGGTCATCGGATGGTCCGGACCGAATACGTCCTGGGCGCGCTGCACGGCGATCAACCCGGCCGGGACGGCGATCTCAAGGTCTTCCGGCGTCCGCTCCGGGGACTCGTACAGCCGCACGAAGAAGACCAGAAACTCCTCCGTCAGGAATGCCCGATGCTCTGGTCTGTCCTCGATCAGCTGGACTATCTGCTCGAACACAACACGCCGCGCCGAGTTCGTCAACGTCGCGAGATCATGTGCCCGAGACAACACCGCCTGGGCGGCCTTATCCAACGCCTGCCAAGAATCAGGCGGAACCGGGTCCTTCCGCCACCGGCGCCGGCCAACCTCAACCAGCCGAAAGCGCGCCAACCGCACCGCCTCCGGTGTGTCCAGCTGCGCAACCAGGCTACGGCCCACGGCACGGAAGACCGGCGCCCACGATGCATCCACCAGCTCTGGATACCGCGCGCAGGTACGGTGCACCTCGTCCTCGTCGGCCGCGCCGAGCAGGTCTAGCAGGATCGCGGGCACGTCCGGTACGGCGACCTGCGTTCGTATCACGCCAAACCGGTCGTCGACTACCGGCCCGGCCGGGGTGCCGTCGTGGCCGATCCGGGCAAGGTCGAAACCGCTGTACCGGTCGACGACCGTAACAAGGACATCATGGCTGACCTGAATCGGCTGGTCCGCAGGCAGTTCGTTGGCCATCGCGCGGACCCGGTCGACGAGTCCAGCCGCCGCGGTCTTGTGCCGCTGGGACGAGACCGGTGGCACACCTACCATCCAGCGGATCGGGTCCCCGGGCCGCACCACCACGACGGGTAGGTCCAGCGTGATCGGCTCGCCGCAGCCACGGCACGGGAGAACCGGACAACATCCAACTAACTGTGCGACTGCCTCGTAGTCGCGCCAATCGAGGACCACCGGCACGGCGTGCTCGTGCCGGTGACCACAGCGGCCGCATGCGATCGGCCATGGCTCGACGAGCCGCACGAACGCATCCGATGGCCGCAGGACCACCGGCCCAGTTTGTCAGCTCAGGTCGATCATCCAGGCAGAGGGCGTAGCGGGTGATCCATGGACGTGGGCAGGCCGTAGAAGCGAGCAGGGCGCCCAACGCGACGCTGCGGTCCTCGTCGTGCAAACCCACGCAACGTCCGATCATCGGGCGGCGGTCTATGGTAGCGGAAATCGGTCGTGATGATCCAGTAATAGCAAAATGATCAAGGCTGTGACCTGCGGCTGGTGCGTCTCGGACTACGGATCAGAAGGTTAGGGGTTCGAGTCCCTTCGGGCGCGCAACATCAACAGGCTTCCGACGTGCCGGAACAGCGTCCGGTCGACGATCTTCTACCGTCTACTGTGGATGATCGTGTGCTCCTACGGTGCTCGTCCGACGCGGACACCTGCGGACGGGGTCCGTCCAGCCAGCCGGCGTCTGGTCCGACCGCCGCGGAACAGTCCGGACCTTGGTTGGGGTTCCCGTGGCCGCATCGCGGCGGCACGCGCGGTGTCGACCCTGGCAGTCACTTCCGCGACCGGCAGCAGATCCTGAACCAGGGTCCGTCGGTCAACATCTACGCACTTGGCTGCCCGGGGATCCGGCGGCGCAGGTACCGCACGCCGGCCGTGCACCACGGGCGACCATCGCCGCTGGCGGCGAGTCGCCCGAGCGGCCGGGCCAGCGCTCCTGCGGACACCTGTCGCACCTGGCGCGTTGCGGCCGTCGGGTCACCGCACCGATCTGCCGAGACAGCACCCGCCACGATGACAGCTGGCTCGGTCGCCGCGCCCACGCGTCAACCGCGGCACCCCGCCGGACCACGCTGACACGGTCGACGCCACGCTCTGAGACGATCAGACCTGGCAGGCAGCCGACCACGGTCGCGACCGCACCGGAAGCAGATCGCGCAACACTCACCAGCTCCACCCCGCAAACGCCCGGCATGCGACCTGCAAGCCAGGACATCGAAGGGGACTTGAT
>Ga0209481_10000673_pt1 | contig 13733 bp, 14 predicted proteins | sample SoiMetdeltSBSDD3_FD_187598 | JGI IMG/M metagenome (GOLD analysis project Ga0209481, IMG submission 187598) | Bulk soil microbial communities from a Populus tree surrounding site in Tennessee, USA - Soil MetaG P. deltoides SBSDD3 (SPAdes) (version 2) | ecosystem: Environmental > Terrestrial >...
ACCGGGGGAGGGAAGTCGTCGACGATCCGGGCGATCGCCGCCCAGCTGATGCGGCCCGGGGCGACGTGCTGGGTAATCGACGCGAAGCGGCACTCTCACGCCTGGCTCCGGGACGTGCCGGGCGTCCGGTACTTCCGAGACATCGAAGAGATCCACCACGCCCTCGTGGCACTGGGCGTCGAGGGCCAGCGGCGCAACCGGGCGTTCGACCACGTGGGCATCGACGACCCCGCACCCGTCTTCCCCCGGCTCGTCGTCATCTGCGAAGAGTTGAACGCCACGATGCGGATGCTCAAGCAGTGGTGGTCCAACAACCGGGAGCGGGGCGACCAACCGGGCTCGCCGGCGGTCGAGGCGCTCGGCCAGGTGGTGTTCATGGGCCGCGCGGTGCGCATCCACGTCCTGGCCGTGGCGCAGATGGCCTCGGCCAAGGACATGGGCGGTGGCGAGCAGCGGGAGAACTACGCGGTACGCATCCTGGCTCGCTACACGGCCAACGCCTGGCGGATGCTGGTCCCGGAGTGCACCTTCGCTCCCTCGACCCGACACCCGGGGCGGGCGCAGGTGTGCATCGGCGGCACTGCGACCGAGACGCAGGTGCTGTTCATGACGCCGCACGAGGCGCGGGACTGGGTGATGGGTGGCGCGCCTCGCCCGGCCGCAGATGTCGCGGTGTCCCACGTCGCAGCCGAGCCTGACTCGCTGGGCGAACCACCCGCGACAGTCGCAGCGACACCCACGCTCACCGTCGTGCGCGACATCGACCAGCCCGCCGCCGTCACGCTGGCAGAGGCCAGCTCGGATCGCGGTCGCGGCGTGGTCGCCCTCAAGTTCGACGCGCTGCGCCAAGCAGCTCGGCGCGATCCCGAGTTCCCGCCCGCGGTGGCCCAGCGGCGCCAGGCACGGGTCTACGAGCCCGAGGCGCTGGTGCGTTGGGAGCGCAACCGGCCCGGCACGAAGGGCCAGGCGCTGTGAGCACGCACCACCACGAGCACGGTGGGCCAGCCGAAGGCTGGCAGGACGAGGGGAGCGGAGCGACCGAACGAAGTGTGGAACAGACGGAAAATGATCCTGGGGACCTCTACCGGTCGCATGGTGCGAGCAGCGGAGACACCGGCCGGTTCCGGCCCGAGCAGACCGAGGCCGACCGGTTCTGGTCGAAGGTCGACCGCAGTGCCCCACAGGGCTGCTGGCTGTGGCTCGGTCAGCGCAATGCCTGGGGCTACGGCCACTTCCGTCGCACGCTCGCCCCCGGCGTTCACCGGACCGTGAAAGCTCACCGGTACGCCTACGTGCTCGTAGTCGGACCGATCCCGCCGGGCCTGACCCTCGACCACCTGTGCGGCCACCCCGCCTGCGTGCGACCCGAACACCTCGAGCCGGTCACAGCCGCTGAGAACCTCCGTCGCCGCCACGCCCGCGCCCGTAGCACCGAAGGGAACCAGCCATGACCAGCAGCGGCACCGATGCTCCGGCCGTCGAGCTGCACGAGCTGGGCAGTGCCCAGGCCCAGGCCCATGCTCGCCAGGCTTGGCGGGAAGCCGGCGAACGCCTCACCGGTGCCGAGCTGGGCCGCCGCTACGGCCGCTCCGAGCGTTGGGGCCGCCAGCAGATCGCTGCCGCCCGAACCGACCACAACGGCAACGGCAGCTCCGAGTCTGCCGCTCCGGCAATAGGCGGCACGCCCTCGACGGCACCGGCGCTGCCGCCCGGCGGCAGTGTGGCGCGCTCGGCGCGTGCGAACGGCACCGGCACAACCGGGACGGCGCGGCCGGCACGGACCGGCACAGCACCCAAGCAGCCGGCCGGGGTGCCGCTGCCTTTGCTGGCCGCCACGGCTGCCGCTGTGGTCGTGGTGACGGTCGTGTGTGCAGTCGTCAGCTACTCCCACATCCGGGACCTGGCCCGTGCCGCCGGCATGGGTGGCCTGGCCGGCTGGCTGCCGCTCGGCGTCGACGGCCTGGTCGTGGCGGCCTCGTGCTCGCTGATCGTCGACCGCCAGCTCGGCCGGCCCGGCCATGCCCTCGCCTGGGCCGGCGTCGCCCTCGGCCTTGCCGGCAGCCTCGCCGCCAACGTCATGGCCGTCGACCCCGCCCTCGTGTCGCTCCGTGCCGTCCGCTGGGTGCTGGCCGGCTACGGCCCTGCCGCCTTGGCCGTCTCCGGACACCTGCTGATCCGCATGCTCGGCGACCGCTGAGCCGCCGTCTCACCCAACTCCCACCAGCAAGCAAGTGGTGGGGCCGGAGCGCCAACTCCGACCCCACCGGTGAACCAGAAGCCCAACTCCACGAAGGGAACCAGTCCAGTGACCACGCTAACCCCCGCCCAGCTCGCCGAGCTGTTGCGAGCCTCGGCCGCCGACTTCTCCGACGGCCATGCGGCCGCCCACCTGCTGTGCGGGCACCGGAGCCTGCTCACCCGCGTCGACTTCCTCACGGCCTGTGTCGACTACGACCACGACGGCACCACCCCCGTCGCCTGGATCGTGTGGGAGGCCATCCCCGACTACGTCGACCAGGCGCCGCTGTCGTCGAGCGAGGCCAACATCCTGCGCCTGGTCGCCGAGCTGGGCAGCATCGACACCCGCGTCCCGCTCGCCAACCTGCTCGCCGGCCTCGACGACAGCAACGCCCGCCTGGACCTCGACGCCCTGGCCCACGTGCTGAACCGCGGGGGCCGACGATGAGTGTCGTCACCACGGGCGTGGTGGCCCGCTGGACCACTCGCCGGCACCCCGCCGCCGGCTCGCTCTGCGACGAGTGCGGTGAGGTCCTCGTCGACATGCAGTGCGAGTGCTGCGGTCAGCTCGCCGGCGAGATCGTGGCCATGCTGGCGTCCGTCGTCGACGCGCCCGCCGGCGCCCGGATCGTCATCGCCGAGCACGACGTCGACGGCTGGACACCGATCCGGTCCGTACCAGCCACTCGCGCCAACGTGGCCGCCCTGTCCCGGCCCGGTGCGACCGGTCCAGCGCTCGTGGGCGCCTCGAAGATCGGCGGGCTGTGGTGAGCACCCCGGACACCGCCACGACGGCCCCCGGCGAGCTGCGCGGCGCCGGCTGGCCGCTGCAGCCGCTCTTGGATGCCTTCGGCCTGACGCCTACCCGCCTGGCCGGCGAGCTGGGCCTGTCCGGCGCGACGCTGCGCACAGCCGGCCGGCGTGGCTTGAGCGACCGGCAGGCCGACGAGTGGGCGATCAGGCTGGGTCTGCACCCGCTGATGGTGTGGGGCTGGGCCTGGATTGAGGAAGCCGCGGGCGCCCGCCGGCCCGCTGCCGCGCACGTCGCCGACGTCCTGCGCGACCGGATCGCCCGTGGCGAGCTGCGGCCCGGTGATCAGCTCCCAGGTGTCAACGCCCTTGCCCGCCAGTTGTCGGTCGGACCCAAGACCGTGGCCCAGGCGCTCGACGAGCTGCGGGCCGAGGGGCTGGTGTCCGGCGGGGTCGGCCGAGGCCGATGCGCCAGCGTCGCGTCGACGCTGCCGAGCGGCCTGGCCGGCTGCATCGCGTGTGGCCGAGTCATCGCGCTCGGCGACGAGCACTACCCCCACCGGCCGCACTGCAGCATGGCCGTCCACGGGTGGTGCGACTGCGACGAGGCCGCGCATCCCGAGTGCTGCCCCACCTGCGCGTCGGGAGCCATGGCATGACCACCCGGCTGCCGTTCGCCCTCGATGCCGCCGGCCACGGTTGGCCCGTCTTCCCGCTGCAGTCCGGCACCAAGCGCCCGCAGGCCGGCTTCACGAGCTCGGAGTCGCGAGCCACGGTCGACGCCGAGCGGATCACCCGCTGGTGGACCCGCCACCCCGACGACAACGTGGCGATCGCCACCGGGCCCGCCGGGCTCGTCGTCGTCGACCTCGACGTCGCCACGGCCTGCGAGCGAGCACCAGCGGACTGGCCTGGCACCCGCAGCGGCCTGGACGTGTACCGGGCGCTCGCCACCGAGCACGAGCACGTGTCCACGTGGACCGTGGGCACCGCCCGCGGGGGCTTGCACCTGTACTACCGGGCACCATCGTGGGGAGGCCCCTGGAGCAATACAGCCGGCCGGATCGGCTGGCACATCGACACCCGCGCCGCCGGCGGCTACGTCGTGGCCGAGGGCTCCGCCGTCGATGGCCGCCACTACGTCTGCATCGACGGCCACGAGCCGGCCGAGCTGCCCGGCTGGCTGGCCGAGCGCCTGGCCCCACCGGTGCCGGCCTCGGCCCGCCCGCCGGCGGACGCACAGGGACCTAGAGGGCGGGGCTATGCCCCAGCAGCGCTCGCTGGCGAGGTACAGCGAGTCCTCGACGCCCCGGTCGGCCAGCGCAACGCCGCCCTCAACCGAGCCGCCTGGAACCTCGCCCGCCACATCGCAACAGGGATCCTTGACCGCGGCGACGTCGAGGCCGCCCTCCAGGTCGCAGGCGAGGCCGCCGGCGGCCAGACACCCGCCAGCGTGGCCGCCACAATCCGCTCAGCGATCGACGCCCGACTCCGGAGCCAGCCGTGAGCCGGCTGCGGTCCGCCGACATCCGTCACCTGCTCGTGCGGCTGGTCCGGCTGGCCAGCCGCATGGCCCTGGCCTTCGTGGCCGTACGGCTGGGCTTCGTAATCGCCGGCACCATCGTGACCGCGGCGGTGCTCGGCGTCACCACCGTCGTCGCGGCAGTCGCCTGGTGGGCACGGGTCGTCGAGCCTCGGTTGTTCGGCGGCGGAGGCCCGCCGGCGGCCGGGGGGCTTCACCTGGAGTTCGCCCGATCGCTTGCCCACGTGGCTGACCGCTACCTCGCCGAGTGCGAAGCCCAGGCACACAAGGGGCGGTCGTACCGCCGCCCGCCGAGCTGCCGGACACCCGTTCGACCGCGTCGGTCACCCGGCGCCCGCCCGCGTCGCCTACCCGGGAGCTGATCACCGATGACCGATCCGAGTCCCGATCCCGGCCAGGGTCCCGACGATCCTGACCTCGAGGACCCGCTGACCGCCGACGACATCGTGAACCACCCGCAGGACATCCCTCCGGCCGGCGACAGTCGTGGCGACAGCCAGGCGACCCGCCTCGTGTCCCTCGCTCTCGCCCACTACCGACTCGTCCAGGGCGACGACGGCCGGCTGTACGTCGCCGAGCACGACGGGCCGGCGGTCGTGCGGAGCCTCCGGGGCAAGGACGGGCTGCGGTCGAAGCTGTCGAGCCTCTACTTTGACATCCACCACCAGGCGCCGGGCGGCGCGGCGCTCACCGACGCCCTCGCAGTGCTTGAGGGCAGGGCCGAGAGTGCCGAGCGCGAGCCCGTTGCACTCCGGATCGCTGACGGCGGCCCGGGCTCGGTGGTCCTCGACCTGGCCGGCCTTGACGGACGCTGTGTAGTCGTCGACACCGGCGGCTGGCGAGTGGTCGAGCGGGCGCCCGTGCTGTTCCGTCGGACGCCGCTCACCGGCCCTCTGCCCGTGCCTGCGCGGGGCGGAAGCCTGGCCCCGCTCGCCGAGCTGCTCAACGTCGACGAGGCCCGGTTCCGGCTCATCGTGGCGTGGCTCGTCTCGGCCCTGTTCCCGGGCATCCCGCATCCGATCCTCGCGCTGGTGGGGGAGCAGGGCACGGCCAAGACCACGGCCGGGCGCCTGGTCATGTCGCTGGTCGACTCGTCGCCGGCGGCGGTGCGGACGCCCCCGAAGGAGATGCGCTCGTGGGCGGCGATGGCTGCCGCGTCGTGGGTCGTGTTCATCGACAACGTGTCGTCGATCCCGGCGTGGTTCTCGGACACGCTCTGCAAGGCCGTCACGGGCGACGGGATTGTCGAGCGAGCGCTGCACACCGACGACGACATCAACATCATCACGTTCCGGCGGTGCGTCGTCCTCACGTCGATCGACGCCGGCCGCCTCGCCGGCGACCTGGCCGAGCGGCTGCTGACGATCGAACTTGACGTCATCCCGCCCGAGCGCCGGCGTCCCGACGCCGAGATCGTCGCGCAGTATGAGGCCGCCCAGCCGATCGTGCTCGGCGCGCTGCTCGACCTCGCCGCTGAAGTTCTGGCTGCCCTGCCCAGCGTTCGCCTCGACGAGCTGCCCCGGATGGCGGACTTTGCCCGCATCCTCGGTGCTCTCGACCGCATCCGAGGATGGACGACGCTCGCCGACTACAACGCCGCGGCCGCCGAGGCGTCCCAAGCCGTGCTCGACGGAGACCCTGTGGCCGACGCCGTGCTCGGCCTCATGGGTCGGCAGAACGTGTGGAGCGGGACCGCCAGCGAGTTGCTGACACGGATCATGCCTGAGCACCGGCCACAGGGCTGGCCGCGGACGCCACAGGCCGTCAGTGGGGCACTCAAACGGCTGGCGCCGGCCTTGCGTGCCAGCGGTGGGCTCACCGTCGAGTTCCCACCGCGGGGGCAGTCCCGGATCATCACGCTGCGCGCAGGCGGTCCGGGACCTGTCAACAGCGGGGATTCCTCGTCGCGCTCGTCGCGCTCGTCGCGAGACGGCGGTGACCAGGCATGACGCGGCCTCCCATCGCGACGAGGCGCGACGACAACGCGACGAGCCAGGACGCGCCCTCGTCGCGAGCTCGTCGCGGCCCGCAACGCCCTGACCAGCACCGGCCGGCGCATCGCGACGGCCGCGACGAGCGCGACGACGAATTCGCCCATCTGACAACCAAGCCGAGCCCGCCACACACCGTCACAAACACCAGGAGAGGAACCAGCCAGATGCCCACGACCAACCCCGGTCCGGTGACCATGGTCGTCGCCGGAACGCCCTACCCGCCGACGCTCTCGACGGCGCAGACCGCGCAGCTCTGGGGTTGCTCACCCGAGCGGCTCTACGCCGAGCTGGGCCGCGGCACCTTGCCCGTCGAGCCGCTCGCCCTGGGCAAGCGCTACCGCTGGCCCACCCTGCGAGTCGCCGAGGCGCTGTCGCTGCCCGTCGAGATCGTCCACCAGGGCGACGCTGCCTGACCGCCGCCGGCGGGCGGGCGGTGAGCGCCTGCCCGCCGGCCGGTCACCACCGAGGAGACCAGCCAGATGACCGACAAGGAGCGGACGTCCGACAAGGAGCGGACGTCCGACAAGGAGCGGCGGCGCCGGCGCCCGAAAGGCACCGGGGCGGTACGCAACCGCGGGACCGCCCGCAACCCCCGCTGGTTCGCCTACCACTGGGTGATGGTGGAGGGCGAGCGTCGCCAGATATCGAAGGGGCCGTTCCGCATGCGGGTCGAGGCCGAGGACTGGCTCAAGGACGAGCTGCAGAAGTCCCGGGAGGGCAGGCCAACGCTCCCCAGCAAGATCACGGTCGCCGAGCTGCTCGACGAGTGGCTGATGGTTCGGCAGCCGGCGTTGGAGCCGAACACCTACGGCGAGTACGTCCGCGTGGTCGAGCACCGAATCAAGCCGCACCTGGGCCGCTACAAGGTGCGGGACCTGCGTCCAGGCCACGTCGCCAAGATGCTGCGCGCCCTCCGTCAGCCGGGAGCGAACCGGCGTGGCAAGGCCAGCCGCCCGCTCGGCGAGACGTCGTTGCAGCACACCTACACGACGCTCAAGAGCGCGATCGAGTACGCCGTCCGGCAGCAGCTCGTCTCGCACAACGTGATGGATGACGTGGATCGCCCACGTCGGGAGGCAACCCACATCCGGGTGTGGTCGGCCGGCCAGCTGGCGGCGTTCCTCGCCTCGGTCGAGGCCGAGCGCCTGGCGCCGCTGTTCCGGCTCGCCAGCCACACGGGTGCCCGCAGGAGCGAGCTGCTGGGCCTGCGCTGGTCGCACGTCGACCTGGCGGCCGCCACAATCTCGATCGCCAGCCGGCGTACGAGGGTCGGCTACACGATGGTCGATCGGGCGGGAACCAAGACGGCGGCCGGCGCCCGGGTGGTCGACCTCGACGCCGAGACGGTGAACGCTCTCAAGGCGTGGCGGAAGGCCCAGGCGGCCGAGCGGGGCGCCTGGGAGGCGGCGTACGTCGACTCGGGCTACGTCTTCACCGACGAGTCTGGCCAGCCGCTTCACGCTGACCACGTGGCGAACCGATTCGACCGACTTGTGCGCAAGGCGAGCGTTCCGACCATCCGATTCCACGACCTCCGCCACACCCATGCAACGCTGTTGCTCAAGGCTGGCGTCCCGGTCCACGTCGTCGCTCAGCGCCTAGGCCACTCTTCGCCGGCCCTCACCCTGTCGATCTACAGCCACGTCCTGCCTCGCCAGCAGTCAGCGGCAGCATTGGCTTTCGCTCGGCTCGTCGCTGAACCACGCTGTCGCTATTTGCGGCGAGCAACTCAAGGGCCATCACGCCTGCACTACGGACGGTCTGATCTGAAGTGTGAGCGATTAAGGTCTCCGAACCCTCATGGCAACCTTTTCCTGGCTGTTTGTGTCTCAGGCGGCGATGATCACTGCGACAGTGTTGATCATGAGATCTGGGCTCGGAGGAGTGATGACCCAACAACGCAGGGCACGCCGTCGCGTACGGCTTCGCCATAGATCGATTCTTAGTGTCCTCTTTGGCACGATCCTCGGGACAGAGTTCAACAACCCGGGTATCTCAAAGGAGGAGCTAGAAGCAGAGCTTCTGAAACGTAAGCCAGCTGAAGATGAGTTGGACTCATTCATTGAGATGCGCCAAGCGCAGAAGCTTCAGGGTTCGTTGCCCGAGGTAGCCTCAACAGAAGCTGACGGCGGCGACGGACTAGGAGATATCAACCTTACTCCGTAGGCATCCCGAGCAACCACGGCAGCGCGCCTCGAAAGCCCTGCTCGTCGCCCAATCGAGGCGATTGTTGCCGCCAGCGTCAGGCCTGCGGCAACCGCCCAAGGGATCCAAGACGAGATCGAAGCATTTGCATTCCGGGCGAAAAGCACCGCAGTAAGATACAATGCGGTTCCAGCGCCTAGGACCAGTATCAGTCGCTCATATAAGTCTAGTTCCAGGCAAGCGGTGCTAAACTCTTCCCGGGACTCTGGGACGAGGAAGGGCAGTTCTTCCTCTGCTGACCATCCGAGACTACGCCGAAGAGGGACCTGTTCCTTCGACCTGTATTCCCAGAGCCCGCGATGCTGTACACGGGCATCTCCGAACCTCGTTCTCTCACACGCGCGCAGCAGTAGCCTGCTCAAGGTAGGCATGACGAGAGACGCAAAGGCAATCACGCCCAGAGCAACGAAGGAGATTGCGCCAAAGTCCAAGCTCCTTAAGTCGATGCCGTGCCCACGCCAAGGCCGTCCCGCCCAGAACACGCCAATAAGCGCAGTAAGTAGTATGAGAGGTGTAATCGTTAAGAGTCGATCGTGGAATCGGATGGTTTGCAACAGAGGAAGCATACCATCGGGGTCGCTCAAACTACTGTCAGACTTGGACGGAACTTGAAGTCCGAACTTGATTCGCAATCTCCCCGCCAAGTCACCGAATGGCTCAGCGTCAAGCCGCTGATACGTTCCACCTAGGTCGATGGCATCTATATCGGCACCGCCATAATGAAATCCGCGCTCAAGCGCTGCGAAGCCGCGGGGCGACGGAGCACAAGCACCTCGCTCGACGCTTGACAGCCACTCGTCGGAGCGAACAGCCGCACGGGCGAAGACATCGAAACTGATTCTCGCTTGTCGGCGCTGATCGACGACGTAACAACCAAAGAGCTGCAGCGTCAGCCGGCTAGGAGTTTGGCCGATAAAGCTTGGCAGCTGTTGGATCGATGGTGGAACGCGTTCGGGGTCTGGGTTGGCCGGTGTTCCGCTCGTCCCGGTGTTCGCCATACGCCCAACCGTTGTGGATCGTCGAGTTGGGGTGGGCAGGAGCCTCATCCGCGACACCGCCGCCCCGATGTTGCAGAGTAGCAGAATACTCCTAGGTATATCTTCCCGGTGGGCTCGTGCTCGACGGTGATGGCCGTGGTGCTCAGCTTGGTGCACGACTTAGGGAGGCGCGCCAAACTGCGGGCCTGAGCCAGCAGGAACTTGCTTCTCGCTCCGGTGTCAATCTCGACACGCTCCGGGCGATCGAGCAGGGTCGTACGCAGAATCCGGGGATATTCACGGTGCGCCAGCTCGCACTCAGACTCGGAGTCGGGCTGGACGAACTCGCCGCCGATTGACCCGTAGCGCAGCGCCGGCGTGAGGCAGCCGCTGCTTGGAGAACCGCGGGCGGGCGTTTAGTTGCCCGGTTGTTGCCCGCTCGGGACTCTCGATGCAGTTCGTTCAGAGCCGCAACGCTCTGACCTGGGGTGACCGAGGGGACTCGAACCCCCGACCTTCAGGGCCACAACCTGACGCTCTAACCACCTGAGCTACGGCCACCAAGGGAATCGACAGCCTATCCGACCTGGCTGGCGCCCCCGCCAGCCGGTACCGCGCGGCTGGGCTGGGGGTCGTAGCCACTAGCGTTGAGCGTGCGCCAGGCCTCCGTAGCTCAGGTGGATAGAGCGGCTGCCTTCTAAGCAGCGGGTCGTGGGTTCGAGTCCTACCGGGGGCGCAGAGTGCCTCTGACCAGGCCTTCTCCAGCATCCAGCACCCCGTGCAGGCCGTGAAAAGTTATCCGGTCCAGTTATCTGGCCGTCGTGACCCTGCTACAGCAGTTCTTCGCATGGCGCGTCGACGAGGAGGAGATAGCGACGTCGCCGATGGCGTGACGACCCGATGGCGAGTTCGGCAGGCCGGGCTGCGAGTTCGTGGCCGCTCACTGCCGTGCCGACCGCCGGTGGTTCCTTGACGAGACTGCGACGTCATGTCTGCCAGAGGATGGCGGTGAGTGGATCGGGTCTTGACCGGCCGCAACTTCCGGTGTGCACGATTGCTTGAGGTGTGACTCGCCTATGGAGTCATTCGGCGAGGAAGTCCGACACGAGCCGGTTGAAGTCGTCGGGTCGCTCGATCGGCACCACGTGCGAGGAGCCGTCTCCTCGGATGACCTCGAACCGTGCGCCCGGGATCGCGTCGGCAACCTCGCGGGCTATCCAGGGTGGAGTCAGCAGGTCCTGCTCGCCCACAACGACAAGGGTCGGAGCCGTGACTGCGCCCAGCCGGTCGAGGGCATCGAACTCCCGGTACGCATCCGCCTGTCGCCCGTACGCCTCGGGACTCATCGGGTACGGATTGCTCGCCATCATCTCGGCGGTGTCCCGTACCGCTTCGTGGTTCCGAAGGAAGGCTGTGGAGAAGAGGGACACGAACTGTTGGCCGCCGAACACTTCCCCGGTCGAGTCGTTCGCCTTGACCCAGCTCCAGATCTGGATCGGATCGACGGCGCTTCGTGCTGGCGCTGCTCCCGTCCCGGCGAGCACCAGCCGATCCAGTCGGTCCGCATGTCGTAGCGCGAACTCCTGGGCGATCATCCCTCCCATGGACAGGCCCAGTAGGTGACTCGTCGGAATCTCCAGCGCGTCGAGTAGACCGGCGAGGTCATCTGCCATGTCTGCGATTCTGTACGGGTGGCTGGCGTTCGAGCTGCGGCCGGCGTCGCGGTTGTCGACCAGGACCACCCGGAACTGCGTGGACAAGGCCGGTACCTGTGCGAGCGTCCAGAGCGACGAGTCGTACCCGATCCCCATCACCAGAACCAGCGGAGGTCCATCTCCGTGGACCTCGTAGTACAGGTCCTGCCCGTTCGTCCGCGCCGTACCTGATCGTGGCGGCTGTGACACATCGGTGTTCATCGGTTTCCTTGTCTCGCGATCCGGCAACTCCAGGCCATTGATCTCTGCGGTCGTCATCGCTGCTCCTCGATCGTTGGGATTGCATGTTCACGTTGTTGGGGGCGCGGCGCCGGCTCGGGCGGCGCGCCCCGGCTCGCCTGGTTTGGCGCTACACCGCGGCCTGCCGTCCGGCGGCCAGGTTCTTCACGTCGGCGGTGGTGAGGGTGTTGCCGCCCATGCCCCAGTCGCCGCTGTGCACTTCCTCGATGACACACCACGTCACGGGACGCATGTTCTCGCCCTCGATGCTGACCATGGCGTCGGTCAGCTTCTCCACGATCTGCCGCTTCTGGGCAGCGTCGAACACGCCTTCGATCAGCTTCACGTTGATGAACGGCACTTCGAGTCTCCTTCCGTCGCATCGACTCTCGACGCGCACCCCCAAGGCGTGAGAAACACTGTTACGGGAGGAACTTTCACGGTTACATCCGGCGCCGGGCCGGTGGACCACCTGTTCGGGAACACCTCAGGGGGGCGTGCGATGAGCGACGGAACCGGTGAGACGCTCCTGGACCGCGCACGCGGAAGCGCTGCACTGGGCGACTGGCAAGAGGCCTACAGCCTTCTGGTGGAGGCGGACGCGGACGGTCTCCTCGGTGCCGGCGATCTGCCGCTGCTCGCCGAGGTCGCCTATGCGGCAGGGCACCTCGATGTGACCATCGAGGTGTGGGAGCGGGCGTACGCGGAAGGCGTGCGGGCCGGGGATCACATGGCTGCGGCAGGAGCGGCGGTCCGCGTCGCCATGCACCTGCTCTTCGACACCGCCCTCATGGCGCCAGTACGCGGGTGGCTCAGCCGTGCTGAGCGTCTCCTCGGAGAGCGGGGCGGGACGCCGGTCGACGCGTGGCTGGCGGTGGTGCGCAACTACGAACGGATGTTGACAGGTGACGTGCGCGGTGCACGGGAGTGGGCCCGGCGGGCGATCGAGATCGGTACGCGCTGTGATCCGGCTGCTGCCGCGATCGGCCGGGTCGCGGAGGCACGCAGCCTCATCCTCGACGGCGAGGTCCGCCAGGGGCTGGCGCTGCTCGAGGAAGCCGGCGTGGCCACGACGTCCGGCGAGCTGGATCCGCTCTCCGCCGGGGTCGTCTACTGCGAGCTGGTCTGTGCCCTGCAAGGACTCGCCCAGTACGACTTGGCCGAGGAATGGACCGAGGCCATGGAGCGGTGGCGCCAATCCAGCGCCATCGGCAGCCTCCACGGTCGCTGCCGCGTCCACCGCGCGGAGATCCTCCGGTTGCGCGGGTCCTGCGACGAGGCGGAGAAGGAAGCCCTCCTGGCCTGCGAGGAGCTACGCCCCTACCTTCGCCGGGAGCTCGGCTGGCCGTTGAGCGAACTCGGACGGATCCGACTGCGCAAGGGCGACATCCAAGGCGCGGAGGAGGCCCTGCTCGCAGCTCACCGCGCCGGATGGGACCCACAACCCGGCCTGGCCCTGGTGCGTCTGGCGCAAGGGGACGTGGCGTCGGCGGTCGCCTCGATCCGGGATGCTCTCGAAAACCCGATGCAGGTGCCGTCGAAGGAGCTGCCTCCGAACACCGACCTTCGCCGGGCGCCGTTGCTCGAGGCGCAGGTCGAAATCGAGGTCGCGGCCGGTGACATGGAGCGGGCCCGAGCGGCCGCGGTAGAGCTGGCGGCGGTAGCCGACCGGTTCGAGAGCAAGGCTCTGGTGGCTGGCACCGCCCTCGCCTACGGGCGGGTACGCCTCGCCGAAGGCGCCACCGCGGATGCACAACGGCACTTCGAAGAAGCCGCGCGGCTCTGGCACGAAGTCGGCGCACCGTACGAGGCGGCGGTCGCCCAAACAGGGCTGGCCGAAGCGCACCGCGCCCAGGGCAATGCTCACCGTGCGGACTCGGAACAGCGGGCAGCCCGCGTCGTCTTCGAACGGATCAGGGACGTACACCACGCCGAGCGAGCCCCGCCCGTGGACGTCGTTCCCGACCCCGACCAGCACCGTGCTCCACGCCTCGACGTCTTTCGCCGCGAAGGGGACTACTGGTCCATCGCGTTCGACGAGCACACGGTACGGGTGCGGGACCTCAAAGGCATGCGATATCTCGCCCGGCTC
>Ga0209481_10000685_pt1 | contig 13650 bp, 9 predicted proteins | sample SoiMetdeltSBSDD3_FD_187598 | JGI IMG/M metagenome (GOLD analysis project Ga0209481, IMG submission 187598) | Bulk soil microbial communities from a Populus tree surrounding site in Tennessee, USA - Soil MetaG P. deltoides SBSDD3 (SPAdes) (version 2) | ecosystem: Environmental > Terrestrial >...
CGGCCGGCGCGGGCACTTCCAGCACGACCTTGTCCGTCTCCAGGTCGACGAGGTTCTCGTCGCGGCCGACCGGCTCGCCGGGCTGCTTGTGCCACGCGACCAGCGTCGCATCGGTGACGGATTCGGGGAGCTGCGGAACCTTGACTTCGATACTCATTATTTTTTCCTGAAACTATTTCTCGCCGGCCGCACGCAAGCGGCTGGTCTGCTGCAGCGTCTCCTCGGCGCTGGTGGAGCGCAGCGCTGCATCGACGAGTTGCTTCTGTTGATCCATGTGCATCTGGGGGATGCCGGTCGCCGGCGCAGCGGCCGGCGCGCGACCTGCGTACAGCAAGCGATGCTCGCGCGTCAGCGGCTCGTTGAGCCGATGGCGGATCTGGTACCACGCGCCCTGGTTCTGCGGCTCTTCCTGGCACCACACGATCTCGTGCGCCTGCGCGTATTTGCGGATCGTGGCGGAGTACTCCTCGGCAGGGAACGGATAGAGCTGCTCGACGCGCACGATCGCGACGTTGTGCAGGCCGTCCGTGCGACGCGATTCGAGCAGGTCGAAATACACCTTGCCGGAGCAGAACACGATGCGCGTCACCTTGGCCGGCTGGATGTCGTCGACTTCGTCGATCAGGCGACGGAAGCTGCCGCGCGTCAGGTCCTCGAGCGGCGACACCGACAGCTTGTGACGCAGCAGGCTCTTCGGCGTCATGACGATGAGCGGCTTGCGGAAATCCTGTTTCATCTGCCGCCGCAGCATGTGGAACATCTGCGCGGGCGTCGACGGCACGCACACCTGCATGTTGTGCTCGGCGCATAGCTGCAGGAAACGTTCGAGGCGCGCCGACGAGTGCTCCGGTCCCTGGCCTTCGTAACCGTGCGGCAGCAGCAGCGTCAGGCCGCACACACGGCCCCACTTCGCCTCGCCCGAGCTGATGAACTGGTCGATGATGACCTGCGCCCCATTGGCGAAATCGCCGAACTGCGCTTCCCACAGCGTCAGGCAGTTGGGCTCGGTGGTCGAGAAGCCGTACTCGAAGCCCATCACTGCCTCTTCCGACAGCAGCGAGTCGATGACGGTGAAGCGTGGCTGGCTCGGCGCGAGATTCTTGAGCGGGATGTAAGTCTCGCCGCGGTTCTGGCAATGCCACACCGCGTGACGATGGAAGAACGTGCCGCGTCCGCTGTCCTGGCCGGTGAGCCGCACCTCGAAGCCTTCGGTGAGCAACGACGCGTAGGCGAGGTTCTCGGCGAAGCCCCAGTCGAGCGGAAGCTGCCCGGCCGCCATCTTCTCCCGATCCTGCACGATGCGGGCGACCTGGCGATGCAGCGTGATATTGGACGGCGGCGTCGTGAGCTTGGCCGCGAGCTCGCGCAGCTGTTCGGTGCGCACCCCGGTCGGCACCGCCTGGTTCCAGTCAGCGTGCGTGTACTTGCTCCAGTCGACCGTGTGCTTGTTGCCGATCAGGCCGAGCGATTGCTTCGCCTGCGACTTGCCCTCATCGAGCTCGCGCCGGTACTGATCCGCCATTCCATCCGCGTCCGACTGCGTCAGCACGCCCTCGCTCACCAGCTTCTCGGCGTAGATCGCGCGCGGCGTGCGTTGATTGCGGATCTGTTGATACATCAGCGGCTGCGTGGCGGCGGGCTCGTCGGCCTCGTTGTGGCCGAGACGGCGGTAGCACACGAGGTCGATGACTGCGTCCTTGTGGAAGGTCATGCGGTAGTCGAGCGCGAGGCGCATCACGAACATGACTGCTTCGACGTCGTCGCCGTTCACGTGGAAGATCGGCGCCTCGATCATCTTCGCGACGTCGCTGCAGTAGAGCGTCGAGCGTGCGTCGCGCGGATCGGAAATCGTGAACCCCACCTGGTTGTTGACGATGAGGTGCAACGTGCCGCCGGTGTAGAAGCCGCGCGCCTGCGACATCTGCAGCGTTTCCATCACGACGCCTTGTCCGGCGAAAGCAGCGTCGCCATGGATCAGCACCGCCGCGACCTTGTCGCCCTTGGTGTCGTTCGAACGCTGCTGGCGAGCGCGCACCGAGCCTTCCACGACCGGATCGACGACTTCGAGATGCGAGGGGTTGAACGCGAGCGCGACGTGCACATTGCCCGCCGGCGTGCGGATGTCGGTCGAGAAGCCCTTGTGGTACTTCACGTCGCCCGAGCCGCGCAGGTGGTTCGTGTCGTAGCGACCTTCGAACTCCGAGAAGAGCTGCTGCGGCGACTTGCCGACGACGTTAACCAGCACGTTGAGGCGCCCGCGATGCGCCATGCCGATCACGATCTCTTCGATGCCGCGCTGACCGCCCTGCTGGATCAGATCGTCGAGCAGCGGGATGAGCGCGTCGCCGCCTTCGAGCGAGAAGCGCTTCTGCGCGGGATACTTCGTCGCGAGATAGCGTTCGAGCCCTTCGGCTGCCGTCAGGTGCCGCAGAAACGTGCGGCGCTCGTCGTTCGAGAAGCGGTTCTGGACACGCCCGGCCTGAAAGCGGTCCTGCAGCCACAGGCGCTCCGTCGAATCCGACACGTGCGCGAACTCCGCGCCGATCGTGCCGCAGTAGATGTGGCGCAGCTGAGCGACGATGTCGCGCAGCTTCATGCGCTTCGCGATCGCTGCAGTCCGGCTGCCGGTGTGAAACTCGGTGTCGAGATCGGCATCGCTCAGGCCGAAGTGCTGCAGCTCGAGCACCTCCGGCACCGGCCGTCGCATCAGGCCGAGCGGATCGATGTCGGCGAGCAGATGACCGCGATTCGCGTACACCTGCACGAGACGAGCGACCGAGGCTTGCTTCGCAGATGCATCGCTGGTCGCCGCCGGCGCTGCTGCGCTCGTCGTCGCGACGACTGCGGGACGCGACGCACGCTCGGCAAGCGCGTCACGAATCGGTCCGTGAGCTGCGTCATGCGTGCCGCCGAGGCTGCGAAAGTAGTCGCGCCAGGCCGCCTCCACCGAGTTCGGGTCGGCGAGAAACTGTTCGTAGAGAGATTCGACGTAGGGTGCGTTGCCGGCCGCCAGCGGGCTGGAGTCGAGCAAAGCTCGCAAAGAGTCGCTCATTGCGCTCGCAAGTTCCTGTCTTGCCAAAAAAATTGACGTGAAGAAGAAGGCCGCTGCCGGCCCACAAAGGCCGGCTAGTGTAGCCGAAATGGGGACATTCGGGACCAGGAGCAAGCCTGGCGCATGCGCTTCTGAGAACTAGCTTCGGCCGATTCTGGGCCCGCGCTGCACGCCGACCGGGAATTGGGTGATCGAGTCGTCGACGACATCGGCGCCCTGAGCGGGCCGCGGCATTGCAACGATGCGGTTGGCGCCTACTACCGTTACACCCGGCGGGATATCGCGTGTCACCACAGCGTTGGCGCCGATCACGACGCCGTGGCCGATGCGGACGTCGCCGAGCACACGTGCGCCGGCGCCGATGTAGACGTCGTCGCCAATCAGCGGCGCGATGTTCTCGTGATGGTCGCGTCCGCCGAGCGTCACCTGCTGCATGATCGTCACGCGCCGTCCGATGACGGCCTGGGGATGCACGATGATGCCGTACGGATGCGGCAGGTGAACGTCGGGCGGCAGCCGGCTCTGGATATCGCTGTTGTACAGCACGCGCACGAAACGGCTGAGCAGCGGAATGTTGCGACGGGAGAAGAACAGCAGGATGCGCGTTGCCGTCGGATTGCTGGTCGACTTCAGCGGCAAGCCGAGTCGCTGCGACGTGCGACGCGCGAGCTGCGAGGCAATTGCGCACTCGGCTTGTGCGACGACCCGTTCGAGCGGCTGATCGGCATCGAGCACGACCACGTTCTCGTCGCCGCGCAGCAGTCGCCGATACTCGCCGCGCTGGCGGGTCGCCTCCTCTTCGCCAAGCTCCTCCTGACGTCCCTGCAGCACTTGCGAGGGAATGTCGAAGACGAGCCACAGTTCGGGGCGCGGCACCCAGCGCAGCAACAGCCGCGCGAACGCGAGTGCATGGTCGATGCGATACCGCCGCGGATCGACCAGCACGTCGTCGAAGTAGCGATTGGAAACTACCAGCGTTGAGCGCACCAGCTTCGGTCGGATCCACAGCCAGTAGCCGAGCCAGTAGTCGGCCACGAACATCATCAGCTTGACGATAGTGGTGAAGCGGCCGCGCGGCTCGCGCATACGCGTCGTGGAAGTGGACTTGATCGTCGCCGCGCGCATGACGCCGGGGCGCAGCTCCATGCTGTGCACGTTCGCGAAGACTTCGAGTGGCCTGTCGTTGAGCGCCTGGATCACGTTGCTCTTGCCGCTGCCCGGCGGGCCGAGACAGGCGATCAGCAGACCCTGCGGCCGCAGCCAGCCGTGCAAGCGCGTCAGCTCTTCGCGCAACCAGACTGGCGGCGGCACGATGTTGCGAAGGTGCAGAGCGCTCTGCAGCGGGCGCAAGCAGGCCTGCACGGATTCCCAGTCGCCCGAAGCTGCGGCGCGCAGAATGACGCCTCCCTCGCGATCAGCGCGCCAGAAGCGTTCGACGTGCTTCTCGACGCCCTGCGGGTCGAGAAGCCACTGCGCGGTCAACAGCTCGCCGTCGCTCGCGCTGATCCCACCGGCGTCTACACAACGCAGCAGGCGACAAACGAATGCCTTAGCAGGCGCGACAGCCGCGAAACCGAACGCACGCACGCGGTCGCCCAGCAGCTCGTCCGCGCTGAACACGACGTGCCCGCAACGCATGTAGTCGGCGCGCACTTCAATCGTCAGGAATTGCGGCCGCTGTTCGCGGCTCGTGCAGCTCAGCCTGAAACTGTCGACGCCTTCGGGCAACAAGCGTCGATCGATGAGCTCCATCTCATTGCGTGCACCGAAGGAGCGCAGCAGCACCGGCATCCTCTCGAGCACGGGCCGCGGCACGACGAGCTCGATGCAGTCGCCCAGGCCAGGAGACGTCGCGCCCCCGAGCACGCAATAGTCGAGTCGTTCGTCGTCCAGGAACCGGAACAGCGCCGCGGCGGGCGCGGGCAGGCTGTGCATCGACTGCCGCCTTTGCCTCAGAACGGCAGGTGAATGACGCCGCTCTTGAAGGCCTCAGCGGCTACTGCCAGCACGCAGAAGATCATCGCGATCCACGTGTGCACTTGGGTCTTGCGCATGAACACTCTCCGTGCAGGTCAGTAGGCGTTGTGGTCGCGCAAGACCAGCAACGCCGTCCTGAAAATGATGTTGAGATCCAGCCGCAGCGACCAGTTGCGCAGGTAGTCGAGGTCGTACTCGACGCGCCGCTGCATTTTTTCCACGGTCTCGGTCTCGCCGCGATAGCCGTTCACCTGCGCCCAGCCGGTGATGCCGGGGCGGACTTTATGACGCAGCATGTAGCCGGCGATGACCTTGCGGTATTCCTCGTTGTGGCTGACGGCGTGCGGCCGCGGCCCGACCAGGCTCATCGTGCCGCCGAGCACGTTGAAGAGCTGCGGCAGCTCGTCGAGCGAAGTGCGGCGCAGGAAGCTGCCGAAGGGTGTCACGCGCGGATCGTTGCGCTGTGCCTGCGTGATCGTGTGACCGTCCTCGCACACGCGCATCGTGCGGAACTTGTAGACGCTGATGGATTCGCCGTAGAGACCGTAGCGACGCTGGCGGAACAGCGACGGGCCGGGCGAGCTCATGCGCACGCCGATGGCGATCGCGAGCAGCACCGGCCAGATCACCGCCAACGCCATCGTCGCGAAGACGATGTCGCTGCCGCGCTTGAGCACGCCGTTCATGCCGGAGAACGGCGTCTCACGTACGGCGAACAGCGGGATGCCATCGAGATCGCAGACCTGTGCCTGCATCGTGTCGAACGCGTACAGGTCGGGCACGAAGTAGACGGATGCGGTCGTGTCCTTCAGATCTTCGAGCAAGCGCATGACGCGCTCGTCCGGACGCATGGGCAGACAGATGTAAATACTGCTCACGCTGTTCAGGCGCACGTAGTTCGCGATGTCGGTCGTGCCGCCGAGCAACTGCTCTTCGGGCAAGCCAGGCAGGCGCTCGCTGTGTCGATCGTCGAAGTAGCCGCGGAACGTCCCCAGATGTGGATTCGCGCGCAGCCGCCGCGCAAGACGCGCGCCTACGTCGTTCGCGCCGACGATGACGTGACTCTGTAGGATCTTCCCGCGCAGTGCGGAGAACGCAGCGTAGCGACGGAAGCCGACCTGTGCTGCGACGACAACAAACGGTGTAATCGCAAACCACGTAAGAATCACCCTACGTGAGAACAGCTCGGTCACCTTCAATGCGAACGCGAGCAGCAGTAGCGCGGCCGACACAAGCAACCACTCGCTGAAAATGCGGTGCTTCAGCAGCATGGAAATGCCGCGATTGCCCGAGCTGTCGAGCACCGGATCGCTCACGACCTGCGCAGAGATCAGAAATGCGAGCGCTGCGAGCGCGAGATACTGCTGCGAAAGCGGCGCACCGTACGCAATTACCGTGAGAAGCAGGGTCGCGACGATCACCGTCGGATTGAGGATGTGCCGCAGCAGCGCGACCGACGGCGGCTCCGAGGTCCCGCGCTGAATGCGGTCGATGCGGCTCACCGGTCGGGTTACGCCGCTGCTGTATGCCGGTGCGCGAATGCCCTTGAGCTGAATTGACTCGCGCATGAGCTGATGGGCGTGAATGATGAAAACAACACGTGCCTAACTACCCCGCGCCGGAAAAGTTCCTCGGGCGACAGCGCGTTCGCTGGACGCATGTTCGCTGCCGCGCGCGACCGTGCAAAGTTGTTGCTCCTCGCAGACGTCGGAAATAAAAAGGCGCGCGCCGAATTCGACGCGCGCCCTTTGAGAGAAGAGTCGGGCTGAAGCCCGACCTACAGGTGTGTTATCGCGCCATCTCTGGCGCGCGTTGACCCAATCCTTCTTCGATCCGGTGTACGAGCTCGATCAGCTTCGGACGCACATCGTTCAACAGGTAGCTCGACGACACTTTGAATGCCGGCGCGCCGCAGTTGATCGCCATCGGCGGCAGGCCGTTGCCCGGCCGGAAGCCCACGGCGATGCCGTTGACGTCGGGCTGCCATTCGCCGAACGACGCGCACACGCCGAGCTCCTGGTACATCGCGAGCGACTTGTCGATGCCCTGCTTGAGCGCGGGCCACGCAACGTGGTCGAGCTCTTTCAATTGATCGAGCAGATCGGTGCGCTCGGTGTCGCCGCACACCGCGAGGTACGCACGACCGATGGCCGCGGTCCCGAGCTGTAGGCGCATGCCGACTTCCATGTTGAGCGACAGCACCGCGTTGCCCTTGCAGACCTCGATGCAAACCATGCTCAACCGTTGCCGCGCCCCGAGCGCCACCGATGTGCCCGTCGCGTCCGCGAGCTCCTGCATCAGCGGCCGCGCGAGATCGCGCACTTCGAAGCGGCCGAGCACGGCGCTGCCCAATGCCAGCGTCGCGGTGCCGAGGCGATACTTGCCCGACTCCTTCACGTAGTGCAGGTAGCCGAGCTTGGTCAACGTGTACGTGAGCCGCGAGACCGTCGACTTCGGCAAGCGGCAGCGCTCGGAGATGTCCTGGTTGCCGAGCAGCCGGCTGCCGCTGCGGAAGCAGGACAACACGTCGAGTCCGCGCGACAAGGCTGTGACGAAGTGCCGGTCCTGCTTGCCGACGCGCGGCCGCGGCACGGCGGCCGCGCTTGCGCCGGCGCTTTCGATCATCCGCGTCGTATCTGATGCTCTCGTCGCCATAAGGATATCCGCCCTTTTTTCAACGCTAAAGAATTCGCCCGTGAGTGAGATGAGGATCAACCTGTTTTCGCAGCGCCTGCCGCGCGTGCCGTTTCCGCTTCCTGCAGCGCCCGCCACTGCACCTTGCCCGTCGCCGACTTCGGCAGCGCGTCGACGAACTCGATCAGGCGCGGATGCTTGTAGACGGCCATGTTCTGGCGCGTCCATTCGATGATGTCGTTCTCCGAGACCCTGCCCTTGTGCGACGGCCGCAGCACGACGACAGCTTTCACCGTCTCGCCGCGATGTGCGTCCTTCGCGGCGATCACGCACGCTTCCTGGACCGCCGGGTGCTGATACATCTGCGCTTCTACTTCCGCCGGCCACACCTTGTAGCCCGACGCATTGATCATTCGCTTGAGGCGATCGACCAGGAAGAAATAGCCGTCCTCGTCGACGTAGCCGAGATCGCCGGTGCGGAAGAAGCGCTTGCCCTCGATGTCGATGAAAGCAGCGCGCGTCGCATCTTCGTTGCGCCAATAGCCGCGGAAAATCTGCGGACCGTGCGACACGATCTCGCCGACCTGCCCCGGCGGCAGCTCCTTGAGCGTGTCCGGATCGATCACGCGCGAGTCGGTATTGCAGATCGGGATGCCCAGGCACTGCCGCTTCGGGCGGTCCGGCGGATTGATGTGCGTGGGCGCGATCGTCTCTGTCAGGCCGTAGCCTTCGATGTACGGCGAGCCGATGAGCTGTTGCAAACGCTCGCCGACCGCTGCGGGCATCGCAGCGCCGCCGCCGGATACTCGCTGCAGCGAAGTCAGGTCGTACTCGTTGAGACGCGGATTCGCGAGGAAGTCGATGACCATCGTCGCGATCGCGGTCCACGAGACCAGCTTGTAGCGCTGGATCAGCTCCGCCGCGACATCGCGATCCCAGCGACACATCAGCACGATGGTGCTGCCCTGGTAGATCGGCGCGTTCATGCCGCCCTGCATGCTCGTGACGTGGAAGAACGGCAGCACGACGAGCTGGTTGCTGTCCTGGATGCCGTCGAACCACACCGTGTTCACGACCAGCGTGTGCATCACGTTGCGATGCGTGAGCATGCAGCCCTTCGGACGCCCGGTCGTGCCGGAGCTGTACGGGATGACACACAGATCGTCTGGCCCCATGCGCAGGTCGCCCGGCTTGCGATTCGCGGCGAGAGCCGCGCTCCACAGCGTGACTCCCGGATCGGCGATCGCTTGCCGCGGCGCGCTCACGACTTCCGGCATGCGTAGCTGCGTCGACGGAACGATGTAGTCGCTGTAGGCCGCGACGATCGCGCGCTCGAGCTTCGAGCCGAGCAGCGGTTTGATCTGGGGATAGACCTCTTGCGCAACGAGCGCGACTTTCGCGCCGCTGTCCTGTACGTAGTGCTCCAGCTCGGCCGTCACACTCATCGGGTTGACGGGCACCACGACCGCGTTGGCGCGCAGGATCGCGTAATACGAAACGATGAACTGCGGGCTGTTCTGCATCACCAGCAGCACACGATCGCCCTGTTGCACACCGCAGTCCTGCTGCAGGTATCCCGCGAGTTGCTCGCTCTGCTGCACGAACTGCGCGAACGTCAACACGCCTTCGAAGAAGACGACGAACGGTTTGTCCGGGTAGCGCGTTGCGGCAACCGTTGCGTTGTAGAACAGGTTGGTCGCCGGCACGCTAAGATCGTGAGGCAGTGCCTTGGGCCAGAACTCGAAATACTTGCGGGACATGACTCCGCGGCTCCCCCTGCCTTGACCGATGGGTGCGGCGCCGCCCTGACATGATGAGATTCCACAATGCGGGCGCCTATTCTGCCGCAGAAGCTAACACATCTCGCAGGGCGCAACCAAGTCTTGTATGCAAGGCGCGCGCGATGTGACAGCAATGCAGCCAACAAGGTATGGTTCAAACACTTAACGTAAGTACACGGCGCGCGTTGCGAAGTTGCCGGGCGGGTACGGCGACCCTATCATGCCCGTCCACTGTGAGAGCGGTGGTTCCGCACCGCGGACGCAAAATGACATTCGAACAGCACAGGGCCTGACCTCCATGGATCTGAACTTCACCTCGGAAGAGCTGGCGTTTCGCGACGAAGTGCGCGCGTTCATGCGCGAGCAACTGCCTGCGGATATCGCTCAGCGCATCAAGAGCGGCTTATCGATCCGCGCCGACGACTATCGGCGCTGGCAGACGATTCTCTACCGCAAGGGCTGGGGTGCGCCGACCTGGCCGAAGCAATCCGGAGGCACGGGCTGGACGCCGGTGCAGCTTCACATCTTCGACGAGGAGTCGGCCGCCGCCGGCGCGCCGCGCACGATTCCGTTCGGCCTGAAGATGGTCGGACCTGTGATCATGGCTTTCGGCAACCCGACGCAGCAGCAGCGCTGGCTGCCGCGCATCGTCAGCGGCGAAGACTGGTGGTGCCAGGGTTATTCGGAGCCCGGCGCGGGCTCGGACCTCGCTTCATTGAAAACACGCGCCGAACGCCAGGGCGATCACTACATCGTCAACGGGCAGAAAACCTGGAATACGCTCGGGCAATACGCTGACTGGATCTTCTGCCTGGTGCGCACCGATCCGCATGCGCCGAAACAGCAGCAAGGCATCTCGTTCCTGCTCATCGACATGAAGACGCCGGGCATCACGGTGCGGCCGATCATCACGATGGAGGGCGCGCACGAGGTGAACGAGGTCTGGCTGGAGAACGTCAAGGTGCCGGTCGAGAATCGCATCGGCGAAGAGAACAAGGGCTGGACCTACGCGAAGTTCCTGCTCGGCCACGAGCGCACCAACATTGCCGGCGTCGGCGCTTCGAAGCGCGAGTTGCAGCGGCTCAAGGACATCGCGCGACAGGAAACCAAGAACGGACGACCGTTGATCGAGGATCCGCTGTTCGCGGCACGCGTCGCGCAGGTCGAGATCGACCTGATGGCGCTCGAGATGACGCAGCTACGCGTGCTGTCGGCGGAAGCGCAGAAGCGTGCGCCGGGGCCGGAAGCGTCGATCCTGAAGATCAAGGGCACCGAAGTGCAGCAGGCGCTGAGCGAGCTGATGATGTACGCGGTCGGCCCGTACGCCCTGCCCTTCGAGCGCGGTTCGCGCGAGGAAGGCGACCTGCGCAGCATCGCGGGCCCGAGCTACGCGGCGCCGCTCGCCGCCACGTACTGCAACTATCGCAAGGTCTCGATCTACGGAGGCAGCAACGAGATCCAGCGCAACATCATTTCGCAGATGATATTGGGTCTGTGAGGGGTTTATAGGTCAATCATGGATTTCAATTTCACCGAAGAACAGCAACTCCTTGCCGACACCGTGCGGCGCTTCGTGCGGGAGCATTATCCGTTCGAGGCGCGCCGCGAAATTCTGAAGTCGAAGGACGGCTGGAGCCGCGACCTGTGGCAGCAGCTCGCCGGCCTGGGACTCACGGCACTGAACGTTCCCGAAGAGCACGGCGGACTCGCCGCCGGACCGGTGGACACGATGCTCGTGATGAACGCGCTCGGCGAAGGCCTCGTGCTGGAGCCGTATCTGAGCGCGTCGGTCATCACGCCCGCGCTGCTTGCACGGATCGGGGATGAGAAGGCTGCGGCCGATCTGCTACCGGCGGTCGCTGCCGGCGAGCGCATCGTGATCGTCGCGCACCAGGAGCCGAAGACCCGCGGCGAGCTCAATCACGTCGCGACTCGCGCCGAGAAGAGCGGCGACAGCTTCGTGCTCGACGGCCACAAGAGCGTGATCATGCACGGCGGGGCTGCGGACGAGTTCCTCGTCAGCGCGCGCACCGCAGGCAAGACGGGCGATCGCGATGGCATCTCGCTGTTCCGCGTCGCGCCGGGCGCGAGCGGATTGAAGATGAAGGTCTACCGCACGATCGATGAGCAGCAGGCGGCGGATGTCGAGCTGACGAAAGTGAAAGTACCTGCGACGGCGCTGGTTGGTGCGGAAGGCCGGGCGTTTCCCGCGTTGGAATCCGCACACGACCTGGGGCTGAGCGCGATCTGCGGCGAGGCGGTCGGGATCATGAAGGCCGTGAACGCCGCGACGCTCGAATACACGAAGAATCGCAAGCAGTTCGGCCAGCCGATCGCGAAGTTCCAGGTGCTGCAGCACCGGATGGCGGACATGTTCCTGAACGCCGAGCAGGCGACTTCGATGAGCTACCTGGCGGCGCTCAAGTGCACCGATCCGGATCTCGGCGAGCGCCGGCGCGCGCTGTCCGCAGCCAAGGTCGCAGTCGGCCAGGCGGGCCGCTTCGTCGGCCAGCAGGCGATCCAGTTGCACGGCGGCATGGGCATGACCGACGAGCTGATCGTCAGCCACTACTTCAAGCGTCTGACCGCGATCGACCTGACGTTCGGCGACACCGATTTCCACCTGCAGCAGTTCATCGCCGCGACACCGGCGGCGTAAAAAAAGCGCGGCGTAGTAACGCCGCGCTTCCTGATGCCCTGTAGGTCGGGCTTCAGCCCGACAACCACATCTCAGCTCTTCTTCTCGCCTTCGTTCTTTTTCTTCGCGGCGTCACAATCTGCTTTCGTCAGCATGACGTAGCCCTTGCCCTTGCAGCTGTTCTGCCCCTGGCAGGAGCTCGTCGCCGTCGCGCAGGCTGACTTGCCCTTGCAGGCATTGCCGCCCTGGCATTTCACCTTGGCGTCTTCGGCCTGCGCCGGAGCGACAGCAACGCTGCCGAACAGCAGGGCTGCAGCCGTCGCCAATGCAATGCCCGTGGATTTCAGATTGGCCATTGAAAGATCCCCTCTTGCCTGTTCCCGCCGCGGATTGTAGCTGCTTGCGGCTTCAGGGTGGCGAGTTGTGTTTGGCGAGGTATGCCCGCGCCGCCAGCATCGCAGGCCGCTCACTGTCGGCATCCTGCGTCAGTGCTAGCAGGCGCTCGTGATACGCGCGTGCATCTTCTTCATGCCGGAGCGATGCGGCTGCCCGCGCCGCTCCCGCGAGAGAACGGAAGCGATTCGGCACGGTCTGCAGCGACGCGTCGAACTCGCGCTGCGCCTCCTCGGGTCGACCCGCCTCTAGCAGGAGCTCACCGAGCAACTCGCGCATCGGCGACAGCCGGTTCTCCATCGCGACGTGCTTCTCGCCGTGATCTTCGCGATCCGCAGCTTCACGCATGATAGTGATGGCCCTGCGAGTACGCTGTTCGGCCAGCGCCATCCACGCCTCCGCCGCCTGCGTATAGATGTCGATCTGCGTCACCCAGTACTCGTCCTTGTTAGCGACCAGCTTCTCGCGCAGACGAGCTAGTTCACCGAGATTGCGCCGGGCGCCGACCGGATTGTTGGAGCGCGCGGCACCGAGGGCTCGGCCGAACCATGTGATCGCTTCCGCCTGCGGATAGATCGAAGGCGCGGGCTCCAACACCGCGGCCTCGGCCCACTCGCCGCGCTCGATCGCATAGCGCACCGGGATGGCAGCGAACGCCGTGTGACCCGAGAGCCGATAGTCGCCGGGCAACTGCGTCACCGAGTTGCGCTCGTCCACGATCGCTTTGGCGCGCTTGTCTTGGCCGAGCTGCAAGTACGCGTTCATCAGGAAATCCAGCGAGTGATAGCGTGCTGGATTCGCCGCGGTGTTGGCGACCGACGCCGTACGGGCCGCATACGCCTTCGTTGCAGCATCGGACGCGAGATCGGCCGCGATTGCCTCGCGCCACATGCCGAGCGTGGAGAAGATGTGCGACGGCATGTGCAAAGCATGCGGCGCGGACGGCGCGAGTGCCGCGTAGCGACGCGCCGCCGGCAAACCTCGCGCGGCAATCGGCGCGTAGTCGTAGCTGTGGATGATCAGGTGTGCGATGCCGGGATGATCCGGCGACGCCTGCGCGAGCGGCTCGAGGATGGCGGCCGCCTTGAGCTGGCGATAGTAGGTCTTGTCGGTCAAGTCGACCGCTTCGTTCAGCGCGAGCGCGTAGAAGACGGCGATCTCGGTATCGTCGGGAT
>Ga0209481_10000689_pt1 | contig 13607 bp, 15 predicted proteins | sample SoiMetdeltSBSDD3_FD_187598 | JGI IMG/M metagenome (GOLD analysis project Ga0209481, IMG submission 187598) | Bulk soil microbial communities from a Populus tree surrounding site in Tennessee, USA - Soil MetaG P. deltoides SBSDD3 (SPAdes) (version 2) | ecosystem: Environmental > Terrestrial >...
ACCGCGCCGACACTCACAAACAAGGTCACACGCCGGAGCAGCGCAAGCAGGCGCGCTAGTACGGCCCGTGGTGACGGAAGAGGAGTAGCGAGCCAGCCGGCCCGAAAGGCGGGGGCCAGGACTGCGAGATAACGCTTTTTCGTGACACCGCCTTCGAATGCGCGCAGGATTGCGTTGAGAAGGCGTCATGGGCATAGCCGAAGAAGTCTCCCGCACGGTCGACGCGCAGGTCGTGCGCCGGCATGGCGGGGGCCTTGCGCGCAGCACCTATGCGATGGTGCTCGCCGGCGGCCGCGGCACGCGGCTGAAGGAGCTGACCGACTGGCGCTGCAAGCCCGCGGTGCCCTTCGGCGGCAAGTACCGCATCATCGATTTCGCGCTCTCCAACTGCGTGAATTCAGGCGTACGCCGCATCGGCGTCGCCACGCAATATAAATCGCAAAGTCTCATCCGGCACCTGCAGCGCGGCTGGAGCTTTCTCGACGGCCGCATCGGCGAGCACATCGACATCCTGCCCGCGCAGCAGCAGCTCGATGAGGAGCGCTGGTACCGCGGCACGGCCGACGCGGTGTTCCAGAACCTGAATGTCCTGCGCCGCGACGGCTGCGAGTACGTGCTGCTGCTCGCCGGCGATCACGTTTACAAGATGGATTACGCGCGCCTGCTCGACGACCACGCGGCGCGCGCCGCCGATGCCACGGTGGTCTGCGTCGAGGTGCCCGTCGACGAAGCGCGCGCCTTCGGCGTGATGGAGGTGGACGACGAGGGACGCATCACCGGTTTCGAGGAAAAGCCGGCTGCGCCGCGCGCCCTTCCCGGCGGTCCCGGGCGCGCGCTCGCCAGCATGGGGGTGTATGTCTTTAACGCGCGCTTTCTCTACGAGCAGCTCGTGCGCGACGCCGACGACCCCGGCTCGAGGCACGATTTCGGAAAAGACATCATCCCGCGCATCATCCAGCGCTATCGTGTGCATGCGCACCGCTTCGCGGAGAGCTGCGTTGAAATGCCGAACGGCAAGCCTTACTGGCGCGACGTCGGCACGCTCGACGCCTACTGGGAAGCGAACGTCGAGCTTGCCAAGGTCACGCCCCAGCTCAATCTCTACGACCGCGACTGGCCGGTCTGGACCTACCAGGAGCAGCTGCCACCCGCCAAATTCGTGTTCGATGATGACGGCCGCCGGGGCGTTGCCGTGGATTCCATGGTTTCGGGCGGCTGCATCGTGAGCGGGGCCACCGTGCGTCGCTCGGTGCTTTTCTCGAACGTGCGCGTCGACGAAGGCGCGCTGCTCGAGGACTGCGTTGTGCTCCCCGACGTGGTGATCGGCGCGGGAGTGAAGCTTTCTCGCGCGGTCGTCGATCGCCGTTGCCGCATCGACCGCCGGTTGCTTGAGCGCGCCCCGCTGCGCGTCACGGACAATGGGCTTCTGCTCATCACGCCCGAGATGCTCGGGCAGACGGTCCACCAGTTACGCTGAGGCGGCCGCCGTGCGGTCTTGCCGCCGTTTGACCGAAATCAAAGGTCGTCCGGGCCGGGCGGTTACGCTGTAGTCATGAAGAATGACAGTCTTGGGGCCGAGATCGAGCATCGCATCGCCGAGCTGTGCGCCGCGCACCCGCGCATCATTCACTGCGGCCCGGCATGCGCGAGCGCCGAGGAGGCGGTCGAGGCTGCGTTCGCAAAGACGACAAGTTCGCTAACCGCGCATGCTTAGCCTGGAAGACTGCCTCGCCCTTTGCGATCTCACGGAAGACGAGGTGCTCGCCATCGCGCATCACGAGCACATCCCGGAGATCGCCGCGGCCCAGCTCGGTAACTATCTCGTGCACACACCTGAAGGCGAGCGCCGCATCAAGTCCATCATCCGTGACGATATCGCAGAGGCGCGCGCCATCGGTGATCACACGCGCGAGCTCACGCTTAAGCTCGTGCTGCGCAATTTCGTACAGCAGCACCCTCGCTGCGACGAAAGGCATTTACCCTGATGGGAGCCTACCGCAGGATTCTCGCGCCTGTCGACGGCAGCAAGACTTCTAACAAGGGCCTGCGCGAGGCGATTCGCCTGGCGAAAAGCGAAGGGGCCAAGCTCTTCGTCCTGCACGTGGTCTCCGAGTATCCGGCGTTCGCCGTGATGGACGGCATGATGGCCGGCGCGCCAGGCGCCGACCTGGTGCCGGCGCTGCGCGAAGGAGGCAAGCGCACCTTGGCAAAGGCGCGCGCACTTGCCGAGAAAAGTGGCGTATCGGCGAGCACCACCCTGCGCGAAACGCTGGCCGGGCCGGCGGCCGATCCGATCGTGCGCGAGGCGCGCAGGATCGGCGCCGACCTGATCGTCATGGGAACGCACGGCCATCGCGGCGTGCGGCGCCTCGTGATGGGCAGTGACGCCGAGCAGGTGGTGAGGACCGCGCAGGTGCCGGTGCTGCTGGTGCGCGGCTAGGCTTTTTTCTGAAAGGAAACCGATGGCACGCAAAGCAAGGAAGTCCACGACGGCGTCCACACTCGAAGCCGAGGCGCGCGAGCTCGGAAGACGGCTCGACGCGCTCGTCGCTCGAGCGCGCAAGGCGGAGGCCGGCGCGCGCGTCAGTGCGATGCGCCAAATCCGCATGGTGCAGCGGCAGCAGGCGCAGGCGCAGCAGGCGCTCGCCAAGCTCGGGCGGCAGAGCGCGGCGGCGAGCGGACCGATCCTCGCCGGCCTGCACAAGGCCTGGCGCGACATCGAGCTCGCGGTGCGCCAGAGCGCGAAGCGCTTCCGCGAGACCGGCTGAGCAGCCGGGTTGATCTGGATCAAGCCGAGCGCCCGGCGTTTTGGCATCCTAGGAATGCGGGTCGCCCGTTTCTCCTCCTCCACATGGCGAGCCGCTTTGAAAGGCGCCGCGCGAGCGGCGCTTTTTCTTCATCAATCCTTCTGCTTCTGCCTTAGGACGCTTTGCTGCCCCGGAACGCGGATGCCCGCGCGCTTGATCGCGGCGATCGCGGCCAGCAGGTCGTGGCGCGATACCGATAGCTCGCTCACGCTCTCCGCTGTCAGATGCAATTCGGCGGCGGCGCGCGCGAAGCGCGAGGTCGTAAGGTCGATGGCAAGTCGTCGTTGTAGTCCTCGCGGCTGACGATGGCTTTGGCGGTGCCCTGCGCCTGGTGGAAAGCGATTGCCGCTGCCGCGGCGAGCGGCACGTAATAGTCTTGCCCCCTCTGGAGAACTGCGGCGGCCCGCTCAGCTTCGGCCTCGAGACGAACCGGGTCTTCGGTCATGGCCCGCCCTACGGCGGCTGGGAAGAGTGTCTACCCGACCGGCGCCGCAGTGCAAGCCCCTTCGCTCGATGCTGCGTCATCTGGCCAAGCGCTGGCCGCTCGAGTACTGTGTCGAGCTTGCCGAGCGGCCTGAAGGATCGGACATGAACAACCGCAGCCTGACCTTTGCCGCGACGCTGCTGCTGATCGCGCCGGGCGCGTACGCGGCCTGCAGCGACGCGCCATCCGCGGGGGTCGACTGGTCGAATTGCACCAAGCAGCAGCTCGTTATCCGCGGCAAAAATCTGCAGGGTGCGCGCTTCGAGCACGCCACGCTGCTTGCCGTTAACTTCGAGCGCAGCGATCTGAGCGGCGTGAGCTTCGCCGCCGCGCATGTGAGCCGCACCTCGTTCCGCGACGCGGTGCTCGAGCGGGCGAATCTGAGCAAGCTGACCGCGGTGCGCAGCAGCTTCGCCAATGCGCGGCTCGTCGGTGCCGATCTGCAGAAGGCGGAGCTGCACCGGTGCGTCCTGACCGGCGCCGCGCTGCGCGGCGTTGACATGTCCAAGGGCGATTTCGGGCGCTCAGTGTTCGACCGCGCCGATCTGCGCGAAGCTAACTTTAAGTATGCGAGCCTCGCGCGCGCGAGCTTGCGCGAAGCGCGCCTCGACGGCGCCGACTTGTCCCAAGCCCACCTCTACGCGGCCAACTTCGAAGGCACCGATCTGTCGGCGGTCAAGGGGCTCGGGCAGGCACAGCTCGACGCCGCCTGCGGCGACGCCCGGACCCGGCTGCCGCCGGGGTTGAAGCACCCGGCCGCGTGGCCGTGCGCCGCCGACTGACGCCAAGCTCGATCGCGAACGCTAAGGGTAGGCGGCGAAGAGCTTCACAGCTGGCTCGGCCTCGGCAAAATAGCGCGATGGCGAGGTGCGCGGAGTGCTGCCCGTTTCCCTAGGTGACGCCGTCGAGCTCACTGCGATCGCGATCCTCGCGGTGCTGCTCTTTCTCGTGCTGTTCGAGCCGCCGGTCGCGTACCGGGTGCGCACTCCCGCCGCCCGCGTCGAGTCGCGCGAGTTCGTGAACTACCTTTCGGCAATCGTGAACGCGCGCGTGTTTGCGCCCGGCGAAGTGCTCGTGCTGAACGGAGGCGAGCAGGCGTTCACGGCGCAGCTCGCCGCTATCCGCGCCGCGCGGCGCAGCATTCACCTCGAGGTTTACCTTTTCCTGCGCGGGCGCGTCGCCGACGAAATGCTCGCGGCGTTGGAGGAGCGGGCTCGCAGCGGCGTGCGCGTGCGGCTGGTGGTGGACCGCTATGGCAGCCTGCTCACCCCGAAGCGCTACTTCGACGGGCTGAAGCAGGCCGGAGGCGAGCTGCACTGGTACCAGCCGATCGCCTGGTACACGCTGAAGCGTCTCAATAACCGCACGCACCGGGATCTGCTCATCGTCGACGGCGAGGTGGCGTTCATCGGCGGCATGGGCGTGGCGGACTACTGGATCGGCCCGCCTCGGCGCGGCCAGCCGTGGCGCGACACGATGATCCGGGTCTACGGCGAGCTCGCCGAAGGTCTGCAGACTTCGTTCGCCGAGAACTGGCTCGAGGCCTCGGGCGAGATCCTGGCGGAAGAGGAGTTCCGCGCGGGCGCAATCTCTCCGGAACCTCCAGCGTCGGGCACGGAAGTCGCGCTCGTGGCCAATAGCTCGCCGTCGGAGGGGCGCGCCACGCGCGCGCGCATGCTCTTCCAGATCCTGGTCGCCTCGGCGCGCGAGTCCATCTGCATCGCCTCGCCGTACTTCATTCCGGACCGCAGGCTATGCGCGGAGCTCGTGCGCGCGGTACAGCGGGGCGCCGCCGTAACGGTGCTCGTGCCCGGGCGCTGGAACAACCATCCTCTTACGCGCCTCGCCAGCCGGCGGCGCTACGGCCGCCTGCTCGAGGGCGGCGTCGCAATCCACGAGTACCAGCCCGCGATGATGCACGCCAAGATCCTCATCGTCGATCACGCCTGGAGCGTGGTCGGCTCGACCAACTTCGACAATCGCTCGTTCGGGTTGAACGACGAAGTCAACGTAGCCATCCTGCAAAGCGAGCTCGCGGCGAAGCTGGAAGCCGACTTCCAGGCGGACCTCGCCGCGAGCCGGGCGCTCACGCTCGAGGAATGGCGCGGCCGTCCGCTCGCTGAACGCGCGGTCGCGGCGTTTGCGCGCCTGCTCGAGCGCCAAGCTTGAAACAAACGCCCCGGACATGCGGCGGGATCAGCCAAGATCTTGCGGATACAGCGTAGCGCGGCGCGCTCGGCACGTTTGACGGGGATCAAACGGCGTCCTCGCTGATCCAAGTAGGTTCTCCGCCATGTCCTCTCCATTCAGTCCTCAAGCGCTGAGTGCCTATCTCGGCGCGGTGCAAGGCCACGAGGTGGGCGAAGTGCGTGTGACGCCGCTCGGCGGCGGCCGCCAGGGCGACAAGGGATACGGCTACGGCATTCCATTACGCGTGGACTACGTTCTTGAAGGCAAGCCGCGGCGCGCGGTCGTGGAGACGGTGCGCCCGGGACCTTTCGGCCACGAGCATATGTCCGATCGCGCGCAGCCGCTTCTCTGGGCGCACCGCGCCTTCTCGACGCTGCCGCGGCACGTCGCCTCGCTCGACGTGGGCGCCGTGCGTTCGAGCGGCGAGCTGGTACCGCTCGGCAGCGCGGAAGAGCTCTTCATGCTCGCCGAGTTCATCGACGGTGCCGAGTATGCGGACGACTTGCTGCGCCTGCGCGCCGGAGGCGCGCTTTCGAGCCGCGATCTGGAGCGCTGCGACGCGCTTTGCGACTACCTCGCCGAGATCCACAAAGTGGAGGGACCGGACCGCGGGCTGTATGCGCGTCGCATTCGTGAGACTGTCGGCCACGGCGAATGCATTTTCGGCGTCGCCGACAGTTATGCCGCCCATGAGTACGGCAACCTCCTGCAGGAGATCGAGCGCAAGTGCATCGACTGGCGCTGGAAGCTGAAGCGGCGCAGCTGGCGCCTGCGCCAGGTGCACGGCGATTTCCATCCCTGGAACATCCTGTTCCGCGAGGGCGCGGATTTCAGCGTGCTCGACCGCTCGCGCGGGGAGTGGGGCGATCCAGCCGACGACGTCACTTGCCTCACGCTCAATTTCCTTTTCTTCTCGCTGCAGCGCTCCGGCCGGCTCGAAGGCGGTTTCGAGCAGCTGTGGCGGCGCTTCTGGGAGCGCTATCTGGAGCGCACGCGCGATGCCGAGATGCTCGAGGTCGCCGGCCTCTTTTTCGCCTTCCGCGCGCTCGTGATGGCGAATCCGCTGTGGTACCCGGCGCTCGACGTGGCGCTGCGCGCCAGGCTCTTTCGCTTCATCCACGCCGTGCTCGACGAGGAGCGCTTCGACCCCGCGCGGGCGAACGAGTACTGCGCGTGAGCTTCGCGGCCTGGCTTACCGGGCGTCCGGCATCGGGCAAGAGCGCCATCGCGCGCGAGCTCGTGGGCTTGCTGCACGAGCGCGGCGTGGAGGTCTCGGTGCTCGAGTCCGATGTGATGCGCACGCAGTTGACGCCGTTCCCGCGCTACGACGACGCGGACCGCGATTTCTTCTATGGAACACTCGCCGAGATGGGTGCCCAATTGGTGAACGGCGGCAGGCCGGTGGTATTCGACGCCACGGCCAACCGGCGCGCGTACCGCGATGCGGGGCGAAAGGCAATCGAGCGCTTTGCCGAGGTCTACGTGGATACGCCGCTCGAAATTTGCAAGGCGCGCGATCCCAAGGGCCTTTACCGTGGCGGCATGACGACCGACTACGAGCCGCCGCTCACGCCGGAGCTCGTGATCGACGGCAGCCGCACCGCGCCCGCAGAGGGCGCGCGCGCGATCCTTGCCCTGCTCGAGAAGCGCGCATGGGTCTGAAGAAGCTCGTCGCCGTGGCGGCGCTCGCGCTCGTCGCCGGCGTGGTCGCGGCGCGGTTCTTCCTCGGCCGCGAGATCGAAGTGGTGCAGGCCGTGCGGCGCGAGGTGGTGCAGGCCGTGGTGGCAACCGGGCGCGTCGAGTCGCCGTTTCGCGTCGACGTTGGCGCGCAGGTCGTGGGCACGGTGACGCGCGTGCCGGTCGAGCAAGGAAGCAGCGTCGCCGCCGGCCAGACGCTGATCGAGCTCGATGCCGCCGAGGCGCATGCGCTCGTGCGCCAGGCCGAGGCGGCCGTGGTCCAGGCGCAGGGGCGGCTGCGCCAGCTGAAGGCGCTGCAGCTGCCGGTCGCCACGCAGGCCCTGCGCCAGGCGCAGGCGAACCTCGCCAATGCGAGCGCGCAGCACGAGCGCAACCGCAAGCTCTTCGCGAGCGGCTATATCGGCCAGTCGGTGCTCGACGAGTCGAGCCGCAATCTGGAGGTGGCGCAGACGCAGGTCGATACCGCGCGCAAGCAGGTGGACAGCGCGAGGCCCCAGGGCAGTGACAGCGCGCTTGCGCTTGCTGCGCTCGAGCAGGCCAACGCGGGACTGCAGGCGGCGCGCGCGCGGCTTGCCTATACGCGCATCGTGGCACCGGTCGCTGGCACGCTCATCGCGCGCCACGTCGAGCACGGCGACGTCGTGCAGCCGGGCAAGACGCTGATGGTGCTCGCGCCGGCGGGGGAGACGCAGATCGTGGTGCAGGTGGACGAGCGCAACATCGGGCTCCTTCGCCTGGGGCAGCCGGCGCTCGCTTCCGCCGACCCCTACCCGGAGAAGCGCTTCGCCGCGACGGTGTCCTACATGAACCCGGGCGTCGACGCGCAGCGCGGCACCGTGGAAGTGAAGCTTCTCGTGCGCGAGCCGCCGCCTTATCTGCGCCAGGATATGACCGTCTCGGTCGACATCGAAGTCGGGCGCAGCCCGGACGCGGTCGCGCTGCCCGCCGACGCGGTGCGCGATGCGACCGGAGCCGCGCCCTGGGTGCTCGTGGTGGAGGACGGGCGCGCGCTGCGCCGCGCGGTCGAGCTCGGCCTGCGCGGCACCGGCTGGGTGGAGATCCGCTCCGGCCTCGCGCCCGGCGAGGCGGTGGTGCCGGTGCTCGCGCCGGTGCGGCCGGGCGAGCGCGTGCGGGCGCAGCCGCATGCGTGACTGGCTGCCGTTCGAGTGGATCGCCGCGAGCCGATTCCTGCGCGAAGGGCGGCTGCAGACCGTGTCCATCATCGTCGGCGTGTCGATCGGCGTCGCCGTGATCATCTTCATGTCGGCCGCGCTCGCCGGACAGCAGGCCAACATCGTGAGGCGCGTGCTGTCCTCGCAGCCCCACATCGTGCTCTTGCCGCCGCCGGAGGCGGCGCGGCCGCTGCGTGGCGACGTGGCCGAGGCCGCGATCGTGCAGAAGCCGCTGCAGCGCATGCGCTCGATCGACCAGTGGCAGAAGATCGTGGAGGAGCTGCGCATGCTCGGCCCGGTCGCCGCGGTGGCGCCGCTCGCTTCGGGGCCGGCGTTCGCCGTGCGCGGCGAGGCCTCGCGCTCGGTGAACCTGCAGGGCATCGAGCCGCCGAGCTATTTCCGCATCGTTCCGCTCGCCGAGAAAATCGTCGCCGGCACGACGCGCCTCGGCGCGCAGGACGTTGTGATCGGCACCGACCTCGGCACCGATCTCGGCGTCACGGTTGGCGACAAGCTCAATCTGCGCGTCGCCTCGGGTCGCGGCGCGACGCTCACGGTCTCGGGCGTGGTCGATCTCGGCAGCAAGTTCGTGAACCAGCGCACCGCTTTCGTCGCCCTGCCGACCGCGCAGGCGCTCCTCGGCCTGCCGGGCGGGGTGTCGGCGATCGACGTCACGGTGCGCGACATCTACGCCGCCGAGGACGTGGCGCAGGCGATTCGCGCCGGCACGGGAGTCGAAGCCGACAGCTGGATCAAGACCAACGCGCAGCTCTTCCTCGCGATCAACGCGCAGATGGTGGCCAATACCGCGATCCGCTTCTTCGTCGGCCTCGCGGTCGCCTTCGGCATTGCGGCGGTGCTCATTGTCTCGGTGGTGCAGAAGTCCAAGGAGATCGGCATCCTGCGCGCCATGGGCGCCTCGCGCGGCCAGATCCTGCGCGTGTTCCTGCTGCAGGGCGCTGCGCTCGGGCTGGCGGGCTCGCTCACCGGCTGCGCGCTGGGCGCGGCCGCGATCCTGCTGTGGCAAAGGCTCATGCTCAACCCGGACGGCACGCCGCTCTTCCCGCTCGAGCTCGACCCGCGCCTCTTCGCCGCCGCCACGCTGCTCGCGACGCTGACCGGGCTGGTTGCGGCCTTCGTCCCCGCGCTGCGCGGCTCGCGCATGGACCCGGTGGTGGCGATCCGTGGCTGAGCCGGTTCTGCGCCTCGCCGCGATCCGGAAGAGCTATAACCCCGGCACGCCCACCGAGGTCGAAGTGCTGCACGGCGTCGATCTCGAGCTGCACGCGCGAGAGTTCTGCGCGCTCATGGGCCCTTCGGGCTCGGGGAAGAGCACGCTCCTCAACATCATGGGTCTGCTCGACCATCCGACGAGCGGCAGGCTTTTCCTGAACGCAGCCGAAGCGACCGGCCTCGACGACCGCGCGCTCACGCGCCTGCGCGGGCGCGGCATCGGCTTCGTGTTCCAGTACCACCATCTCATCCCGGCCTTCAGCGCGCACGAGAACGTTCTCATGCCGATGCTCGTCGACCGCGGCCGCCCGGACGCGCGCATGCGCGCGCGCGCCGACGAGCTGCTCTCGAGCGTGGGGCTCGCGCGCTGGCGCGACAACCCGGCCAACAAGCTCTCCGGCGGGCAGCAGCAGCGCGTGGCCGTGGCGCGCGCGCTCGCCATGGATCCGCCGCTCCTTCTCGCGGACGAGCCCACCGGCAACCTCGACACGAAGTCCGCGCAGGGCGTGTTCGATCTCTTGCGCGAGGCGAGTCGCTCGCGCGGCACCACCGTGCTATTCGTGACGCACAACCACGCCCTCGCCGCACAGTGCGACCGCGTGATCGAGCTGGTCGACGGGCGCATTATCAAGAACGGAACAGGACGTTGACGCGCGTGCCGCGACCGCCGTCGCCCGTCTCGATTGCAACGCTCGCATCGTGCTGCGAGGCGATCTCGCGCACGATGGCAAGGCCCAGGCCGCTGCCGTCGCCCGGCGCGCCGGGAATGCGGTAGTAGCTCTCGAACACGCGTTCGCGCAGCGCGGGCGCGATCCCGGGGCCCTCGTCGCACACCGCGAGGCGCGTCGCGCCCGCCACGCTGGCGAGCTCCACGCGCACGCTCGAGCCGGCCGGCGAGTAGCGCGCCGCGTTGTCCACGAGGTTGCGCACCAGGCAGGCGAGCTTGTCGCGCTCGCCGCGCACCATGAAATCGCCGACCGGCGGGTCCGCCGCCAGGCTCAGCTTCACGCCGCGCTCCTTCAGCGCCGGGAGCGCATCGTCGAGCGCATCGTCGACCGCCTCGCGCAGCGATACCGGTTCTCGGACCGGCGCGGCCGCCGTCGCCCGGCTGAGCGCGAGCATCTGCTCGACCAGGCAGATCGCGCGCTCGAGTCCCGCGAGCATGCGCTCGAGCGATGCACGGCGCTCGGCGTCGGAGACGGCGCGAGCTGCGTTCTGCGCGTGGATCTTGAGCGCGGCAAGCGGCGTGCGCAGCTCGTGCGCCGCGTCGGCCGTGAAGCGCCGCTCGCGCGCGATGGCGGACTGAACGCGCGCGAGCAGGCCGTTCAGCGCCTGCACTACGGGCGCGATTTCGGCGGTGCTGCGCGCGAGCTCGATGGGTGCGAGCGAGTCCGGCTGGCGGCGTGCGATGCGCCGTGCGAGCTCCGCAAGCGGCGCGAGCCCGTATCCGAGAAGCAGCGCGAGCAGGAGGGCGACGAGTGGGATGCCGGCGATCACCGGCACGACGGCGGCGAGCGCAAGCTTGGCGGAAAGCTCGCCGCGCACGTCGTCTCGCTCGGCGGCCTGCACCCAGTGCTCGCCGGAGCGCAGGCTGAACACGCGCCAGTCGCGGCCGCCATGCCGCTGCGTGCTGAAGCCGGGCTCGAGCGGAGCGTATGCGGCTTCCGGCGCCGAAGCCGAGCGCATGAGGACGCGGCCGCCGCTGTCGATCAGCTGGAAGGCGATCTTGGTCTCGTAGTAATGGCCCAGCGGTCCGGCCTCGTCGTGCGGCGCTGCCTCGAGCGGCGCGGGCAGGGACACCACCAGCGGCCCGCGCCCGTCGCCCGGTGGCTGAGTGGCGGCGAGGACGGCGAGCACTCGCGCGGAGGTGGCGAGGCGCGCGTCGAAGAGCTCGTCGGCTTCATCCGCGCTACCGTCGTAGCCGAGCCACGCCGCCGCGCCGAGCACCGCGAGCAGCACCGCGATGCTGCCGCCGAGCAGCAGCGCGCGGGTGGAACGCGGCTTCAAGCCGGCGGATCGGCCACGTAACCGACGCCGCGCACCGTGCGAATCACCCCGGGATAGAGCTTGCGGCGCAGGTTGTGCACGTGAACGTCGAGCGCGTTGCTCTCCACGTTGCCGTCCCAGCCGTAGAGCGCCTCCTCGAGCTGAGAGCGCGTCAGCACCTGGCCGGGCGCCGCAAGCAGCTTGTGCAGCAGCATGAACTCGCGCCGCTGCAGCGCCACCGGCTCGCCGTCGTGCGTGACGCGCAAGCTGACCGGATCGAGCCGCAGGCGCCCATGCTCGAGCACGTTGCGCGCCGCGCCGCGCAGGCGGCGCTCGAGCGCGCGCACGCGCGCGAGCAGCTCGTCGAGCTCGAAGGGCTTGACCAGGTAATCGTCCGCGCCGGCGTCGAGTCCGGCGACGCGCTGCGCGACGCTGTCGCGCGCGCTGAGGATGAGCGCGGGCGTGAGGCTGCCGCTGGCGCGCGCGCGGCGCAGCACCTGCAGTCCATCCATGCCCGGAAGCCCGAGGTCGAGCACCAGGGCGTCGAACCCGCCCTGCTCGAGCGCGGCCAGGGCGAGCGGCCCGCTGCGCACCCACTCCACCGCGTAGCGGGCGCGCGTCAGCGCGTCCTCGATGCCGGCGCCGAGGAGCTCGTCGTCCTCTACGAGAAGGATGCGCACGCGGCCCGAGGATAGCGGCTTTTCAGCGCATCACGGCGAGCAGCGCCTCGATCTCCTTGCGCCGGCCCTCGTCGGCGAGCGCGCGGTCGGGCCGCGGCGGCGCCTTGAGCGCCTTGCCGAGCGCCTGGCGCGCACCGTCGTAGTCGCCTTTGCGGTACAGGAAGTCGCCGAGGAAATAGTTCGGGTCGATTCCCTCGGGATTGATCTCGAGCGCCTTCAGCAGGAGTTCGCGCGCCTTCTCGTCGTTACCGAAGCCGATCGGCCAGCCCGGCACCTGGTAGTAGAGCGAGCCGAGGCTGGTGTAGGCCGATCCGTCGAGCGCGCGCGGATCGATTTCCAGCGCCTGTTCGAGCGCCTTTTTCGCGTCCTTCGCGAGCGACAGCGCGCCGAGGCCGCCGCGCGCCCCGGCGTAGCTCGCGGCGATGATGCCGTACCAGATCTGCGGCTCCGCGCGCCCGGCATGGCGGCCGCGAACCGCGTCGGCGGTCTTGGTGAGCGCGGCGAACGCCTTTTCCTGCGCAGCCGCGGGCTGCCGGTACTTGATCTCGGCCCATTCGTGCTGCAGCTCCTTCAGTTCATCGTCGAGTGCGGCGCACACCGTGAGAGGCAGGGCGAGTAGCAGAGCTACGAGAACGGTTTTCATCTGGAACTTCCCTTCGTAGGAGCCGGCGCGTGCCGGCGGATGATCGGAAGCTGTCGGCGCAGCGCGCGGTCCACGAGACCGGGCACGAGCTGGTTGAGGCGCGCGAACAGGCGCTCGGGCATGCCGAGCAGGCGCTCGCGCGCGGACCCGCGCAGCAGCGCGAGCAGCTCGCGCGCGACCGCGGCGGGCTCGTCCATTGCCACGCCGAGCTCGGCGTTCAGCGCGCAGACCGCGGCGCCGTTCATCGCGGTGCGCGTCGCGCGCGGCGCGAGGTAGAGCACGCGCACCGGCCCGTCGGCCAGCTCGCGGCGCAGCGCCTCGCTGAAGCCGCGCAGCGCGAACTTGCTCGCGCAGTAGGCGGCGTGGCCGGGATAGCCGAGGTAGCCCATGATCGAGCCGACGTTCACGATCCAGGCCTCGCGCTGCCGCGCGAGCTCGGGCAGCAGGCGGCGCGTGAGCTGCATCGGCGCGGTCACGTTGGTCTCGATGATGCGGCCCACGCTCTCGTCGCTTTGGGCTTCGAGCCAGGCGAACTCGCCAGCGCCAGCGTTGTTGATGAGAAGGTTGAGGCCCGGAAGCTCGACGGCGGTGCGTCCTTCGGCGGTGGCGAGATCGGCGGCCACGCAGCGCGCCACGGGGCCGGCAGCCGCGGCGCTTTCCGCGAGCCGCGCGGGGTCGCGCCCGACGAGGACCAGGGCCTCGCAGTGCGGTGCC
>Ga0209481_10000691_pt1 | contig 13576 bp, 15 predicted proteins | sample SoiMetdeltSBSDD3_FD_187598 | JGI IMG/M metagenome (GOLD analysis project Ga0209481, IMG submission 187598) | Bulk soil microbial communities from a Populus tree surrounding site in Tennessee, USA - Soil MetaG P. deltoides SBSDD3 (SPAdes) (version 2) | ecosystem: Environmental > Terrestrial >...
CACCTGCGCGGCGGATTGAAGTTCGCGGTCAACCAAAGACGCGGAAGGGAGTCCGGCTCGCAACCGCCAGGCGCCCGAAAAGCGCACCAGAAGCGTGGTATCATCGCCGCGCTGAAAAGAGATTTGATCTTGCTCAGCCATATCGCTTGTCTATCAGGCACAGGGTCGCTCTACCGGCAACAGGTCAAAACCCCTGACCGACGATCCGCAAGTCCAAACTAATCTTCTCCACGTTGCCTTTACCTTTTCTTCCACTGAGAACTTCAACAGCAATCCCTAGTGCAAGGGCTTCCTTGGCGCATGTCGCACATACTTTTATATGGAGCGCATCCGTATAAACGCGGTATGCGGGCTCTTGATCGCTCCAGCACCTCTGACATTTCATTTGGGTCTCTCCTGCTATTGTGTCGGCTACCGTCCAGTGGCAAGGCTTGTGCCCATTGGCACCTGCGGGGTGCGAATCAAGCTGATCCCATCCAAATTACATAATTCCGCGTTTTCGTTGAGGTGAACCACATCATCCGAATCAGGCTTGGGCATTACTGAATACAACGGCGCTTACACGCGGGCTCATCTGCCGTCCCGAGCGCGTGGCGAGATAATTCCTTTGCGATTAGCTCTTCGGAGGTCACGCAGCCGCATTTGAAACCAAGTTTCCTTAGGCCAAGCCCAATTCTGCGCAAAGAGGCGATCTCCGTCATAGGCACCATTGTTCACTTTGCTTTGTATAAAAATAAGCTGCCAGGAAATCATAATCGGTCCTCCTTAAACTCTTTACTCATTTATGATTTTTGAATCGTTTTCCCCACTCGTGATTTTTGAGTGCTGATTTTAAAGATTGACTTCGACTTCGAGCCGATCTCATATGGAATCACCTTCTACCAGAAACACGAAAACTCCTTCGAGATCATCTGTTCCATCAAGGAGGCCGCGATCTAGAATCATTCTTCGTATGCCGAATCTATCGAACCAACCAATCGCTACGAGGTCGCCCGTACTGTTGTACAACTCAAAGTAATCCGCTGGTCTTTTGGTCGTTGGGTCATCGTAGGCAAGGACCTTGCCCACGGTGTTACCTTCCACAATCAACCGAGAAGACGAGATTAAAGTCAGAGGACGTTCTTTCGGCCCGAAGATAGGAACAGGCGCCTCTCGCGCTAGTGCGCCGTCGGTGATCCGGATCTCCGGGCGCAGGGGCGCGGCAGACGATAGCTGAGCGCAAAGACTCACGATCAAAACAAAAACTTTGGTTGTTAATTCCACCATCCGTCTCCCATTTGGGTTTCACGTCGCTTTGCCGATCAAGCACAACTCCCTGGTCGCTCTCACCCACTTTGATAAATGGATCACACCAGCAGAACCGTACTCAATCGTGGTTGAAACAAGCGCCTGCTCGACACCTTGAACGGCTGCGCGTGCCAGCAGGTCAGTTCCAATGAGAAGCACTGCTAAGAATGAAATGTCGATCTTCATTAAATCACAACCTTTCTCCGTTTCTGCAGATAGTAATGGCAACGACCGTGCCAAGCCGCATCTGCTTAGTGATGATCTATAAGTGACGAGAATCGGAAGGATTACAGACCGTCACGTCTCAACATAATAGGCGCGACTAAAAGAGTGTCTGCCAGCCCGTCGGCAAATGCTGAAATATTGGCTCGTGTGAGATGAGTTGAAGCGCAGGTCTTCCACGGCTGCTGGTTTTAAGCGGTACTGTCCTAGAACACTACCTGTCATAAGCTGCTTGTTTCTAGTTCCATGCGAATAGTTAAACGAAAAAAGAAATGGAGGAACGAGGAGCATAAAACGAATCCATCTGCCAATGGTGACGTGCTAACGGGCTACCAGTTGGAAACCCGTTGGCACTCGCGAGGATGATTCGACTTCGCAATGCGGATCGATCCCGCGGCAGTCCGGCGGGCCGCTTCTTTGCAAAATGCAAAACCGCTGTTGTTCCTTTGATCGTTCTACTGCCGGCCATTTGTAGCGATCAAAGCTGTGGAACGCAATCGGATGGACCAAAGGACACGCCGACTCCTGATTTACAAGATCCGGTTGTGGGCATGCGTGATCGAGTCGTACAAGCCGTGCGTGGCGAGGCCAATCGACTGTCATTTCGCTGTTTCGAGAATTCTCGAAACATAGAAGCTCCCCCTGGGAGCTTCTCAGACCAGCTCAAACTGTCTATCGCTCGTTGGAAGGTTAGCCGACACCTAACGGGTTTTGACGCGTCGTGTCTTGAAAACCAAAGTAAGGAAAAATTTGTCCGTGGTGTGGTAAGCCCAGATCGGGTATGATCTCGGCCAAAAAGAGGGCAAACTCCCTCATCTGATGATTTGTTTGAAGGAGAATTCAGTTCAATCAGAAGCTTAACGTTGCGCGTAACCCCGTCCGTGTTGATCCGCCGGTTAGGCCGGCCTCATCCGGCTGAGAACTCTTAGGATCGCCTGGATGTCGGTCAACATCGCGTCTCCCATGAACTTCATGGTCTCCAGAGCGCGCACCCCAGCCTCCGCGTGACCAGCCCCGCAAGCATCGGTCACCACGATCGGAATGTAGCCGAGGTCGGCTCCATGACGGATCGTTGGTTCAATGCCAATTTCGGTGGCGACTCCAACGATAATGAAGGAATTGATGCCGCAATCTCGAAGGGCAATGTCCAAAGGTGTGGCTTCAAATGCTGACATCCTGATCTTGTCGAAGATGACCTCACTCGGTAGCGGACTAAGTTCCGGCTCGAGCTGGAACCCGGTTAAAGCTCCGCGAGTCTCATCGTCTCCCGACGCGATAGCGCTCTAAGCAGGAAAAAGACGGTTCCTCTACTTCGCTAAAGAGCGCACATAGCTCAGGACTTGCGTCTGCTCGTCCTTGCTGAGCGATTTTTGCGCGGGCATTTTTCCCGCTCCCTCGACAATGATCTTGAGAAGCTCCTCGTCCGACTTTTGGGTCGCTTCCTTGCTTGTAAGATCCAATCCCTTTTCTCCTAAGACCTTGGCCATGGCTGGATTGCCCTTGCCATCCTTGCCGTGACAGCCTACACAAGATTTCTCATAGACGGCCTTTCCCGCGCTCGCATCCGCCGCCAGGGCTGCGGCCGGCCAAGAGGCTACAATCCAGAGTCCCAAAATGGCACCCGGTATTTTTCTATTCATCGTTGTTTCTCCCTTCGACTTAACTTTTCTTCGCTGTGGATTCCATGACAGCCTTCCAACTATGGGGTTTATGACAACGCACACACCGTGTCAACGCTTTTTGGTCAACCCAGTTTGATCGAAGGGGAAGCGGGTGAAGGTCTTAAAACTTGAACGCCATAGTTACGAATCCAACGTTGGCCGTAAACGGTCCCTTGATACGGTCCCCTAAGAAAACAGACCTCGCGGTACTGACGTTCGGTGTCGGAACAACGTCCACATCACCCATCCATTGCTTCATGATATCGACGCCAAAATCCTGCTCGGTAGCGTGGTTATAATAATAGCCAAATCGCAGGGCTAAATTTTCCTGCAATTTGTATTCAAAGCGCGCGAGCAACTCATACCACTGATTTTTGATAATCGGATAGTTACCGGCTGGGGTGGTACTTTGTTGGTCACCGCTGGCCGAAACTATACTGTGACCGTTAGAAAACGTGTACTGCAGGCGGAATCCAAAAAGTTTCGGGATAATATCCACATCGCTGCCAAAGCTGATGGTGTTGGCAAAGTCCTTTCCCCGGCTGGTCCAACACTGATTTTGGTTAATGGGGACCGCAGGAAAACAATTGGTCGCGGGTGTCTGAGTGGTTGACCTCCGGTCCTGCACATCCATCTTCCAATCATAGCGATCCCAATTGTAATCGGCAAAGATTCTGAGCCAGTCCAGCGGCGTGTAGGTAAAACCGAAAGAGGGGGAATAGTTATTATCTCTTTGAGCTCCCAGGGTGGCGTAGAGATAACGATCGGTCGTTAACTCAAAGCCCCAATGAAGTTCTAAGTTATCCCACGGCGTGTATTGAGCGAAAGCACTAGTCTTATTCCGGCGACGCGCCGCCTCGTCGTATTTTCTCGAAATATTGGCAGCATCGGCTTCCGGGAGCGCGTTGTAAGCGGAAATGTTGCGCCACAAGTGTCTATAAGCGAGCCTAAACAAAAGGTCGGACGTCGGCTTGATATCGAATGTCGGTCCCACACCATATTCATCCGCGTTGAAGGTCTCGCGATCATGCCGGTGCATTCTGTCGTAGCCATAGCTCCACTTGGCCGACAGCCAGCGGAAGAAATTATAGCCCCCCTCGAAGCCGACGCTATTCTTTGAATACGAATAGAGCTTGGGTTCCACCGCCCCCGTGGGCGCGCCGGTATCGAGTTTGATGAACCCTTGCGGCAATTCGACCTGGCTGCTGTGGTTGCTCAAGCCATAGTAGCGATAGAAGGACTTGAGGGTAACGCCTTCGAAGAAGTTGTTCACCAGGGTGGCGTTGACCATGAGCGGACGAAGGTCGCCCGAGAGGCTATTTCTGGAAATCGTTGGCAACGGCGTCAAATTGGCGTCTGCGCAGCTCGCCGGTTTGGGTCCCGAACCATAGCAACTATTGATGGTAAACGGCAGGAAGGAAGCATCCTGGAGTCTCACGCCGTAGGAGACCGTCCCCATAAAGTTGGTCTTATTCGGGAGCCTTGCTGCCCCCGATAGCGTGACGGTATGGGCCTGATTGTTTGGATAGAGATCCATCCGGCCGCGGCAGGCTCCCAGGTTGGTGGTGTAATTAGGGACGGTTGCGGAGTCCCGGCATGCGGCCCCTACTCCCGTTAGGTTCATCGGATTGTCCCAGACGATGTTACTAGTGAGATTGTTGAAAATCGATCCGTTGTATTTCAAGCCGACGGACCATCCATTTCCGGCATACTCTCCGCCCAGCTCGATGTTATACGTTTGGTAATCGATCGGTTCGGCGAGTTCGGTAATATTGAATGCGCCAAGGCCGGCGCCGAAGAGAGTGCCAAAAGCTCGGCTCCCAACGTTATGATTTTGCCAATAACCCGCGGTAAAAGCCCATCCCGGCTGAGGCGTGTAGCGGACCTTGAACCGCGCAATGCCGTTATAGAGGCTAAGATTTATCGGTTGCGCGTTGGTGTTTAACCACTGGCATGTTGGGGAGGTGTCGCAGTTCGTCGTTGCCGTGGTTGCAGTAGGCTTGGAGGAAAGAGTGAACACTCCGTCCCTCTCGCTATAAGGGGTCCGGGCGAACTTGGCGTCGAACCAGTGGGGAATTTGATCCCACTGGAATTCCATATCCAAGATCCCATATCTGCCGACCCGCAGGGTGTAGCTCTGGTCGTTAAGTCCGGTCTTGTAAGAATCAGCATATAGATAGTAATCCTCTTTTTTGCCCCCGATCATCAGTTGCAGCTGCGGTACGATGATGCTCTCAGGTATATCTCTATATTCCTCAAACCTGGCCTTGTCCCCCTTAAAGCCTCTCGGCAGACCGCCGATCTCTCCTCCGCCACTGATAGTATAGTCACCGACATTGATTTGTCCCCATACCGGAGAGAGCAGAAACAAAAAGAGAACCAGGCTCGTGCTGCTAACAAAACAGATCTGTGTCTGTTTCATGTCCGGCCTCCTTATCTCTGAAAGAATTGCCCCGAGGGATGATTCGATCCATGGATCTGGCTGTGACAGTTGGTGCAGCTTCGGTTAAAGAAGAAAACCGAAGTCGGCGGCCGCGGCGTCACAGGGTGTTGGGTTGAATTATGGCAGGAGGTGCACAGCCTGGGGTCGCTGACCTTGAGAAGCCGATCATTGATGGTTCCGTGCGGCTCGTGACAGTTGCTACAGTTCTCAAACGCCGGCGGATGCTCCCACAGAAACGGCCCGCGCCTCTCGGTGTGGCAAGTGTAACAGTTTTCATTGACGCTGGTTTGCTTGAGCTGCGAGGGATTGGGAGTGCCGTGCGGATTGTGGCAGTCCGTACAGGTTAGCTTGCCTTCTCTCAGGGGCATATGGGACGAGCGCATGAGCTGGGCTTTTCTTTGCAAGTGGCATTGACCACAAACCTCGGTCTCGGCCCGCTTGTTAAAGAAAGGCGTCTTCTCACCAACCTTGGCGAGTTGATACTTGTCGGTCGTCCTCTCCATCAACGTATGGCAGGTAACACAAGTCAGCCCGCGGTTCGCGTGGGGACCCGCTTCCCAATAAAGTTGCACTCCGCGCTGATGGCAACCGAGGCAAGCTTCGTTCTGGACTTTCGCTGACTCCCCCGAGTCTTTGCGAAACGTGATCATCCCGCCGACACCCTTCCCACCGCCGGCGGCAACGTGATTACTTCCCGGTCCATGGCATGATTCACAGGCTCGCTTTTCCGCCTCATTTCTCGCGTTGTAGAGAAAAATTTTACCCATCATGGTCTGGGAAAATTTTTCAAAGGCAGGCGCGTGGCAGGCTTGGCAAACTTCATTGCCAACGTAGGTGGCAGGGGCGGGCTTTGGTGCTTCGGTTTCAGCAGACCAGATGATCCGGAGCGAAATCCCCAACAATAAAAGGCAGAACAAACACAGGGCCGCACAACGCTTCATGTTTCCTCCACGCCCTCTGCTGTGAAACATGCTTTACGCGGGAGTACCGGTTTTATTGCTGGTTTATAACACTGAGTAGTTAAAGCCGTCTATGGGTCAAACGGCCCATTTTGCTTCGGCATCGCGTTTTTCTTTTTGCCACAGCGCTAGAGGGCAGGCGGAGCTCGATCCGTTCGGACATCCGTTGGCGATGAGGCCATAGATCGCCGCTTCGACGCGGTTTTTGAGTTCGAGTTTTCTAAGCACGTTTTCCAGATGGCGCTTGACGGTGGCCGGGCTGATTCTCAAAGCGAAGGCGATCTCCTTGTTAGCTTTGCCGAAGAAACCAGAGCCAGTACTTTCTTTTCCGCCGCCGTCAGTCTAGAGGTGAGGTTTGTCAGGGTCATTTTTGTTCCCTTCAGTTTCCATCACCAGACCAACCACACATGTGCTGCGATTCTTGAGTATCGCTCCGTTTCGTCGCATCTTCGTTAGGTTCTTTTACTTCGCTGCAGGCGAAGTTTTCGTTCACTATTTCGTTTTCAGATCGAAATTAACGTCCAACACCTCTCCCGCACGAATGGTCGCGCCGTTGTTTACTGCAATCTCCTCGTAGGCGGCTGAACCGGAAGGGAAAATAACGCTCAAAAATATTCCTAGAAAAAAATCACACGCGGCTTTCGTCTTCCTGTTCATGACCCACAAGGCGAGCAATGCTTACGCCACGAAATGCGGGCCAGCTTTTTGACTGAATGCCGGCCTTTATTCTCATCTTTGCAAAGAGATCTATGAATCTCTTGCAAGCGTAGGAATTTTGTAATCACCGGTGCCAAGACGAGCTGAAACTGCGGCGCGTCCGTGAATAGCTGGCCGATTGTTTGGCGAAGCGCCCACAGGATTATGGTTCCCGCTGTCGCAAAATCTTTCGGTATTGCCGGACAGCGACCGGATCATCGCCTATCCAAGGCCGGTTGACAAAAGACCCCGCTATCGGTTCGAGGTTAATTCAGCACGAGAAGCCCAATTGGCAGCGCGCTGGTCGGTGATAGACCAAAACGGCAAGGAAGCATTTAACTTGAAAGAATCACGCCTGCCGCGACCGGCAAAGGAGAAAATCCACGGACGACTTCGTCGCCGCGCTGAGTGAAACCGTGGCAGATCTTAGCCGGGAAATTGCTAAGACCGTAATTGCAATTGATCGCCAAGACGTGAGTCAAGTTTTCATCTAACGCTTTGGAACCGATGAGAGCCGGGCTGACCTTTTTGCTCATATTTGTCCCCCTTCCCCTCGGCTGAGGAAGCACTAGCGATTCCCGCTTAGCATCATCGGCACTCAGGAGCCCGCTTCTCGAGTACGCGTGGCATTCGACCGGAAGGCACCGGCCCTCCAGCGGCTGACGCCGTAGATCACAAGCGCGAGGCCCAGGGCCGGAGCGCCAATGAAGGAGAAGCCTATCGCGCTCGCGCCATCGGTACGCAGCACCAGAATAACCGCCATCACGATGGCGACGAGTCCCAGGGCGCAGGCCAGCCGGATCACGACGCTCCCTTTCCGCCGGTGAGCGCGGCGTCGGGGTGCGCGGCCGGATGACACGCGCCCGTGCAACTCATCTCCCGGGCGATGAGCGCCTTCTGGATGTCGGGGGACTGATGTGCCTCGACCGCGCGGAAGCTCGGCGCGTAGGCGTGACAGCCGAGGCAGGAGTCGATGTCGAACGGGCCGCGGAGCTTGATCGGAAATTCGTACCGACCGGCGACCGTGCGCAGCATGTGCATGACGCCGTCCATCTTCGCGCCGACGGTGCCCCAGATACCGTACCCGCTGTGGCACACGTAGCAGGCCTGCTCGTGTGGAACGAGGCCGCGGCCGTAGTGGATCGCCGCGAGCGACCCGTTGTCCGCCTGGATGCTGGCGACGATCGGTGTCATCACGTGGCACGACCCGCAAAACGATACGTTCTTCGAATCTTCGAGCACGAGAAGACCACAAAGCGCGTATACAGCGATGGGGAGAAGGACGGCGAGCGCCCCTACGGTTGGGGCGAGCCGTCCGCGTAGCAGCCCCCAAAGGAGGAGCGCGGCGGCAGGCACGGCTACCAGGATCGGCAGCACGTGCAGCCAGGGGATGCCATGCGCGCCGGGAGGTCCCGCGAAAAGTGGGCCGATAGCGGCATTCACGACTTCGCCCTCCTGTGCATTGCTCCCCTCCCCTCGAAGCGGGTCCGGCTCTTGGCGAGCAGGCCCTCCAGTGTTGCCGCGAAGTCGGGCCCGTCCGCGGTGGGCACGAGGCTATCAAGCTCCTGGTCGAGCCGGTCCTTCATGAGCGCCTCCATCATTGCGGCGAAAAGCGAATCTATCGGTCAATCGGCCCATTTTTCCGTTATCGTGCCATTTCCGCCATGCAGCCAGTGGACAGGCCATGTGACCGCTTTGCTACTTGCCACTACCCGACCTACCGCCGTCTGTTTCATCAATCAGCTTCTCGAACGCTTGCGCGATCGCGAGCACCTGATCCGGCCGGACACCCGAGCCGGGAAGCGCCGCCATGCGGCGGATCGTGGCGATTCGCTCGGGCTGAGTCTTGAGCACCATCAAGTTGAGCGTCTCCTCGCCATGGCAGCGCGCGCAGCGAACCACAAGAAGAGACGCAGTGATGCGGTCGAATTCAGCCGGCGGGATATTCGCGCCCGGGTGGGTTTGCATGCGCTGAACAGTGCGCTGGATGTCCGCCGGCTCCATCGACACAGTCACCCCAAGACGCCGGGTGCTATGACACTCAACGCAATTCTGCGTGAGGATCTCACGAATCCGCAGCGGCCGGAGCATGGCGACGTCGCGCTTGCTCGCCAGATCCGGAGGCAAACTCGCGACCCGCTGCTGAAGCTCGCGCACCTGCACGATAATAGCGATGGTGAGGATTAGGTTGACGAGCACGACCAGCATCACGATGATGCGAAAAGCGGGAAATCGCGGCGGTTCCATGGTCATGTCACGACACTCCTTCCGCGCCGCGGAATGCGCGGGCGGCTTGAACGGCAGGACGCGGACTTGGTTCCGGCAGCGGCAATTCTTCGTGGATCGGGAGGATGCGCGCGAACCAGCCGAACACAAAAATAGCGACCGCAGTGATCCCGAGCGTGATCGCCACCTCACCGATCGAAGGAAAATAGGTTTCCCAGTGCCGCACGCGAAGGCCGATCACGACCACGTTCAACCGGAGCAGCAATACTCCCGCGACAATGAGGCTGCATGCAGTGGCAAGCCCGCTGCGGCTCGCGCGCACCTCGGGCATGACGAGCAGAGCCAGAGGAAGGATCAGTCCGAAACCGATCTCGACCCAAAAGGAGACGGCGAACCACGATTCGCTGAACATCGCATCAGTCGCTCCGCGGTAAACCAGATCGCCCATCTGAAAAGCGAGAAATAGCCCGACGAGCCACGCCTCGATGCGCGCGAGGCCGGCGAGCAAATCCATACGCGGGGCGAAGTCAAGCCAACGCGCCGCGGCCAAATGTTCCAGGATCGCCATCGCCGGGCCGGCCATGACGGCAGAAAATAGAAAGAGCAACGGCAGCCTATCCGACCACCAGAGGACATTGATTTTGTGAGGGATCAGAGTCATCAAGGTACCGAGCGAGGACTGATGGAGATGCGATAGGGTCACGCCGAGAATCATAATCGGGATATAGATCGCGCGCACGATGCTGAGCGCGCGCCCCCAGCCAGCTTTCTCGAGCGGCACCTGGGAGAACTCCAAGGCGAGCACGGTAAGATATAAAAATGCGCACCAGCCGACTTCGAACAAGGCGGCGGTCGGCGCCCAGGAAATCATGATCATCCAGACCATCCAGGGCCGGCCAAGCTCCACCATGAGCACGGTAACCATGCTGCTGTAGCAGAGTAGCCCCATGAGGACGGCGGGGCGAACGAACGGGTGATAACGATGGACTCCCAGGATCTCCACCAAGCCCGTCATCGTGAACCCGACGCCACCGAGCGCGATCAGAGTCATGATTCCGTAGCTAACCCACCAGCCCCACGGGTAAGCGTTGTTGATGTTGGCGACGGTCGCGATGCCGGTAGCGAAGCGTACGAATGCGAAGACAGCGCCGATCGCCATAACAACGAGCAGCAATTTATCCCACCAGGTGAGCCGGATACGCCAGTTCATCTGTGCTCTCCCTCGCCTTTTTGATGGCGCATGCGCCGCCGCACGATCCAGTTGAGCGCAGCAAACACGGCGTACAGTATGCCGAAGACGCCGGGCGTCATACGCAACCACCGATACGTGAGGTTCGGCATCGGCGTCTTCGGCAGGCCGGTGATGTAGCCGATCTGCTCGAACGGCACGGATGAAAGATGCAGCACGCTCGTGCCGCCGACTTCTTCGAGTCCGTAGATTTCAGGGATGTAAGTTCCCGGCGCCTCCGCGATCCGCCGCTTCGCTTCAGCAACCATATCGTCGCGATCGCCGAAGGTGATCGCGCCGGTTGGGCACACCTTCGCGCATGCCGGCTCGAGCCCAACTTCCAGGCGATCGGCGCAAAAAGTGCATTTGTGGATCTTCGGGGCGAGGTTCTCGTAGTCGTATTTTGGAATAAGGAATGGGCATGCCTGCATGCATGAGCGGCAACCGATGCAGCGTGATGCATCGAACACTACGGGGCCGAGCTCTGTTTTGGTAAGCGCCGTGGTCGGACACGCCGAGGCGCAAGCCGGCTGCTCGCAGTGCATGCAGAGCTGGCGCCCGAATACCCAATCGGGCTTGGCGCCTGTGGTGATCTCGTTGAAAGTAATGAGGGTGTAATTGTTGGAGTCGAGGTCGCGCGGGTTCTGATAGCCTGCGCCGGCAAAAAACTCTGTATGGTCTGCCGGCCGTTCGTTCCAGGATTTGCACGCGACCATGCAGGCCCGGCAGCCGATGCACCGGGTATTGTCCTGGATCATGGCTTTTGGGATTACTGTTGTCGTTGTCACGCTCCCTCCTTTCTTCGAATAGTGCACAGAAACGCTTTAGTCTCAGGGATCAGCGAATTCGGGTCGCCGACGCTGGCCGTGAGATCGTTAGCGATGTCGCCCGGCACGATCCCCGCGTAACCCCAGTGCCACGGAATGCCAATCTCGTCGATCAGCCGGCCGTCCACGTAGAAGGGCTGGAAGCGCTCGGTGACAAGTGCGTAGACTTCAATCGCGCCGCGCGCGCTGCTCACAATCACGCGGTCGCCGTTCTTAATCCCTTCGCGCTTGGCGAGCGCCGTGCCGATCTCAACGAAAGCGTTGGGGACGAGGCCTACGAGCAAAGGCATGTTGCGGCTCATGGCGCCGGTTTGCCAATGTTCCGACACTCGGTAGGTCGTGCCGACGATGGGAAAGGCATCGGGCCTGCCGTACCGGTCGAACTCAGAAGATTGCCAGATCTGCGCGCAAGGGCTCGACTGGGTCTTCGAGAGCAGATTTCTAACCGGGCTCTCCACCGGCTCGTAGTGTTCGGGGAATGGGCCATCCGCAAGGTCCGGACAGTAGAGCTGTCCAACGCCCGATGCCAGCATGATAAACGGATTCATCTGGCCCGGCGGCATGGCGCCGTCGGGCACGTCCCCTTCCCATATTTTTTTCTCGGCGTTCCAGCGGATGACCCATTTGTTCGGGTTGAACGGCTCACCCTTTCGGTTAACAGAGGCGCGGTTATAAAGGATGCGGCGATTCATTGGCCACACCCAGGCCCACTTCGGATAAAGCCCAATGCCGTTCGGAGCATCGGTCGCATCACGGCGGGCGGCCAAGTTGCCCTCTTCCGTGTAACCGCCGCAGTAGATCCAGTTGCCCGACATAGTGGTGCCGTCGTCACGCAACTGAGCGAAGCCGGACACCTGCTTTCCCGCGGCGAAACTGTTGCCATCTTTGTCGCTCACATCGACCAGGTAGCGTCCGTTCATCTCACGCGCGACCCGATGAGGATCGGCCTCGTCTCCATAGTCCCAGTCGAGATGCCGGATCGGCTCCGGAAAGATGCCGTCCTTTTCGTAGGCGCGCTTCACCGCTTTGGCAAGCCGATTAACGATCTCAAGATCAGGACGGCACTCGGCAATTGGCTTCACCGCGCGATAGCGCCACTGCGCCCAGCGCCCACTGTTGACGATACTGCCCTCTTTCTCGACTCCCGAAGCGGCGGGTAAAACGAACACTTCGGTGGCGATCCGAGCCGGATCGGTGCCCGGCCGCTTCCAGAAGCTCGCGGTCTCGTGCTCAAATAAATCGGCGACCACCATCCAATCGAGCTTCTCCAAAGCCGCGCGAATCAGGCGGGCGTTCGCGCCGCCCACGGCGGGATTCTGGCCGAAGCAGAAGAGTCCTTTGATCTCGCCGGCGAGCATCGCGTGCATCAGTGCGAGATACGCGTACCCCTGCCCCTGAAAACCGTTGCCGCGCTTAGACAGGTACGCGAACGCGAAGTCATTGCCGGCGGTGGCGTGCTCACCCCACCACGCTTTGAGCAGGCTCACCATATACTTCGGCGTATTTTGCAACCAGTTGGCGCTCGCCGGATTGGCCGCCACCGGCGTCACGCGTTTCAGATAGCTCTTCAAATCGACATCCACTTCGATGGGCATCTGGAGATAGCCCGGCAAGCCGTCGTTATTCAGTCCCTGATCCGTAGAGCCCTGGACGTTGCCCTCGCCGCGCATCGCATTGACGCCGCCGCCGGCGACGCCGATGTTGCCGAGCAGCAACTGCAGGATGGCGTAAGAGCGGATGTTCTGTGTGCCATGACTATGCTGCGCCGTGCCCATCGCATACAGCCAGGTGCCGGCCCGGTCGGGAGCAAAGGTCGAGGTGTAAAGATCGCAAACGCGCAAGTAGTTTTCCTTCGGCGTACCCGTGATGCTGCACACCGCGTCGGCGTCGTAACGTGAGAAGTGCTGCTTCAATAATTGAAATACGCAGCGCGGATGCTTGAGGGTGGGATCGCGCCGAGGCTGTCCTTGCGCGTCGAGCGCGTAGACCCATTGGTTGCGATCGTAGCTGCGCTTTTTAGGATCGTA
>Ga0209481_10000710_pt1 | contig 13398 bp, 14 predicted proteins | sample SoiMetdeltSBSDD3_FD_187598 | JGI IMG/M metagenome (GOLD analysis project Ga0209481, IMG submission 187598) | Bulk soil microbial communities from a Populus tree surrounding site in Tennessee, USA - Soil MetaG P. deltoides SBSDD3 (SPAdes) (version 2) | ecosystem: Environmental > Terrestrial >...
GCACCCGCCAGGTCAACGCGGCGGAGGCGATCACCTCATGCTCGCCACCGGCCGCGAACACGCTAACCAGCACCACGCCAGCCGACGTGCAACGACGCGAGTCTCAATTGCGACAGACCATCTTGCCGGTGCCGGCCGGGCCGACCAGGCACAGGTTCTCGGCCTTGGCCACCCACTCCAGCGAGGTCAGGTAGTCGAAGGTGGCCTGTGGCACCGATGATGCGGCGACCTTGAACTCCTCCAGCGACTTGGTGACCGGGAAGCCGGCGCCGCGTAGCCGGTTGCGCAGGTTGGACTCGTCGCGGGAGGCGCACTCGGCCTCGATGAGAGTGCGAAGCACTTCCTCAGGTGCCCAGCGTTGCACCTTGGCGGTGTGCAGAATCTCGGGCGCCAAACGGCGCACGGTGCCGAGCTTGAGTCGGCGCAGCCCGTCGACCAGATCGGCCGGCAGCACCGCTGGCGCAGCGGGTGGGGCGACGGTCGCGGTGCGGGCCATCACGCCACCTCCCGCAGTCGGTCGACGCTGTAGTCGGCCAGGGCGCGGGTCGGCACCGCCGGCGCGGCGATGTCCAGCGCGGTCCCGGCGCGGGCCGGGGTTGGTGCCGCTGGGCCGGCGGCCAGGATCGAGCGCACGTCCTCGGCGGTGAACCGGCGGAACTGCACCGCCCGGCGCAGCGCGGCGGCCAACGCGTCGTGGCCATGCGAGTCACGCAGTGCGACGATCGCCGCCAGGTGGGAGGGCAACCGCTGGGTGCCAGCCGCGGCGGCGGCGCGCAGGAACGCCACCGCGTCCTCGCCCAGGGCCACGAACTGCTGCTCGGCCCTGGTGCGCGGCCGTACCGCACGCACGGGCGCCTGCTTGGGTCGGTCGTAGTGTTCGTCCAGAACCGACGATGAGCCTGGCGGGACGAGTCGATGCTGCGCGAGCAGGTCGCCCTGGTGCCAGACCTGCACCCGGTCGTCGACGGTGGTGACGTCGACGTACTGACCGCGCAGGGTGTGCGGGACGCTGTAGCGGGCCGAGCCGATGCGCACCGTGGATAGCTTGTCCACCTTGCGTGCCACCCCGAGCCGCATCGTCGCTCGCAGCGACGGCAGCATGCGCAGCACGCCGCGCTCGAGGGTTAGCCGCTCGTTGGGGACGGCGGCGATCTCCGAGTGCATCTGCGCGTTGACCTCGCTGCACCACGCCACCGCGGCGGCGTTGGCGACGGCCAGGTCGCCGCCGAAGTCGTCGGCGGGCACGACCAGGTCCGACTTCGCGTAGCGCACCAGCGCCTCGACGGCACCCTTCGACTCCGGGTCGGCCGCCTCGCAGAAGTCGGGCCGGAACCCGTAGTGCGTCGCGAACCGCACCTAAGCCGCGGTCGGCACGACCACGTTGGCGACCACGCCGCCCCTCAGACAGCCCATCCGGTCGGCCAGCACCACCGCCGGCACCCCACCGAGGGCCTCGAAACACTCGGCCAGCAGCCGCAGCGTGGTCTCCAGCGTCTCGTCGCGGGTGAACCGCACGAACCGCCACCGTGACCAGGCCAGCACCGCGGTGAACACCTTCAAACCGGCGTTCGGACCGGAATTCACGGTGCCGTAGTCGATGAGCAGGTGCTGGCCACACTCGGGCACCCACGGCCGGTAAACCCTACGATGCTTACGCCACAACGCCTTCTGCGCCGCGACCGCGCGGCGGAACGTCCGCGCCGACCCCGTGTAGCCCTCCGCCCGGGCCACCGGAAGCAGTCGCTTGGCGGTGATCCGCCCGTCGGTCGCCTTCACCTTACGGTAGATCAAGTCCGTGAACGGCTCAGCCAGCCCCGGCGCGGGCACCCGACGCCGGCCCGGCCGCTGACCCGCCGTACGGCGATCGAGCACCCGCTTCACCGTCTTGTGCGTCGTGCCGCACAGCACCGCCGCAGCACGCATGCTGCCGGTCTCCTCGTACGCGTTGATGATGTCCAACTCTTCCCTCGCAGTCTTCAATAGAGGCAGTCCTTCGGGGCGCTGATGATCGTTGGCTTCGCAACCCCGATCTCAGGCCCCGCAGGACCCTCATCGACCGATCAACACGCCCCCTGCGAGGTGGGGACTTTCACTGGCCACAGCCGGAGACTTTTCCATGGCCACGGACACCAGCGGACACAGCTCCGGCTCCCACCTGCACTACGAGGTCCATCTCAACAACGACCGATCATCGGCCGGGGCTGTCGACCCCGTCTGGTTCATGCGCGATGTCAGGGCACCGCTGAGGTAGTACCGCCGGATAGCGCCAAGCGGAACGGAGCAGCGGATTGGCTCTGCCAGAGTCACTCTGCCAGCGGATGCCGCTGAACCTCGCGTCCTGTACGAAGCCGAGTAGGGCTGAGGTCGGCTCGCAAAGGTCACGGACGGCTGGTCCGCGAGTCATCTCTTGAGCGTAGACCTGACGTCGTCCCACACCTTCGCCGCGAACTGCCCCCTGCACGGCAGGCCATCCTGCGCTGGGCCGCCCACAGCGGCGGCGTCTGGACCCCGTGGGTGCCGAAATCTACGGTGCGGTCACGCGGCCTGCGCATACTCGTGGAGCAGGCCGCCGAGTCGATCTCGTCGGAGGACATGGCTCGCCGCGTGAGCCCGGGTCGGGGTTGGGCAGCGGTCGCAGCGGCGCAGCCTGTCCGAGCGAGCGGTGCCGGCGGTGTCGGTTGTAGTGATCGACATGCTCGGTAAGGGCTTTGCGCAAACTGGCGCTGATTGACGATCAACATCCGGTCCAGCCGCTCGCGGCGGAGGGTGCCCACCCAGCGCTCCGCGATCGCAGTGGACGTGACCGCGCTGGCCCGGTGGACCACGACGCCAGGTAGAAATGCGGACGCCCAGGCACATGGCCTGGGCGCCCGCGGTGCGGTGCCTTGCGGTGGCTTAGCCTCGATCCGTGGATCAGGTGCTGAGTGATCCTCCCTGCGCCACCTTTAGTGGTCTTGCTGTGGTGAATGCGTGGGTGGCCGGCTGGCCGGGTGTCCAGCGTGCTCAGGTTCGGCTCGTCGGGTCAGTCGCGAGGTGTGGGTCGTCGTGGTGCGCGCGGCGGTGGGGCTGGTGAGGTCAGGTGCCGAAGGCGGCTCGCCAGAGGGTGAGCCAGGCCTCTGCTCTGGGCCAGTGGCTGGGCAGGTGTAGCACGGGCCGGCGTTGCGGGGGGGCGAAGCGGGCCGCGACGTTGATCAGATGGGTGCGAAGCGTCGCGCCTCGGGCGAGGGCGTAGCGGGTTGTGCCGGTGAGGGTGCCGGCGGCGCGGAGCAGGTTGTGGGTGATCGCGGCGAGGATGTTCCAAGCGGCGTTGGCCGGGAACCAGCCCGACGGTTGGTGGGCCCAGGGTCCGTCGATGAGGTCGGACCAGACGGTCTCGCAGATGGCGTGGCCGCGGTGAGTGATGTCGGCTTCGGCGACCGGTTCGGTGTTGTTGGTGAAGAACGGGTGGTAGCGCCAGACCGGAAACAGGGGGTCCTGGGTGTTGGCGTCGAGTACGCGGCGCACGACAAGCCGGCCAGTGATGCGGTAGCGGTTGTCGGCGAACGCGGTGAAGTCCACTTCGGACACCTGAGCATCGGAGATCAGCTCGCCGGTGTCGGGATCGGTGACCGCGCCAGGGTAGTGCACCGGCGTGTACTGCTCGTCGGGGATGTTCGCGATCGCGGCATCGACCGCGGGGTTGCGGGCGACAGCAAACGAGAACCTCGCCCCGGCCTTGACGACCGCGGCGACGATCTTGCCGGCGCAGTACGCCGAGTCGCCGCGCACGAGGACATCCTGCGCCTGCGCGCCAGCGGCGATGGCGGTGTTGATCGCCTCGGTGACCATGCTCGCCGCGCCTCTGGCCGAACCGGCACGTCCGGCCCGCAACCGCACGCCGGCCAGCACCGGCGCCGCGGTCTCGGTGCAGATCGTGACCGCCAGCGGCGACAGGCCCCGCCGCAGGATGCGCTTGCCCGCGATCTTCGTATGACCGAACGAGGCACCCTGCTTGGCGTGACCGTACACAGGTCGAAGAAGAGAATCGATGTCCACGTACGCGCGGTCGCGGATGCCCTCGAGCACCGGGGTCCGCTCGGCCAGCGCGACCAGATGCCGGCGCAGCACCGCCGACAACTGGCGGGTGTGGCCATGGGTGAACTCGCGCAGGAAGATTCCCAACGTGGCGCTGGCGTAGACCCCGTCGAAGAGCTTGTTCATCCCCCCGCAGCGGATCACGTCCAGGTCATCGATGCTGTCGGCCCCAGCGGCCATCCCCGCGATGATCGAGGTCAGCTTCGGCGTCGGGTTGGCCGCGCCGGACTTCACCCGTTCATCAACGAACCGGACGTGCTCATCCAACAACTGCGACAGTCCGGTCTGCTCGGCCAACTCCAACAACGGCACCAGCCCCGCGTGCGACACGAGGTTGTCCTCGTCGAACACCGCGCTGCCGCCGCGCCAGGCGTGAGATCCTTGCACTGAGAGTGTCCTTCCAAGCCGGTCTGGTCAGGTCCTAGACAAACCCGATCATCCCAGCCCAGAGGACACTCTCGTCATCTATCCACGCCGAATCTGTTCATGAGGACCGATCTGATCCACGGATCGAGGCTTAGATGAAGCCCAGCTTCGCACCGACCTCCTCGTAGCCGTGGATGAACTCCTCGGTGCCGAGAGGCGTGATCACGTACTGGAAGTCCTCGGCGACGAAGCTGCTGGTGAAGATGAACTCCTGGAACTTCGGCAGCGTTAACAGACCGACTAGGGCTTCGTAGTCGCCCTTGACGAAGAAGATCCGGAGGCCAGCAGGACCAAACAGGAACTCCGGCTCCGTGACCTTGCCTTCCGTCGCCAACTTCGCGAAGAAGTCAGTGATCTCCCGGTAGAACTCGATACCCTTCTTCTCCCGACCCGGCACCAACGTCGACCAGGTCGCGACAAACGCCGCTTTCATGACCTGCTCCTTCCTCTCAACATGAGACGTTTCTCGCACCACAGCCGGGCGCGTAGGGCCGGAAGGCATGCGTTTGTATGGGCCGAATGGCCCGGTGAAACCAGACACAGATCGGGTCCAACGGCCCGGTCCTTGGGTGTCTTTCTGCCCTACCCGTCGGACAAAGGGTCGGTCGGTCTGGCGGTTAACACCACACCAACGCGACAGCGACAAGCAGCAGCAGAACGCAGTTACCGCTGCAGTCCACGATGGGCTTCCGCATGGTCGTCGGACTCAAGGCGCTGCCTGCCCTGCTCCTGCCTACTCGCCGCTTGCCCGCGTGGGGATGGGCCGCCACGGAGGCTCAGACGCGGTAGAGCAGGTCGCAGCAGGTGCGTAGGAGGTCGTCGACCTCGCCCCGGGTCTCGGGACCGCGGCTATGCCGTACACCGGGGCCAGCAGTCCGCCGCCGGGCTCGCGTCGCGCCCACTTGAGGCAGCTACCCAGGTCGGCGAGGAACCGCTCGGGCACGCCGTCCTGGACGCGCCGCAGGGTCACGCACAGGTGCGCCGCCGGCGGATGTCGCAGGCCGTTGAGGCTCCACCCGCGCCTGGTCACGTGGTCGAGGACGTCGTAGATGCACCTCGTCGCTGGCAAACGCGATGACCCACAGCGGCTCGCCGAGCACCCGCAGCCCGGCGATGCCGGCGATGCCCTCGCGAATCCGGGCGGCGATGGTCACCACCGGCGAGAACGGCTACCTGGAAGGGCGACCCGCCGGGTGCCGGCCACCGCCGCCCATGCCTGCGCGGACAGCGCCCCAAGGCCGCCTGCCGGGTTGACCCAGCCGCCCTGTTTGGTGGCGCGGCGGTTCCAGAGCATGTAGCCGGTGAACTTGGGGTTGTGCAGGAGCTCCCTTACGGCCGAGCCGGACCAGGTTCCTCTTCTTCGCTTTATGCTCGTGGGTTCCGAGACGGGGTACTGGTCTGGGTCTGCGTTGAGGCGGGCGGTCGACGATGAAAAGCGGCCTGGACAACCTGACCGTCGACGGCGTGGACAACCTCGCCGCCATCGTGCGCAACCGGCTCAATCGCATCCAGTACCGGCCTGAACTCATCCCTGGCTTCCTCGAGCAGACCGGACTGAGCCCGGATCCCGCAACCACCGTAACCCCCGACAGATCTCAGCCTTTCAACCTCTGTAGCTGACTGCCAGTGTCGGGCGTCCGACCTCGCGGAACCGCCTCCGCCGGCACGTCATCGTCGGGTCAGCACGTAGGAAACAGACACGGCGAATAAGCAACTACTAACGGGGTGAACTCGGAGCCGCACGAGGAACCCCGATCCGTGCCGCCTCAGCGGGTGTCGTCGTGCGAGTGCGTTGCGACATCGAACCCGAAAGCTATGGTTGCGACCAGGATGGGTCGCCGAGCACACCCGGGTGCGGCTACTACGTGGACATCGAGCACCCCGGCAAAATCTACACGAGGTACTGCCACATGCTCACCCCTCCGTACGTCGCCGTTGGCGACCAAGTGGGCGCCACTCTCCGCGGATTCCCGGATGCGGTGCAGAGTGTGCTCCATGCCCGCCCGCAGGTCGGCGCGCCGGTCGTGGCGCCCGTAGAGGCGGCCGATGATGAACCAGCCCAGGCGGGAGACCGGTCGGGTGACCTCGTAGGACTCGGTCACCAGCGCGCCGTCGCCATCGGGTTGGAACAGGTAGCGCCACACCAGGGTGCCGGCGAACCTTTTCGGTACGCGAAAGGCGAACTCCCGCCCGGGCTGCGCCGCGGTGACCACCGGGCGGTTCTTCCACGCCCGACCCCTCGCCACCTTGTTGGTCGCCTCGAACCGCGCCCCGACGGCGGGGCCGGTGGCACCGTCCAGCCAGGAACAGCGCACGACTTCGGGACTGAGCTCGGGTGTGCGCGTGACGTCGGCCACGAGCGCGTACACCACCTCAGGCGGTGCGTCGACGTGAATCGTGACGTGTTCATGGTCCAGCGTCTGCATCGGTCCCCCCGGGCAGGATGTAGCGAGCGAGGAACAGGTCGAGCGCGGTGTCGGTGAGACTGCTGAAGATGCCCGCGTCGAAGCTCGCGCCGGGTTCGTTGGCCATCTGCTGAGAGATGAGACCGTTCAGTACCACCGTGTAGAGGCGCAGCGCCTCGACCGAGTTGGCATCGGGGTGCAGCTGTCCCAGGTGCACCGCCGAGGCGAATTCCGCGCGCACCACGTCCATCTGCTGCAGGCTGACGGCGAAGGTCGCCTCCGTGGGCGCGAAGCCCGGCACCGGGCGCCAGATCAGCAGCTGCGCCAGGGCCTGATTCTCGATGGCCCAGCGCAGCCAGGCCCTGGCCCCGGCCCGGATCCGTTCTATCCCGGCCGATTGCGGCTCGGCAGCGGCCAGCACGGCCGCATGGCTGCGCTCCAGACCACGGGCGAACAGCGCGTCATAGACCGCGTGCAGCGAAGGAAAGTACTTGTACAGCGAGGGCTGGCGCATCCCGAGCCGACGAGCGATCTCGGACATCGACACGCCCCCGACGCCGGCCTGGGTCATTATTGCCACGGCATGGTCCAGTGCCTCCTCGATCGTCTGTCGTCGACGGGCCAGCCGGCGCCCGATCACCACATCGCTAGAGGAGCTAGCCATAGCTATATGATATAGCCAGTGCGCGATGTCAACCATCGGCATCGTCGAGGCCCGCTCGCGACGATCCTCGCGCGCACCCAGTCGGATATTTCGGGCTTAGGTGGTTTTTCCATGGCAGCCGAGGGTACGCACGGCACGTCAGCGAGACGGTCGAAGTGGGGACCAATGGGTCGGGTCAAGATGATTGATGTGAGCGCCGCCTACCTCCAATGGCTCGGGGTCGCTCCGCTGGCGCCGCGCACGGCTCCCTTTGACCCTGGCTACGACGCCGGGACGGTGGAGGGCCATTGCCTGCAGAGCGGGCATCTCATGGCGGCTCTCAAGCTCTCGATGGCGTGCTGGCAGCTGGCCGCGTGGTCACAGACCGAACGTAAGGTGCGCGCCGCGCACGCCAGCGGCGTCGCCGTGGTAACCGGAGGCGGGCCGTTCGAGATCGCGGTGGCCCGAGGGATGCTGGACGAGTACCTCGACCTCTGCGCCAAGGCGAAGGTGGACCGCATCGAGGCCGGTGCCGGATTCACCGAGATGGGGCTGCAACCGTCCGATGTGGTCCGGCGGGCCGGGTCGCGCGGGATGTCCACCCAGTTCGAGCTGGGCGGTAAGCACGACGGTCCGTTCGAGGACGCGAGTATGGCCGATCTGGTGGACACCGGCCGCCGCTGGCTCGATGCCGGCGCGTGCTGCCTCGTCGTGGAGGCCCGCGAATCGGCGCGGGCAGTTGGCCTGTTCGCGGCGGACGGCAGCTTCGCGGGGCGCCTCGCCGATGTCCTGGCCGACGCGTTCGGCCTCGATCTGCTGATGTTCGAGGCTCCCGACAAGCGCAGCCAGTTCGCACTTCTGGAGCATTTCGGGCCGTCGGTCGGATTGTGCAACGTGCGCCTCGAAGAACTGCTGCGGGTCGAGATCTACCGACGGGGCCTGCACTCTGACGCCTTCGTCAGCCCGAGCGTGGGCCTGCTCGCCCGGCGCCCGGGCCGGCAGCAGGACGCCCCGATGCGGTGAGGCGGCGATGCCAAAAGTCGTCATCGACTTCTTTCCGCACAGCGCCCGCCGGTACGGCGCGGGCTGGACGGTCGTCGCGGTGGATGTCTTCCGGGCTACCACGACGGCCTGCACCGCGGTGGCCATGGGACGGCGCTGTTTTCCCGCCGCCACCGCCGCCGAAGCCCGGCGGCGTGCCCACGACATCAACGCCCTGCTCGCGGGCGAGCTGGGCGGCGCATCCGTGGACGGCTTCGACCTCGGCAACAGCCCCGCCGATTTGGCGGCCCGGCATGACGTCGAGCGGCCCGTGGTCCTGCTCAGTTCCTCCGGTACCGCGCTCATCCGGGCCGCCTCCGACGCGGGTGAGGTCTACGCCGCGTGCTTGCGCAACACCACGGCCCAGGCGTACCGGCTGCGCCGCCGCGCCGCTCAGGTGGCGTTGATCGGGGCCGGTAGCCGGGGCGAGGTTCGGATGGAGGACGAGCTGGCCTGCGCGCGGGTGGCCGAGGCCCTCATCGGCTGGGGCTTTACCCCCGATCTGGAGACGGCGGCGGCGGTCACGAGATGGTCCCGGGTGCCGGCCGATGTGTGCGCCAGTGGGCGCTCGGCGGCGTACCTGCGCGCCACCGGACAGGAACGCGACATCGACTTCGTGCTGCATCGCATCGAAGACCTGGACCGGGTGTACGTGATGAGATCTGGCGAGCTCGTCGCGGAGGAATCGTGATGGCCGTCGACACGTCGACGCCCGCGATCGTGCTGAAGTGCCTGTGCTACCCCTGGCACAGCGGGACCATCGGCGTGGTACGCAGCCTCGGCCGGCTCGGCGTCGACGTGTACCTCTCCGGCGAGAACCGCTGCTCACCCGCGGTCCGCTCCCGGTACCTGGCCGGGGTGCTGCACGACACGCCGACGAGCGATCCCGAGGAACTCCTCGATCGGCTGCACCGGGTCAGCCTGGGCCGGCCACCGGCGCTCATCCCGGTGGACGACGTGGGAACGCTGTTCCTCGACCAATACGGCGACCAGCTCACCGAGCGCTTCCTCTTCCCGCGCCAGCCGCCCGGGCTTAGCGGCCGGTTGGCGGACAAGGGCCAACTGGCCGTGCTCGCCGCGGGCAGCGACGTGCCGTGCCCCGAGACGGTGCCCGTGTACGACGTGGCCGATGCCGCCCGGGTCGCCCGGCGACTGGGGTTCCCCGTGGTGGTCAAGGCTTCCGACCCGGCCGTCCTGGCCGAGCAGACAGGCGGACGGAGCGTACGGGTGGCGCGCGATCCGGCCGAGCTCGAGGCGGCCGTGCGGCCGCTGCTCGACCCGCCCAACGCGGTACTCCAGGAGTACCTGTGCGGCGACTCATCGGCGGTCTGGATGGTCAATGCCTACCTGGACCACCGTTCGGTGAGTCTGTTCGCCGGTGTGGGCCGCAAGCTGCGTCAGCTACCGGTCGACACCGGCGCCAGCACCCTGGCCGTCGTGGAGCCGAACCGCGAGATACTAACCGGCGCGCTGGGGTTGCTCGCCACGCTCGGCTACCGGGGCATCGTCGATCTCGGTGTCCGGGCCGACCCCCGGCGCGGCGGCTTCCGCCTGCTGGACGTGAATCCTCGGATCGGCGCGACCTTCCGGCTGTTCGTGGGCGAGGACGGCATGGACGTCGCCCGGGCCTTCTACCTCGACCTGACCGGGCAGCCCGTGCCGCGGAGCTCGATCCGCGCCGGCCGGCGGTGGCTGGCCGAGCATCGAGACGTGGTGGCGGCAACCCAGCTGATCAGGGCGGGCAGGCTCACCCGTCGGCAGTACCTCAAGTCGATGCTGCCGGTTCACGAGACGACCTGGCTGGACGTGCGCGATGTCCGGCCGGGCCTGGCGTTCGGCGGCGCGGCCGTGAAGGCCGCCGTGCGCGCACGGCGGCGACCGGATGGCGTGCCGCGCACGGCGGATCGGGACGATCCGGCCCGGGCGGTCGACGAGTACTTCAACCAGCACGCCCACACCTGGGACGCGATGTACCGGACCGCGACGCTGTCCGCCAGCATCTACCAGGAGCGCGCCAGGCGATGCCTCGCCTGGGTGGACGACCTCACGGTACCGGCGCCCGCCCGCCTGCTGGAGGTCGGCAGCGGCGCGGGACGGACGGCCGCCGAGCTGGCCGGGCGGGGCTTCGCCGTGAACGCCGTCGATGTGGCGGAGCAGATGCTGACGCTGGCTCGGCGCCGCGCCGACGACCGGCATCCCGGGGCGGTACCCACCTACCTGCGCGCCGACGTGCTGTCACTCCCCTTCGCCGACGCGTCCCATGCGGTCGTGGTGGCGCTGGGCGTCATACCGTGGCTGTCAGAGCCACGGCCGGCGCTGGCCGAGATGGCGCGGGTCCTGGTACCGGGCGGATTTCTTGTCGTCAGCGCCGACAACCGGATGCGCCTGACCCACATCCTCGACCCCCGGTACACGCCGGCCCTCGCCGGGCTGCGCGGGCGGTTGAAGCGGATAAGGCCGATCGGCGCGGCCGTCGAGAACGCCGGACCCCGGGCGACGATGCATTCTCCGCGCGAGTTCGACGAGCTGCTGGCCCGGGCGGGTCTAGTGGTCGTGCGCGCGGCCGGCATCGGTTTCGGCCCGTTCACGACCCTGGGCCTGGGACTGCTGCCGGAGCCCGCCGCCCGGCGGATCCACGACCGGCTGCAGGCGATGGCCGACGCCGGCCGCGGTGCGTTGTCGATGGTCGGCGCGCAGTACCTCGTCCTGGCGAGAAAACCCGCGACGCATCCGACGTGAGCCGCAACGGCCCGGCACCCGACCCCGCCGATCCGGCGCCCCCGGGTGCACAACCGGGAGTTGCCGGTGATGCCCAGGCGGGCCACGGTGAACAGTTCGGTCAGGCCATCGCGCAGTGAGGCGGCCGCACCGGGATGCTTGCGCTCCAACGCGGTGGCCAGGGCCTTGGCGTCGCGGAGCCCGGCCGCCGCGTCTTGGTTGTTCAGGGCGCGCACGAGCTTGGCGTCGCACATCCTTCCGGCCCGCCGAACTGCCAACTCGTCAGCTAAATCAATTCTCAATTCAAACGAGGCCCATCGAGCATCGCTCGGTGGGCCTCGTTGGTGCCCAGCCAAGAAAGCGAATGGAGGTTCCACGTGGCCAAATTGCCGAGCGCGAGAGCGCCACCATTTCCATTGGGGAACAATGCCGAATAGCGAATCTGGCCAGCCGCAATCACCCGCTAGCCAGTACACTACAATCGCGCACATACCAATTCAGCCGCCCTATCTGTAATCGTGCCCCACGACCCGCCCGTATTCGACACAGCTGCCGCAACGGCACTTCTTCGACTGCTGGCCGGAGTTCGCGACGAGCGGAGGAGGCGGCGGGAGATCGGTCGACACAAGGAGCCTGAGTGAACGAACACCCACTACTGGAAGGCTCGTGCTACGCGCACTGCTTCGCCTTCTACGGACGAGTGTCAACGGAAGACAATCAAGACCCCGAGCCGTCCTTCAACTGGCAGTACCTACTCGCCAACAATCTCATCACCCCGGTGGGCGGACAGATCGTCGCCCGCTTCTTCGATGTCGGGGACAGCCGTTCAATTCCCTGGCCCCGTCGGCCTGAGGCGAGTCGGCTCCTTGCGGCTCTCCGAGACCCGAACCGCGGCTTCGACAACGTGGTCATCGGCGAGCCACATCGCGCCTTCTACGGCAACCAGTACGGCCTGACCATCCCCATCCTTGCCCACTTCGGCGTCAGACTGTGGGTACCCGAGGTCGGTGGCCCCATCGACCCCGACAACGAAGCACATGATCTGGTCATGTCGGTCTTCGGCGGCATGAGCAACGCCCGACAGACGAAGCGGCGTACACCGGAAAGATTGCCTATCTGGCTGGCAATTCGGCGCCCGAGGTATTGCTGCGCGAGCTGCTCGGGAGGTGGCGCGCGGGAGAGTTTTCAGAGTGGGACCCACCGTTGCCGGAAGGTGCGGAAGCTCTGAGGATGTCGCTTGAGCGCCTCGACGGGAGTGACTTACATGACTGGATACACGAGCTAGCGGATGAGTTCGGGGGCCTCCGCCAGGTAGTTCGTGTTGCTGCGGACCTACTCTTGCGCGACACGGCCTTGGAACGTCAGTGCCAGGAGCTAGTCGTTTGGTTGCGATCGATGAGTCGGCTCTCCTGACAAGCGTCTGGCGGCGGCGCCAGATCGTGGACGACTGCGACATCAAGATCGCCCGGTATCGGGCGGCGCTCGACGCCGGTGCAGACCCCGTCCTTGTCGCCGGCTGGATAACGGAGACGTCCGCGATCCGGGCCACGACGCTCGCGAGGATCGGCATCGCCGCCAGTCCGCCCCAGCGGCTCAACGAGGATCAGATCGCCGCGATCGTCGACGGCCTCGGCACACTGCTCGGCATCCTCCGCGCAGCCGACCCGCGCGACAAGGCCGAGGTCTACAGCCGCATCGGGCTGCGCATGACATACGCACCGGGGCCAGAGACGATCAAGGCCGAAGTCGTGTCCGACGACCTCGGCCGTGTGCTTAATGTGTGTCCGAGGGGCAACACAAACCAATACCCAACGGGATCTGACGCTGTCCACGACGATCGCGCTAATGTAGCCGACGCTGCTGCCGCCCGTCAGCTGTGCCTTGAAGACGGTCGGCGCATGGCTATCTCGGATCGGACGTTACCCATCCACGGCCGATGCGGTGCCAGATGTCCACCTCGCCGGGTATCCATTCAGGCCTGTGGTTGATCGTGGTGTCGGTTTCGTGGTGGGCGCGCCTGGTTCTGGTTGATCGCGGCGTCGTGGTCCGGGTTCTACTGTGCACCGGTGTCCGATCTGGACGGTCTGAGCC
>Ga0209481_10000718_pt1 | contig 13352 bp, 14 predicted proteins | sample SoiMetdeltSBSDD3_FD_187598 | JGI IMG/M metagenome (GOLD analysis project Ga0209481, IMG submission 187598) | Bulk soil microbial communities from a Populus tree surrounding site in Tennessee, USA - Soil MetaG P. deltoides SBSDD3 (SPAdes) (version 2) | ecosystem: Environmental > Terrestrial >...
CCAGAGGCGCAGTGACCCAGCTCTCCGACCAGGCGAGGCAGCAGCTCGAGGCGGCCTTGCCGAAGCGCTCCATCGGGAACACCTTGCCGGCCGCCGTCTTGCCGTTCACCGACAGCTGCGCGCTCTTCGCCGGCAGGAAGGTGCTGTAGACGCCGATCGGCCGGTTCATCGCCCCCGGCGGCATGGTGAGGATGAAGGGCGCCATCAGGTCCCACCAGGTCATCACGATCTCGTCGCGCGTCGACACCACGCGCTCCTCCACCGCGCTGAGCGAATTGCCGGTGCGCGTGAATTCCGCATCGACGATCGGCAGCGACTCGTCGGCGAAGGGCTTGTGCAGGTAGACCTCGATGGTGCGCTGGAGGAAGCGGGCGACGGACGCATTGTCGGAGAAGATCTGCTGCTTTGAGTTCTGTTCGAGATAAAGAACATGTCCCTGTCCTGCGGGCGACCACAACACTCTCCAGTGGCTCACCCGGTCCGGGATCGTCTTGCCCCCGTCGTTGGACAGGCGGATGAAGGAGTTCTCCCCCGTCATCAGCACCTCGCCCGGATCCACCATGCGCGGCTCGGCCATGGTCAGGCTCCCTCGCAGATGCGGATGTCGCGCTCGGCGCCGTCGCCCAGCGCGCGCAGCGCCTCCTGATACGCCGGGCTGTCGTGGCCCTTCACCGCAGCCGCGACGCTGTCCCACTCGGTGACCACGGTGCGCATGCCCTGGCCAGCCTCGAAGGTTTTCGCCGGGTTGCCGCGCACCAGGAATTTTCCGCCCGCGGCCTGGATCGCCGGGCCGGCGAGCTTGGCGTAGGCCGCGAGCTTGTCGGGATTGCGGATGGCGCGGTAGCAGGTGATCCAGTAGGCCTTGGCCATTCAAATCTCCTCGGAAAGGGGGTAGTCTGGGTGTCGAATTTACTGCACAACCACCGGAGGAGCCATGCGCAGCATCGCAGCCGTCGTCGCTTCAGCCTTCGCCGCCAGCTTTGGCGCGCAGGCGCAGACCAAGTCGCTGAAAGTGCAGTCGAGCTGGCCGGCGAGCCTGACCATCCAGGACCACCTGCGCATCATGGCCGACCGCGTCGACAAGCTCAGCGGCGGCACGCTCAAGATCGAGACGCTGACCGCCGGGCAGATCGTGCCGGCGTTCGAGGTGCTCGACGCCGCCAACAAGCGGGTGATCGACGGCTGGCATTCGATCTCCTACTACTGGGTGGGCAAGAGCGCGACCGCGGCGCTGTTCTCCGGGCCTCCCGGAGGCCCCTTCGGCATGGACCACATGGACTACCTCGGCTGGATGTACGTCGGCGGCGGCCTCGAGATGTGGCGCGACTTCTACCAGAACGAGCTCAAGCTCAACGTCATCGTGTGGCCGGCGCACCCGTCGAGCCCGCAGGCGCTGGGCTGGTTCAAGAAGCCGCTGCGCAGCGTGGCCGACTTCAAGGGCATGAAGTGCCGCCAGACCGGCCTCAACGCCGAGGTCTACGCGAAGCTCGGCCAGAGCGTGGTCAACATGGCGGGCGGCGAGATCGTGCCCTCCGCGCAGCGCGGCGTGATCGACTGCGCCGAATGGGTCGGCGGCGTCGAGGACCTGCGCCTCGGACTGCACACCGTGTTCAAGTACCACTACACCCCGGGCATGCACGAGAACAACTCCATCGGCGAGCTCGGCTTCAACCTCGACGTCTGGAAGAGCTTCACTCCGGCGCAGCAGGAAGCGGTCGACTCGGCGGTGAAGGACGCCTTCATCAGCTGGCTCACGCGCTGGCAGAAGCAGAACGCCGACGCGATCGAGGAGCTCATCAACAAGCACGGCGTGCAGATCCGGCGCACGCCGCCCGACATCCTGATCGCCTCGCTCAAGGCCTGGGACGAGGTCGCGGCGGAGAACTCGGCCAAGAGCCCCACCTTCAAGAAGGTGTACGAGTCGCAGCGCGCGTACGCCGCCAAGGTGGTGCCGGCGAAGCGCTACATGTTCCCGCCGTACTCGTTTGCCGCGAATTACTACTGGCCGCAGGAAAACGCCAAGCCTGCCGCTGCCAAAGGTAAGAGCAACTGACGCGGCTTCTGATTGCAGCGGCCCTGTGCTGCGCTGCGGTCGTGGCACAGGGTCAGGGCAACGTCACGCGGATCGTGGTGCCGTTCGCCGCGGGCGGGGTCCAGGACATCCTCGCCCGCGCGATCAACGCCGAGCTCGGCGCGCAGCTCGGCCGCAGCGTGATCGTCGAGAACCGCCCCGGCGCCGGCAACACCATCGGCACCGCCTTCGTCGCGAAGAGCGCGCCGGACGGCAACACGCTCATCCTGGCGGCGGCCAGCCATACGATCTCGGGCTCGCTCTACAGCAAGCTTTCCTATCACCCGATCAGCGATTTCACCGCCGCGGCGCACATCGGCACGGTCGACTACGTGCTCATGACCTCTTCGAGCATTCCCGCGAAAAGCGTCGCCGAGTTCGTCGCCTACGCCAAGGCCAACCCGGGCAAGCTCAACTACGCGAGCGCCGGCAATGGCAGCGCGACGCACCTGGCGATGGCCTATTTCGCCAGCCTCGCCGGCCTCGAGCTGGTCCACGTGCCGTTCAAGGCGACTGGCGAGGCGATCAACGAGGTGCTCGCCGGGCGCTCGCACGCCGTGATCGCGGCCAATATCGGCGCGCTCGCCTTCGTCAAGGACGAGCGCGTGCGCATGCTCGCCGCGACCGGCAGCCACCGCTCGAAGTTCCTGCCGCAGCTTCCCACCGTGGCCGAGAGCGGGGTCCCCGGATATGTGTTCGATTCCTGGCTCGGGCTGCTCGCGCCCGCGGCGACCCCCCGGCCGGTGGTCGAGAGCATCAACGCGGCGATGGAAAAGCTGCTGCGCGAGCCGGTGATCCTCGAGCGGTTGGCGAAGCAGGGGATCGAGCCGCAGGCCCTGAGCGTGGACGCGTTCAACGCGCTGCTGCGGGAAGACTTCGCCAAGATGGCGAAGGTGGTCAAGGCCTCCGGCGCCCGGATCGACTAGCCGAGGTTCGGCGACACGGCGTAGCGTCCCCCGGGCACGGCGAGCCGATATTCGGCGGCTGGCAAATTTGTGCAGGACTGTTAATCTTCGCGGGCCGTAAAACAACAATTCCGGAGCCAGCGACATGAACGACGGAGCGGTTTCCAGGCTACTCGCCCAGATCCCCGAGCGGGCCGGACGGGCCCAGAGCGGAGTGCGGTTCAGGCCCCAGGCCTGCGGCTGCGCCTATCCGGAGCGCCTTGCGCAGCTCTCGCGGTTCCTGTCGTGGCTGCGCCCGCTCGATGGCCTGACCCGGGAAGAGCAGGTGGTTCTTGGACTGGTCGCTCCGAACGGCCGGCCGATGCAGCCGACCGACGAGGACGACGCCGAAGAAGCCGAGCTCGAGACGCTCTAACCCGGAGTCGGAAGCCCTCTAGCCTGTTCCGAGGCGCGCTCGCGCCGCCGCGAGCGTCCCGGAGAGCACCTGGCGCTGGGCGCCGCTGCCGCCCATTCGAATGAATTCCTCCCTCATCGGCTCGAGCAGCGCCACCACGCTCGCGTAGTCGCCGGCCGCGAAGGCCTTGAATGCGCTGCACGCGGCGCGCAATACCGGCCCCGGCGGCGCTTCCGCCAGGCTTCCGAGGCGCCGCTCGAGCTCGGCGAGCTGCCCGGCGCCGGCAGCCGCCATCGCGAGATGCCACTCGACGAAATGGCCCGCCGGTCGCGGAAACCGCGCTTTGCCGTAGTCGGCCAGCTCGCGCCAGTCTGCAACCTGGTTTCCGAGTGACAGCCGCCAAAGCAGCGAGGCGCAGTCCGAAATCACGTTGATCGGCGGTGAGGGGTTGACCGCGGGACGCAGGATCTCCCGGTAGATCGCCTCCGCGCCTGCGCGGTCGTCCGCGTCGAGCCGCCACAACGCGCGGTGCCAGTTGATGTGCGCATGGAGCATCCCGTCGCGCTCGTAGCCCGCCAGCCAGCCCCCGGCGAAGCGCTCGCCCTCATCGCGCTCGCCGGCCTCGGCAAAGAAATGGACGTAGGCATGCGCGCCGTACGCGTTCTCGCGCCGCAGCTCGAGCGCGCGCGCCGTGATGAGGCCGCCCGCGGCGAGCTCTCCCGCTTCCGTATGCGACCAGCCGAGGTGGGTAAGGAACCACCAGTCCTCACCGTAGTGCGGCGCGAGGCTGCGGCACAGCGCGAGCCGCGCGGCATCGTGGTCGGGACGGCCGCTGAAGGCATACAGCCCGAAGGCGCCAAGCGCGAGCGAGAAGACGAGCGCGTCGCGCGGATGTGCTTCGAGGTGTTCCGGCAGCGCCGCCAGCGCCTTGGCAGGCTGCCCTGCGATGGCGAGCTCGAGAATGCGGACGTGCGCCGCTTCGCGCGGCGTTGCTTTGGCGGCAAGCCCGGAGGCGGTCGCGATGGTTTCGCGGGCCTCGGGCATCCGGCCGTAGATCTGAAAATTCCGCGCCACAGCGGCGTGCGCGAGGGCGAAGCCCGGGTCGTGGCCGATCGCCTCGAGCAGCGAAGCCTCGGCGCCGGGCCACGCGGCGAGCAGGAGGTCGACGCCGCGGCGGTACGCCGCCGCGGCCTCGGCCGAGGACGTCGCGAGCGCGAGGCCGAAGCGATCGCTCTCCATCGGCGCATTCTATGCGCCGCCCGGACCAGCGTCGCCGGCACGGGCATGCGCATTGCACCGCGGTGATCGTCTTTCAACTGCTGGAGTTCGACATGCTGAGCTGGGCACTCGTTTTCTTCATCATCGCCATCGTGGCGGCGGTCTTCGGGTTCGGCGGCATCGCCGCCGGGGCCGCGGGGATCGCCAAGGTCCTGTTCTTCCTGTTCCTGATCGCTTTCCTGGTATCGCTGGTCGTGGGCTGGCGCGGCCGAGGTCCAAGGGTCTAGCGCTTCAGGCATCATGCGGCCGTGATCCAGCGGATCGCGGCCGCCGCCGCACTCCTCGCAGCGCTTTTCTCCTCGGGCGCGCTCGCCTGCAAGTGCGCCGATATCTCGCGCGCGGCGCCGGCGCGCCTCGCCGATTTCGTCGCACGCGCCGAACGCGTGGTCCACGCGCGCGTGGCGGAGCGGCTTTCGCTGCGCCAGGCGCGCATCGAAGTCATCGAGTCGTTCAAGGGCGCCGGCGAGCAGCTCGAAGCCCTGAGGGGAAACGAGGCGAACTGCGGCTTCAGCTTTTCGCCCGGCGAAGAGCGCGTCTATTTCGTGTTCGGCGGCGTGGTGAATCTCTGCGGGCGGGCCGCGCCCGAGCCGGAGCTGCTTGCCCGGCTGCGCAAGCTCAAGATCGACACCGCCGGCTGCGAGGGGATCGCGCAGCCGCCGCGGCCGCCGGCGCTCGCGGCGGTGGAAGAGTCCGATCCCGCTCCGTACGAGCCGTTGTACGGCTACGATCCCGACCTGCCGCTCGGCGTAGGCCACGTGCGGCCGGTGCGCGAAGAGGAGCGCGACGACTGGCCGCGCCGGCTGAAGCTCCCGGTGTTCACCGCGCCGGGCGGCGAGGTCAAGATCTGGCTCACCCCCGGCTCGGTCGGCGGCGACATCCTCGTCGAGACCGGCTACGAGACGGCGAGCTTCATCGTTCTCCAGGCGCGGCCCGACGGCTGGCTGCAGATCCGCTTCGGCGGTCCGCTCGCCTCCGGGGCGGGCTGGGTGCACCGCTGCCACCTCGACGCCGCGACGCCGCGGCTCCGCTACGAGCCCTGGGAAAGCCTGCTCGCGGGCGCGGTGCCGCTCTATTTCCGCTCGTGGGCGCCGCACGCGCTCCGCAAGTCCGCGTCGAGCGAGGCGCCGGTCGTCGCGACGATCCCGGCCGACCCGAACCTTTACGGCATCGAGCCGCTCCAGTTCCGCGGCGACTGGGTGCGCGTGCGCGTGTCGGTGCCCTCCCGGCATTGCGCCGACCCCAGGCCCTCGCGCTTCAAGGCGTACGAAGGCTGGGTGCGCTGGCGCGGCGGCAGGCTGGGCCCGGCGCTCTGGTATTACACCAGAGGCTGCTAAGCGATTTCGCGCCTTACGATGCGAGCGCCCGCGACCAGGGACTGCAGCTTTCCGAAAGCGGCCTCACGGGGAAGGTATTTCATCCCGCAATCCGGCGCGACCACGAGGCGCTCCGCGGGGACATGCTTCAGGCCCGCGCGGATGCGCTCGGCGACGGTCTGCGGGGTCTCCACTTGCGTCGTGCCGAGGTCGATCACGCCGAGCATGACGGTCTTTTTTCGGAGCTCCTTCAGCACGCCGAGGTCCAGGCGCGGCTGCGCGGCCTCGATCGAGATCTGCGACGCGGTGGTGTCGGCGAGCTGCGGCAGGAAGGAGTAGCCGCTCGGCTTGTCCTTCACCGCGGCTGCGTAGCCGAAGCAGAGATGGACCACCGTGGTGCCCTCGATGCCTTGCAGGGCGCGGTTGATCGCCTTCACTCCATAGCGCGCGGCACGGTCGGCACGCGCCTGCAGCCACGGCTCGTCGAGCTGGATCACGTCGGCGCCGGCCGCCTTGAGGTCGCGCATTTCCGCGTTGACCGCGTCGGCGAACGCCATGGCGAGCGCTTCCTCGTCGCGGTAGTAGTCGTCCTGCGCCTGCTGCGTCATGGTGAACGGCCCGGGCAGGGTGATCTTGATTTTCTTCGCGGTATTTCGCCTGAGGAACTCCACGTCCCTCACCTCGATTGGGTTTTTTCTCGTGATTGAACCGACGATGCGCGGCACCACGGATTGCCCGCCGCTGCGGTTGATCGTGGTCCCGGGATTCTGGATGTCCACGCCCTCCAGCGCGGTGGCGAAGCGGTTGGAGTAGCTCTCGCGCCGCATCTCGCCGTCGGTGATGATGTCGAGCCCCGCGCGCTCCATGTCGCGAATGGCGATCAGGGTGGCGTCGTCCTGCGCCTCCTCGAGGTCTTTCTCTTCCACTTTCCAGAGTTCGGGCGCGCGTACGCGCGGCACCTTGGAGCCCAGGCGGTCGCGGTGGATGAGCCAGCGCGGTTGCGGGTAGCTGCCGACGACGGTCGTTTCAATGAGCATTTTTCATCCGTTTCTCAACGCGTCTCGATTTGCCAACAGGAAGGAGATTTTTCTCGACCCACTGAAGGCATAGTTCCTCAAAAACAACAGATTGTCGAGCATTCCGAAGGCGTTTGTTTTAACTTGTAAGGCGCAAAAAGGGGAGAGTCCCATGAGTTCGCAAGCCTGGATGATCTGGCCCGACAATTTCGCAGTTTCCTTCCTGGTCGTGGCAGTGCTCGCCATGGCCTTCATGTACGCGGCGCGCACGCCGATGCACGGCCTGCTCCGCTCGGTCGGGCACGCCGTGGGCGGCCCGCTGCGCATGGGCGCGCGCTGGCTGCTCGCGGCCGCCGCCGAGGTGCAGGCCCGCAACAAGGCGGTGCTGCTCGCCCACGGCAAGCACGAGGTCGGGCAGCGCGTGGAGCGCGAGTTCGAGCGCCTCGGGGTGATCGTGCAGCGCGAGCTGCAGGGCTATCCGGCGCTGCAAAGGAAGCTCCTCGACGAGATTACCCGCATCGAGGAGGACTACAAGAAGTGCGGCGAGGTTCCGCCGCCGCCGCCGGAGTGGACCGAGGCGGTCGCCGCCGTGGCCAACGTCAAGACCGGCGGCAACGAGCTGGTCCTGCGCGTGCTCGAGGAGATCAAGCGCTCGATCACCTCGATCCACGACAAGACGCTCGCCGACTACCGCCGTTCCTACGAGCGGCGCCACAAGATCCTCGAGAGCTTCATGCCGTTCTGGCGCTCGGTGGACAAGAACCTGGTCCAGGTCGAGCAGAACATGGCGCGGCTGCAGGCCAACGTGCGCACCGTCGACGCCCACATGGCGATCTACGAGCAGATCAACGAAGGCACCGACAAGGCGCAGCATGCCCTCACGGTGTCGGGGTTTACCCAGTTCGCGACCTCGCTCCTCGTCATGTGCGTGGCCGCCGGCGGCGCTTTCATCAACTTCAAGCTGATCGCGCTGCCGATGTCCGAGATGGTCGGCGCGGGCGACTACATCACGCAGTCGCTGCGCACCTCGGAGGTGGCCGCGCTGGTGATCATCTTTGTCGAGGCTTCGATGGGCCTGTTCCTGCTCGAGGCGCTGAGGATCACGCACCTCTTCCCGCGCATCGCCAACCTGAACGACCGGCTGCGCACTCGCATGCTGTGGATCGCCCTGACGCTGCTCGTGATCCTCGCCGGCGTCGAGGCTGCGCTCGCGCTCATGCGCGACATGCTGATCTCCGACAAGCAGGCGCTGCTGCAGTCGCTTTCCACCGTCCAGCCGCAGGCGCACGACGGCTGGATGTCGAGCATCCCGACCGCCGGCCAGATGCTGCTCGGCTTCATCCTGCCCTTCGCGCTCGCGTTCATCGCCATCCCGCTCGAGTCGGTGATCCATTCCGGCCGCACCGTCGGCGGCGTGTTCGTGCTGGCGCTGCTGCGCTCGCTCGCGTTCCTGCTGCGCGTGCTCGGCAGCCTGGCGCGGCAGATGAGCCGCGTGCTGATCAAGCTGTACGACGTCTTCATCGTGGTGCCGCTCATGGCCGAGCGCCTGTGGAAGGGCTCGCGCTCGGAGCGTTCCTCCAAGCTCGACGTCGACGTCGACCTCGAGCGCACCCACGCCTAAGGGAGAGCCGCCATGAAAAGACGCCAGTTCCTCGCTGCGCTGCCCGCGGCCGCGCTAGCCGCCTCGGGCTGCGCGGATCAGCGCAGCCACAGCCACGCGGTCTACATGCTGGTCGACACCTCGGGCACCTACGCCCAGGAGGCCGGCAAGGCGCAGGTGATCATCAACTACCTGCTCGGCTCGCTGCAGCCCGGCGATTCGCTCGCCGTGGCGCGCGTGCAGAGTCGCAGCTTCAGCGAGAAGGACATCGTCGCCAAGGCGACGTTCGATTCGCGCCCGTCGCAGGAGAACGCGCAGAAGCGGGCGTTCCGCGAGCGCATCGAGAACTCGTTCCGCGCCGTCTCGGGTAGCCGCTACACCGACATCACCGGCGGCCTGATCCAGGGCGCCGAGTTCCTGAACGAGACCGGCGCCGGCAGCAAGACCATCATCATCTTCTCCGACATGCAGGAGGAGCTCGACAAGGTGACGCAGCGCGACTTCCCGATCAGCCTCAAGGGCGTCCGGGTCGTGGCGGTGAACGTGGTCAAGCTGAAGACCGACAACATCGACCCGCGCAAGTACATGGGCCGCCTCGAGGCCTGGCAGAAGCGCGTCGAGACCGCGGGCGCGCGCGAGTGGCGCGTCATCAACAACCTCGACCGGCTGGACGCTATCCTAGCGAGAGGTTGAGCTCCAAAGCTTCGGCAGCATCCACGGCATGGCTTGAAGTCCTGCAGCACCCCGGCGCTTTCGCGCTGCGGGTGCTGCGCGCTTTCCGCAAGAATCAGGGACTGCTCCTCGCGGGCGCGGTGGCGTACTACGCGCTGCTGTCCATCGTTCCGCTGCTCATCCTGATCGTGATCGCGCTGTCCCACGTCCTCGACCAGGCGCTGCTGCTCGAGACGCTGGAGCGCTATCTCGGGTGGGTGGTGCCGGGGCAGTCACAACCGATCATCGACGAGCTCGCCGGGTTCCTCCGGCACCGCGACGTTCTGGGCTGGGTGCTCGCCGGGACGCTGCTCTTCTTCAGCTCGCTCGCCTTCACCGTCCTCGAGAACGCGATGTCGATCATCTTTTTGCACCGCGTGGCGGTGCGCCGGCGCCACTTCCTGGTCTCGGCGATCATTCCCTACTGCTACATCCTGTTCCTCGGCGTGGGCCTGCTGGTGGTGACGCTGGTGGCGGCGGGCCTCGAGGTGATCGGCCGCGGCACGATCGAATTCCTCGGCCTGTACTGGTCGCTCGACCCGCTGTCGCGCGCGGCGCTCTACCTCGTGGGCGTCGCGGGCGAGATCCTGGTCGTCACGTCGATCTACCTCGTGATGCCGGTGGGGCGGCTGCGCCTGAGGCACGCGCTCATCGGCGGCGCCACCGCGGCGCTGCTCTGGGAGCTGACGCGGCACCTGCTGGTCTGGTACTTCGCCAGGCTCTCGCAGGTGAACGTGGTGTACGGCTCGCTCACCACCGCCATCGTGGTGCTGCTCAGCCTCGAGCTTCTCGCCGGGCTGCTCCTCTTCGGCGCACAGGTGATCTCAGAGTACGAGCGTCTCGAGAGAAGCAAAGCAGAAAAATAGGGGCAGTCCCTGTTTTCAGGTCCGGTATTTCTTCAGGGCTTCCTTGGTCATGGCGATGCCGTGTCCCGGCTTGGCCGGGATGCGGAACTCGCCGTCCCTGCACTCGGGCAGCTCCTCGAAGAGATCCTTCGGCGCCCAGTCCATGTACTCGACGAGAAACCCGTTGGAAAGCGCGCCGCACACCTGCAGCGAGAGCTCGTGCACCACGTGCGGCGAGACCGCGATGCCGTGGGCCGCGGCGAGGTGGCCGATCTTCAGCGTCTCGCTGTAGCCGTTGGCGCGGCACACGTCCGGCATCAGGTAGCGCGCCGCGCGGCGCTGGATCAGCTCGCGGAACTCGTAGCGCGTGTAGTGGTTCTCGCCGGTGGCCACGGGGATCTTTATTTTCGACGCAACTTCTGAACAAAGGGCGATGTCGTCGGCGAGCACCGGCTCCTCGTACCACACCAGGTCGAAGTCCTCGAGCAGCGCCGCCTGGCGGAGGTTGCCTTCGAGGTCGAGCTTCTGGTTGACGTCGACCATCATGCGCATGCCGCTGCCCACCGCTTTGCGCACCGTGTCCACGCGCGCGCGGTTCACCCTGGGATCGGGATGGTGGATCTTCATCTTGTAGTACCTGCAGCCGGCGGCGGCGTACCTTTCGGCTTCCGCGACGAGCTCGGCTTCGGTGTACTTGCCCCAGCCGCCGCTACCGTAGGCGCTCACCCGGTCCGTGAAGCCTCCCCACAGCTTGTAGAGCGGCAGGCCGGCGGCCTTGCCCGCGAGATCCCACAGCGCGATGTCGAGCGCCGAGATCGCCATGCCGGCGATGCCGACTCGCCGCACGCCGCGGTCGCCGCGGTACATCTTGTCCCACAGCCGCTCGACCTGCAGCGGGTCCTCGCCGATCAGCAGGCCCTTCAACCGCGTGTCGAGGTACGCGAGTACGGCTTCGGCGCCGCCGCCGCCGAACACCATGCTGTAGCCCTGGCCGCGCACGCCTTCGTCGGTCGCGATGTCGGCGACGACGAACTTGTGGTGCGGCCACTCGGTCGATATCGGCCGTGGTGTCGGCACGGTGAGGAGGCAGGTGTCGATGGAAGTGATTTTCATGGCGGCACATATTTTGCGAGGTATTTGGCGAGATTGACAGCAGCTTTCGACCAAGGAGACCTGAATGGCAGGCTTTACACCCGAGCGCAGGCAGGCCGAAAGGCGCAGCGGCACGGAGCGCCGCTCGCCGCCGGGCAGCGCCTCGGGCCGCGGCATCGCCGACCTGCTGGATCCCGCCGGCGAGGAGGCTTATTGGCGCGAAAACTATACGGCCCAGTCCTACTACGAGGCGGGCCTCAGCTATGACGACTATCTCCCCGGCTACCGCACCGGCTGGGAAGGCCGCGCGCGCTACGAAGGGCGCAGCTTCGACGAGGTGGAGCGCAGGCTCGCGGCTGACTACGAGCGCCACCGCGGCGGCTCGAGACTGAGCTGGGAACGCAACCGCCACGCCGCCCGGGCGGCGTGGGACCGCTTCGACGCGGCCGACCCGTTCGAGCGCAGCCAGTAACGGCGCTTCCAGTCAGAACGCAGGCCCGCTTCAAGGCGGTTCACAATCGGGTCAGGACAGCCGTCCTGACCCGATTTCTTTTTCCGCTCCCACCAATGAACAAACTCCAACGCATGAAGCTCCTCGCGACCGGGTTGCTGGTGCTCGCCGGCGCGGTCTACCTCGCGGCGCGGGCCCTCGAGCCGGGGCGCCCCTGGCTCCACTACGTCGCCGCCGCGGCGGAGGCGGCGATGATCGGCGCCATCGCCGACTGGTTCGCGGTGGTCGCCCTGTTCCACCATCCGCTCAACCTGCGGTTCATCCCGCACACGGCGATCCTGCCGCGCAACAAGGCGCGCATCGCCGAGGGCCTGTCGCAGTTCATCCAGCAGAACTTCCTCAGCTCGGCCGCGGTGGTTGCACGCGTGGCCGCGTTTCGCCCGGCGCACACGCTGTGCCGCTGGCTGCTCAAGCGCGAAAACGCCGAGATCCTGTCGGGTTACGCGACGCGCCTCGTGACCTATGCGCTGGAGGCGGTGGAGGACGAGCGCGTCCGCGCGTTTCTGGGCGGCGCGCTGGCGGCGCGGCTGCGCAGCGCCGACGTCGCCGGCGCCGCGGCGCAGCTCCTCGACGTGCTGACCGAAAACGAGCGCCACCATGCGCTTCTCGACGAGGCGCTGGCCGGGCTCGACGAGCTGCTGCAGCGTGCGGATATCCGGCAGTTCATCGCCGAAGAGGTGAGGAAGGGCTCGCCGGCGCTGCTCCGGATGATCAACCAGATGCTCGACCTCAAGCTCGACGAGCGCGCCGCGCTGAAGATCGTCGACGTTGCCCTGAGGACGGTCTCCGAGGTGCGCCGCGACCGCCAGCACGAGCTGCGCGCGCGCTTCGACGGCTTCGTGCGGCGCTTCATCGAGCGGCTGAAGACCGATCCCGCAACGCGCGAGAAGATCCACCGGCTGCGCGACGACGCGCTCGACAATCCGGGCCTGGCCGGCTACGTCGGCAGCCTGTGGGACGAATTCCGCGCCTGGCTTCCGGGCGGCATGCGGGGGCGCCTGCCGGGGCTGATCGTGGAGCTCGGCGAGAAGATCGACGCCGATCCCGCGATCCGGGAATGGATCGACGAGCAGATCCTGTCGGCGCTGCCCTCGCTCGTGGAGGAGCACCGCGCCAAGTTCGGCCGCTTCATCGAGGACCAGATCCTGTCGTGGCAGCAGGAGAAGCTGGTGGCCGAGCTCGAGCGCCACATCGGCCCGGACCTCCAGTACATCCGCATCAACGGCACGGTCGTCGGCGCGCTGGCCGGGCTCGCGATCGCCGCCGTGACCGAGCTCCTGCCCTGGACCGGATGAGCCGGACGGACTACGCGCTCCCGCAAGGCACTGCCATTGCTGCGCGTACCGAGTGGACGGAGCCTTCAGCGTTGTCGTGTTGCGCCATCGCAGCGAGCTTTCGGCGGTCGCGACCGACTGCGCGGACCTCGCGCTCAACTGCGCCGAGCGCTCGCGCCTGGATCAGCCGCGGCGCGAGGGCACGCGCTGCGTGATGGTGTGGACCGGGGCGCGCGGCCGCGGCAAGCTGGCGGCGCTGATCCCGTTCGGCGCTCCGGCGATGTACCGGCACCTGCCGCTCGTCGCGCTGCGGTCGTGCACGCCGCTCCTGCGGCGCGGCTG
>Ga0209481_10000733_pt1 | contig 13228 bp, 12 predicted proteins | sample SoiMetdeltSBSDD3_FD_187598 | JGI IMG/M metagenome (GOLD analysis project Ga0209481, IMG submission 187598) | Bulk soil microbial communities from a Populus tree surrounding site in Tennessee, USA - Soil MetaG P. deltoides SBSDD3 (SPAdes) (version 2) | ecosystem: Environmental > Terrestrial >...
GACGCCGGCCGTCAGGCCGGGTCCGCGTCCGGGCCCGAAGCCGGGTCCGCGCAAGCCGGAGACGCCGGCCGAGCCGGTCGCTCCGGCGGCATCCGCCGGCGGTACCGAAGCTCCGCCCGCGCCGCGTCCCGCGGCGCCCCGTCCGGGTGCGCCGCGCCCGGGTGGTTCCGGCGGTGGCGGTCCGCGTCCGGGTGGACCGGGCACGCCGCGTCCGGGCAACAACCCGTTCAGCTCCACCCAGGGCATGCAGCGTGGCGGCGGCCCGCGGCCCGGCCCGGGCCAGATGCCGCCGCGGCCGCCGGCCGGCCGGGGCAACGCTCCCGACCGTCCGCGCCGTGACGGCGGGGTGCCGGGTGCGCCGCGCCCGAACCCGTCGCTGATGCCGAAGTCGTCGTCCGGTACGTTCTCCGGCCGCCCGTCCGGTGGTCCCGGCGGCGGTCCGGGTGGCGGTGGCGGTCGTGGCCGTCCCGGTGGCGGCCAGGGCGGTCCCGGTGGCGCGCCCCGTGGTGGCGGCGGTGGCGGTGGCTTCCGCGGTGGTCCCGCTGGCGGTCCCGGCGGTGGCCCGGGTGGTCCCGGCGGCGGTGGTCGTCCGGGTCCGGGCGGTCGTGGTCGCGGCGGTACACAGGGCGCCTTCGGTCGTCCGGGCGGTCCGGCCCGGCGTGGCCGCAAGTCGAAGCGGGCGAAGCGCCAGGAGTTCGACAACATGCAGGCGCCGGCCGTCGGCGGCGTGCGGGTCAAGCACGGTGACGGCGAGACCGTCCGGCTGGCTCGTGGCGCGTCGCTGACCGACTTCGCCGAGAAGGTCGGAGCGGATCCGGCGTCGCTGGTGCAGGTGCTGTTCCACCTTGGCGAGATGGTGACCGCGACCCAGTCGGTCAACGACGAGACGCTGGAGCTGCTCGGCGCCGAGCTGAACTACAACGTCGAGATCGTGTCCCCGGAGGACGAGGACCGCGAGCTGCTCGAGTCGTTCAGCCTGGAGTTCGGCGAGGACGAGGGTGACGAGTCCGCGCTGGTGGCGCGGCCGCCGGTCGTAACTGTGATGGGTCACGTCGACCACGGTAAGACCAAGCTGCTGGACGCGATCCGGCACGCGAACGTGGTGGACAAGGAGGCCGGCGGCATCACCCAGCACATCGGTGCCTACCAGGTCTCGACCGAGGTCGACGGCCAGGAGCGGAAGATCACCTTCATCGACACCCCGGGTCACGAGGCGTTCACCGCCATGCGTGCCCGTGGTGCGAAGTCGACCGACATCGCCGTCCTGGTGGTCGCGGCCGACGACGGTGTGATGCCGCAGACGATCGAGGCGCTGAACCACGCCAAGGCGGCGAACGTGCCGATCGTGGTGGCGGTGAACAAGATCGACAAGCCGGACGCGGACCCGACCAAGGTGCGCGGCCAGCTGACCGAGTACGGCCTGGTCCCGGAGGCGTACGGCGGCGACACGATGTTCGTCGACGTGTCGGCGAAGTCGCGGCTCGGGATCGAAGAGCTGCTCGAATCGATCATCCTCACCGCGGACGCGTCGCTGGACCTGCGCGCGAACCCGAAACAGGACGCGCAGGGCATCGCGATCGAGGCGCACCTCGACCGTGGCCGTGGTCCGGTGGCGACCGTGCTGGTTCAGCGCGGCACGCTGAAGGTCGGCGACTCGGTCGTGGTCGGTCCGGCGTACGGCCGGGTCCGGGCGATGCTCGACGAGCACTACAACAACGTCGAGCAGGCCGACCCGTCCCGTCCGGTGCTGGTACTCGGTCTGACCGCGGTGCCAGGCGCGGGTGACAACTTCCTGGCCGTCTCCGACGACCGGGTCGCCCGGCAGATCGCTGAGAAGCGCGAGGCGCGCGAGCGCAACGCGCAGCTGGCACAGCGTCGCGGCCGCCGCACCCTCGAGGAGTTCATGGCCTCGATGGAGAAGGGCGAGACCTCCGAGCTGCTGCTGATCCTGAAGGGCGACGTGTCCGGTTCGGTGGAGGCGCTGGAGGACGCGCTGGCCAAGATCGACGTGGGCGAGGACGTCAACCTGCGGGTCATCCACCGCGGCGTCGGCGCGATCAACCAGAACGACGTCAACCTGGCCACGGTCGACAACGCCGTGATCATCGGCTTCAACGTCCGCCCGGAGGGCAAGGTCGCGGAGTACGCCGAGCGCGAGGGCGTCGATGTCCGGTTCTACTCGGTCATCTACGCCGCGATCGACGACATCGAGGCCGCGCTGAAGGGCATGCTGAAGCCGGAGTTCGAGGAGCACCAGCTCGGTACTGCGGAGATCCGGGAGATCTTCCGGTCGTCCCGGATCGGCAACATCGCGGGCTGCATGGTCACCGGCGGAACCATCCGCCGCAACGCCAAGGCCCGGCTGCTTCGCGACGGTGCCGTGGTGGCCGACAACCTCGACCTGGCGTCGCTGCGCCGGGAGCGGGACGATGTCGCGGAGGTCCGCGAGGGCTTCGAGTGTGGTCTGGTACTGGCCAACTACGGCGACATCAAGATCGGCGACATCGTCGAGTCCTTCGAGATGCGGGAGATCCCGCGGTCCTGACCCCTTGGGGTCGGGCGGTAGCGTCCGAAGAAGCGGTGCGGTCACCGCCCCGCTTCTTCGGACGCAGCGCTAAGGAGAGAAACGCCATGGGTGAGGGCAGGGCGAAACAGCTGGCGGACCGGATCCAGGAGATCGTCGCGGAGATGCTGGAGCGCAGGGTCAAGGACCCACGGCTCGGGTTCGTGACCGTGACCGACGCCCGGCTGACCGGTGACCTGCGTGAGGCGAGCGTCTTCTACACCGTGCTCGGTGACGAGTCGGACCGCAGCTCCACCGCCGCGGCGCTGGAGTCGGCGCGCGGGCTGATCCGCTCCGAGATCGGCAAGCAGCTCGGGCTGCGGCACACGCCGAGCGTGGCGTTCTTCCTCGACGCCGTACCCGAGACTGCCAGCCACATCGAGGAGCTGCTCGACAAGGTCCGGACGGCCGACGCGGAGGTGGCCCGTACCGCCGCGGGCGCACGTCCCGCCGGTGACGCCGACCCGTACAAGCGTCGCGATGACGATGACCGTGCGGAGCCGGACGACGAGTGACCGTGCCCGCCGATCCAGCCGACCGCTCCGTCGCCGACGACGGCATCGTCGTCGTGGACAAGCCGTCCGGCATCACCTCGCACCAGGTCGTCGCCCAGGTCCGCAAGCTGTCCGGAACTCGCAAGGTCGGTCATGCCGGCACGCTGGACCCGATGGCGACCGGCGTAGTCGTGATCGGGCTGAACCGTGCCACCCGGCTGCTCGGCTACCTGCAGACCGCCGACAAGTCGTACGAGGCGACCATCCGGCTGGGCGCGTCGACCAGCACCGACGACGCCGAGGGCGACGTGGTCAGCGCCGCTGACGCGGATGCGGTGGCCGCGCTGACCCCGGAGGGCATCGAGTCCGCGGTGGCCGGGTTCCGCGGTCAGATCTCGCAGGTCCCGTCCAAGGTGTCCGCGATCAAGGTCGAGGGCAAACGGGCGTACGCGCGAGTCCGCGCCGGCGAGGAGGTCGCGCTGAAGGCGCGGCTGGTGACGGTCGACCGGTACGACATCACCGACGTCCGCCCGGCGGCCAGCGAACCGGTCGGGCACGGCGGCATCGTGTGCCTCGACTGCATCGACGTCGACGTCACGGTGGACTGCTCGAGTGGCACCTACATCCGCGCGCTGGCCCGTGACCTCGGTACCGACCTCGGCGTCGGCGGCCACCTGACCATGCTGCGCCGGACCCGGGTGGGGATGTTCGGGATCGAGTCGGCCCGCTCGCTGGACACGCTGGCCGAGAAGTTCGAGTTCACGCCGATCGGCGAGGTGGCCGCGGCGACGTTCGCCCGGTACGACGCGACCACCGAGCAGGCCGTCGCGATCCGCGCCGGCAGGCCGCTCAGCGGGCTGCCGCTGGGTGAGGGCCTGAGCGCGATGTTCGCGCCGGACGGGATGTTCCTCGCGCTGTACGAGCGACACGGCCCGGTGCACAAGCCGGCCGCCGTCTTCGTGGGCTGACTGTTCTGTCGGTGCGAGCCCGTACGGTCACGTGGCATGAGATATGGCTTCGTGATCCCGTACGGCGATGCGCGCACGACGGCGGAGCTGGCCGCCCTGGCCGAGGAGCACGGCTGGGACGCCATCTTCGTCTGGGAGTCGATCTGGGGGATGGACGCGTGGGCGATGCTCGCTGCGGCGGCGATGACGACCGAGCGGATCAAGCTCGGCACCATGCTCACCCCGCTGCCGCGCCGGAAGCCCTGGGACGTGGCCGGGCAGACCTCGACGGTGGACAACCTCAGCAACGGCCGGGTGATCCTGTCGGTCGGCCTCGGGGTCGCCGGTGACAGCAGGTTCTGGATGTTCGAGGACGACCCGGGCCGGGTGGTCCGCGCCGAGCAGCTGGACGAGGCGCTGGAAATGCTGCCGCACCTGTGGCGGGACCAGCCGTTCGAGTTCGAGGGCAAGCACTACCGTGCCCGCAAACCGGCCGACCTGATGCCGCCGGCGCCGCCACCACCGGTGCAGCAGCCGCGGATCCGGACGTGGTGCGTCGGTGCCTGGCCGCGGCGCAAGTCGATGCGCCGGGTGGCCGGGCAGGACGGCTGGATCCCGAACTACGCCCCGGCGGGAGCCACCGAGCGGACCGAGATGACTCCCGCGGTGCTGGCCGACGGCGTCACCTGGATCCGCGAGCACCGGGCCCAGCAGGGCCTGACGATGGACGGGTACGACGTGGTGATGGAGGGGACCACTCCGGCGGACGACCCGGCGAAGGCCGCGGAGTCGGTGCGGCCGTGGGCCGAGGCGGGCGCGAACTGGTGGCTGGACGCGGACTGGTCGAGCATGGACCCGGCCGAGGTCCGAGCGGCGGCTGAGCGCCGGCTGTCCGCGGGCCCGCCCCGGATCGAGTAGCGCCGTACGCTGGACGGGTGGCTGCCTACCGGGCGCGGATGCCCGCGCTGACCGTGCCGGAGGCAGCTGTGCCGGCCGCGGACCGGGAGGAAGGGCTGGCGCGGCTGGCCGAGCTCGTGGACCGCGGCGGGGTCGTCGTACTGAGTGGTGCCGGTCTGTCGACCGAGTCGGGCATCCCGGACTATCGCGGGCCGAGCGGGTCGCTGCGCCGGCACACGCCGATGACGTACGAGGAGTTCGTCGGTACGACGCGGGCTCGGCAGCGGTACTGGGCACGCAGTCATCTCGGCTGGCGGACGATCACGCAGGCCGAGCCGAACGACGGGCATCGCGCGGTCGCGGCGCTGCAGCGGCGGGGCCTGGTCGGCGGCATCGTCACCCAGAACGTCGACGGGCTGCACCAGGCCGGCGGTGCCCGGGACGTGATCGAGCTGCACGGCAGTCTGGCCGAGGTGGTGTGCCTGTCCTGCCGGTGGCGCTGTACCCGGCTCGCGCACGACGCCCGGCTGCGCACAGCCAACCCGGACTTCGCCGCCGAGGTCTCCCGGGTGAACCCGGACGGCGACGCCGAGCTGGTCGACGACTTGGTGGCGCGGTTCCGGCTGGTCGGCTGCGCCGGTTGCGGCGACGACCAGCTCAAACCGGACGTGGTGTTCTTCGGCGAGAACGTGCCGCGGGACCGGGTCGAGCGCTGCTACGCCCTGGTCGACGCCGCGCGCACGCTGCTCGTGCTGGGCTCATCGCTGTCGGTGATGTCGGGCCTGCGGTTCGTCCGGCACGCCGCCCGCCGCGGTATCGACGTCGCGATCGTCAACCAGGGCGCCACCCGCGGGGATCCGCTGGCCACCCTCCGGCTGGACGTGCCGCTCGGCCGCACCCTCCGCGCGCTCGCCGGCCGCTACAGGTCAGCCGGCCCGTAGCAGCGCCTCTACCAGCTGCCGGAAGGTCCTCAGCTGTGACCGCATGGCCGACGGGTCCTGCATGGTGCGGCACAGGATGAATGCGCCCTCGAACGTCGTGTACAGGTGCGCGGCCAGGTCGTCGACCTCCACGTCGGTCGCGCGTGGCCGGGACGCGAGCGCAGGGCGTAGCAGGTCGGAGAACGCGTCGCGCCACACCTGCTCGGCCTTGGCCACCTGCCGGTTCATGTCGCTGCCGGTGAACCCCCGCTCCGCCAGGACGGTGGCGTACAGGCACCCGGACTGCGCCGCCATCAAGGCGTCGGCGCCGTCCTCGTAGAACCGCAGGAAGGCCACTACGCGCTGCACCGGATCCTCGATCTCCGCGATGGCGGCGAGGCCGGCGTCCAGATGGCCGAGATCGGCCGCGACGTACCGCTCTACCAGTCGCCTGGCGAGATCGGTCTTGGAGCTGAAGTGGTGGAAGAAGGCGCCCTTGGAGGTGGACGACTCCGCGATCACCTGGTCGACGGAGGTCGCGCTGTAGCCCTGGTCCGTCATCAGTCGCTCGGCGACCTGCAGGATTCGTTCGCGGGTTGGCCCGCCATCTCTCGGCATATTCCCATTGTTTCAGACCGCTTAGTCTGGTACAAACAGACCAGATGGTCTGGAACAACCAGGAGGGGTATCCATGAGTGGTGCACTGCCACAGCTGGCGGGGAAGCCGGTCGTCAACGACGGAGGTCTGGAGACGGACCTGATCTACCACCACCAGGCCGAGCTGCCGCACTTCGCGGCCTTTCCGCTCGTCGACGACGCGCGGGGCCGTGAGCTGCTGCTGGGCTACTACCGGGACTACGTGGGCATCGCCGAGCGAGCGGGTGCCGCGCTGCAGCTGGACACACCGACGTGGCGAGCCAGCGCCGACTGGGGCGAACGGCTCGGCTACTCGGCGAGCGAGCTTCGCCGGGTCAACCGTGACGCCGTCGCGCTCATCGACCAGATCAGGGACGAGGCCGGCCTCGGCAGCTTCCTGATCAGCGGCAACCTCGGACCCCGCGGCGACGGCTATGTCGCGGGTGCGGCCATCGACCCGGACGAGGCCGCCGCCTACCACGCGCCGCAGATCGAGGCGTTGGCGGAGGCAGGCGCCGACCTGATCACGGCGCTCACGCTGACCGGGACCGGCGAGGCGGTGGGTGTGGTCCGCGCCGCGCGGGCGGCGGGCGTGCCGGTCGCGGTGTCGTTCACCGTCGAGCAGGACGGCCGGCTGCCGGACGGCACCTCGCTGGCGGCCGCGGTGACCGAGGTCGATGCCGAAGGCGGCCCGGACTACTTCATGGTCAACTGCGCGCATCCCACGCACATCGCGCCCGGGCTTACTGAGGACGAGGGCTGGTGCTCGCGCGTCCACGGCCTCCGGGTCAACGCATCCACCCTCAGCCACGCCGAGCTGGACGTCGCCACCGAGCTGGACGAGGGAGACCCGGTCGAGCTCGCCAAGTCCCAGAACGGGCTGCGGTCACTGCTGCCGAACCTGTCGCTCCTCGGCGGATGCTGCGGCACGGACTCGCGGCACATCGCCGCGATGTGGTCAGCCGAGCGTTAGGACCGGCCGGCCCTGACCCGGACATATGCCGAGATCGCGGGCCGTGCACCCGGGCGTCGGCCACCGGCCGGGCCGTGGAATGCTGCTGACATGCGTGTCTGGCACGACCTGAGTGCGGTGGAGGACCTCGGTCCGACGGTGGTGACGATCGGCAACTTCGATGGGGTGCACCGCGGGCACCAGGCGGTGCTCGCCCGGGCCGCGGAGCGCGCGCGGGCGCTCGGCGGCCTCCCGGTCGTCGCACTGACGTTCGACCCGCACCCGATGCGGGTGCTGCGTCCGGACCACGCCCCGCTGATGCTGTGCGACGTCGAGCGGCGGGTCGAGCTGCTGGGCGCCGCAGGCGCTGATGCGGTGCTGGTGCTGCGGTTCGACCGCGAGGTGTCGTCCTGGTCGCCACAGGAGTTCATCGACCAGGTACTGGTGGACGGGCTGCAGGCTCGGGCGGTCGTGGTGGGGGAGAACTTCCGCTTCGGCCACAAGGCGGCGGGCCATGTCGACACGCTGGTCGAGGCCGGCGATGCGGCCGGGTTCGAGGTGGATGCGCTGGCGCTGACCGGGGATGCCGGGCCGGAACACCAGGCCTGGTCCTCGACGTACATCCGGGAACGGGTCGCGGACGGCGACGTGGCGGCGGCCGCCGACGCGCTCGGCCGGCCGCTGCGGGTGACCGGCGTGGTGGTCGAGGGCGACCACCGCGGGCACGAGCTGGGCTTCCCGACCGCGAACGTGCCGGCGGAGCCGGGCACCGCGGTACCGGCCGACGGGGTGTACGCCGGCTGGCTCACCGTGCTGGAGCCCGGCCCGGGCGCACCGTCGTACGAGGACCGGCTGCCGGCGGCGATCAGCGTCGGTACCAACCCGACGTTCGACGGCATGGACCGCCGGGTCGAGTCGTACGTGCTGGACCGCGACGACCTCGAGCAGTACGGCGCCCGGGTCGCGGTGGACTTCGTCGACCGGCTGCGCGGCCAGGTCAAGTTCGACTCCATCGACGACCTCATCACCCAGATGAAGGCAGACGTCGACAAGGCCCGGAGGATCCTGACCACCGTCTGAGGCTTGTGACTGATTTCACGAGCCCGGAAAGGCCATTCCTGGATGAGCGCAGCCGATCGTCCAGTTGAATGATGGTGAGGCTCAGATCAGCTTCACCCAGGACCCGAGCACTATCGATGTGAGGAAAGATGAACTTCGCCAAGTCCCGCGCCGCCCAGACCTCCGAGCTGGAGCGGACGTACATCGAGCGCGTGAACCTGGCCGTCGCCGAGGACCGCTACGACCTGGTCGACCGGCTGGCCGCCGAGTTCGACACCGAGCTCGAGCGCCTGCAGCGCGCCGCCTGACATCTCGCCCAGGGCCGGCGTACGCAGAGCCCGGCGCCGGCGTGTCCGACGCGGCGGGCCGAATTCGGTTTGCGCGACATGTGTTGGTAATCTTGCGTTGCCGTAACTGCGGCCGCGGACAGAGAGTGCCCGGGTGAAGACCAGCCCCGGTGCGCCGCGCAACGGATTCGAGAGGAGATCGCGTGTCGGTCGACGCTGCGACGAAGAAGAAGATCATCGACGAGTACGCAACCAGCGAGGGCGACACGGGTTCCCCTGAAGTCCAGGTTGCGATCCTGACCCACCGCATCGCGGAGCTCACCGAGCACCTGAAGGAGCACAAGCACGACCACCACAGCCGTCGTGGGCTCCTGCTGCTGGTCGGTCAGCGCCGCCGGTTGCTGAACTACCTGTCGAGGAAGGACATCAGCCGCTACCGGTCCCTGATCGAGCGGCTCGGCCTTCGCCGATGATCACGTAAGGAGCGGTCACCTCTCGGTGACCGCTCCTCGCATATCCACCCACAACTGAATACGTAATCAACGACAACGGGACGACGCGTTGCGTGACGGAGTTTGACCGGTCCTCGGTAGTGACCTTCGGGACGACACACCTGCCCCGCGGGCCTCGATCGAAGACCGGTACCCCGCACTCGCGCCTCGCAGTCGTTCCAGGCAAGAGAGGGGTATCCCGTGACGGGAACCACCAGCGCGCCCATGGAGGGCGCCGAGTACGCCGAAGCAACCATCGACAACGGCAGCTTCGGAACCCGCACCATCCGCTTCGAGACCGGACGTCTCGCCAGGCAGGCCGCCGGCTCGGCCGCGGCGTACCTGGATGACGACACCATGGTGCTGTCGGCCACGACGGCCAGCAAGAAGCCCAAGGACCAGTTCGACTTCTTCCCGCTGACGGTGGACGTTGAGGAGCGGATGTACGCCGCCGGCCGGATCCCCGGCTCGTTCTTCCGCCGCGAAGGCCGTCCGTCCGAGGAGGCCGTCCTGACCTGCCGGCTGATCGACCGCCCGCTGCGGCCGTCGTTCGTGTCCGGCCTGCGCAACGAGATCCAGGTCGTCATCACGGTCCTGGCGCTGAACCCGGACAAGCTGTACGACGTGCTGGCGATCAACGCCGCTTCGATGTCCACCCAGCTCGCCGGGCTGCCGTTCTCCGGTCCGATCGGCGGCGTCCGCGTCGCGTTGATCGACGGCCAGTGGGTGGCGTTCCCCACCCACAGCGAGCTCGAGGACGCGGTCTTCGACATGGTTGTCGCGGGCCGGGTGACCGAGACCGGTGACGTCGCGATCATGATGGTAGAGGCCGAGTCGACCCCGGGCACCTTCGACGCCGTCGCCGCCGGCAAGCAGGCGCCGACCGAGGAGGTCGTGGCCGAGGGCCTGGAGGCCTCGAAGACGTTCATCAAGGCCCTCGTCGAGGCGCAGGCCGACCTGGCCTCGCGGGCCGCCAAGCCGACCGGCGAGTTCCCGGTCTTCCCGGACTACGCCGAGGACGCGTTCGCCGCGGTCGAGAGGGCGGCGGCCGAGGAACTGGCCCCGATCCTCACCATCGCCGGCAAGGCGGAGCGGGAGTCGAAGACCGACGAGCTGAAGGCCTCCGTGGTCGAGCGGCTCGCCGGCGACTTCGAGGGTCGCGAGAAGGAGCTGTCCGCGGCGTTCCGGTCGCTGACCAAGAAGCTGGTCCGGCAGCGGGTGCTCACCGAGAAGGTCCGGATGGACGGCCGCGGTCTGGCCGACATCCGGCCGCTGACCGCGCAGGTGCGGGTACTGCCGCGGGTGCACGGCTCGGCGCTGTTCGAGCGCGGCGAGACCCAGATCATGGGCGTCACCACGCTGAACATGCTCCGGATGGAGCAGCAGCTGGACACGCTGTCGCCGGAGACCCGCAAGCGCTACATGCACAACTACAACTTCCCGCCGTACTCGACCGGTGAGACCGGCCGGGTGGGTTCGCCGAAGCGGCGCGAGATCGGCCACGGCGCGCTCGCGGAGCGGGCCCTGGTGCCGGTGCTGCCGTCGCGCGAGGACTTCCCGTACGCGCTGCGCCAGGTGTCCGAGGCACTCGGCTCCAACGGGTCCACCTCGATGGGCTCGGTGTGCGCCTCGACGCTGTCGCTGCTGTCCGCCGGTGTGCCGCTGAAGGCTCCGGTCGCGGGTATCGCGATGGGCCTGATCTCGGGCGAGGTCGACGGCAAGACGGAGTACGTCGCGCTGACCGACATCCTCGGCGCCGAGGACGCGTTCGGCGACATGGACTTCAAGGTCGCCGGCACCAAGGACTTCGTCACCGCGCTGCAGCTGGACACCAAGCTGGACGGCATCCCGGCCAGCGTGCTGGCGGGTGCGCTGACCCAGGCCAAGGACGCCCGGCTGACCATCCTGGACGTGATGGCCAAGGCCATCGACGCTCCGGGTGAGATGAGCGAGTTCGCCCCGCGGGTGATCTCGGTCAAGGTCCCGGTGGACAAGATCGGCGAGGTCATCGGCCCCAAGGGCAAGATGATCAACCAGATCACCGAGGACACCGGCGCCGACATCTCGATCGAGGACGACGGCACCGTGTACATCGGCGCCACCGACGGTCCGTCGGCGGAGGCCGCCCGGGCCGCCATCAACGCGATCGCGAACCCGACCATGCCGGAGAAGGGCGAGCGCTACCTGGGCACCGTGGTGAAGACCACGAACTTCGGTGCGTTCATCTCGCTGCTGCCCGGCAAGGACGGCCTGCTGCACATCTCGAAGCTGCGCGCGCTGGCGGGCGGCAAGCGGGTCGAGGCGGTCGAGGACGTGCTGACGGTCGGCCAGAAGCTCCAGGTCGAGATCGCCGAGATCGACGACCGCGGCAAGCTGTCGCTCATCCCGGTCGTCGAGGACGAGAAGGCTGACACCAAGTCGCAGTCCGGCGGCGACATCGAGTCGCCCGCGGACGAGTGACCAGGGCCGTCACCCGCACGTTGCTGAGCCCGGCGGAGGGCGGTCCGGTCACCCGGACCGTCCTCCCGTCCGGGCTCCGCGTGCTTTCGCAGACCGTGCCGGGCTTCCGGACGGTGACGTTCGGTGTCTGGGTGGGAGTCGGCTCCCGGGACGAGACGCCTGCCCTGTCCGGCGCGACGCACTTCCTGGAGCACCTGCTGTTCAAGGGCACCCGGCGCCGCGACGCGCTGGAGATCTCCGCGGCGCTGGACGCCGTCGGCGGTGAGATGAACGCCTTCACCGCCAAGGAGTACACCTGCTACTACGCGCGGGTGCTGGACACGGACCTGCCGCTGGCCGTGGACGTGATCTGCGACATGATCACCTCGGCCACCTGCACCAGCGCGGACGTGGAGAGCGAGCGCGACGTCATCGACGAGGAGATCGCGATGCACGCCGACGAGGTCTCCGACCACATCCACGACCTGTTCGCAGAGCAGCTGTGGGCCTCGCACCCGCTCGGCCGTCCGATCACCGGTACGCCGCAGACCGTGGCCGGGCTGTCCCGGGCGCAGATCACCGGCTGGTACCGGCGGCGCTACAAGCCGTCCAACATCGTCGTGTCGGTGGCGGGCAACGTCGAGCACAACGACGTCGTACGGCTGGTGCGCAAGGCGTTCGAGGAGCACTGGGTCACTGACGAGGCCAGTCCGGCGCCGGTCCGCACCGGTGCCGGACCTGTGCCGGCCGCCGGCGGGGTGCGGGTGCACCACCGCGAGGTCGAGCAGGCGCACCTGGTGCTCGGAATGCCCGGGTTGGTCCGCAACGACGAGCGACGGTACGCCGCCGGGGTGCTGCACGGCGTGGTCGGCGGCGGGATGTCGTCCCGGCTGTTCCAGGAGGTGCGGGAGAAGCGCGGCCTGGCGTACTCGGTGTTCACGTTCGGCGCGGCGTTCGCCGATGCCGGCATGGTCGGGGTCTACGCAGGCTCACTGCCGAAGAAGGCGCCCGAGGTGCTGGACGTGGTCCGCGACCAGCTCGCCGCAGTCGCCCGGGACGGGATCACCCCTGACGAGCTGCTCCGCGGCAAGGGCCAGCTGCGCGGCTCGGTCGTGATGGGGCTCGAGGATACCGGCGCCAAGATGACCCGGATCGCGAAGGCCGAGCTGGTCTACGGCGAGCTGCCGACCGTCGACGAGATCCTGCACCGGATCGACGCGGTCACCCTGGACGACGTCGCCGCCCTCGCCAGCGAGCTCTACGCCTCCGACCCCGCCCTCACAGTCGTAGGCCCCTTCGACGACAACACCACCTTCACCCTCTGACCCGCCGCCGCCCCGGCACTCCGCGTGGTTAACCCGGCGAAGTGTAGGTCTGCCCCGGCTGTGCACGGGGCGAACCCACACTTCGCCGGGTCAACCACGCGACGTGTGGGTATGCGTCGGCTGGTACGACGTGGGTGACGCCGCACACTTCGCGTGGTCAACCACGCCAACTGCGGGTCCACCCCGGCTATGCGCGGGGCGAACCCACACTTCGCCGG
>Ga0209481_10000742_pt1 | contig 13141 bp, 9 predicted proteins | sample SoiMetdeltSBSDD3_FD_187598 | JGI IMG/M metagenome (GOLD analysis project Ga0209481, IMG submission 187598) | Bulk soil microbial communities from a Populus tree surrounding site in Tennessee, USA - Soil MetaG P. deltoides SBSDD3 (SPAdes) (version 2) | ecosystem: Environmental > Terrestrial >...
TCGCGGCCATGACGCCGTACGCGCCCGCGAGCTTCCCCGGCATCGCCGACGGCGGCGCCCACGGCCAGAAGAGCGCGCCGGTCGCGAGGGGCGAATGGATGACCCCGAACAGCGAAGCGCCGCTCGCGACCGCGAAGAGGAAGCCGGCGACCACCAATCGGTGATCCACGATCGCGGCCAGCGCCCAGCCCCAGAGAACCGCAGTCAGGATGAACCCATTGCCGAGCACGACGAGGGCCTGATAGCCGAGCGCGGCGTCCCCCGAGAGCGCCGCAGGCGTCGTGCCGAGGGCCGCGAGCAGACTGCCCGCCTCGATCAGCACCACCGCCGCGGCGACCGGGACGAACGTCAGCGCGACCGCCGCCCCGTAGCGCGGGGGCGTGGCCAGGAAGCCCTGCGCGGTGATCTCGAGCCCGATGAAGACGAGGATCGGCGCGATGGCGGCCTCGGGCAGCACCGCGACCAGGAGCGAGAGCGCGCCGGTCGCGGCGCCGGCTCCGATCACGACGCCCGTGGCGAGCGTGTAGCCCGCGCTCGCGCCCATCGCCTTGTAGGCGGGATGGCCGATGTACGGCGTGTTCTGCACGACACCGCCGCAGCAGCCGGCGAGCACCGTCGCCGCGGCCTCGGTCAGCAAAATGTCGCGTGCGCGGTACTCGTCGCCCGCGGCGGCGGCGCTCTCGGTGTTGTCGATGCCGCCGACGATCGTCAGGAGCGCGAACGGTAGCGCGATCGAAAGATACGGCAACGTCGCCGGCAGCGCCTCGAGCCAGCCGAGCGTGGGCCACGGGAGCGACAAGCCGAGCGGGCTCAGCGCGATCGTGCCGCGCGGCCCAAGGCCGAGCCACGCCCGGCCCCAGAAGAGCGCGGTGCCCACGAGCACGGCGACGAACGCGCCGGGGAGCCCGAGCGGCATCCGAACGCGGCCCACCAGGGCCAGCAGCAGCAGAACCAGCGCGACCAGGCCGATCAACGGGTCGCGGAGGATCTTGAGCATCGGGAGAAAGGCGATCAGGAGGATCGAGACTCCCGCGATCGATCCGAGCAGCGCCGCGCGCGGGACCACGCGCCGCGCCCAGTCGCCCGCGAAGGCCAGCGCGAGCTTCGCGAGCCCGATCGCGATCGTCGCCGCCATCCCTACTTTCCACGCGAGCACCGGGTCGCCGGTCGCCAGCATCACCGGGCCGAGCACGCCGAACACCATCGCGAACAACGTGGGCGTGTCGATCCCGAACGGCATGGCGGTGACGTCGGCCCGCCCGGTCTTTCGCATGAGCCGCACCGCGAGCCACGTGTAGGCCAGATCGCCGACGAGCACGCCCAGCGCCGTCCCGGGCACCATGCGACCGAGCACGAGGTCCGCCGGGAACTTGAAGACGCCGATCAGGAGCGACGAGAGGATGACGAGCTGTGTGACGTTGTCGAGGGCGAGGCCGAGGAACCCGCTGAGGTCCCCTGCCCGGATCCAGCGCGGGAAGCTACGGCGTCCGGACGTCGGCGACCCCTCGCGCCGCGACCAGCTCGCGGGCGAGGCCCTTGACGCGCTCCGCGAGGGCCGCGCACCAAGCGAGGCTGCCCCGGTTGTCGGCGACGTCGCGGAACTGGAATTCGATCAGCGGACCGAGCTGGCGGCTGAACCGGAGGCGCGCGGCGTACGACTTCCCCTCACGCTCGCCTTCGGTGTCGAGCTCGGCCTCGACGCGCGGATCGACGCGCTTGGCGTGCGCGGTCAGAAAGTTCCACAGCCAGCGCCCAACTTCCTCGTAGGTCCCACCGGAGAACACGGCGGCAGTCTAGCACCGGGAGATCGGAGTGATCATCTCCCGGTGCGTTCGGCGGGCGACGGCCGACGGAGGAGCCGATCGCCGGCCCCTCCGTCGTGACGGAAGCTCAGCACTCGTTGAAGCCGCACGAGAGGCACTTCTTGCAGCCTTCCTCGTAGACGAACGTCGCCTGGCCGCACTCCTTGCAGAGGTCGCCGATCTGCTTGCGCGCCACGCCCGCGGGCAGCGGCGCCTCGGCCGACGGCTTCACCTCGCCGATGTGCTCGGCCAGGGTGCGCGAGAGCGCGTCCGGCAGCGAGAGAATCTTGTCGGGGCCGAAGCCGGTGGGCTGGCCGCCGCCGATGTGCTTGAGCTGGCTGATGACCTCCTCGAGCCGGCGCTGAGCCGACAACGGCGAAGGCAGCCTGAGGATGAGCGAAATCAGCCGGCCCAGGGACTCGGCCACGGCCATTGTGTCCGAGCCGCCCTTGCCGACCTGCACGAAGACCTCGAAGGGCTCGTGCTCGTCGTTCTCGGTGATCGTGATCCACGCGGTCCCGATCGGTGTCTGGGTCCGATAGGTCGAGCCCTTCAGGCTCCGCGGCCGCGGCTTGATGATGGCCTGGCCGGTCGGCGCGACGGCCGGGCCCTTGTCCTTCTTGGCCCCGACGCCGATGTTCAGCACCTGCTCGCCCTTGCAGCCGTCGCGGAACACTGTGATGCCCAGGCACCCGAGCTCCCAGGCCAGCCGGTACGCCCGCGCGACGTCTTCCTCGGTGGCGCTGTTCGGCAAGTTGATCGTCTTCGACACGCCGTTGTCGGTGGAGCGCTGGAACGCGGCCTGATGGCGCACGTGCCACTCGAAGCCGATGTCATGCGAGGTCTTGAAGACCTTCTCGGCGCGCTCGGGGACACCGGGGATGCCGTGCAGCGAGCCGCGCTTGGCGATCTCCTGCATGAGCGCGTCCGAATAGAACCCCTGCTCCTTCGCGATCCGCTCGAACGTCTCGTTCACGAACGTCAGCACGCGCTCGCCGTCCGACTGCTTCACGCGATGCTCGAAGGCCAGCGCGAAGATCGGCTCCACGCCCGACGAGCAGCCGGCGATCATCGAGATCGTTCCGGTCGGCGCGATCGTCGTGACCGTCGAGTTGCGCATCGGGCGCTCGCTCCGGTAGATCGACCGGTCCCAGTTCGTGAACGTGCCGCGCTCGTCGGCCAGCTTCCCCGACTGATCGTGGGACTTGTCCTTCACGAACGCCATCAGCCGATCGGCGAGCTTGATCGCCTCCTGCGAGTCGTACGGAATGCCCATCGTGAACAAGAGGTCGGCCCAGCCCATGATCCCGAGACCGATGCGCCGGTTGGCCTTGACGGTCTCGTCGATCACCGGCAGCGGGTACGGGTTCATCTCGATGACGTCGTCGAGGAACCGCACCGCCAGGCGCACCACCCGCTCCATCTCGTCCCAGTCGACCGACCACTCGCCGACGTCGTTCTTGCGGGCGAACTTGGAGACGTTGAGCGAGCCCAGGTTGCACGCCTCGTTGGGCAGGAGCGGCTGCTCACCGCACGGATTCGTCGCCTCGACCGTGCCGATCGCCGGGGTCGGGTTGGCCGGGCTCGCGTTGATCCGGTCGATGAAGACCATGCCGGGATCGCCCGTCCGCCACGCGGCGCGGACCATCCGGTCGAAGACCTCCTTCGCGAGGAGCCGGCCCGTCACCGCGCCGGTGTGCGGATTGATCAGGTCGTATTCGCCGCCCGCCGCCAGCGCGTCCATGAAGCGGTCGGTCACCGCGACGGAGATGTTGAAGTTGGTGATGCCGCCGTCGAGCTTGCAGTCGATGAACTCGAGGACGTCCGGGTGATCGACCCGCAAGATGCCCATGTTCGCGCCGCGCCGCGTGCCGCCCTGCTTCACGGCCTCGGTGGCGCTGTTGAAGACCTTCAGAAACGACACGGGGCCCGACGCGCGGCCGCCCGTCGACGCGACGATGTCATCCTTGGGACGCAGCCGTGAGAACGCGAACCCGGTGCCGCCGCCCGACTTGTGGATGATGGCTGCGGCCTTGACCGAGTCGAAGATCTCTTCCATCGAGTCGCCGACCGGCAGGACGTAGCAGGCCGAGTACTGAAGGCCATTGCCCTTGCCCGCGTTCATGAGCGTCGGCGAGTTCGGCAGGAAGCTGCCGTCGATCATCATGTCGTAGAACGCCTCGGCGATCTCCCGCACCGCGGCGTCGCTGCGCCCGTAGCGCGCCTCACCGCGCGCGATCGTGAGCGCCACCCGCCAGCACATCTCTTCGGGGGTTTCGACGACCTCGCCCCCCTGCCTCGTGAGATAGCGCTCCCGCAGAACCCGCAAGGCAGGCTCGGTCCACTTCCCGACTTTGGCTGGGCGAGTCTCAGACAGCATGGTCAGCGCCTCCTCCTCAAATGGTCAATCGAAGCGCCCTACAGGCCTTCAGTTCACTACATCTTGTGGTGAGCGGCAGACTAGCACGCTGAATCTAGCGTACGTCAAGAAAAAAGGTATCCACCGACCATCCACCGACTGTCCACCGCAACCACGCGCAACCTCCTGCAGGGCCAACAACCCAGCGTGTTATTCTCCTAGGCCTATGTCCAGCCCCCGTGTGGTCACCTCGATGGCCGCGGTCGTCGTCTTCGTTTTCGCAGCTTTCACCAGCACGGCGAGCGGGCAAGCACCGCCGCCATCGCCGCCGTCGCCGACTCCGGCGCCTCTCTCGACTCAGGTTGCCGGGCGCGTGCTGACGCTCGAGGAATGCATCGCGATCGCGCTCGAGGCGCAGCCGCGAATCCAGGCGACGCTCTCCGACTATGCTGCGGCGCGCTATCGAGTGAACCAAGCCTTTTCTCCTCTCTTGCCGCAGATCAGCGGACTGGTGAGCGCGAGCCGCAGCGAGATCTGGAGCTCCCAAACCACGTCGGCCGGCAGGACCATCAGCGCCGTCAATCAGCAGTCCGGCGTCTTCGGCTACTCGCTCGCCAGCAAGCAGCTCAGCGACTCCTTCATCGCGCAGGTGCAGTTCTCTCAGCTCCTCTTCGACTTCGGCAAGGCGCTGGCCGCGACGGACGCGGCGCGCAAGCTCGCCGAGGTCGCCGTCGAGGACGTCGAGCTCCAGCGTCAGCTGATCTCGCTGACCGTGAAAGAGGCGTACACGAACACGCTCTTCAGTCAGCGACTGATCCGCGTGCAGGAGCAGGCCGTCGAGCGCGCCGAGCTGAACCTGAGATCGGCGAAGGGCTTCTTCGACGTCGGCACGCGTCCCAAGTCGGACGTCGCGCGTGCCGAGGTCGACGTGGCGAACGCCAGGGTCGACCTGATCCGGGCGCGCAACGCTCTACGCACGGCGATCGTCGCGCTGAACATCGCGATGGCGATCGACGTCGATGCGCCGACCCAGATCGTCGACAACCTGATCTATCAACCGGTGACGCTTGACCGGCGACAGCTCCGCGCCGACTCGCTCAGCCAGCGCCCGGAGTATCGTCAAGCCAAGCTGCGACAGGCCGCCGCCGAGGCCACCGAGCGGCAGACCTTCCGTAACTTCTTTCCGGACGTCACCGGGAGCGGCGCGTACGGCGGCTCGCAGTCCCAGCTCAACGAAAACTGGTCGGTCGGCCTGGCCCTGAACTGGTCGCTGTTCGACGGCGGCAACCGGATCGCCCGGTACAATGAAGCCAAGGCGAATCTCGAGAGCGCCAAGGCCCGTGTGAAGTCGACGGAGCTCGACGTCATCCAGAACGTCGAGCAGGCGGAGATCGCGGTGGAGGAAGCGCAGGAACGCATCCAGGCGGCGCAGACGCTCGTGGCCTCGGCCCAGGAGAATTTCCGGCTGGCCCAGGGGCGGTTCGATGCGGGCGTCGGGACGATCCTCGAGCTCACCGACGCCCAGCTGGCGCTGACCCAGGCCCAGAACACCGAAAGCCAGGCCCTGGCCGATTACCGGATCGCGCTCGCGAGGCTGGATCGTGCCGTCGGCCGCCGCTGACGCCGAGGAAACGGTTCGTCCCCGTCTGCGTCTAACACGTTGATGAAGCGGGTCGTTCCCCTTGTCGTCGTCGCAATCCTGGTGGGAGGCGCGGTATGGGGCTACTTCTACGCCCAGAGCCGCGGCAACGTTCCCAAGTACCGTCTGGCCAAGGTCGAGCGGGGTCCCCTCACCGCCGCGGTGTCGGCCACCGGCAACCTCAACGCGGTCATCACCGTGCAGGTCGGCAGCCAGGTGTCCGGGCAGATCAAAGAGCTGACGGTCGACTTCAACTCGGTCGTGAAGAAGAACCAGGTCATCGCGCGGATCGACCCGGACATCTTCCTGGCCAAGGTCAACCAGGCCAAGGCCGATCTCGACTCGTCGCGGGCGACCGTGCTGAACCAGGAGGCGCAGGTCGAGCGCGCGCGCGCCGACGTCGAGAACGCACGGGCGGCGTTCGCGGAGTCGAAGGCGCAGACCGCGAAGGCCCAGGTGGCCGTCGTCGACACCAAGCGCGACTTCGACCGCAAGACCGAGCTGTTCGCCCGCAAGCTCATCGCGCGGAGCGACCTCGATTCCTCGCAGGCGGGGCACGACTCCGCCATCGCGCAGGTCGAGGCCGCCAAGGCGCACGACCAGGCGCTCGAGTCCGCGATCCAGTCGGCGACGGCCCAGCTGCGTGTCACCCAGGCGATGCTGGTCTCCGCGAAGGCGCAGGTCGAGCAGAAGAACGCCGCGCTCCGGCAGGCGCAGGTCGACCTCGATCACACGACGATCCTGGCGCCGGTCAACGGCGTGGTCGTGTCGCGCCAAGTCGACGTCGGCCAGACCGTCGCGGCGAGCCTGCAGGCGCCGGTCCTCTTCACGATCGCGCAGGATCTGACGAAGATGCAGGTCGAGACCAGCGTGGACGAGGCCGACATCGGCCGTCTCAAGCTCGAGGATCGCGCGTCCTTCACGGTCGACGCGTTTCCGGGCGAGACGTTCAACGGGATCGTCACCCAGATCCGCAAGGCGCCCCAGGTCGTCCAGAACGTCGTGACGTACACGGTCATCGTCGGCGTCGACAACCCGTCGGGAAAGCTGATGCCGGGCATGACGGCCAACGTGAAGCTGGTCGTGGCCCAGAAGCCGAACGTGCTCAAGGTGTCGAACGCGGCGCTCCGGTTCAGGCCGGCTGGTGTCGAGGCGCCGGCACCCACGGGGCCGGGCGCGGGCGGGCCGGCCGCGGGCGGCGGCGGCTCCGGCGGGAGCGGTGGGCCTCCCTCACTCGAGCAGATCCGCGAGCGGCTCGTGAAGGGGCTCAATCTGACCGACGACCAGCAGAAGAAGCTCGAGCCGATCTTGCAAGAGGGCCGCGAGCAGTTCCGCGGCCTGCAGGGTCTGGCCGAGGCCGAGCGCCGCTCGAAAGCGCAGAAGATCCGTGAGGCGCAGCGGGCGCGCATCCGCGAGATCCTCACCGACGAGCAGAAGACGCGCTACGACGAGATGGCCGCGTCCGCCGGCGAGGCGCGCAGCGGCTCGGCCGGCCGCGTGTGGATCATCGGGCCCGACGGAAAGCCCTCGGCGATCTCGCTCACCCTGGGGTTGAGCGACGGCGCCGCCACCGAAGTGCTGCGCGGCGAGCTGCGCGAGGGGCAGGACATCATCGTCGGCTCGGCGGGCGGGACGGGTCGTGGCGCCCAGCCCCCGCAAGGCGCGCCGCGTCTCAGGCTCTAGCCGTGGCCGAGCCCATCGTCGTCACCGACGGGTTGACGAAGGACTACCACCTGGGCCCGCACACCGTGCACGCGCTCCGCGGCGTGTCGGTGACGATCGAGCAGGGTGAGTTCGTCGCGGTCATGGGGCCGTCGGGCTCGGGCAAGTCCACCTTCATGAATCTGCTGGGCTGCCTCGACACGCCGAGCGCGGGCCGCTACGTGCTCGATGGTCAGGACGTCGCGGGCCTCTCGGCCGACGACCTCGCGCGGATCCGTAACACGAAGATCGGCTTCGTCTTCCAGCAGTTCAATCTGCTGCCCCGCACGACGGCGCTCGAGAACGTCGAGCTCCCCCTGCTCTACGGCGCGGTGCCGGCGCGGGAGCGTCGGACCCGAGCGGAGCAGCGGCTCGCGTCGGTGGGGCTCGCCGACCGCGCGGGTCATCATCCAAGCCAGCTCTCGGGCGGCCAGCAGCAGCGGGTCGCGATCGCCCGCGCGCTCGTCAACGATCCCGCGATGATCCTGGCCGACGAGCCCACCGGGAACCTCGACACGCGCACCAGCGTCGAGGTGCTGGCGCTCCTGCAGGGCCTCAATCGCGCCGGCCTCACGATCGTCCTGGTGACGCACGAGCCGGACATCGCGACGTACGCGTCCCGCCACCTGATCTTCCGCGACGGCCGGTTGAGAGCCGACGAGCGCGTGCCCGAGCCGGTCGACGCCGCGGCGGCGCTCACGTCCCTGCCCCGCGAGGACGAGGACGCGGCATGAGCGTCTGGCAGAGCGTGCGCATCGCCGCTCGGGCCCTCAGGGTCAACAAGCTGAGGAGCGCCTTGACCATGCTCGGCATCATCATCGGCGTCAGCGCCGTGATCGCGATGGTGGGCGTCGGATCGGGCGCCCAGGCCCGCGTGGCCGAGCAGATCCAGAGTCTCGGCTCGAACCTGATCATCGTGCTGTCCGGCAGCTCGAACGCGGCCGGCGTCCGGCTCGGCATGGGCAGCCAGCTCACGATCTCCGAAGAGGACGCCCTGGCCATCGCGCGCGAGGTGCCGAGCGTGCAGGCCGCGGCCGGCTCGGTGCGCGGCAACGCGCAGGTCGTCTACGGCAACCTCAACTGGGCCACCCAGATCCAGGGCGTGACGCCTTCGTACTTCGAGGCGCGCGATTGGCCCGTCGACGAGGGCCGAGCGGTGATCCAGGAGGACGTCGACGGCGCGACCAAGGTCGCGCTGCTCGGCCAGACGACTGCGCTGAACCTCTTCGGCGAGTCGGATCCGCTGGGCCAGATCATCCGGATCAAGAAGGTGCCGTTCACGGTGATCGGCGTCCTCTCGCGCAAGGGCCAGAATTCCTGGGGACAGGATCAGGACGACATCATCCTGGTCCCGCTCTCGACCGCGAAGAAAAAGGTGCTCGGCGTGAGCCAGGCCAACGCGCGGGCCGTCAACTCGATCTCGATCAAGGTCCGTCCCGGCGAGGACATGAGCGAGGCCGAGGATCAGATCCGCGGGCTCCTGCGCCAGCGCCATCGCTTGCAGCCGTTCCAGGACGACGACTTCTGGCTCCGGAACTTGTCCGAGATCCTCCAGACGCAGGAGGAGTCGTCACGCGTGATGACGTATCTGCTCGCGGCCATCGCGTCGGTGTCGCTGCTGGTCGGCGGCATCGGGATCATGAACATCATGCTGGTGTCGGTCACCGAGCGCACGCGCGAGATCGGCCTGCGCATGGCGGTGGGGGCCCGGCGGCGTCACATCCTGCTGCAGTTCCTGATCGAGGCGGTCACGCTTTCGCTGATCGGCGGTGTCATGGGCATCGCGCTGGGAATCGCCGGCTCCGAGGCGATCAGCTACTTCGCCGAGTGGCGCACGCTCGTGGCCGCGGAGTCGATCGTGCTCGCCTTCGGCTTCGCCGCGGGCATCGGGATCTTTTTCGGCTTCTATCCCGCGCGCAAGGCCTCGCGTCTGGACCCGATCGAAGCGCTGCGTTACGAGTAGCCCCCGCCGCGCGCGGCGCTCGCAGAATGCGGTCCCCCGAGCGTCTCCTGCTATTTTGGGAAAGCCATGGCTCGCGCGCGCCGGCGCCAGAAGAAAAGTCGGCCGAAGAAGGCCCGGCCACGGAAGGCTCGACCGAAACCGAAAAAGAGCCAGCAGCGCCGCAGCCGGCGTACGAAGCCTCGCCCGGTCGCGAAGCGTCGGATCCGCATCGTCACCCCGCAGCCGACTCGAGCCGAGACGCTCTTGCTCTCCCTCGCGAAGGATCTGGCCGGCTCCCCGCTCGACAAGGCGCTCCCCGCGCTCGCCGGTGCGTTCGCCGAGGCGAGCGCCGAATTGCCCCGAGAGCTCTTCGCGGCGTGGATCAAGAGCCGGCACGAGAAGACGGCGTCGCTGGCGCTCAGCTGGGCTCGCGAGCAGCTTCGTCTGAGCCTCGAGGAGACCATCGCCCGCTCGCCGAAGCCGCCGGCAACCCCAATGCTGACACCCGATACGCTGGCGTGGCTTCTCCTGGCGGCCTGCGAGTCGATCGCCTACGAGCCCCCCTCGGCGGTCGCCGATCGCGTCCGCACGGTGCTCGAGCTCAGTGGTCACGCCTCGCGGGTCGGCTGAACGTCTCGAGCAACAGCACGGCCACGCCCGCGAGCATCGTGAGGCCGTTCAGCTGGACGGAGCTGCGATGCGCGAGGGCGAACGTGCTGTCGTCGCGCCCGCGCCGCGCGGTCTCTGCGCGCGGTAACACCACGACCGAGGCCCAGAGCAAGAGGCCCACCATCGCGCCGCAGAGCGCGACCCCGACGAGCGCGCGCCAGCGCGGTCTGCGACCCGAGACCGCGAGGATCATGGAAGCGGTCAGCGCGACGGCGCAGAGGACCACGCCCGAGTCGTAGTAGCGCGGGAGTACCGCCGCGACCAGCTGACCGGCGACGCCGCGGTCGATCGTCCTGAAGGCGAGCGGCGCGACCGCGAACGAGAAGAACGCGCTGATTGCGAGCCAGCCGGAGACGCAGATCACCGTGAGCGTTCTCAGGATATCCATCAACCCTCCGTTCTCATGCTCTTATGCGCGCACGGCACTACCGGCGCCCGGCGGCTCGGTCGAGCTGGGCGAGCGCGATGCGGTAGTCGGCCAGCGCCTGCGCCTCGGTGTTCTGGGCCTGGGTCAGTGCGAGCTGCGCGTCCGTGATTTCCAGGATGGTGCCCACGCCGACGTCGAAGCGTCCCTGCGCCAGCCGGAAGTTCTCCTGCGAGGACGCGATGAGCACCCGCGCCGCCTCGATGCGCTGCTGCGCCGCCTCGACCGCGATCTCGGCCTGCTCCAGATTCTGGATCAAGGTGAGCTCGGCGACCTTCACGCGGGCGCCCGCGGCGCCGAGGTTGGCCTTGGCCTCGTCGTACGCCGCGATCAGGTTACCGCCGTCGAAGATGTTCCAGCTGAACGCGAGGATGAGCGACCAGTTGGGATTCAGCTCGAGCTGGCTTCCCCCGTAGGAGCCGGTGCCGGTGATGTTGGGCAGGAAGTTCCGCGAAGCTTGCTGGACTCCCGCCGCGGCGGCGGCGGTCTGCAGCCGGGCCTGTCGATATTCGGGGCTCTGCCTGAGCGCCTCGGCCCTGAGGGCAGCGCGGTCGAGCGTGGTGGGCTGGTATTCGAGGTTGTCCTGGATCTCCGTCTCCGTGCTGGCGTCGATCGCCAGCGCCGTGTTGAGCGCGACCCGGGCGGTCCTGAGCGCGTTGCGCGCATTGATCAGGTCCACCTTGGCGTTGGCTACGTCGACCTCGGCGCGGACGACCGTGGACAGCGGCTGGGTGCCCACGTCGTAGAAGCCCTTCGCGGAAGACAGGTTCAGCTCGGCGCGCTCCACCGCCTGCTCCTGCACGCGGATCAGACGCTGGGCCAGGAGGATGTTCGTGTACGCCTCTTTCACGGTGAGCGCGATCAGCTGGCGCTGCAGCTCGACGCCTTCGGCCGACACCTCCGCGAGCTTTCGAGCCACCTGCGTGGCGGCCATCGTCTTGCCGAAGTCGAAGAGGAGCTGGGAGAGCTGAACCTGCGCCAGGAACGTGTCGGCGGGCTGTCGGCTGACCGCGACCACGGTGCGGCCGCCGCTGGTCGTCGAGTTGGGCAGCACGCTGCTGTGGCTTCGCACGGCCGCCGCCGAGCCCGACAGCTGCGGGAGCAGCGGCGCGAACGCCTCACGGACTCGGGCCCGCGCGGCGGCGTAGTCGTAGAGGGTCGCCTGGATCGTCGGCTGGGCCTCGAGCGCGATGGCGATCGCGTCGTCGAGCGTGAGCACCCGCCCAACCACGCGCTGCGTGGGCGGAACGGGCGCGGTTTGCGCGAGCGCCGCGGCGGCCAGGCTCGAGACGAAAATGAGCGCGAGAAGCGAGATGCGCACAATGGTCATTCGATCCTCCCTGGTCGATTCGAGCTACGGTTGGAAGTCACACGCGGCGACCGCGTGTGGTCGATGGCACGAAGTCCTCGCGGCGGCGAGCCGGGCGAGTCACACGCGTCGCGGCTACTCGGCAGCCAGCACGCGCTCCGCGAAGAGCTCGGTCATGCGGGTGGACGGGAAATCGGCGAACCCAAGCATCAGATCGGTTGCGCCCGCCGCGGCGTATTCCGCGACCCGCGCGCGCACGACATCGGGCGTGCCGATCAGTGCCGAAGACAGGAGCGGATCCTGCGCGTTGATCCCGCGCGCGGCGCAGAACGCGGCGAGGGCCTCGTCGGCCTCGGCGTCGGTCAGTCCCAGCACGACGTCGGCCTCGACCGAGCGGCGATAGTCCCACCACAGCCGCCCGGCCGCCTCGAGGGTGGAGCGCAGGTGCTGCCAGCGCTCGCGGAATGCCGACGGCGTCACGTAGGACGCCTCCCACCCGGCGGCCCGCGCCGCGACGGCGAGCGCACCTGGGCCCATGGCGGCGAGCCAGACCGGCGGCCCGGGCTTCTGGATGGGCGGGGGCACGAGCCGCGCGCCGCGCAGCGTGTAGAAGCGGCCGTCGTGGTCGATCGCGTCGCCGGTCCAGAGCTTCTCGAGGATCTCGATCGTCTCGGCGGCCAGCGCGATACGGGTCGCCGCATCCGGATAGTGGATCGCGTGGCTTCGCCACGCCGACGCGGTCGACGCGTCCTCGGCGCCGACGGCGAGCCTCAGATCGAGCCGGCCGCCCGAGAGATGGTCGACGGTCACCGCGCGCTTGGCGAGCCATGACGGATGATGAGACGACGGATCGAAGCAGTACGTTACGGCCGGGCCGAGCCGGGCCCGGCGCGTGAGGCTGGCCAGCGCGCCCAGCATTGTCCAGCCGTCGTGGGTGAAGCCCCAGAGGCCGTCGCCGTACGTGATGCGGGCGTAGCCCAGCTCGTCGGCTCGACGCCAGTAGCGTTGCAGCGCGACGACGTCGGTGCCCCACGTTTGCACGCCGATTGCGATCACGGATCGGAGGATCGCCGAGGCATCCGAGGGAGTCAAGATTGACGCGCCCCGCGCGCGACGGTAGAGTGCGCGGCGATGCGAGCCCGCGGTCTGGCCGTCGTCTCGGTCGTCGTGGCAGTCGCCGCGGCGGCGTGGGCCCAGACCCCGGTCGATGCGGCTCGCGCCCTCGTCGCGCGCTATCACGAAGATCCGGCCGGTCTCGACCGTGCCCGCGACCTCCTCGAGACCGCGCTGGCCAAG
>Ga0209481_10000746_pt1 | contig 13125 bp, 11 predicted proteins | sample SoiMetdeltSBSDD3_FD_187598 | JGI IMG/M metagenome (GOLD analysis project Ga0209481, IMG submission 187598) | Bulk soil microbial communities from a Populus tree surrounding site in Tennessee, USA - Soil MetaG P. deltoides SBSDD3 (SPAdes) (version 2) | ecosystem: Environmental > Terrestrial >...
TCCCGGTGATCGACGCGCCGTCCTCCGGCCTCACCTGGGCGGTCGGCGACACCATCAACTTCTCCGGGCACGCCACCGACACCCAGGACGGCAACCTGCCGGCCTCCGCCCTGACCTGGACGGTGATCCTTCGCCACTGCACCACCGGCTGCCACGACCACCTCGTGCAGACCTTCCCGGGCGTCTCCTCCGGCTCGTTCTCCGCCCCGAACCACGACTACCCGTCGTCCCTGATCATCCAGCTGCAGGCCAGGGACTCCGGCGGCATGACCGCAACCACCAGCGTGACCCTGAATCCCAAGACGGTGAGCCTCACCCTCCAGTCCAACCCCTCCGGCCTGCGGCTCACCGAGAGCGACACCACCGCCAAGACCCCGTTCACGTTCACCGCGATCGTCAATGCGCAGATCGTGATCACCGCTCCGGACCAGAAGTTCCGGGGCAAGACCTACACGTGGGTGTCGTGGTCCGACGGCGGCACCCTGAGCCACATCATCACGACCCCGTCCTCGGCCACCACCTACACCGCGACCTACCAACGGGGAGGGTAACGGCTACGGGTCAGCCCTCGGACACCGAAAGGAGGGCCTGACCGCCAGCTGCTCGGCCTCGAGCCGGTCGATCGCGTCGCGGCACACCGCCACGAAGGTCCAGAACAGCTGGGTGGTGGTGTGCTTGCGCCGGGGGCGCGTGTTCTCGGTGAACATCGCGTCGCGCAGAGGGGTGCTGAGCTCCAGCTGCGCCCCGCCCCTGCCGATCGGGGCGCCGCCCTTGGTGAGCATGGTGCGGTTGACGATGTTGCAGGCGTTGTCGCCGTCGAGCTCCCTGTTCCCGGCGGCATCCCCGTTCCCGGTTGGCTGCCCGTTCCCGGCGGCGTCGATCACCTCGAAATGGGCCTTGTCCAGACCCGCCAGCAGTAAGTCCTTCAGTTTGGCGTTGGCGCCGCCGACGAGCACCTTCTGGGCGTCCGCGGGGAACTCGGGCGCCGGGTCGAAGCCGTGCAGGGACAGCGCGTTGAGCGAGCCCGCGCACAGCGAGACGGCCATGTCGTCGTCGCAGCCGGTCGAGGTGACGTGGAGCTTGGCGTTGCCGCCATCCCGGATGCCCTCGAACATCCAGTAGTCGTAGGTCACCGCGGCGGGTGGGAACTCGGGCAGGTTGGCCGGGTGGTAGCCGGCCACGGCCAGGCAGAGCTCGGAGGTGCCGGGCTCGATCCCGCCGCCGTGCGGGGCCAGGATCGTGGTCTTGGGCACGTCGTCGGTGCGGGCCAGGGTGTCGTCGAAGCGCTCGTGTCGGCGATGGCGGCGCGCGTAGTCCCTGCCCTCGACCAGGTCGGGGTCGGCGTACAGATCCGAGTTGAAGTCGAAGGTCACGTCCCCAGCTCCGCTTGCCGCCCGCCTAGCCACAGACCGCCCCCTGGTCGGCGCCGCCGACCAGGGCCGCGTACTTGGCCAGGGCGCCGCGGACATACCGGGGCTCGGGCGGCTTCCAGGCCTGGCGGCGGCGGTCCAGCTCGGCGGGGTCGACCTCCAGCTCCAGGCGGCGGGTGGCCACGTCGATGGAGATGGTGTCGCCCTCCTCGACCAGGCCGATGGGGCCGCCCACGGCCGCCTCGGGGGCGACGTGGCCGACGCAGGCCCCCCAGGTGGCCCCGGAGAAGCGCCCGTCGGTGATCAGCAGCACGTCATTGCCAAGGCCGGCCCCCTTGATGGCCCCGGTCACGGCCAGCATCTCGCGCATGCCGGGCCCGCCCTTGGGGCCCTCGTTGCGGATCACCAGCACGTCGCCCTTGCCGACCCGGCCGCCGGTCACGGCCGCGAAGCAGTCCTCCTCGGACTCGAACACCCTGGCGGTGCCGCGGAAGGTCAGGCTCTCGTTGCCGGGGATCTTCACCACCGACCCGTCGGGGGCCAGGCTGCCCCGGAGCACGGCCAGCCCGCCCTCGGCGGCGATCGGCGAGGCCACCCGCCGGATCACCTCGCCATCGGGAGCAGGCGCGTCCTCCAGGTTCTCGGCCATGGTCCGGCCGGTGACGGTGAGGGCGTCGCCGTCCAGCAGCCCCGCCTCCAGCAGCTCGCGCAGCACCGCCGGCATGCCCCCGACCCGGTCGACGTCGGCCATCACGAAGCGGCCCCCGGGGCGCATGTCGACGATGTGGGGCACGCGCCGGCTGACGGCGTCGAAGTCGTCCATGGTCAGCTCGACCCCGGCCTCGTTGGCGATGGCCAGCAGGTGGAGCACGGCGTTGGTCGACCCGGCGGTGGCCATCACCACCGCGGCCGCGTTCAGGAAGGCCGCCCTGGTCATGATCTGGCGGGGCCGGATGTCCAGACGGAGCAGGTTGACCACGGCCTCGCCGGTGCGGCGGGCCGCCTGGGCGCGGCGCTCGGACACCGCCGGCGGGGTGGCCGAGCCGGGCAGGGCCATGCCGATCGCCTCGGCCACCGCCGACATGGTGTTGGCGGTGTACATGCCGGCGCACGACCCGGCGGTCGGGCAGGCCACCCGCTCCAGCTCGTCCAGGTCCTCCTCGGACATGGTCCCGGCGGCCACGGCCCCCACGGCCTCGTACATGTCCTGGACGGTCACGTCGCGGCCGCGGAAGTGGCCGGGCAGGATGGTGCCGCCGTAGACGAACACGGCCGGCAGGTCCAGGCGGGCGCAGGCCATCAGCATGCCCGGGAGCGACTTGTCGCAGCCGGCGATGGCGACCAGGCCGTCGAGGCGCTCGGCGTGCATCACCAGCTCGACCGAGTCGGCGATCACCTCCCGGCTGACCAGCGAGGCCCGCATGCCCTCGTGGCCCATGGCGATGGCGTCGGACACGGTGATGGTGTTGAAGGTGAGCGGCACCGCCCCGGCCAGGCGCACCCCGTCCTTGGCGGCCACGGCCAGCCGGTCCAGGTGGATGTTGCAGGGAGTGACCTCGTTCCAGGACGACGCCACCCCGACCTGGGGACGCTCGAAGTCGTCGTCGGTGAAGCCGACGGCCCGCAGCATCGAGCGGGCCGGGGCCCGGTCGCGCCCGGCGGTGACCTCGGTGGAACGCGGACGCCCGGGCACGGTTGTCGTCATGGGTGCTCCTCCAGGAACTGGCCGCCGGCCTCGCGGCGGGCGGCGGCGACCACCGTGTCGATGAAGGGCACCTTGCCGGCCCGGTAGGCGTCACGGTCGAGGCGGTGGCGGCCGGCCAGGCCGCGCTTGAGCTTGCCGTACTCCTCGGCCGCCTGCGGATGGCTGCGCAGGTAGTCGCGGAACAGAAGGTGCTCGGCCCAGTAGTCGCTCGACACCGGGACCATGTGGACATGGTGGGTCTCGGGCGCGCCCTTCCGGAAGTAGCGGCGGTCGGGCAGCTGGCTCTCGAGCTCGGGGATGTACTCGTAGCCGAGGTTGATGAGGCCGGCCACGGCCGGGCCGGCCCGCTCGATGTCCTCGACCCCGACCATCAGGTCGATCACCGGCTTGGCCGGCAGGCCGGGCACGGCCGTCCCGCCGACGTGCTCGATGGCCAGGATCACGTCGCCGATGGCGGCGTCGATGCGGTCGCGCTCGGCGGCGTACCGCCGCGGCCAGTCCCGGTCGTAGTCGACCACCTCGATCGGCAGGGTCCCGCGGCTGGCCAAGGTCAACCCGCCCGCCTGGCCACGTTGCCCTCGGCGTCCCGCCTCGGGAACAGGGCCCCGACCCGCTCCACCCTGGCCCCCCGGGGCAGCCCTCCCCAGGCCAGCGCCCCCGGCAGCCGCGCGTCGGCCAGCTCCCCCGGGGCGCCGACGGCCGCCCACAGCGCCGGCGCGGCCCTGGTCAGCCAGGGGGCGGTGAGCAGGGCGACGATCCGCAGCGCCTCGGCCCCGGTGTACAGGGTGGTGTCCAGGGCCAGATCGTCGCCGGACTTGGCCAGGTCCCAGGGCCGGCGCTCGGAGATGTAGCCGTTGACCGCGGCGACGAACCGCCAGATCGCGGCCAGGGCCCGCTCGTAGGCGACCTCGTCGAGGGCGACCGAGGCCTCGGCGTAGGCCCGCTCGGCGGCGTCCTGGACCACCACCTCGGCGTCGGTGGCCGGCCCCGGGCCGGGGAGCACGCCGTCGCGGTAGCGCTCGACCATGGCCGTGACCCGGCTGGCCAGGTTGCCCAGCCCGTTGGCCAGGTCGGCGTTGTAGCGCTCGACCATGGCCTCCCAGGAGAAGTTGCCGTCCTGGCCGAAGGCGACCTCGCGCTGGAAGAAGTAGCGGACGGCGTCGCTGCCGAACGGCTCCACCAGGTCGTGGGGGGCGATCCCGGTGAGCTTGGTCTTGCTCATCTTCTCGCCCCCGACCAGCAGCCAGCCGTGGGCCTGGACGGTCCGGGGCAGGGGCAGGCCGGCCGCGAGCAGGATGGCCGGCCAGGTGACGGCGTGGAAGCGCAGGATGTCCTTGCCCACGAAGTGGTAGTCGGCCGGCCAGACCCGACGGAACTTCTCCATGTCGGCGTCCCAGCCGGCCGCGGTCAGGTAGTTCTGGAGGGCGTCGACCCAGACGTACATGACGTGCTCGGGGTCCCAGGGGATCGGCACCCCCCAGGTGAAGCTGGAGCGGGAGATCGAGAGGTCCTGGAGCCCCTGCTCGACGAAGGAGACGACCTCGCGCAGGCGGGTCTCGGGGCGGACGAACTCGGGATGGGTACGGTAGTGCTCCAGCAGCCGGTCGGCGTACTTGGAGATGCGGAAGAAGTAGTTCTCCTCCCGCACCGTCTCGACCGGCGTGCCGTGGATCGGGCAGCGCCCGTCGACCAGCTCCTCGGGGGTGTAGAACTGCTCGCAGGCCACGCAGTACAGGCCCTCGTAGCTGTCCAGGTAGACGTCGCCCTGGTCGTACAGCCGCTGCCAGAGATGCTGGACCGCGACGACGTGGCGCTCCTCGGTGGTGCGGATGAAGTCGTCGTAGGCGATGTCCAGCTCGGCCCAGGTCGCCTTCCAGCGCTCCACGATCCTGTCCGTCCAGGCCTGCGGGTCGAGCCCGCCCGCCTCGGCCGCCCTGGCCACCTTCTGGCCGTGCTCGTCGGTCCCGGTGAGGAACAGCACCTTGTCCCCGTGGGCACGCCGCCACCGCGCCAGCACGTCGGCCGCGATGGTGGTGTAGGCGTGGCCGATGTGCGGCAGGTCGTTGATGTAGTAGATCGGGGTGGTGAGATAGAAGGTGTCCTTCTCGGTCACCGTACGACGTGCCTCCAAACTCAACGGCGGTCAGACTAGAGCTCCTCAAGCGGGGTCGCCATTCCGCTCGGCGCCGCCTGCTCGGGCGCAGGGTACAGCCTTGCGCACGGCGAGCGACACCCACACTGGCGGTGCGAGGCTTCTCACCCCGGTGATCGTTCGGGTTCATGGCTTGCCACTGCGACTTTGTCCACAGTGCCGCCCGAGACCTTGACTGGCCATCCCGGTGGCTAGAACATGTGTTCGATATGGCTGCCACGACTTCGGCTACTGCCAATGTGGTCCATCGGACCGCCAGGATCCGCCTGCGCGTGACCCGCCGGCAGGCCCACCGCTGCTACCGGCTGCTGCGCTCAGCCGGCGACCTGTGGGCGTGGTTGCTGGACACCAACCGGTCGCGGTTGCAGGAGGGTGACCGTCCACTCACGAACTACCAGACGCTCTGCCGTGAGCTGGCGCAGCTAAACAGCTTTGGAGAGCTGTCGACGGTCGGAGCCCGGTCGGTGCTGCGGCGCTACAGCGACGCGTGGTTCCAAGCCGCCAAACGTCGCAACCAGCGACAAGCTGCTGGCTTTCCTCGTCGAAAGCGCAGCCTGGTCCCGGTCCGCTACTACTACGGCACGTTCCAGATACGGGGACGACGGGTACGGCTGCCGGTTGCGAAGGGCCGTCCGGAGTTATGGGTACGGCTGGCCCGTCCCCTTCCCTACTCCGCTGAGCAGGTCCGAGCGGTCACGCTGCTCGCCGAAGGTGGCCAACTTTGGCTTGCGGTCACCGCCGCCGTCCCCGTCCACCAGAACAACTTGGACCCTAGCCGGGTGGCTGGAATAGATCTTGGCATCATCCATCCCTGTGCGGTGGTCACCGGGCAGGCGGGCCTGCTTGTGTCGGGCCGGGCGCTTCGCGCCGAGAGCTACCTGCATCTACACGACCAGCAGGCCCGCTACGCAAGGATGGCGAGGCGAGCTCCCAGGCCTGGCCACCGCGGGTCGCGACGGTGGCGCCGTCACCGGGTTCGCCTGCGGCGTGCGGAGGCCTGCCATCGCCGTCGCATCCGCCAGGCTCAGCATGAGGCCGCCAGGGAGGCAGTCGCCTTTGCTGTCCAGCATCAGGTCGGCACCTTGCTGATTGGCGACCCCAAGGGCATCACCAGCCAGGATGCGGGCAAGCTGCAGAATCTCCGCCGACGACAGTGGCGACGCACCCACCTTGTGCAAGCCCTACGGGACAAGGCCGAACGAGCCAGCATCGTCGTGCGGCTGGTGGACGAGCGCGGCACCAGTTCTACCTGTCCCGCCTGTCGACAACGCGTCCCCAAACCCAAAGGCCGCCGATTCCTCTGTCCGCACTGCCAGTTCCAGGGCCACCGCGATCTCGTAGGTGCCTACAACATCGCCGCCAAGCACGGTGGCGGACCCACGAGTACAGCCATGCCTGTGCTCGTTGAGCACCGTCGGGCCGGTACTGTGCCGGCACGACGTGACCGACGCCGCCACCTCCAAGACCAGCGGCGGCATCGATCCTGCCTGGCCTCGGGCCTCTCAGCCGAGTATGCCTACTCGTCTGAGCGTCGCTCGGCGGACGCGGGCTCCATCGCGTCCGCCGAGGATCAGGCAACCTCGTCCAAGGACAACAGTTGCTTGAAGGGGCACTAGCATCATCCGGACGCGTCCCGGGCGTCGAGCACGGCCTGGTAGACGGTCCGCCGGGGGGTGCCGGTGGCCTCGGCCACGGCCGTGACGGCGTCCCTGGTGCTGGTCCCGCCCTCGACCAGCCGGCCCACCTCCACGGCCAGGTCGGTCGGGCTGGCGGCGGCGCCGGCCCGGCCGGGCGGGGCCCCGGCCACGACCAGGGTCAGCTCCCCCCGCGGGCCCTGGGTGCCCAGCCGCTCCCGCAGCTCGCCCAGGGGCCCGCGCAGCACCTGCTCGTGCACCTTGGTCAGCTCCCGGACGGCCGCGGCGGTCCGGTCGGGCCCGAAGGCCGAGGCCATCGCGTCCAGGGTGGCCAGGACCCGGTGCGGGGCCTCGAAGAACACCATCGTCCGGGGCTCGGCGGCCAGCTCGGCCAGGCGCCGGTCGCGCTGGCCGGGCCGGCGGGGCAGGAACCCCTCGAAGCAGAACCGGTCGGTGGGCAGCCCGCTGACCACAAGGGCGGCCAGGGCGGCGCTGGGGCCGGGGACGACCTCGACGGCCAGGCCGCGCTCCAGGCAGGCCGCGACCAGGTGGTAGCCGGGGTCGGACACGGCCGGCATGCCGGCGTCGGAGACCAGGGCCAGCCGCAACCCGGCGGCCACCCGGTCGGCCAGCTCCTGGGCCCGCTCGCGCTCCCCAACCTCGTGGTAGCTGGTCATGCGGGTGGTGACGCCCAGGTGGGCGAGCAGCTTGCGGGTCTGGCGGGTGTCCTCGCAGGCGACCAGGTCGGCCTCGGCCAGCGCCCTGGCCAGCCGCGGCGAGGCGTCCTCGAGGTTCCCGATGGGGGTCGCGCAGACGGTCAGCCTGCCTTCCTTCATGCGAGGAAGGCTACTTGACGATCTCGTCGTAGGCGGCCTGCCACTTCTCGAGCTTCTGGCCGGTGAGGGTGACGATCGACAGCTTGGTCTCGGCCGGCGGGTAGATGGCCGGGTCCTTGGTCTGGTCCGGGGGCAGCAGCGGCTTGGCCAGCGACACCGGGGTGCCGTAGCTGACGTAGCTGGAGATGCGGGCCTGCACCTTGGGATGGAGCACGTAGTTCATGAAGCGGGCGGCGTTGCCGGGGTGGGGGGCGCCCTTGGGCACGGCCATGACGTCGACGAACTGCAGCGTGCCTTCCTTGGGGATGACGTAGCTGACGTCCTGGTTCTGGTCCCGGGCCTGGAAGACGTCGCCGCTCCAGCCCTGGGCCAGCCAGGTCTCGCCGGCCGCGAGCTCGTCGATGTAGGTGTCGCTGGTGAACCCCTTCAGCTCCGGCTTGATCGAGCGGACCAGCTTGACGACCTCGGCCAGGTCGGCGTCCCTGGTCGAGTTGGGGCTGCGGCCGAGGTAGATGAGGGCGCAGCCGATCAGTTCGGTCACCTCGCGCAGCAGCGTGACCCGGCCGCCCATGGCCGAGGACGGCTCGAACACCGCCGCCCAGGAGTCGACCTCGTCGCCGGCCTCCTTGCGGTTGAAGCCAATCCCACTGGTGCCCCACTGCCAGGGGACGGTGTAGCGGTTGCCCGGGTCGTAGTCGGTCTCGACGAACTCCTTGTCCAGGTTGGTCAGGTTGGGCATCAGGTCCTGGCGCAGCGGCTCGATCAGGTCGAGCTTCAGGTAGGTGGGGATGAACCAGCTGGTCGGCACGATGATGTCGTAGTTGGTGGGGCCGGACCGCATCCTGGCCAGCAGGTCCTCGTTGGAGGAGTAGACGTCGTAGTTGACCCGGAGGTTGGAGGTGGCCTGGAACAGCGGGATCGTGCGGTCGTCGATGTAGTCCGACCAGTTGTAGATGTTGAGCACCCGCTCATCGCGGCGGTTGCCGACCGTCAGCGGGCCGCCGGCGGCCGGGACGGCCGCCGGGGTGTCGTCGCCCAGCCCGGCCACGGTGCCGCCGGCGTAGCCGGCCACCCCGGCCGCGGCCAGCAGGCCGGCCACCTGCAGGAAGCTCCGCCGCCCGACCCGCCGGTCGGGCGGGCCGACCAGCATGTTCAGCTCAGGGTCTTCCTTGCCGGCTCGTACCATCCTCGATCTCCTCCAGCTATCCCAGTCGTAGGACGACCTCGTCGACCAGCAGCGCGTCACCGGCCGGGACCGCGTCGGCCACGATCTCCAGTCTCAGCGGGCCGGCGGTGGCCACGGTGTGGGCGACGATGATCCGGCGCCATTCCAGGCCCGGCAGCGTGGTCGCGGTCGTCTTCGAGCTCTCCTTGTCGTCGTCGCCGGCCAGCCGGACGGTCACCGGCTGGCCGGGCGCGGTCGAGCGCACCCAGGCCGAGGCCACATAGCGTTGGCCGAGCTTGCCCTCGGGGACGGCGTCGGGCAGGACCAGGCCGACCCGGCCAGGCTCCCGGGCCCGCACCGAGGCGCACGACCCCGAGGTCCGGCCCTGCGGCTCCTGGCCGGCGTCGGCCGTGCCCAGCACCTGCCAGCCGCTCAGGTCCTCTTCGAAGCTCCAGTTCGGGACCAGGTTGCCGAACGACCCGGCCCCGGGCGGCCGCGAGGTGGGGCCGCCGGCGGCGGGGGTGGGGGCGGCCGCGGCGCCGGACGCCCCCGAGGGCGCCGGCGGCTCCTTGGCCGAGCCGATCAGCCAGGTGGCCAGCACCGTGGCGGCCACCACCGACACGATGACCACGGCGATCGCCGCCCCGGCGGGGCCGCGGACCGAGCGCGGCTGGGCCTCGTGACGGCCGCGCGGCCGCTCCGGTTGCTCCGGCGGCTCGAGTGCGGGCAGCGCGCGTTGCCCGTCCGATTGGACGGCCGCTGCCTCGGGGTTGCCGGCCCCGTTGTCGGCCGCAGGCGGCTGCGGCACCGAGGCGCCGTCAAGGGCCTGCCCCTGCCGGGGCTCCGCCCGATCCATGGTGTCGTCCTCCACGAGCGCCCATCCTCGCCTGAGCGCTCACTCCAGGCACACCCGCAAATAACGCAATCTAAAGCAAGCAGATCTGTGCAGGCAACTTCGCCGGGTCGCGGTGCGACCTACCGCTCGGGAGACGCCGACCTTCGCGGGAGCAGCAGGCAGACGTCCCCGAACTCGTGCCACAGGTAGCCGGAGCCGAGCGCGGCCGCGTAGGCCCGGTCGAGCGCCGGGCGGTCCAGGAAGGCCCCCAGCAGGTCGAGGTGGCTGGCCTCGGGCTCGTGCAGGCCGGTGAGGAGCCCGTCGACCGCGGCCAGCCGGTGGCCCGGCCCGATCCGCAGCCTGGTCACCCCGGCCCCGGCCCGCACCCCGTCCCCGCCGGCGGCGGTCTCCAGGGTCCGGACCACGGTGGTCCCGATCGCCACCACCCGGCCGCCGGCCGCCCGGCAGGCGGCCACGGCGGCCGCGGTCGCCTCCGGCACCAGATAGGGCTCGGCGGGCACGTAGCGGCGGTCGGTGGCCGGGTCGCCGTAGGTGGACAGCCCGGCGTGCAGGCTGATGGTGGCCAGCGCGATCCCCCGGTCGCGTAGGTCGCGCAGGGTCTGGACGGTGAAGGGCCGGCCGGCGCTGGCCATCTCGGCCGACCCGGGGACGGCCGCGAACAGCGTCTGGTACTGGTGCAGGGGCCAGGGCCGGGGCACGTACGCGTAGCGCACCGGCCGGCCCGCCCGGTGCAGCGCCTCGGCCAGCCGCTCCCCGGCCACGTCGAAGGCCAGCCACACCAGCGGCCCGGCCTCCTCGTGCCGGCCGAGCACGGTCGCGCCCAGGCCGCCGGCGAACCGCAGCCGGTCCCCCGGGGCCAGGGCCGGGGCCGCCGGCCGGGCGTCGGTCGGCACCAGGGCCGGGTCGCCCCCGCCCGTCGGCACCCCGAGGACCAGGGCCGCCCAGCGGCCGTCCTCCCGGGCGGCCAGGCGGACCTCCAGGGGCGTGCCGGCGGCGGTGTGGCCGAGCAGGCTGGCCGGTAGGGTGCGGGAGTCGTTGGCGACCAGCAGGTCGCCCGGCTCGAGCAGCCGGGGCAGCTCGTGGAAGCGGTGGTGCCGGACCGACCCGGTGGCCCGGTCGACCAAGAGCAGGCGGACGTGGTCGCGGCGCAGCCCCCGGGCCTCGGGCGGCGCGGCCGCCTCCAGCTCCGGCGGGAGACGGAACCGGACCGCGCTGCGCATGCCCGCCCCTCAGGCCTTGGCCGAGGCGAACCCGGCCGCCTCCAGGCGCTCGCCGCTGCCGCCGCCGGCGGCCAGGCGGACGAACACCTCGGTGCGGTCCTCCGGCCGGGCCAGGGTGGCCGGGTCGTCGTCGGGCAAGGCGGCCGCGTGCATGGCCGTGGCCATGTCGCCCGGGTCTACGGCGTTGACCCGGACCCCGCTGCCGTCCAGCTCGCTGGCCCAGATCCGGGTCATCTGGTCGAGGGCGGCCTTGGACACCCCGTAGGCGCCCCAGCCTGGGTAGCCGACCACCCCGGCGTCGCTGGAGACGTTGATCACGCTGCCCCGCCCGGCCGCCAGCATGGGTCCGAGCAGGGCCCGGGTGAGCAGGAACGGCCCCGCCAGGTTGACGTCCAGGACCCGGTGCAGGGCGTCGGGGTCGGTGTCGAGCAGGTACGGCATGGGCGTCGGGCCCAACTCGGAGGCGTTGTTGACCAGCACGTCGACCCGCTCGAAGGCGGTGAGGGCGGTGGCCGCGACCCGCTCGGTGTCGTCCGGGTCGCCGACGTCGGCGGCTACCGCGACCGCCCTGGCCCCGAGCGCCTCGGCCTCGGCCCGGACCCGCTCCAGGGGCTCGGGTCGCCTGGCCACCAGGACCAGGTCGGCACCCTCGCGCGCGTAGGCCAGCGCGATCGCGCGGCCGAGGCCCTGGGAGGCGCCGGTCACAAGGGCGGTCGTTCCGGCCAGACGGCCGGCGGCGGGCCGGGTCATCTCGACACCTCCATCGCTGCGCGACGACGCTGCCGGCATGGTGCGCCCGCCCCCACAAATTTGTCAACAAAGCTGTTGACTTAATCGTTTGCAGGTGAACCGGGACCGCCGGAGCCGTGTTGGGGCGGGAGTAGCCTGGAGCGAGCCTCCTCTTCCTCCGACTTCCTGCGGGGTGCCCGTGCGACGCCTGTTCCTGCTGGCCTTCGTCTGGGGCTGGTCGTTCCTCTTCATCAAGGTCATCCTCGAGGACGCCCCGCCCACCTTCCTGGCCTGGGGACGGATCGCGCTCGGCCTGGCCGTGCTGGCCGTCGCCCTCCTGCGCAGCGGCGACGGCCTGCCCGAGCGCCGCTACTGGGGCCACCTGCTGGTCCTGGGGCTGACCATGAGCGTCCTGCCCTTCATGCTCATCGGCTGGGGCGAGGAGCACATCAGCTCGGCCCTGGCCTCGGTCCTGAACGCCTGCACGCCCCTGTTCGCGGCCGGGTTCGCGGCCGGCCTGCTCGGCGAGCGCCTGCGCCCGCCCCAACTGATCGGGATCGCCGTCGGCTTCCTCGGCGTGGCCGTGGTCGCCGGGGTCGGCGGCGGCGACCTGGCCGGCAGCTCCCTGCTCGGCTCGGCCGCGGTGGTCCTGGCCGGCGCCGGCTACGGCTTCGGGTTCGCCTACGCCAACCGCTTCACCACCGGCCTGTCCGCCCTCCAGCTGTCGTTCGGCCAGCTCCTGGCCGGGACCCTCCTGCTCGCCCCCGTGGCCGCCGTCGACCTCGCCGCCGGCCGGGTCGACCTCGGCCCCGCCGCCGCCCTCTGCCTGGTCCTGCTCGGCACCCTCGGCACCGGCTACGCCTACCTGCTCAACTACCGCACCCTCCAGGAGAGCGGCGCCACCGTCGCCTCCCTGGTCACCTACCTGGTCCCCCTGGTCGCGGTCGCCGCCGGCATCCTCGTCCTCGGGGAGCCCTTCTCCATCCGCCTGGTCATCGGCGGCCTGATCGTGGTCCTCGGCGTCGCCCTCGTCCAAGGCCGCCTGTTCGGCCAGCGCCGGCGAGCCCCCCAGCCAGTCCCGGAGTCCGCGGTCTGCGAGTGACCACCCGGCCGCTCAGATCTGCGAGGAGTCGACCTCCACGGTCCCGGTCCCCCGCTCCCCGGCGAGATCGCCGCCTCATCGCCTCGGTCGCCTCCGTCGGCCTCCCCAACCCGACCCTCCACCTCCGTCTGCTACCATCCCAAACGCTCACCTGGGGGTGTAGCTCAGCCCGGCAGAGCGCCTCCCTCGCACGGAGGAAGCCAGGGGTTCAAATCCCCTCACCTCCACCGCACAACAGCCCTGGTCACCGGCCTGGCGGGTCCCCTCCGCCGGGCCGACGCCGTTCCAGGTTCCTCCACCGGGCAGCAAACGGGCAGCAACCGCGACGGAAACGGCCCCCGCTGCTTGATCGCGGC
>Ga0209481_10000756_pt1 | contig 13074 bp, 4 predicted proteins | sample SoiMetdeltSBSDD3_FD_187598 | JGI IMG/M metagenome (GOLD analysis project Ga0209481, IMG submission 187598) | Bulk soil microbial communities from a Populus tree surrounding site in Tennessee, USA - Soil MetaG P. deltoides SBSDD3 (SPAdes) (version 2) | ecosystem: Environmental > Terrestrial >...
CGCGACGACGCAGCACGTTCTGGCTGCTCAGGGTCTGGTAACGGGTTCCGATCACGCTGGATCGAGGACACCGTTTCGGTGGCGATGGGGGACGCCTGATGAGCAGCTGGGAGCAGCTGGTCGGGACCGCCAACCAGATCTCGACCGGGGTGTGGGTGGCGCTGGCCGTGGCCAACGTCGTGGTGACGGCGGCGACCTGGTTGGTGGCCCGGCGGCGGATGCGCCGCGCCGGGCAACGGGCCACCCACGATCAGCCAATGGGCGGCGCGGCGCGGGCGAAAGACACGACGCTGACGGTGGCCGCGATGATCCCCGCCGGACTGTTCTGGACGATGGTGATGGCCGGATCGTTCCACGGCCTGGTCGCCTTCGGCCGCGACATGCTCGGCTGGCGCGACGGCTGGGAGTACCTGGTGCCCGGCACCCTGGACGGGGTCAGCGTCACCTTCGCCTTCCTGGCCTTCCGCGCCGTCCGCATGGCCAAGCCGCCGGACCGGTGTCGGCGGGTGGTGTGGAGCGCCGCGCTGGCCTCCGCGGCGATCAACTTCGCCTACGAGTACACCGACAGCGGCCACAACCTGGTCGCTGGCGGCTACCTAGCCCTGTTGTCGCTCCTCGGTATGATCATGTTCCACGAGTTCCTCGACCAGTTCGAAGAGGGTACCGGCGAGGTCCGCCGCAAGAACCCGGCCTTCGGGCTGCGCTGGATCACCTGGCCCACCAACACCTTCTGCGCCGCCGTCGCGTGGCAGAACTACCCACCGGCCGACGACACCCCGGCCACCCGGCGTAACGCCCTGGCCAACCTCGATCGGGTCCGGGCGCTCAAAAGCCAAGCCCGCGAAGCCGCCACCGCCGAACGCCACCGGCAGGCGATCGCGACTGCGCGGCGTGAGTCCGAACTCGCCGCCAGCCTGCCCGGACCACGCGAGCCAACACGGAGTACGGCCGTAGCTGCCGCGGCGTCAAACGCTCGCCCCAACCAGCCAGAGCCCCGGTCCTTCGCCGCGGTGCTGCCGCCGGCAGCCACACCACATCCCGCGGCCGCGGGGCCGCCCCGGCAACCCGCACCGATGGCGCCGGTGCCACGTCGACCAACGACCGCGCCGACGAAAGCGACCGCCGCCGACGTCCGGGTGCCGGCCACTGCAGCCACCCTCACGCAATGGGCGCAGACCTGGGTAAGAATGTGCGGCGACGGCGACACAGCCCTCGGCCCGCTCAACGACGACGCCCGAGCCCGCGCCCAATACGCCCTCAGCGCCAAACAACTACGCAACATCCGCAACGCGGCGACCTCCGGCGCGCTGCGCCGACGCTCCGCGGAGCTGGGCGTCGAACTTCCCGACGACTACCAAGACCAACCGGTCAGAGACGGCATCAACGGCCACCCGGCCGACGCGGCCGCGGCCTGACCGCACCGGCCAAGGCGAGCGGGACTGGGCGCCGTCCCGCGCCGTTCCCTGGCTACCGGATCGGCGGCCGAAAGGACAGATTGGCGTACCCACTCGACAGGACTCCACCGGCGCACGATCGACTCGCAGCCTGCAACTGTTACCCCATCGGTAGAACGGCCAGCAAAGCGGTCGCGACGCGTGCCCTGGGCTGGCTGGCTTCCGTTCAGCGTTCGCGTCCCCGGCCCTTGAAGAATCGATGGCCAGCGACACCACACGGCTGCGGAACAGCGAGGGGAAGCCGTCACACTGTGTAATTGTTGATCGATGTCCGGCACCCGTAGCTTTCACGGATCTGGCCGATGAGCGGACGTTCTTTCGGCTCGTCTTTCGGGCGCCGCGGGCGATCATCTGCCGCCCTTCCTGACTTCAGTCGCAAGAGGGAGGCCGGCCCTCGGACGTACGCACTGCCGGCCGTCGAGCATCTGCCCGTCACCGTCACCCGGCCAGACCCAGCCGCCGCTGGGAGCGCAGGTGTCGGCCGCGGAGGTCGGCTCGTACGGGGGCCGCCGGCCGGGGCTCGCCCGCCGTGGCGGCCTGGACCACGCCGGAACCCGCCCCAGGCGCCGCACCGATGGCAAGGCTTCCACCACCACGCCGGGCAAGTTGCCGAGCGAAGCCGGCGATGGTCTGTCCCGGGTTGTCCATGAGGTGAGCGGCGGCGGCGCGCAGGGCCAGCGGCAGGCGACCGCAGAGGGTGACCAGCTCGCCCAGCGCCGCGGGGTCCTCCGCCACCCGCTCGGCGCCGAGCATCAGCTCGATCAGGTGCCACGATTCGCCGGCGGTCAGCACATCAAGGGGCATCCGCTGGATGCCGTTGGTGGTCACCAGCCCGGTGAGCGGGTTCCGGCTGGTGATCAGGACGGCGGTGCCGGGCGAACCGGGCAGCAGCGGCCGGACCTGTTCGGCGGCGGCCGCGTCGTCGAGCACGACCAGGGCCTGCTGGCCGGCTAGGGCCGAGCGGTACATGGCGGCCGCCTCGCCGAGATCGACGGGTATGCACTCGGCCGGAACCTTCAGTGCGCGCAACAGCTGGGCGGCCGCGTCGACGGGGCGCAGCGGCGAGTCGCCCGGCTTCCCGCACAGGTCGACGTACAGCTGCCCGTCCGGGAAGGCGTGCAGGCGCCGGCGCGCCCAGTGCACCGCGAGCCCGGTCTTGCCGACGCCGGCCGGGCCCGTGATGGCGGTAGCGGGCACCGGGGTCCGGTCGAGATGCGCGGTGCTGATCATCTCGTCGAGCCCGGCCAGCTGGTCCACGCGGCCGACGAACCCGGGGACGTCCGGGGGCAGCTGTGCCGGCGGCCGGGGAGTGACCGAGCGGACGGCGGCGACGCCCCGCGGCGCCCCGCCATCGAGCACTTCGTGGTGGAGGCGCCGGAGCTCCTCGTCGGGCTCGAGACCGAGCTCGGCCGCGAGCAGGTGGCGCAGCGTACGGTAGACTTCGAGCGCTTCGGCCCGGCGCCCGCAGCGCTGCAGCACCCGCATCAGCTGCCCGTGAAGGCGCTCCCGCAACGGGTGCTCGGCGATCAGCGTGCGCAGCTCGGCGACGAGTTCGGCGTGGCGGCCGAGCGCGAGGTCCGCCTCGACCCGGGCCTCCAGCGCGTCGAGATACCGCTCGGTGAGCCGCGGGATCATCTCGCTCCGCAGCCGTTCCGCGGTGATCCCGGCGAGCACCGGGCTGCGCCACAGCGCCAGCGCCGCGCGGAGGATGTCGGACGCGAGGTCGGGCCGCCGGTTGGCCAGGGCCTCCCGGCCGTGGCGCGCCAGCGCCTCGAAGCTCAGCAAGTCGAGGGTGTCGGGATCGGCATTGACGAGGTAGCCGACCGGGCCCGCCTGGATGACCTGCCAACCGCCCCGACCGGCGGGGGGTGGCTCGAGCACCCGCCGCAGCCGGAGCACGAGCGACTGAAGGGTGGTGCGGGCGGTCGGCGGCGGGCGGTCGTCCCAGACGTACTCGACGAGCCGGTCGGTCTCGACGACCCGGTTCGCGTGCGTCAGGAGCGCGAGGAGCACCGCCCGTTGGCGCGCCGCGCCGATGCGGACGACCGCCCCCTCCCGCCGCACCTCCAGCGGGCCGAGCACGCGGAACTCCACGAGCGACACGTCGCTTCCCCCGAGAACCGTCAGTGCCCTCGAGATCACGCAGAGCACTCTCCCGAAGGACAACCTAGTGCTTCGATGTCCGCAGGGGAAGCGGCGCCGGGTCGAAAGCTGTCGTCAGGCCCCGACATGCGGGGCCATCTGTTGAACCGTGCCGCCCGTGACGGTGGTGACCTTCGCCGAGTCCGAGCAGTCGGTGCCCGTGCCGATGATGTTCACCGCGCTGGACGATCGGACCGCGCCGTTGTTGGCCGTCGGGAACTCCCACAACGCCTTGGCGACCGGCACCGCATCGCAGGAGGGCAGATCACCGCCGAAGTACTCGATCCACGACACCCGCGAGTCCAGCAGGGTCGTGAACGGCACGAACACCGCGCCGACGTGGCGGTCCACGCCGGTGGTCGTGTCCTGGACCCAGGCGCCCCACCACCGCCCCGTGCCCTCCGTCTCCAACGCCCAGACCCGCAGCCGGTACGCCCGGTTGATCGACCAGTTGTACCCGGTGATCCGGCAGGAGTGCCCGGCACCGCCCTCGAAGAACGGCCCGCACTCCGCGCCCCGACTGGCCGTGGCGCCCCAGATCGAGAACAGCGCCAGCTTCGTCGACCCGTACACCTGAAGGCCCAGGTAGCCGCCCTCCGACATGCCGACGAAACCGATCTGGTGCGCCCAGAACAGCGTCGACGACGCGGTGTGTTTCTTGATCGTGAGCCGCTGGTCCAGGTTCCAGTAGCCCGCGTTCAACCCCTGCCACCACGAGTACGGGCCGACCGGCCGGATGGCCGCGTACGCCGCCGTGGCGGGCAGCACCGCCGCGATCAGCGCCAGGACGGCGACCAGCACCATGGATCTCTTGCGCATCGTCCTCACCAACTCCCTAGGCCGCCGCCCCCGGCGCCCGTGGACCCGCTCTCGGCCGAGCCATGCTTGTCGGTGAACGGCAGCGGCAGCAAGCCGCGGTCGGAGTTCCAGGCGGCGTCTTCATTCACGAGCGTCTCCACCTGACCCGGCCGGGGGAAGTGGTAGACCTCCAGCGCCGGGTACGCGTCACGGTCCCACTCGACCTGCACCCGGTTGCCCTCCACCGGACGAACCTTGAAGCTGGCGTCGATCGCGGGCGCCGCGGTGCGCTTGTCGCTGTTGATGATCGCGTACCGCAGCGACACCTCCCCGTTCTCGCCTTCGCTGATCTTGACTCGGTTTGAGTCGTCGACGACCAGGGGGATGCGCTGGAACCACCGGGCCACGGTGCCGAAGTCATCGGTGACCGGCAGCGGGGCGTGGCAGTCGTCCGCCCCGCCCGTGCCGCAGCTCGGGTTGATCTGGACGGTGACCTTGCCGGCCTCGTAGTCGACCCGGGCCCAGGCGCGGCTGCGCGAGCGGGCGGCGTACGGGTCGGGCCCGCGGGCGTCGCCGCTGCTGCGCAGCGGGTTCCAGCCGCCCGGGGGCAGGCCCGACGACTCGGTGGGGATGTAGAGGACGATGTTGACCGCGCCGAGCCCGGGGCGCCGCCGGATGCGTTCGGTCAGCACGATGGGGTCGGGCTTCTCGTCCCGCTCCGCCATGGACCGGTGCTCCATCTGGCGGAACCGCTGCATCGCCTCGCTGGGGGTGTTGTTGTTGGTCGTGGTTCTCGTCGGGCTCGTCGAGGTGCTCGTGCCGCCGCCGCCGTTGGCGATCAGGAAGTGGCCGTCGTACTCGATCCAGCTGGTCGGGTTCCCGCCGGCCAGGGCGTAGCGGTTCTGGGACAGCGGGTCGACGGTGAGGCCGAGGTCGGCTAGCGCGCCGCGGTACAGGTCCTGTTGCAGGAACCGGGTGCTCGTCGGGTCGTAACGCCGGGTTCCGGTGTCCAGGGTCTGGCTGCCGGAGTCGAAGCGGTGGCCCGTGTAGCGGTACGGATTGAACGGCTTGAGCTTGTCCGTATCGCCGTCGGTCAGCGCGTCGTCGGTGTCGCCGTACGCCGTGTAACCGTACGCCGCCTTGGCGTTGCCCGTACTGGGCCCCTCGTCGTGCAGCAGCAGCGTGATCGAGGAGTGCGGGTCGTAGCCGTAGTTGACCGACGTCGGCGTGCCGGCGAGCCAGGTGCCGTCGGTCTGCTTGGTGCTCTCGGTGTCGGTCAGGTGGAACCGGTTGCCGTACGCGTCGTAGCTGTAGGCCTTCGTCGTCCGGGTGTCGGCGCCCGCGGTGCCGCTCGTGGCACCGCTCGTGGTGACGGTCTCGGCCGCGGGGAGGCGGCTGGCTCCCAGGTAGCTGAAGTCGGTGCGGCGGGTCATGGTGCCGGTCCGCTTGTGGGTTTCGGTCTCGGTGGTCACCCGGTCCAGCGCGTCGTGCTGGTAGATCGCCTCGTCGATCACCTGCCCGCTGTTGTACGAGCGCACCGCCTCGAGACGGTCGAGATAGTCGTACGCGTAGTCGGTCACGAGGCCAGCCGGCACGGTGGCCGCGGGCGAGCAGTCGGCGGCGTTGCCCGCGGTGGTCGTGATGCAGTCGAGCCGCCCCAGGTCGTCGTACCAGTACTTGGTCTGGAAGCCGTTGACCGTCTGCGCCTCCAACCGGTTTCCGACATAGGTGCGGTCGACGGTACGGGTCGGTGCGGACTCGCGGGTCACGTTGCCGGCCCGTACCGCGGCGTCGCGCTGGGCGGAAGCGGCGTCGAGGGTGAACGTCGTGACCCCGCCGTGCCCGTCGTCGTGCCGCGTCACCTTGTAGCGCGCGTCGTACGTCCACGTCTCGGTGCAGGCGGTGATCTGGCAGGGCTTACCGGCGGTCGGTCCGACCCGCCGGTACGTGTCGCGGGTGCGGCTGCCCACGAACGCGCTGTCCTGCTCGTACGTCAGGATGTGGGACTCCTTCACCGCCCCGGCGCCGTTGGTGGTCTGCATGGTCTGCAGCAGGCCGTTGTCGAAGTACGTCTTCGACTGGGTCTGGGTGACCTGCCACGCCCCGCTGGCGGTCGACATCTCGACCGTGCACGACGTGGTCGCCTTTGCGGTCTGCTGACTGGACATCCAGTTGGTGGGCAGCCAGGTCGTGGTGAGCCGCCGGTCGCCGGTGCACGTCGTGTCCCGGCCGAGCTCGTACTGCGTGGTGAGCCGGTCGGCCGCGTCGTACGCGAACACGTTGCGCTTGACCGCGGCGGTCTCGAACCCGGCCTTGCCCTCGTCGCCGCGCGAGACCTGGTTGCCGTCCCGGTCGTAGCCGAACGTGGTGAACTGCTCGACCCGCTTGGTCGCGTCGTCGAGGAGCCTCGTCGTCCCGGAGCGGGTCAGCTCGCCGAACCCGTTGTAGGTCATTGTGGTGGCGACCGGGCGTTCGGCCGGGTTCGTCACGCCGCCGGAGACGGTGACCTTCGTGAGGTTGTTGTCGCGGTCGTACTCGTAGGTCGTCGGGAAGCCGCCGTGGTCCACACGGGACGCCAGCGTTCCGTCGGCGTTGTGGCGCCACCGGGTCTGGCTCGACAGGTTCGGCGGGCTCGCGTTGTTGTCGGAGCTGCGTGGCGTCTGCGTCTGCTGCCAGCCCTCGGCCGTGTACTCGAAGATCACCTGCGGGCTGCCCGGGTCGTCGCTGGTGGCGATCCAGCTGGTATCGAAGTACGTCAGGCTGGTGCGGGCGTTCGGCCCCACCGTGCCGATCGTCGTGTCCGTGACCGGCAGCGTCTTGACGGTCATCCGCCCGTCGGCGTCGTACCCGTAGTGCTCGTGGGCGGCGTCCGTGACGGCGTCCTTCGGCAGCGCCACCCGGGTCGGTCGGTTGATCTTGTCGTACGTGTAGCCGGTGACGTAGTCGACCGTCGTTCCCTTGTCGACGGCCCGCGCGCTGATCTGCTTGGTGCGGTTGCCGTTGCCGTCGTACTCGAACCTGGTCGTCACCGACCGGCCGGACGGCACGTAGGGCGCGATGCTCTCGACCAGCAGCCCGCGGGGGTCATAGCGCATGGTCGTGGTCTTGCCGCGCTGGTCGGTTGTGGAGATGACCCGACCGTTGCGGTCGTACACCTGGCTGGCGGCGTTGCCGACGGGGTCGGTGATCTTGGAACGCCGGTGCGCGAGGTCGTACTCGACGCGGGTCACGTGGCTGACGGTGCTCGCGACCGGGCACGTCGGTGCGGCGGTCAGCCCGGCGTTCGGTGCGACGACGGCCACCTGGTTGCCCACGTTGTCGTAGCAGACGCCGGTCGTGCGGGATGTCTCCCCGGCCGCGCCGGCCCGCGTGATGCGGCTCATGCGGTCGGCAGCGTCGTAGGCGTACGTGGTGGTGAAGTCGCCGGCGGTCGTCGTGGCGTTGCCGCGCGGCGCGGTCTGGGTCACCAGGCGCCCGGCCGCGTCGTACACCATCGTGATGAGCTCGCCACCGGCCAGCGAGCGGTCCGGGCCCAGCTTGCTGGTCGGGCGATCCATCGCGTCGAACGCGGTCTCCGTCTGCGCCGCCTGGCCCGGCTCGTCCCGCCCGTACACCGGGTTGCCGGCGGCGACCGGGTTGTTGTTGGGGTCGTAGCGCAGGCCGCGCCAGACCAGCAGGCCCCGGTCGCCGCTGGTGGTCTTGGGCTCGGACCGCCGGACCTGGCGCCGGAACGGGTCGTAGTCGACGTAGGTGCGGTAGGACCGCACGTCACTCTGCCCGGTGTACTGCTCGTGGATCGGCGTCTGGCTGAAGCGCAGCAGCCCGTCCGCGGTGTAGCCGAACCGAGCCACGCCACCCTCGCCGTCGACGACCTTCTGCGGGAAGCCGTTGGCGTCGAAATCGCTCATCGTCGTGACGCCGCCGCGCGGGTCGGTGATCGACGTCACCGTCCCCGGCGCGGTCGAGCCCGGTCCGTTCCATGCATACCTGGTCTCGAAGCCGGCCGGGTCGATCCGGGAGATCGGGTTGCCGGCGGCGTCGTAGCCGAACCGGTGCTCGAAGTCGCCGACGGTGGCGCTGGCCACGCCCTCGGGCAGGGTCACCTTGGACAGCAGGCTCCAGTGGGTGCCCGGGTCGGCGGCGTCTATCTTGCGGTTCTCGTAGTCCAGCCGGGTGGTGTTCCCGACCTGGTCCGTGCGGCTGGTCAGGTAGCCGTTGTCGTTGTAGCCGAACGTCGTGAACGCGCCGTTGTTCTCGGTGATCTTCTCGATCTTGAAATCGGGGTTCCACGAGTAGGAAGTCGTCTCCCCCACCGGGTTCACCACAGAGGTCACCTTGCCGGCCGTGTCGTAGCGGTACCGGATCGTCCGGCTCAGCGGCGCGGTGACCGCGGTCTCCCGGGCCACGAGATCGTACGCGAAGGTGGTGACGTCGCCGGTGCGGTTGCGCCGCGACTGGAGCTTCCACCGCAGCTGCGGCCCCTCGCTCGGCCCGTAGTAGTCGAACGTCGTCTCCTGGCCGCGCGGGTCCCGGATGCTGTATAGGCGGGTCGACTCGCTCGGCGTGCGCGGGTCCGGGTTCGCCCGCGCCGCCGGGTCGACGATGGCCGGGCCGTCGCCGCTGGGCACCGTGTAGGTGAACACGAACGACCGGTCCGGCGTGAGTCGACCGTCGTCGCCCACCCCACCGACCTGGTTTATCCGCAACAGGTTGCCGTCCTCGTAGTAGTCGAACACGAGGGAGCGGCCGGAGTGGTCGGTGATGCGCTCGATCTTCCCCCGGACGTGCGCCTTCTTCACCTCGTCCTTGGAGTAATAGTCGATCAGGTAGGGCCGGCCGCCGGCGTCCACGACCTGCGTGATGCGCTTCTTCGGGCCGCCCGGGTCCTCCCCGGCCGGCGTGACCTCCGAGACGAACGCGATCTGGTTGCCGTTACGGTCCTGGATCGCGGTCGGGAACCCGTCGACGTCGAAGTAGAACGTGACGTTGTCCGGACGCGACAGGGCCCAGTACCGGGGGTTGGCCGGGTCCGTGGACACCGGGCGCAGGAACAGGTGTACGCCCGGCGGGCGCGACCAGCTGCCGTCGGTGTTGCCGGTGAACCGGTGGACCGTGCCGTCGCCGTCGGTGAAGACGATGTACTTGTTCGACCGGCCGGAGATCTGGTCGGCCTTGTTGGGGTGGATGTCCAGCGGCTCGCCGAGGCGGGTCAGCCCGGAGATGGCCAGCGAGAAGTTGTCGCCCAACGGGCTGCGGGAGTGGTCCTCCAGCGCGTTGTAGGTCAACGACAGCACCGTTGACAGGCCCTGGCCGGGCGAATTCCACGGGTCCCAGCGCCACAGCAGGTTGCCGTTCGCTACGTTCGCGAGCGTCACCGACCCGGCCCCGCTCTGCTCACCCTCGAAGGTCCAGAACTTCTCCAGCCCCAGCGCGGTGTTCAGGCTCTTGGCCACGACGACCGGGTTGTCGACCGGCTTGTTGCCGGCCAGCCCGAACCACCGTCCGGCGGCGTGGTCGTACATGTCGATGAGCAGGCGGTACTCGCCGACGTCCGCGCCAGTGGTGGGCGCCGGCGGCGCGATCAGCAGCGGCACGGTCGCGCTGCCGCTGGGGGCGACCGTGGTGGGCAGGCCGGTGCGGGCCTTGCCCTCGGCGACCAGCAGCCCACTCGGCGTGTACCAGCGGAACCACACCCTGACCGCGGTGCCGTCCCACGTCTGGGCGCTCACGTTCTTCACGGTGATCGAGGGGCAGTACGCGTCGGCCGGGCAGCCGGTGGCCGGCGGGACGGGGAGCGTGTCGTCCGGGGCCGACGCGATCGTGCGCGGGCTCGTGCCGCCGTACGGGTCGGTGGACGCGGTGCCCGGCGCCGCCGCCATCATCGGCGGCACGATGTCGTCGTCGGGGCCCGCGGCGTTCAGGTCGAACGTAGCCTGGTACTTCGTGCCCACCGCGTTGGCCACGGTGACCGTGCGGGCGGCCGAGGTCGTGACCAGCCCCTCGAAGTCGTACGCCTTGGCGGTCAGCGCGTGCTGGCCGTCGAACGCGGGCGCCGACCAGGCCAGCGTGTTCCACGAGGCGGTGAACGGGGCGACGTCGTCGGTGCCGATCCGCTGGCCGTCCACATAGAACTCCACGTAGGCCACGCCCCCGTCGTCGCTGGCGGTGGCCGTCACCGGTACGGTGCCGGTGACCGTCGTGCCCACTCCCGGTGCGGTGAGGCTCACCGACGGCGCCGCGGTGTTGGCGACCTTGACGGCCACGCCGATGGATGTGGTCGCGTTGCCGGCGTCGTCGGTCGCCTTCGCGGTGACGGTGTGCTGCCCGTTCGCGACGAGCGTCGAGTTCCATGTTCCCTGGAACGGAGGCACCGTGTCGGTCGCCACCACCGCGTTGTCGACGAGGAAGTCCACCCGGTCGACCCGCCGGTCGTCGCCGCTACCCGCGGCCAGCGGCACCATCGTGCCGCGGACGGTGGCCCCGGCGGCCGGGGACGTGACCACCGCCCACGGCGCCTGGCCGGTGCCGCCGTCGCTGAACGTGACCGTGAGCTGCGGTCGGCGGGCCTGGTCGGCGGCGTTGTCCGACTGGTAGTCGAAGTACGGGTTGTCGGACGGGATGGCCTCGTCGGCCAGCCGCAGCAGCATCCCGTGGTTGGGCGCGACCCCGCTGACCCACTCCTGTGCCAGCGACGTCACCGTGAACGTATCGGCACCGTCCGCGCCGCGCGCCTTGGGCCCGATCGACGCGTCGGCGACGGTGTCCATGTCCCCACCCGGCGTCGTCCAGGCTATGCCGCCCTGGGTCTGGTTCCAGCTGGCGCCGCTGCCGGTGCAGGCGCTGGAGAACAGGCCCTTGCCCTCCAGCCACGCGCGGGTCACGCGGTGCACGTTGATGCCGCGGCCGGTCAGCGTCATGGGCGCCCCGGTGGCGTTGTACGACAGCTTGAGCGTCGCCGCCGACACCGTGGCGGCCGCCGGCACGTCGCGGAGGTCGAACCAGAGCAGCGGCCGGTGCACCACACCGTTGGCCGCCGTGCCGACCCGCAGCACTGTCTCGCCGCCGTAGTTCGACGAGTCGTAGCACGGCGCCGGCGACGTGCGGTCACGGGCGATGTACGTCGCCCGGCCCTCCGTCGGCGTCGGCTGCAGGGTCAGCTTCGCCTGCCCGGCCGCCGGCGTCGTCACCGCCTGCTCGTTCGACGGGGCAGAGTTCCCGAGCACCTTGTAGTAGAACGCTCGGCCCGGTGCCGCCGTGGTGTCCCGCCACGACGTGACGTCCTGCTCGCGAATGGTGGTCAGCAGCGTCGTCGCGGACGCGGCGAAGCCCGCCGACGTGGACCGGTGCACCTCGTACCGGTCGAAGGGCGCGCCCACCAGGCGCGTCCAGGCCAGCTCCGCGCCGTACGCCCGCACCAGCTTCGGCGCGTGCAACTCGACCGAGCCGGGGGAACGCCCCATCTCCTGCACGTCCCCGGCCGACACGTCCGTGACCCGGGCGTACTCGGGACAGTCGCCGGTCGTGCTGATGTTGTGGCGGTGCGACCCCACCGCGACCGTCCCGGCGTTCGCGGTCGGCGAGTCGAACTGCGCCTTCCCCCACGGCAGGTCGTCGCAGGTCGCGGGCGAAGCGCCGAAGTAGGACGTCCAGGAGGTCGACCACGCGCCGAGCCAGCCCCACGTCAGCGGCACCCGGATGGTGCCGATGTGGCTGTCCACCCCCGTCACGGTGTCCTGGACCCAGGCGCCCCACCACTCCCCCGTCGTGTCCTTGCTCAGCGTCCAGATCCGCAGCCGGTACGCCCGTCCGGTGACCCAGGCGAACGGGTCGATGCGGCAGGTGTAGCCGGTCGCCGTACCCTCCGTGAATGGCCCGCACGCGCCGCCGGTGGCACCGGTGGCGCCGTAGATCGAAAACAGGGCGATCTTGGTGTTGTTCGGGCTCGAGCCCGCCTGGAGGCCGAGGTAGCCGCCGTCGCCGTTCACGTACGCGAACTGATGCGCCCAGAAGTGGTGCGCCCCCGCGCCGTGGCCGAGCACCGTCATCCGCTGATCCATGTTGTAGTAGCCGTCCGGGTTGTCCGGCCAGTACCAGTTGGAGTACGTCCCGGTGGGCGCCACGTTAGCGCGGGCCGCCGGGGCCGACACCACCACGGCCATGGCCGACACCAGGAGCATTGGCGCGAGCCAGGCAATCAGGTATCTCCAGGCCGCGCGCCCCCGCCGCGGTGCGGACAGCGTGGATGCGTCGGCGCCGAGCGCCCAGGACCGCGACATGTCGCCCTCCCTGGTGAAGACCGTCGTCACAGGCTCGCACCGCCGGCTGGCGGCGCAATGGCGCGGAAATGGCGCCGCAATGGCGGCCCTCGTGGCGGGTCGCGATCCGCCCCGAGCGTGTTGCTTGGCACGGTGGTCGGTAGTCCTCGACGAGGACGCAGAGGCTCGGTGCAAGCGTCGTGTGGAGGGTGTGCCCTAGCCAATCAGCGACGGAGTCTGTGAACCGGTGGCGAGCAGCGTCGAGCCAGTTGTTCCCGCTGGGCTGCGTCGGCCCGCCCGGTCAGGGCCTGTTACGTTAGTCGTCGAAGCCAGTGGTCGATGACCGGCGATGTGGATGGTCGCGGCGTAGCGGCCGGCGAGTGCCGCTCTGGCTCCCACTCGGACTGGGCCGGCTTGACTCCGCG
>Ga0209481_10000761_pt1 | contig 13052 bp, 14 predicted proteins | sample SoiMetdeltSBSDD3_FD_187598 | JGI IMG/M metagenome (GOLD analysis project Ga0209481, IMG submission 187598) | Bulk soil microbial communities from a Populus tree surrounding site in Tennessee, USA - Soil MetaG P. deltoides SBSDD3 (SPAdes) (version 2) | ecosystem: Environmental > Terrestrial >...
AGGAACGATCGATGGTTACCATTAAAGATAATATAAATAAGTATGTTGCAGCAAAGCACATCACATCACTTTTCAATATTTCAGCTTAAATATCATTATCAAGAGAATTAATTCAAATTTGGAAATATTTTATTAATTGATAATGTTGTAGAATAGTATGAGTACAAGTACTGACGACAATTGCATATTCTGCAAGATTGCTCAAAAGAAAATTGATTCCAAGATAATAGACGAAAATGAAAATGCAGTCGCTTTTCTTGATGCCTTTCCGTTGACTGTTGGACACACTCTAGTTATTACAAAAAACCACTATACAAAGTTACAAGATGCTGAATTTGATCAAATTAATCAAGTATTTAGTTTGGCAAATAAGGTAATACCTGCCATAGAAAAAGGAACGGGTGTGCAAAGCACCCTAATAGCTATTCACAATGGTAAAGATGCAGGACAAGAGATACCACACTTACATGTGCATATAGTTCCACGTAAACTCGGTGATGGAGGAGGTTCAATTCATTCTATGTTTGATTCAAGCCATAGATTAGAAGAAAATGAAATGATTAAAGTATTCAAAAAGATAAAGGAACAATTAGAGAGCTGCCATTAGACCAAACTTACCGATTAGATTTCTTTCATTTGGGAAACCTGTTTGGCAAGTTCCTTTAAATTATTTAATGTGAATTTTGGAATCTCATTTTGATTTGTAGCCTCTTGTACCTTGAATATGGATTTGGTAAGTCGAATCGTAATGATTCCCAAAGTATTTCCAATATAAATATGAGTGTCAAGTCTATCCCCAATAAATAATGATTCGCCTGATCTCTCTCTCAACGTATTCAGAATCAAGCTAAAAATTTCTTTGTCAGGCTCTCTATTTTCTTCGTTAGATAAAATACAACAATCAAAGAACTTGTCCATTTCATACATTTTCAAAATTTTTGATATTTTCTTCTCGTGGCCGCCAACTACCCCTATCCTATAATTTTTGGAAAGGAATTCTAGCGTCGCAATTGCATCGTCGGATGGATACAAAAGATGTTTCTCTGCAAAGTCTATTGACGGAAGAATATATTTCAAAATTATTTTTTCATAGCCTTTAGGCATCAATACCTTACATATTTGAATAACTAATTCTTCAACACCATTTCTTGACAATTTTCTATTCTTTATGATATCGTTCTTGACTGCATCATAATTTCTATTATCAATCTTAGCTCCAAATTGATTTAATAAGTAGAGTAATCTAGAATCAATAAATGAATAGAAATTTTGCTCGTCTATCAATGTTCTTCCGGCAAGGAATATGAATTTTAACATCAAACATCATCATGATTTAGTATTACCGTCATAATTTTGATCACACAATAATACATCATTATTCATTAGTTCTAGACATTTTTTCTCTTAATTTCTATATATGATTCCCTGAGTAGAACAAAAACAAGCGAAAATATTGTTACTGCTGTTGAGAGATGAATTGCAACTATAATAGGATTCAATTTGCTTGTTACAACAAAGATCCCCATAATAATTTGAGCAATAATCAGGGAGGTAACTATTATAACAACTAAGTTATTCAGCTTCCAAAAGCTTTTTCTAATAAAAATTAAAGAGATGCCTGTGAAGATAGCAGCAACTATTGCCACGAGCCTATGAAAGTGTTCGTAGAAGAATTTTTCTGGAGGAAACGTAAATCCGTTGGGACATAGAGGCCAATCGGGGCATGTTACACCTCTGTTCGTAGAAGAGATATAGACGCCTATAAGCATAGTCGCATAAATTAGACTTAAAGATATAAATGGCAATATTAAGTTCAAAAATTTTGTATTTTGCATTTTCATTTAGTTATTGGTGCATCAGGTTCTATTTACTAAATCGCAGGATATTGAATCATTAGAAAATAATCCATGGAATTTATACAAACTTGAGGAAAAACCATTTATAACAATTCTTCGTCTATCTTCTCAATTTTATCAATATAACTAGTACAACTGCATCCCATTATCAGGCATCTACCTACATCGAATAGGGAGTATTGTCTGTCCTTATTCCCGTCGAGCTCATGTGCTATGTATATATGACCACAATAATCACAGTTCACAAAAAATAATATCCTAGCGTCCATTATTAAATTTATCAACCATTTCAGTGAAATTTCTTGATAAATTGAGAGATGTATTATCGCAGTTCCATTTTTATATATTATGTCAGCAATCTAATACCCAATATACGATATACAATGAATATTAGTGAATTCGTTTCTACTCTGCCAACTTCGGTTCTTAAAGGCAACAATGTTAGATTGCCAGATAATGTCATAAGAAGAATGTTCAACCTTGCCCGACTTGGTAAGAATGATATTTTTTATGATCTTGGTTGCGGAAATAGTAATGCGGTATACATTGCATCAACTGAATTTAAAGTAAAGATGGCTATAGGTGTTGAAAAAAGAAAAAAATCAGTTACAAAATTATTGGAAAAAACCTACGTATTAGAAAACACTAAAGTAATAATTGACGATATAAGAAGAGTAGATATCTCTGAAGGTAATGTGTTCCTTTTTTGGTTTCATGATGAAAAGGTTGTAAAGAAAATGGTGGAAAAATTTTCTACAGAGTTAAAAGATGGCAGTAGAATAATTTCTATCTGGTCTCCACCAGATCTGGTTGTGCCGTATAAGACTGATTTTCCTTTTTTTGTGTCCCGTACACCGTTTAAGTTCGCAAAGAGTATTGAAGAACAAATAAAGGCTATCTACGGTCAAAAGTGTCTAGATTTCACAGCAGCCTGGTTACTGGGAGACAAATATTTGGAAAGTCTTGAGGTTGTACCAGCTCAGTATAAGCGATTTCTCAATATCTTATATGCAATGATAATCTGGATTAACGCGTGGAATATGAAAGTATCATGTGAAGATGAAATTCCACCTCCAGTTGAATCATATCTTGGTATTCTTCAAACGTTCTTCAACATAGACTTAACGTCATTAATTGAATATGAAAATTAAGTAAAACTGAAACTCGTAGTCCTTAGTCGTATAAATAATTTTCTACCACCCAAACCATCCCAATCTCTTAAAATACCAAACCATTACTAATGAAGGTACTATGGCGATTATTAGTAAGACTATGAATGAAGTATACGGGCCAAAAAAATCTGCATTACCAGTGACAATACCACCAGGCAAATTGACATTCATTCCATAATAAGCTCCGATTATTGTTGCAGGAATAGAAAGAGTAAAGAGGATTGTGAGAGTTGCCAAAATCTTATTTGATTTTTCAGTACTCAACATGAAATCAGTATCCTTGAAAATTTCTATAGTTTCCTTAGATTCTTCAAGAACTTCAAGAACCTTTTCTGTATGGTCCTTTACATCATCATAATAGTCAGTCAAATCTTCTTCAGAAAATCTTTGCATCTCTTTGCTCAATTCCAAGATAATTCTCCTCATTGGAACAACTACTCGTCTAAGGGTTGTTATCTCTCTTCGTAATAGAGAAATATCTCTTGCGACTGCAACTTTCTCATCAAATACCAAATCTTCTATGTCATCCAGGTTTCCTTCAAGTTTCATTAAAACATGTAACAAATCATCAACCATTAGGTCTATTATGCTATGTAATAGGTAGCCCGATGATGACCCCATGAACGTCTCCTTTTGTCTTTCATTATCCTTACAAAGATTGAACATTTCAAGGATTGGTTTCAATTCCCCTTGTTGTACAGTAATAAGATAATTAGGTCCAGCAAATATTGCAAGCTGAGTTGATCGCGGGATACTCATATCCTTGTCCACAGTTGGAAAATGCATAATTACGAAAATGTGATCCTGATATTTGTCAATTTTAGGTATTTGTATTTTTGAAAGACAATCCTCAATATTTAGTTCGTGGAATGCATATTTTCCCTCCAACATTTTTAATTTTTTTCTGGTGGGTTTTTGGATATCTATCCAGATCAGATTCTTATTAGTGATAGATTCAAGTTGATCAGAATTTTCAATATTTGTCATCTGGCCTCATTCTTGATTATCTTTAAAAAGTTGAAATATTCTATATTAAGATATCTAAATATTCTACAAATAATAAGAAAATTAAGTTAAAATAATACAGAATTATTTTTATGATCATGACAAAGGTAGTTGTTGGAAAAACCTCAGATGTCCAAGAAGGAAAGATGGTGCATATTACAGCAGGTGGAAAGGAAATAGTAGTAACAAAATTGGATGGAAATTATTATGCAATGGACAATATCTGCACTCATGCGGGGGCAGAGCTTCATGAGGGAGAATTGAATAATAGGGAATTGACTTGTCCTTGGCATGGAGCAAAATGGGATATTAAAACAGGAAGTTTGATCTCGTTTCCCCAAAAATTAAAACCATTGGAGAGTCGCAAAGTTTTGATAGAAAATGATACATTGTACGTAGAAATGTAGATTCGAAACAAATCCTGATACATTTATGACACTGTTATTGTAGGGATAAATTAAGAGTAATTGTATCAGATAATAGCAACTTTAGTTAATACTATACTTTACTAAATTAAGGTACAGTAATGCGAACCATTTCATGCGCTAAGTAAATGGCAGTTTGATAAAACATTAGCTATCACGATTGATATTGTCTGCGTCCGCCGTCTCCCGACTCAAATTATGTAGAAAAACTTACGCATACAAGATTTTTAACACTAGAGACTTGACATTACGGTAGTTAGTAATTGCACCATCAACTCATAATGGCAATATGGGACAATCTAACAAATATGATCGTTACTCTTGTTTTCCTAAATAATCCAGACGGCATGAAAATCTTGGAAAAGTTGATATCATTGTTTTTGGTTTTTGACAAAAAATTATTGATTTATATACACTTGCAATAAATATGGCATAACTGAATTAAAGATATGAAGCTTGATGTCCCTAGATTTACAGAAAGATTTGGATCAGTAAGTTTACATGGAGTGCAACGTGTCTACGAGCTAGATTCTGGACACAAGAACAAACATGCAAAGACCGAGTCTGAAGTTATACGTTCTATTGATGATGAAATTATTTCTGGTATAGAATCAGCAATGGCGATTGTAATTCCTATAAAAGGAGAACGTTTAAAGCTTTTAGAAGGAGTACTGAGTGGTATCCCTCATGATTGTTTAACAATAATTGTATCAAATAGTCCCAGGGATCCAATTGATAGATATAAATTAGAAAAACAGGCTTTTGAACAATTTAATAGATTCGCAGAAAAAAAATCTGTGATAATTCATCAAAAGGATCCAGGTCTTGCTAAGGCATTAGAAGAAGTTGGGTATACGGATCTTTTTGACTCGGAGAGTAAAATACGTAATGGTAAAGGAGAGGGCATGTTCATTGGCATGCTTCTTTCAAAAATGATGGGGAAAAAATATGTTGGATTCGTTGATTCTGACAATTATGTCCCAGGTGCTGTAAACGAATACACTAAAATATTCTCATCCGGGATTGCGTTAGCATCAACACCTTACACTATGGTTCGTGTATCTTGGATATACAAACCTAAGATTTCAGAATCAGGTGTACGATTTTCTAAGTTAGGCAGAGTTTCAGAAATGACAAATCAGTTCTTGAATTTAATGATATCATATTATACTGGATTTGAAACAGAAGTTATCAGAACAGGTAATTCTGGAGAACACTGCATGTCAATTCAGTTAGCTGAATTGTTGACTTATTCGTCTGGTTTTTCAATCGAACCGTATGAGATAGTTAATTTATTGGAACAATTTGGTGGAATTACTCCGCCAGAGCACAAGGATACTATGGAGAAAGGGGTCGAAGTTATGCAAATTGAAACACGCAATCCACATTTTCATGAAGAGAAGGGAGATTTGCATATAAAGGAGATGTTCTCTCAGGGTTGGGGAAGCATATTTCATAGTAAGTTATGTCATCCTGAATTGCGGGAAAAATTAAAGGCCGAGTTAATTTCAAGGGGAATTTTAGATAAAGTAAAAGAGCCTCCGCAATTACCCAAAATGAGACCGTTCAAAGATATCGACATTTTGAAATTTGAGAATATTTTAAAGGAACAAACCAACAGCCTTACAATTTTCGAATAATATTTTTCCTTGATGCCACTGAGGTATTATAATTAGAATTTAGACTTACCCCATATTGAAATCCTAATAATTACCTATTACGTCACAGGTTTCATTCTTCATTGCCTTACGAATAATCAATAGTGGCGTTCCAACCAAAATTGGAATGCTAATTGCAATAAATAAGCTTTGAAATGGGGCCAACGCGGAAACTACGGCGCTAGTACTAAATCCGACAAGCGCTGTAAATAGGCTTCCTGCACAAGTAGGACAACCGATGAATAATCCACTGAAAACCCCAAAAGTTGAAACAATTGGAAATTTACTTTGAGATTGGTTTCTGAACATTCTTAGCAAGCTCATAATTAATGCAAAGTTAAAACCAACTAATACTGAGACGCCTATTGCAAGAATTAAATTTAAGGGAATTACTAAAATTGAAAATAATTCAGTCAGTTCTATAGTGACCATAGGAACGTATCCTGGATAATTACAACACAGTGTTACAAAAAGAGATGGAGCAGTGTCCCCTGCAACGTCATCATGATAAATTAGGATTTGAGATAAGAAGCCAAAGAAGATACCATAGACAACAGATGAAACAACAAATATTCTCCAGTAAGTCTTGTTGGTCAAAATCTTTGAAATGTATCCAAGATAACTCTTTTTAGGTTCGGGTTTCAGAGATTCAGAGCGGAGGATCAAATAAGAACCGTATCCTATCGCAACCAAGGAAACCACAATTAGGAAGATAACCGCAGTTGCCAAGTTATACAATTTCGCAGTGTCAGACAATGATTGATTAGAACTCAACAATGAATACATGGAGAGAGAGAAAATAATGGAAAAAACGCTGATTGAAATAATGCGTATACCTCTATTTCTCAGCGAATTATGATTATCCAACATTGCCAACAACCAAAAGTAGGTTGATTATGAAAAACAATCCAATCTATATTAACTTAATTCAATCAAACTTGTCACGAATGGATAAAGTCTAAATTTATCGATGTATAAAAAAAAATATGGACGAAACTTTCACAAGTGAGGGATTTGTTACAGCATCGATAAGCTTTGTTGGTTTCGTAGATAAACTTGGTCTAGAAGGGTTACTTACTTTAAAATCCGATGATGGAAGAGAATTTCCTATACGCGCATTTTCGGGAGAAGTCGCAAGACATATCCTGAGATTTAGAGAAGGGGACAAGAGTACCATACCTACGATTTATAACCTTATTGAAGAAATTTCATCCATGCAGGATTTACTGTTAGTAGAAGTACGAATTTACAGAAACGGTCCTGTATTAAGGTCTAATCTTTATTTCAAAACTCGCAAGGAAATAATCACTTTGAGAAATTATCGTGCGTCGGATTCAATAGCTCTCGCGGTATTTTTTGACGTACCAATAAAAGTAAGGAAAAATCTCTTTGAAGAAACAATCGAGCAATGACTTGCCTGAATCAAGTGACTATTGTGGATAGTTTGTTTGAGGCTATTGCTTTCTTAACTTCCATTGCAATCCTCCGGCCAATACCAAAAGTTTGACCGTAGGAATATTTTGTATATGGAGAGGTTGTTGCCATTATAGGATTCCCAGGAACCCTGAGAGAAACATCATACACAATTATTTCTAACTCAGGGGTGACAATGCTCTGTAGAGAAAATGGTCCAATAATCCCGGGCGGATATTCATTTCTAACAGCATTAGTAAATTTATCACCAAGTTCAAATACTTTTTCCAGCATAGACTCTCTGATGCTTGCAGGAGTATGACCTATTTCTATATGTTTTACCTCTGTATCAAATTCCAGTTGTTGTTTTGCAGGTAGCGCATTTAGATCATTGAGATTAGTCTGCAGTCTTCTTTCAATTCCTAAGAATTCGGTTTCAGGAGTTAGGGGTGACGAGAAAAAATTAAAATTAAAATAGGTTCCTACGACAAATTCTTCAATTACAGACAGTTCCAGATCTTCCTTAGTGATCACCTTTTCTTTTATCTTATTTTCCGATTTTACCAGATAATCTTGTGCTGAGCTGACTACAAAAAAAGCTCTCTCGAGCTTTCGTTCATATTCTTGAATCTTCACTATGGCCAATCCATTTATTTCAGAATAATTTTTGTAAATCTTTGGATGGTTTACTTGTGCTCGTTCCAATAAAAAATACTGATTTCTATCATAACTTCTTTCTTCCGCACGAAATAAGTTCCTATTTCCGAGTATTGGTAATTTTAGTTCATTTTCAATTGAATCGTACCCTAGATATGCAGTGAATGCACGATGTGGTACTATAATGCTATTAATTTCCTTAAGTTTGTTTTGATTTTCTTTGAAGAGTAGATCTGAGAATTTATCTACTAAAATTATTTCATCTACCAATCTCTTAAATCTCAAATATGGTAATTCTCGTCCTTTTTGACATATGCATACAGTCCTCAATCCTTCGTCCTTTGCACCATCCATTATTTCTAAAGCGGAATGACTACCAATAACTGCCAAGTGTATATTTTTTAAATCATAGTCTCTTACTATCGGAGATATTGTATCAGCATCTATCATGTTTATGCATGCAGAAGTTAACTGTTATAAATAAAATTTTCCACATAAAATAATTTGAAAGTAACAATTGCTGATTACTGGATGTGCTTAAACTAGATTAACCGTTTTTTTCTTTATTAACAGCTCCCTCGATGGCCTTTCTAAGATCATCGTCATTTTTATTAGTATAATCTATTCCCAATGATTCAGCTATTTCTTCAAGTTTTTCACGTCCGATCTTATCAGTACCCTTAATTTGCGCGAGCTCTTTTTTGGCTTCAATTCTTGCCTTTTCATACTCTGCTGTTGCCTTTCCAAAGGACCTAGCTAATTCAGGAATTTTCTTCACACCGAAGAATAATACCACAATGATAACTATGATGATCAAAATTTCATATCCGACTGGCACCTGCAAGATCGCATTATGGATACCATTCATAAATACAAGATAGATATGGTTGAGATTTAAATGTTGATGGTAAATGTCCTAGAAAAGCATTAGACCTCTACTCTTTTCGTCCGCTCTACAACTCCATCAGTACAAGCCCATAAATGTGTAATTCAAGAACATATAGAGTCTACCAACAAGTAACTCCGAAGACGTGTAAAAGCACGTTATTAGTATCTGATTGAAGATTTTATCCTTCATAAGAGATGTCAATTGGAAGTCCAGATTTTCCTGTAGATTAGGAAACGGGTGGAATAATTTGAAATTATCATGCTGACCGGCATCTGTGATTTTTGCTCTGTAGGGAATGTCGTTTTTAGGCCAAAACTCACTGATAACATGGCAAATGTTGCAATGCAAATTAGAATGACGAGGTAAACGGTCCAAATGAATACTTGTTATGAAACATTTTAACAGAATTTAAGATCATTCACATTTATTAGTAGAATAAATAAAATCATTAGACTTTTATGAATATAACCTATTGCTATTCATATTGTGTTCTTGGCTCTTAAGGAAATATTACTCCCCCAAGAGAACATAATGTTCAGAACAAAGACGAAACTAAGGTGTACGGCAAAAAAGTACAACATCATAATTACAAATCTCAGAGTACTGCTTTATTCCGAAAGAGGGCGTCTTTTTAAATCTCCAGATGTGATAAGTGAAAGATTAGAAAGCATTTATGGCATAGAATATAATGAAGAAGGAATTTTCTTCAAGAGATCCAAAATTAAAATACAGGGTGGGATTAAATTTGAAATAAGCGGGCCGCTTTCAGAAGTAAAGCCAGTTTTTAATTTCATTCAATCAATCATCAATAAAGCGGATAATCCATTTATTAGAAGATTGGATGATTCATAAAAATTAGAATGATATCCCTCTCCCTCGTCTAACGGTAATTCAATCCTAATTAAGGCATTTACGTTCATAGTATTGTTGTGGCATTCCGACAAGGCACCTACAATTGAAAGAAAATATTCAAAATCAATTCTGCGTTATTTCAAAGTAGGATCACACATAGGGATGACTATAAACCCATATCAAGGATGTCAACACAGATGTGGATATTGTTATGCAACGTATAAATGGTCACCAGATTTTTATGACAAGATCTATGGGAAAATTAATGCACCTGAGATATTAGAGTCAGAGTTGAATAGATGGAAAAATACCTCAATGTTACCTGTCATGATATCATCTGCAACGGATGCTTACCAGTCTGCAGAATCAAAGTTGGGCATTACGAAGAGATGTATTCAGATATTACAACAATTTCAAATTCCATTTTATGTGTTCACCAAATCATCTCTGATTGAACGTGATCTAAATCTATTTCGTAATTACAATTCAAGTTGTTTTATAGTTTGGTCGATAACAACTATCGATGAAAAAATAAAACGAATCATAGAACCAGGAACGCCTCCTACAACAAGAGTTTTTGAAACGATAATGAAATTTGTAGATTCTGGAATTAAGTGTTGTATTAACATTGATCCGGTTATTCCTTTCATTACTGACAGCGAGGAACATATAGCATCAATAGTTGATAAGTGTCAACAAGTCGGTATAAGATACATATCGGGATCAGTTCTGCGATTGAGGCATGACATATGGGTTAGAATTAAAGAGATTCTTGAATTATTTGGAATCTCTTGGTCAATTGAAGAATATGAAAGAATATATGGTTTTCAAGAACCCTTTTTGCATGAAAATAATCAAAGTGCGAACAAAACCTATATTGATAAAGTACTTAACAATCTCAAAGCCGAGATTTCAAAAAGGAATATTGTATTTGGGTTCGGTGAATTAATAGAACAATTAACTAAAGTAAAACAAGAATATACAATTTCTTCAAAACAATGCAGAATAAGTGAGTTTGATTAACTCTTTTGCCATTCAAATTTGTTTCGTATCACGTGCATAGTTTAAAATTGTTTTTAGAGAACAAAGAACTAGAAATAAAATGATCCGAGTTTATCCGACTCTTTTCATCTTTGAGCCACATCTTGGACAAGAGGCTTCTCTATGTTTTGTCCCACAGCTCATACAATAGTAGTTAACTGAGTTTCCAGAGAAAGGAGATGAAAGCGAACCAAACATCCCCACCCCTGAGCCCATTTTCTTTGCCATTCTATTCCGCATATAGAAACCCATCAAAAGAAATATGCCTATTATGATTACCCAAGAATAAGGAAAAGGAACGAACAAGGAGACTGTTATGCTTATGCCAATTGAGATTACGATCCACATTAGCTGGAATGCAAGAAATTCTTTATTGTCCATACTGCAGTATAATAATTGATTAAACAAGATTATTAAGGTTAACTATTTTGAAACCACTTTATTATCTAATTTCCAGATGTTTAATACAGTATTTTGTTATATTGAATTCTCATACCTGTAAACATCCTCTTTATGCCTGTGATTATTCAATATTTATCTTTACATATAATCGGGAATTCACCCCATCCGTTTTCTGATTATATTTTTTACCAATATAGATTCCGGGAAATGTCATTCAAAACCTATTCTGCTAATGATTTGGATAAATTAGGCAATTAATGAGCATGCCCTCATCTAACAGCAACTTTGAACGTATCAGTAAACTTGGAGTATGCACAAGATTTTTTCCAAATCATAATACCCACATAAGCTGAAACGAATGAAACCGGCATCAAAACTGGTATGATGAATTTCCACAAGAGTTGTCCAAATATCTGTACGCTTTCGAAAGTAATTAGATCTATTCCAAAGAAGGATTTGAACATATTCACTGACCATGGAAAATAGAACGTAATAAAGAAGAGCGAGATGGCAATTGAAAAAATAATGCGTCTGTGCTCCTTATTCAAAAACATGCCAGCTAATTTCTTGTTCTTTTGGGCATAAATGGAAATAATATCTAAAGACAATGGTATGAGTAGGTTTAGAAGGTAAAGCGGAAATAGACCCACAAAATAATTATTTGAAGTAATCGTGGCCGATGATTGTATAGTCATTAAAGTAGCAGTTACGACTGTCATTCGAAATGGAAAAGGGACATTTTGTAGCGAATAAAAAATTATGGCGGTAAATATAGCAGGTAGAGTTGACCCAAGTACTAGTGCAGCACTTGGAGAAGGATTAAAATCAAAGTATTGACCTTCCGAAAAGGGAAGCGTAAACATGAATACAAAGTTAATTATAATCATCCAAAGTATTCCATAACAAATCATTTCAGATAATATCTTGAATTTTTTATGAATTTCAGATAAGTGGGTTCCAATTAGTGCACCCAGTATCGAAAGCAACATTCCGCTTATTAACATTAAATGTGGAGGACTAAGGAGACCATCGAATCCAAAATTTGCGTGCCACCAGTTATCAAATTGACCAGAGAACACTTCTATAAGACATCCCAATGCAATTAGTTTTAATGGATTTGGAATTTTATAATAGATTGAAAAGGGTTTCTTTAACGAGGTCTTTTGTCTTATTGAAAATATTATCCCCGCAGTAGTAGCGATTAGTGATAAGCCTACTCCAGTGTACAAAACTGTGTGCGGTGGAGTAAAGAAGGATTCAACATTAACAACACCATGCCATATGATATCCCAATTAGCAGCTCCAACTTGCAGCGCTACTCCTATTGCAACCAGAAAATAAATCCAAAGTAAAGTGGATGATGATAACGATGATGATAATTCTTCTTTAATCAAGTTCAAAATATAGTTATACCTACCTTCGCACAAATTTATTCTTATCAGACACAAAGACTCTAGTAATTTTGTAATAAGAACACCATAATCTTATACACCTAGTCGATGTACTAAGTTAAGGCGAATCTGTGCTGGATTTTTTTGAAATGGAAAGGGTATTAGAAGAGCTGGCTCGCTCATTTGCAGCCCCAAGTGCAACGACGTGGTTCAAAGTGACAAACAACAAGAGTCCAACATGCGATGAATACAGATTGAAGGTAGTTGATTTTATGAACTTGTTTGAGAATT
>Ga0209481_10000763_pt1 | contig 13032 bp, 9 predicted proteins | sample SoiMetdeltSBSDD3_FD_187598 | JGI IMG/M metagenome (GOLD analysis project Ga0209481, IMG submission 187598) | Bulk soil microbial communities from a Populus tree surrounding site in Tennessee, USA - Soil MetaG P. deltoides SBSDD3 (SPAdes) (version 2) | ecosystem: Environmental > Terrestrial >...
TGACTGAACTCATAGCCGAATGCAGGCCTTCAGCGTACATGACCGACACTAACGTGTCTCGCCTTAAGCGGATACCTGTGCAGCCGGTCTCATGTGCCTGGGCCGCCATGCAGACCCGGACCAATTCCTGGTACCCTTCAAGCGAGACATCGATTTTCTCACGAGCAAAGGCTTGATCGAGGAGATACAGTACTATCGGCTGGATATTGCCGACGAGTTAGAACAGAACCCCGACGCGAAGAGCGCACTCCAGCAAGGACATGACGAGATCCGGCGAGGTCTAGAGACGCACCGAAAGGGCCAACTCTTTAAGCCCGCGCCGCCTAATATCTCGGCTGCTTACGGCATCAAGACGGGGATGGATGTGACATTTATCTATGGTGTAATTAGTCCCATCTATGGCGTGCACGCTTGGCTTCACCCAGGATGACGACAGTTCAACGCCAGTACGTCCCCTTCTACAGTGGACAGTTCCAGCCTAGGTTACTGCGTTTCGGTAGATCGGAAACTGTTATTCGGCTCGTGCTTGATAACCTCCCAATTCCGAAGTCCAACGTCGAATGGTCACAGATTTTGGAGTTTCGGGCAGATCCAGCATCACGCATGCAACTGGCGCAGTTGAGGAGTTGGGTCGCCGATATGGCAGCCGGATCGTTTACTGCTGCTCACATTCAAGACAAGCTGGAATTTGCTCTCATGGAGTACCAACAGCACATAGAACACCATAAGATGAAGTACGACAGGGGCCTGCTAGAGATTATTGTCGTAGCCACGGCCGAGGTGCTGGAAGAACTTGCGCATGGCAAGTTTAGCAAGTTGGCTAGCAAGCTATTCCAAGTGTTCCGAGAGGAGGCATCACTGCTGGAGGCCGAGAGGTCTGCGCCAGGCAGAGCAGTAGCGTATATCCAGACAGCGGAGTCGCGCTTTTCCATCTAGGTAAACCTCATTTCGCAAAGTTGGTGAGTATACTAGACAGGAACGGTATGGCTTTAAAAGTAGAGTGAGCATCTTTTTTCTTAGCCCGTTTAGTATTCCACCTTGAAAGTTGGGCTCTCCTCCGGCCGGCTCTGCCGCCGGTCATAGAGCCGTGTGGTGGCAATGTTCGCATGCCCTAGCCATTCCTGCACTTTGGCAATGTCGGCATTGTACGCGAGCGCATTGGTCGCCGCAGTAGCACGGAGGGCATGCACGCAGAAGCCGTGCACATCGCTGTTGATGCCCACCATAGCGCCGTAATGCATCACAATATTCTGGTATACCGACACTGGATCGAGATGCTTTGCCACAATCTTGGTCCTGTTGTTCTTGACCGGCCGGAACAGCGCCCCGTCGAGATTGTCTTTGTGTCTGGCCTCATCGAGATACTCAGTGATGAGCCGCTGCGCTTTGAGTCCGACCGGTATGTAGCGCACCTTATCCCCTTTGCCATGCACGCGAAAATGCAGCACGCCTTCGCGTTGCTGGAGATCGCGCACGCGAAGCTTGCAGAGTTCCTCCCGGCGCATGCCGTGGTAGAGCAACGTGGCGAGGATGGCGCGATCACGCTTGCCTTTGAGGGTGTCTGGTGATGGCGCTTCAAGCAGCATGCGCGCCTGCTCGTCGCTCAGTGCCGGGGTGAGGCCTTCACCGGCATTTGTGACTTTCGGCCGTTTGACCCCTTTGACCGGATTATGCACCACAGCGTTGCGTTCGCAGAGATATTCAAATAGAGACGATACGGCCGAGAGCTTGCGGCGAATCGTTGAACCTTCGCATCCCCTACTCTCCAATTCCTTGCGCCACGCGATGAGGTGCGCGCGGGTGACAATCCTGAACATTTCAGGATGTGAGATTCGCGCGAATCGCATGAAGTCCTTGAGATCGTTTTGGTACGCGCGCCGGGTCTGCGGATTGGAAATGTTGGCAAACCATTCAATCTCGGGTGGCACGTCGGCCAGGTCGAGAAATTCCTTCGCCGAAAGTGCTCGGGCTTGGGTCGGTATCAAGGCTCGTGATGATTTTTTCTTGTCTGCCATAAATTGAGTTGCCGCCGATGTCAGCGACTGCATGAGCAGTTTGACACCGACCGGTTCCTTATGGGCTAATATTAACTCAGATCTCGTCTCACTACTTAAACATGATAAAACACCTTATCATGCGTAACTATAGACCCATTGTGGACCCCTGAAAAGAGGAGTTATACACACCACGGTGCTCACGACCTCTGCACCGAGAAGAGCCCTTGCCAGTACCAACAACGCACAGACTTAGACCCACCTGTCAGTCTCTGTGTTCTCGGACTCCCCTCTTCGCACCGGCATGGCCCTGCTTGACGTTCCTTCTCCTCCTGCTATAGTTGATAGAGTTAATATAATCGTATCAATTCTATGGCAAGGTCGCGATCCATGGTCAAAACAGTGAATGCCCTGAAAGCCCGACAAAACCTCGGGCAGCTTCTGGAAGAGGTCTACTACAAAGGCGATCAGTATGTGATCGAACGCGCCGGCAAGCCCATGGCCGCGGTGGTCCCTTTGTGGCAGCTCGAAGAATGGCAGAAGCGCCGTGCGCAGTTCTTTGCTGCGGTTGAGGAAGTGCAGCAGCAGAATCAACAGGTCAAGCCTGAGATCATCGAGCAGGAGGTCAGAGAGGCCATTCGCGCCGTGCGGACCCCAGCCCGCCGCCGCAAGAAGGCATGATGCGCGTGGTCTTGGATGCCAATGTGCTGGTGAGTGCGATCCTCAGTCCGCGCGGCGCGCCGGCGCAGATTCTCACCGCCTGGCGTGCTGCACAATTTGACCTGGTCATCTCGCACGCTATCTTAGCCGAGCTTGCCCGGGTTTTGCATTATCCGAAAATCGCCAAGCGCCACCGATGGTCTGAAGAACAATTGCAGGCCTTTCTCGATAACTTGGCGCGTATTGCCATCCTCACTCCAGGAGTCCTTACCCTGGCGGTGATCACAGAGGATCCTCCTGACAACCGCTACTTGGAATGCGCGGTGGAGGGCGAAGCCGCCTACATCGTCAGTGGAGATCGGCTTCTCTTGCGCTTACGCGTGTATCGGGGGATTCCCATTCTGACCCCACGTGCCTTCCTGGAAGTGCTCCAGAGACAGCCAACGCCGTCAACGGATTAAGGCACGAGAAAAGTGCCGTGTACTGTTCCCCTCTTCTCTCATCAAAGAGATGACGATATCATCATAAAATGAAAACCTCCACACAGTATGCTGTGTGGAGATTGAGTACTCTATAATCCAGTTTATCAGGTACTGCTGCTCCTCCATTGTGACACCGATTTTTCTCCATGTCGAGGAAGGTGGTGTGGATAACCACAAAGGTGAGGGAGTTGACGGGAGCATACGAGTGTGGTGTTCCCTTCCCTCATGCCGAAGTGCTATAATCTCAACCTGATAGCACCTACATCACCTGACGCGCGAAGGCATGCTAGACGCATGACCACCCAATCATTCCATGATGACGCGGACGCCGAATGTCACTTGCTCCGTCACCTGCGACGCATGCTCTTAGTGTGTTACGACCCAGAGACAGTCTTCGAGCACACCAGCACGGAGCAGCACGTGGCTGACGCCTTCGTTCACAATGCACACTTCCGCCGTCATCTTGACCTCCAGGGCATCAACCCCGATACGCTCGTCGCGTTTACCGATGAGGGCAGGACGATGGTCAACTTCATCATCAATGGCTGGGTGCAGGCGCTCCGCCTGCCGCCGGATGAGAGCGAAAGCTCAACTCTCCGTAACACAGAGCGCTGCAAAAGGGGCGCACGGGCCGATCGTGCCCCATGGCGGCGCGGAGGAACGCGTCGCGCTCTCCTGGGGTGAGATAGAGGCACCTACCAAGTGCATCATAGAGATAGGCCGTGTCATGCATACTGTAACAGGATATAAACATTCTGTTTCAATTGTGAGACAAGCAAGAGCTGAGGCGGCTACTCATCTCGTGACAGTGTCCCGACGCCGAACAGGTCAGACGCGGCGTTTTGCACCCGTTTGGGGGGGAAAGTGTTGCACAAAGGGCTTTTAGTGGGACAAGAACAAATTGTGCTCGTCCCCCTTATACGCAAAGCTGCTGATGCTCTTATGCGTTATGTAGTGCGTGTCGCATAAATAGTCATTGAAAACAAAGGAGTTATCGATAACCGAGAACGCTCAGATAGCATGCTGTTCTTGTTCTCCTTGTGTTTTGCTTGAATGATGCTTTAAAAGCTAGATTTGAAACACATACAACTCATTGAATTTACTGAGTCTTAGTTTTGCGACACGCTCTATGTAGGGGAAAAACTATTCACGAATTGCTGACGCACAGTGACAATGACCCAATACACACTCTCCCCAATAATGTCTACTGTTTATCCCAAAACCCTACATCTGAAAAGGGACGGCCATGGCGTTGATTCGACTCAGTGATGCGATCGAGAACCTGCGAGCGGAACTCGCACACGCAAGGGATCAAGGCAAAGGGAAAGACCTGCAATTTAATGTCGGGTCGATTGATATCGAGCTGGAGGTGGTTGCGGAAAACGAAACGTCTGTTGGCGCAAAGATTAACTGGTGGATTTTCGGAGGAGGTATGGACGCCAAAGCCAAGGATGCCAGTAAGCATAAGCTCAAACTCATGTTGGAAGCTGTTGATGCCAGTGGGAAACCGCTTCGTGTCTCTAGACAACAGGATGAGCGTCCTAAGTAATAAGTAGTCGCTGGCGCGAAATTCGGGCGTGCAACAACAACACTTGTGGAGAATCAAAGGGTCAAAACTACTATGATAGTCTCTTGGACCTCACAGTCTTGATCTCAGCTACCGACCCTAAACCACCAATTTACTGGCACTTAATTTCGCGCCAGCGACTAAATATCCATCAATCCATAGCGTTAAGGCATACGATGTCATGGATTACCGACGAGTTGCAGAACTCCATGATCCTCGTCGCCATTTCGGCGGCACCGGCTATCTTATCCAGAGTAATCTCGTTCTAACGGCTCACCATATTATTGCGCCAGAGGGCGAAACTGCGACCCTGGGGGCACCGTACGATCTCCGCTTCATTGGAGACTTCGAGGCTGGTCGGACTGAGTGGCGGATGGAGGGGTGTCATCTGTGCTGGGACGATCCTAATCCGGAACACGATCTTGCCCTCCTCAAACTCGAAGGGGCCGCGCCGGCCTTCCTGCGCCCAGAGCAATCGATCACTCGTTTCGGAAAACTAGGAGGCGAGACGCTCGAAGCGAAGGGATATGGGTTTCCCCGCGTCCAAGTAATAGAGAATCGCCAGAATCCCGAACCGCTCGAGGGGCGTTTAAGTCGGCTCGCCGGTTTGAAGGAGCATCAACTTCGCTTGCAGGTCACCTCCCCAGTCCCGGATCGGCCAGATGAGTGGGACGGGATCAGCGGGACTGCTTTGTTCGTCGAAGACTGCCTGGTCGGTGTCATCATAGAAACCAACAAGAGCTTTGCCGAGAAGGCTCTGTGGGCCGTGCCCATCTCCATTGTGGCAGACGATGACAAATTCCGCCGACTCGTGCTCGGCGACCCCGCTGCTCCGTTACTGTTGATCGATCTTCCACGTAAGGATGGTATCCATCGCGCGATCATCGCTGGGCGTCCAGTGATCGCGAACATCATCAATGCTGTTGACCACAATCAGTTCTTCATCGGGAGTTACGAACACTTGCGTGACGCCTACATCGATCCCTGGCCGGTTTTCGAACGGGTGGCCTTGGACCATTTTGAAGGCCGTGAATGGCTGTTGGCCAAAGTAGACGCCTTTCTCTGTGACCACGACCGGGGCTACTTCATCTTGGAGGCTGAAGCTGGGTTAGGTAAGACGACCTTTCTCGCATGGCTCGCACGGGAGCGCGGGTACATTCATCATTTCACGGAGTTGACACCAGGGCTCGAAGGGGTCGAGGATGGCCTGAAGAACTTGGCCGCCCAACTGGTGCGAGCCTATGAGCTGAACACGCCTGAGGCGAAGGAAATGCTACCCTCGGTAGCGGCCCGCCCTGCGTACTTGCGCACACTGCTCAAGCAGGCCTCCGACCAACGGCGCGAGGGCGAAAAGATTGTGTTAGTTGTCGATGCCCTGGATGAATCTGCTGCACCACTCAATCAGAATGTCTTGGGGTTACCCCAGGTGTTACCAGAGGGAGTCTTCTTCATCGTTTCGCAGCGCCCCGTGGCGGTCACGCTGGACGTGGCATCACCCGAGTCCCGCGATCACCTCCGCTTCACTGCCGACAGTGCGGACAATCAAGCCGACATGCGTCGCTTCTTAGAGCGGGCGGCCACTTGGCCGGGCATGGCTAGGGCGTTGCAGAAGAACGGCTATAGCACAGCCCAGTTTGTTACGACTTTGCTTAATAAATGCCAGGGTATCTGGATTTACCTACACTATGTAGTCCACGAGATCGAGGGCCAGAAGGACTCGCAGTTCAACCTGGAGGATCTGCCCGAGGGTATGACCCAGTATTATGCCCGCTATTGGAAGCGCTGGCGTGATGCGGATGCTGAGCAGTGGGACAGAGCTTATCTGCCGCTGTTAAGTACGCTGGCGGCAGCGCAGGTCGCGCTGACTGTTGAGTGTCTGGCTGAGTGGGCTAATGTCACTATGCCAGAGGCCCTACTGCGTCGGTTGCTAAACGAGCGGTGGCGTCCTTTTTTAACGGTGATAGGCCAGGGGGTGCAGACCCGCTATCGCTTCTATCACGCCTCATTGCAAGAGTTTTTTGATGGCCGGGTCAGGCGGGAGAAGCTCGCTGTGGCTGAAGAGGCGTTTGTGGAGGAGCTAGCTTTCGCGACTCGCTCTGCCCATCACCGTCTTACGGAGCGTTACCTGACAGCATGGGGCAGTCTGCAGGCAGGATTACCCAAGCTGGCCGAGACGACACAACGAGAGTTGGATGATGGCTATGGCCTGCGCTACATCGCGGCGCATTTGGAAGGCGCGGGTCGCGCCAAGGATTTACATTGTTTACTGGCGTTAGAGACTAATGAGCAACGAAATGTCTGGTATAAGGCTAAACACGCCAATGGGGATGTGGCGGAATATTTGGCCGATGTGACCCGTGCCTGGCGACTAGCTAATGACAATGCCGCTGTGCCAAACGGCCATGGTGTACAGGCGGCCCTGCTGTGCCAGTACGCCCTCATCACTGCATCGTTGCGCAGCCTGGCAAAGGTCGTGCCTGATCATCTCCTGGTTGCCGCCGTTGAGCAGGGTCGATGGTCGATCGAACGAGCGATGGCACATGCGCATCTTCCTGCAGAGCCTGGGGAACGTGCGGCGGCCATGATCGCTCTCATTCCACTGGTGAAGCAGCGCGCATCCTGGCTCGATGACACGCTCGAAGCCCTCGCTCAAACTGATGTCGGCGATCGCGAAGATCTAGTTGCACGGCTTGCTGCGGTCACTGCCGAGGCTGAGCTGCTGATGATCCTTCGGCACATCACCTCTTGGGTGCGCGGCGCGCGTTCACCTTTCGAAGAGAACAGGACCACTCAACTCGTCCATCATGTGTTAGAACGGCTCCCCGCCTCGTTTGCGACGGAGGCGCTGCATATTATTGACGGCACCTCTGTGCGTCCTTTGCGCCTGTATGCGCTGTTGCCAGAGCCGCAGCGTGCGCAACGGATCCGCGAAGCTCTCAAGAAGACACACGAGCTTGATGGCGAGCTTGGAGTAGCGCTGTACGCCTCCTCCGTTGCCAGTCTTGCAAAACATCTCGGGCGCGACGCCGTCGAAGGACTGCTCGACGAAGCGCTCGCTGAAGTTCGCGAGCTCGCTTCCGGCTCGGTGCTTCGGATCCAAGCGCTAATCCGGCTATTGCCCTATCTGGCTTCGGGCGAACAGCACGTGGTGTTTGAGGAGCTGATCGGTTCAGCTCTTGACAAAGAGCCCAGGCTGTTCGCGATGCTCGCGAAGTGTGCACCGCCATTCTTGCACGCGCAGCTCCGTCAGAGCCTGGAGACGCAAAAGTTGGCCTGGATCGCCGAAGCCGCACCGCACTTCACAGGCGAACATCGCGAGGCGCTAATCGAACGAGTGTTGTCAGAGATTGAGCGGCAGGAGAATGCGGCCTCGCTGTTGTGGATGGATCAGGCGGAGCTAATCACCGCGATGAACGAACACCAGCTCGAACGCGCGCGCATGGTGATCAACTCCCGTCTCGACGGCAGCTCGAAGGTCACTGCGCTCACTGCGGTGGCGCGAACAACGTCTCCGAAAAACCGCGACTGCGCGGTCGCTGATCTGCTCGCCGCGATCGAAGACCTCGGTGATATCGACGAACGCGCAATAGCGTTCCACGCGCTGGCACCGCTCCTGGCGGGACGCTACCTCGATGAGGCTCTGGCAGCCGCGGAGCGCATCGGCGAGCCCTCAGGGCGGGAGCATCTTGCGAAGATGCTGCCGTACTTGTCGGATCCTGCTTCGGCACCCAGCGGCACTGACAACACAGTGTGCGAACGCATCGACCCTGATCTCCCGCTTGACCACGTACGCAGTCATCTTGCTCATTTGATCTTTCCTGAGGAACCGTTGGATAGTATACGTCTCATTAATGCGATGGTCCATGGGCTCCCCTCCCTGTCCGTTAAAGATGAGTTGCGCCCTTCCATGGCAGCAGCTCTTGCCCTCCGCATGGCCGCGCTCGGCGATACCAAGACCGCGTTCGAGCTCCTTTTGTTGGGTCGAAACGATGCCGTCACCGTCATGGCGCTAGTTGAGCTCTCTACTCATCTTCCAAAGGAAGAAGTATTGGTTGTCGAGAAGCGCGTTCCATCCGTTTCCCTCGATACTTTGTGGATCCCGGAGAGGCCCGGGCGAGTGGGTCTTCCGAGAGACTCGGCTCAAGCTTATCTCGGTGCTCGGCTCGCGCCCTCTCTGGCTCGCGTAGGAGAAATCGAGCGTGCGCAGATGTACGTGCGTAAAGTGGAGGAACGATGGCAGCCCGCGGCGTGGCTCGGGATCGCTGCGGCGACCAGTGGAAGTGTTCGCACATCTGCGCTTCTCGAGGCGCTGGCGTCGGTGCTGGATCTCCGCGACGTCTTTCGCCGAGATCATCTTGATAGTGTGGCGCACGCGATTGCAAAGGAGTCCGCCATCGCAGAACCCGCTTGGCGAACCGCCGTCGAATGGGCACGCGCCCATCCACGTCACGAAGCGATCGGAGTCCTCGCAACCTTCGCGCCAGTCGCAGCAGCCCTCGGCGGTGCAGCCCTCGTCCGCGAAGTGTACTCCACGATCGAACGCGTACTGCGTTGGTGGCCTTGATTTATGGTAGCAGGAATAAGCCGCTTATTACGAAACGTAGTAATAAGCTGGCTGGTTGGTGGACTGGTAGGCGGACTACTCGACGAGTTGAACTTTGGGCTCAACTTCGGGCTGAGCGGCGGACTGCGTTTTGGCGGCCGTGCTTATCTTCACCATTTTGCCCTGCGTTGGCACTTTGGCACAATAATTTCGCCTCATTAAATTACACTCGCTTTCTCGACTATGCGACAGTTCGTATCTTTCTTTCCAAAGGTAGTGGTGGGTACATCTTCGCACACCGCATGTTGCTCGCATATTTCGCAGCCATGCATCACACATCCGCTGAGCAGCAAAAATTGCAACCGTAATGGGTAATCGGTTGCACGCGCCTAAGGCTGTATAGGGAAAATGCCGCTTTTTCCTCAACTATTATTGCTTAGAGAAAACGGGCGGATACTGTTGGCGAACCCTTCTTTTGGTTCTTTATATCCTAAGATAAGGTTCTGAAAGGTGGCAATCCAGATGAACCTTTGTGACAGGGGCATGCGAGGGAAGCTCATGCCTGGGGCAGAGGTCTGACGAGCGGCTTTTTCTTTCAATATACTACAAAAAACATTTCTATAGTAGATATTAACGCGGAGAGGACTTCCTGCGGTGTGGTACTCCTGGGGAGCAGGCTCTGGTATAATACGGCCTCATCTAGCTGTCATGTCTCCCTCCAACCCCCAGAAGGATGGTCGTGATGTCGCTACGCCCGCACGCCCTGGAGCCTGTGCCGGAAGAAACTGCCCGTGTGGCCCGTGCCGCCTTTCCCAAAGGCAATCCCTACCTGACATTGCGGGATACTCTCGGCACGATTTTCCAAGACAACGACTTCGCCGCGCTTTTTCCTCGCGTCGGACAACCAGGTCTCCCGCCGTGGCGCTTGGCCTTGGTGACGATCATGCAGTTTCGGGAGAACCTGGCCGATCGCCAAGCGGCCGAAGCCGTGCGGGCCCGTATTGACTGGAAATATCTCTTAGGCTTGGACCTGACGGACTCGGGCTTTGATTTTTCTGCGCTCAGCGAGTTTCGCGATCGCTTACTCGCCGGGAGCGCGGCAGAACACTTGCTGGACAAGCTGCTGGAGCGCTGTCGCACGCTGGGGCTCCTCAAGGCCCGGGGACAGCAACGCACCGACTCCACGCATGTGCTGGCTGCCATCCGGGTGCTCAACCGCTTGGAACTCGTCGCCGAGACGCTACGTGCCACGCTCAATGACCTCGCCACGGTCGCACCCGACTGGCTCCAAGAGCTGGCACCCCTGGCATGGTATGAACGATACGGCAAACGTATCGAGGATACCCGGCTGCCTCGGGAGCAGGGCCAACGCGACGCCTATGCCCAAACCGTGGGGGAGGATGGCTTCTACCTCCTGGATGCTCTGGACGCGCCGGAGGCGCCCGAGAGCCTCCGGGAGTTGCCGATTATTGCCACCCTCCGGCAGACCTGGCAGCGCCACTACGAGCGGGCTACAGGCGACGCGCCCACCCCAGGCCACGCTGCCGGCGCCGGCGTCCGCTTCAAGGCCAATCGCGAGTTGCCCCCAGCGGCGGAAGGCATCGAATCCCCCTACGATCCGGAGGCGCGCTATCGGCATAAACGCGACACGCAGTGGACGGGGTATATGGTGCACGTCAGCGAGACGTGTGAGCCCACCGCGCCCCACCTGCTGACGCAGGTGTACACGACGCCGGCTACAGTCCATGAAGCGATGTGTACGGACCCCATCGAGCAGGCCCTCGTCGACAAGGAGGTGCCCCCGCAGGAGCACCTGGTCGATGCGGCGTATATCAGTGCCGACTTGCTCGTGCACAGCCGGCAGACGCATGGGATCGACCTCCTGGGCCCGACACGCCAGAATGCCAGTTGGCAGACCAAGGTAGACGGCGCCTATAGCGTCGACCAGTTTACGGTCGATTGGGAGCAGCAGGCGGTCTGGTGTCCACAAGGGAAACAGGCGGTCAGTTGGACGGAGTACGTCGACCGCGCCCAAAAACCTTGGATCATTGTGCAGTTTAGTCGTAAGGACTGCAGTGCCTGTCCGACCCGGGCAGCCTGCACGCGGGCGCAGCACAAAGCTCGGAGTCTGCAACTGCCGCCCCAGGAGCAGTATGAGGCTCTCCAGGCCATGCGGGCGTGGTATGCCAGTGCCGAAGGCCAACGCCAGTATGCGCACCGCGCGGGGATCGAAGGGACCCTCTCGCAGGGCGTGCGGGCCTTCGGGCTGCGGCGGACCCGGTATTGGGGTCTCGAGAAAACCCACTTGCAGCATGTCGCGATCGCCGCCGCGATCAATATCGACCGCCTGGTCGCGTGGCTCGACGAGCGCCCGCGGGCCAAGACGCGTACCTCCCGTTTCGCCGCGCTCGCTCCCGCCTGCGCCATACCCACTGAGGCACCACCTGAGCAGACGCCCGCTGACCTGCCTGGTCCTGTGACCACCTTCAAAAGCCAGCTCTGATACTATTTTTTATTACAAAAATAATTTTTGTAGTGTATTTTTGGAAAAAGCCACTCGTCAGACCTCTGCCCCAGGCATGAGCTTCCCTCGCATCTCCCGTCAACAATATGCATCTTGCCTATGACCTTTTCGACCTTTCATATTGACCTATTAGAACCAAAAGAAGGGTTCGCCAACAGTATCGGGGCGTTTCCTCTGAGCAAATATTGTATAGGGAAATCCCTGTTTTACGGTTTTGAGAAGTCTCGTCCCCTCGTGAGTCTCGATTCCTCTTAAAAACTGCACTGGTCTCCTGACGTGTCGGTGGGGAAAACCACTGCTCTCTTAGCGGCATGGGCTGCGTCTATCCAGAGCACGAGCTACGGTGCTTCGCCACGGCTATCATGACCATGGAGCTCCTTATACAACCGGCATATGACCCCACTGGAGGTGTACACCATCCACAGAATGTTCTAGTGAGATCGTGGGCAGAGGCGACAAGGCAATGAGCGGGAATTGCTGCTCAGGCAGCGACTCGTACCTCCCCAAGGAGATTCTCGGCCGAGTTTTATGCGAGGTTCCACCGCGGCGTATCTCCTGAACATTACAAAATTTTCCATGCATGACTCACTCCCGCCACAGAGCGCTCCTATACTTGAGGTATGGGTTGCACTTGGGCAACGACGTCACCAAGCAAGGAGGGAGAGATGAGTGAGGCCAAGGACAGACAGGCAGGAGGTGCGCAGCAGACCCCCCAGCCCAGATCACGCCGTCGATTTCTGGCGGGTACCCTGACGGGTGGCTTGCTAGGGAGCTTGCTGGCAGGCGGTGTCAGCCTGTATGCGCACGCGCAGCCAGGTCCAGGCTGGTGGTGGGGAGCCGGGCGCAGGCCGGGGGGGTCTTTGCGACACGCTGCCTCTAATTCGGAGGTGCTGCCACCACGGATTGAGTTCGCTACGGATTGGATACTGAGCCGCATTGAGGCCAGCGAGGCGCAGCGCCAACAGGTGAAAGCGATTGTCCAGGCGACCGTCCAGGACCTGATGCCGCTGCGCGCCCAACATCGCCAAAACCGGCAGGCACTGCTGCAAGCGCTGGCACAGCCGACGATCGATCGGGCAACGCTTGGAGACATCCGTCACGCCGAATTACAGCTGGCGGATACGGCCTCCGAGCAGATCATCACTGCGCTGGCGCTGGACCATCGTCAAAATCTGCGCAAAGCAAACCCGGCATTCCTGGACGATCAGGAACTTTCCGGCTTCAAACTGGATGTGACCTCCACGCTTGCCTCCAGAGGGACC